>VOFJ01001430.1_pt1 | contig 57589 bp, 69 predicted proteins | sample 5384081 | NCBI WGS metagenome assembly VOFJ01 (sample SAMN12384729, study PRJNA508395) | human gut metagenome | isolation source: healthy gut I | host: Homo sapiens | reverse complement strand
TGCTGCATTGCTGCAAAAAAAAAAATTAATATAATATTGGAGGTCATAAAAATGACAAAAGAATTTAAGCTATTTCATGAGAGAACAGAAGGAAGAAATCGTAAATGCTCTGCACCGGAAAGTTTCGTTGACGAAAAACGGAAACCGTCTTGAACTTGAAATTAAAACAATTTCCAATGACAAGATAAGAAAAAAATTCAGGACAATTACCGCAAGCGTTCTATTGCTCTGATAATTCAGGAAATCCTTATCTATCGAACGGTGAAGTAGTATTCCAGACAGAAAAATGATATCAACAGAGCAATGAGACATATCGTCGTTGAAGCGTTGGTTTACCCTGATTTAAAAATCTAAGGAACTAAATGGACTTCTATCACTGCTATGATATCAGTGAAATGCCTTCAAAAGTATTTCACAGACCGAGAATACAGTCAGGTATTTAATTCCGTTATGTCAGTGCTTTGACTTATAAAAAAGGACGAAGATTCAGACGAAAGCTAAAGAAGCAAAAAACTAATAACCTGCAAGGGATCGTTTGGAATACTGGGCGCATGTCTTATGGCAGCGCCACGGACTGCGTATGGAAGAGTTTGAGAAAATGCCTAAACACACAAAAAACTCTTCTACATTGCATCCGAATTGTGCGAGTTAAAACGACCCTTGCAGGATAGATACACAAATTTTGCTTGCTATGCTTAAAAGCGGGGTGAGGCTGTAATGAAGGAATTAGCTTTAAAAATACGATTAGTAGATGAAGTAAGCTCTGCCATGAATAATATAGGCGATTCCGGAACTAAGGTCATAGCCGGACTGGAAAACGGTTTTGTAAATGTAAGTTCAGAGATAAGCCATACTTCAAAAGCAGCGGCTGGAAGCATCGGCGTCTATTGCAAAGCTTTCCGGAGACGTTACTGAGACAGTTACACAATCCCTGACTTTTGGCAAATGCTGCTGAGAATCAGGCTAACAGCTTGAACATGCCGCAGAAAAAGCTCGTGAGAAAGCGATTCCGATTCACAGGCGGCATCTGAGGCAAGAAAAAATTCTATGAAGGATTACAAAAGCAACTTTGTCTGTGGACAAAGTAACTGAAGCTATGAAGGATGAAGCGTAGCCCGCACTTAAGCCATCCAATGACCTTGATAAGGCTGCTTCAGAAGTCGGAATTGAAAGCAACAGAAAGCAGAAAAGAAGCCAAGCTAGAAATAATGCCTCTGCTGTTGAAAAGGCTGCACTTGCAGAAGAGAAGCATGCGCAAGAATTGGTTGAAAAAGTAAAAGCGGAAGAACAGGCAGCTGAAGTGCTCGAAAAAGTTAATCAAGAGCATGCTGAGGTTACAAGTACTGTTGAAAAAAAATATTCGGACAGAGGATAAACTTGTCGATTCAATTGATGAAATGAAGCATGCAGAACAACAGGTAGTACAGGTTCTTGACGCATAATAAAAACTACCGCTGCAATAGAAAAAACGTTCAGGCAGAAGAGAATTTACAATCATCTGCAAACAAAAACTGCTTCTGCTGAGCAAAAAGTAGCCGACTCTTCAATAAATCCGAACAGGAGGCTAAGGATACGGCGCCGCCATGATAAAGGCGGCTGATGACAGCGAAAAGCTAGGAGACAAGGGCGGTAACGCTTATTTCTGAACTGGAATCAATTATTGCAGGTGCAGGAATAGTCATGGGACTTAAAAAAATCGGCGAAGCGTTTCTTGATTGAAGTAATTCAGCGGCACAGTTTGAGGCAAGTATTGCAAAGGTTTCCACAATTGCCGATACAAGTCAGGTTTCCTTTGAGTACTATAGAATCAGATATTATGGTTTTTCACGTTCCACCGGACAAGGTGCAGGCGATTTGACAGAAGCTTCGTATCAGGCAATTTCAGCCAGTGTCGATACTGCCTATGCCGTTAAGTTCGTTGATGAAGCCAATAAAGCTTGCTGTGGGCGGTTTTACTCAACAGGCAACAGCTGCGGACGTACTGACAACGGCTATAAACGCTTACGGGTTAGCTGTATCAGAAGCTTACACAAGTGTCAGATATGCTGATAACAACTCAGAATCTAGGTAAGACAACCGTTGATGAACTTGCTCAGAACATGGGGCGTGTTATTCCTCTTGCAGCGCAGGAAACCAGAAAATACAAAATCATGGGAACTAGGTGTCAATGCTAAATTCCTTGGCAACCGTATTAATTTAGATATGACCTTCTATCGTTCTAATACCTTCAATCAGACATTTTATGTTGATGCATCGGCTTCATCTGGATATAAGAATAATCTTGTGCAGACTGGTAATATTCAGAATCAGGGTATTGAGCTGGCTTTAGGATATTCTGATACATTTGATAAAGTGAAGGTATCTACAAATTTCACTTACACTCTTAATCAAAACAAGATCGTTAGTTTAGCGAATGGTGCCATCAATCCGGAAACCGGCGAAGCTATCGAAATGGAGTATTACTCAAAAGGAACATTGGGAACTAGTGGTGGTCCGACTTTAAGACTCTATGAAAACGGATCAATGGGAGATATTTATATCAATCAGCGTTTGCGTCAGTCTCCTAATGGATATATTTGGAAAGACCCCTCTAATGGAAGTTTGGCTATTGAAAATACGGAATACCGCAAGGTTGGCTCTATTCTTCCTAAATATTATTTGGGATGGAATGGTAGTGTTGCTTGGAAGGGATGGAATCTTGGATTTGCATTCACCGGGCGTTTTGGAGGATTAGTTGTATCGGATACACAAGCCATGATTGATAAATATGGTGTATCTGAAAGTTCTGCAGTTGCTCGTCAGGCAGGCGGTGTATGGGTTGGAGACAGTAAAGTGGATGCTGAGGAATATTATAGTAAAGTAACTACCGCTGTTGGTACTTATTATACATATAGTGCAACGAATATTCGCCTTTCTGAACTGAGCTTGAGCTACCAACTTCCTAAAACATGGTTCAAAAATCATGTAAATATGACACTGGGGCTTACAGGAAAGAATTTATGGATGATATATTGTAAAGCACCTTATGATCCGGAAAGTACATCTTCTGTCACTAGTAATTTCTATCAGGGGGTTGACTATTTTCAACAACCTAGTTTGAGAAGTCTCGGATTTAATGTCAAACTAACATTCTAGTTTAGATTATGAAAAAGAATAAGATAATAAAGAAGTTTGCAAAACTGTCTCTGTGTATACTTTGTTAGTAGCACTAGGAACAGGTTGTACCGATAAATTTGAAGAGTATAATACAAATCCCTTTTGGACCTAAACCTGACCAAATGCTGGGTGATAATGCAATCACCGGATCATTGATTAAAAAGCATGATTCCTGCATTAGTACAAGGACAACAGAACAATTCACAGATGTTGGATCAGATGATTGGATCTGAATATGGTGGAGAAATTACTTGTATCGCCCAATGGGGTAATGGAGGTAATTATTATACTTACAATCCAAGAGTTGGGTGGTATGGAAATATGTTTGATACTACTATGCCACAGATTTATACCGGATATTTCCAGATACGTGATCTTTCTGATGGCAAAGGATTGGCTTATCAATGGGCACAGATTCTTCGTGTGGCAGCTTCACTTAAAATTAGTGATTGTTATGGACCGATTCCTTATTCTCAAATTACAGGAACTGCTTTTACTGTAGAATATGACAATATGGAGGATCTTTATAAACACATGTTTGATGATTTGGATGAAGCGATTTCCGCTTTTAAAGTAGCAGTGTTAGGTAATGAAGATATGAGTTCTTTATCAGAATACGATCTTGTATTTAATGGAGATTTTAACAAATGGGTGAAATTTGCCAATTCTTTAAAAGCTTCGTATGGCAATGCGCATTTCTAGTGTTTCTCCAGCACTTGCCAAGGAGAAAGCAGAAGAAGCTGTTTCTGATGTAATTGGTGTGATGACATCTGCATCAGATGCTGCATATAGTAAATATAATGACGGTATGAATCCATATTATCGTGTTACTTCTTCATGGAATGAAATTCGTATCAGTGCTAATATCACTTCATATTTAAGCGGTTATAATGATCCTCGTTTGGCTAAATATGCATCAGAAGCAGATGCTTCTATCGGTGGAGGACAAATAGGAGTGCGAAATGGTATTTACCAAAGTGCTACAACTCAGGCAAATTATACAAAATTCTCCCGCCTGAATATTGGTATATAGATGATGAATTGCTCATTATGTCTGCATCTGAAGCTTATTTTTTACGTGCAGAAGCTGCATTGATGTATAAATGGAATATGGGAGGAACTCCCAAAGAACTTTATGACACAGGAGTGACAGTGTCTATGGAAGAACGTAAAGCTACTATTGGCGATTATTTGAAAAGTGAAAAGGTTCCTGCTGCTTACAGTGATCCTTCGGATTCAGGTAAGGATATAGCAGCAGTGTCAACTGTAACTCCGAAATATAATGAATCAGCAAGTGTTACAGAGAATTTGGAGCGTATTTTGATTCAGAAGTGGATTGCCAATTTTCCGAATGGTTGGGAAACGTGGGCTGACATTCGTCGTACAGGTTATCCTAAACTATTCCCTATCGTGAATAATCTGAATACAGATGGGGTGACAGTGCAGCGTGGTATGCGTCGTTTGCCTTTCCCTCAGTCAGAATATAATACGAATAATGCAAATGTGAAAGCAGCTGTATCAATGTTAGGTGGTGCAGATAACTCTGCCACAGATCTTTGGTGGGCTAAGAAAAATTAAATCAGAACGTTAAAATAATTTTTTTATTATGAAAACGAGCAAATTGAAAAAAAATAATATACGGAATAGGAATTTCTCTTTTTTTTCGCAGGGATTCTTAAATATCGCATGTAGTGATTGGACCGACATAGAGGCGAAAGATTATTATGAACCTCCTACGCAAGGTTATGAAAATAATTTGAAGGATTATTTTAACTCTCCACATAAGATTATGTTTGGCTGGTTTGGTAACTGGGCAGGTAAGGGAGGTTCTTCCATGCAATATGCTTTATGTGGATTACCGGACAGTACGGATTTTGTGAGCCTTTGGCTCTGTTGGGGAAATCTGACGGTTGAGCAACAGGCTGATTTAAAAAGACTTTCAGGCTAAGGGTTCCAGAGCAGTGCTTTGTTGGCGCGCAGGAGATATTGGTGATAATCTCACACCGGGGGTAACGATGATGCAGTGAAGGGAAGCGTTTTGGGGCTTTGATCCTAAAGATGAGCAATCTTGCATTGAGGCTGCTAAGAAATATGCACTTGCTATTGTAGATACATGTAACAAATATAATATCGATGGATTTGATTATGATATTGAGGATTGGGGGACTTTAATGAACTCCAGTATGCCATCAGTACCCAATGCGTTTATGAAGACTTTACGTGAGGAGTTTGATAAGACGGGGAAAATGTTGGTTGCTGATATCCCCTGGTGGTGCAGGTTGGTTGAGCTTTTTATGAAGTGCTTTCAGAGGAAACAGTTCTAAGTCTTGATTATATAGCTTGGCAGACCTATGAACTAGGACATTCTGGATTGGATTCTTTCTTTGAAGCTGTACGTAGAAGTCACCCTAATGTCTTTAAAGAAGCTATGGGGAAATCTATTGTGACTGCAACTTTTGAAAGAGCAGTGGATAAGCATTACTTTACCGAGCAACAGAGCTATCATCCGGCTTGTGGAATAGAACATGCAGGGGTATGGGGGGCTTATCATATTGAGTATGATTATCCTGGAAATCCTGATTATCCCACGCTGCGTGCAGCTATTGCTGCACAGAATCCTCCTATTAATAACTAAAAAGAAAGGGTTAAACAATGAAGAGAATATCTTTTTACTTAAAATAATGGCATTTGGGGTATTGGCACTGGTCCATACTGCATGTGAAAATGCTAAGTATGATGTTATAGATAATTTAGTCTATATAAATGAAGCGTCTACATCCAAAACTAAAGAATTGACATTGACAGAGGGTACGACGCGTACTTCGTTAACTGTACGTTTGGTGAATATTATTAATCAAACAATAAAAGCTAATTTATTTATTGACGAATCTGTATTAGATGCTTATAATAAGAAGAATGAAACTAATTATAAAATGCCTCCTAAAGAATATATATCATTTCCTGAATCAGTGACAATTGAAGCAGGTTCTGTAAGTGCAGATCCTGTGAATGTTGATATTAAAAGTTTTGAAGCTGAAGGCGGTGCTCAATATGCAATTCCCATCAGTATTAAGAATGTGGAAGGAGGTATTGAGAAGTCGGAATCCTCTTCCAGTTTTTTATTGGTTCTTGTGAAGCCTTTGAAACAAGCTGTTCCTAAATTAACATGGTATAATGGTATGCATGCAGCCCCGGAAGGAGCTTGGGGTTAGCTTTGCCAAATTATACATTGGAATGGTGGAGTAAAAGTCACCTCTAAATCAGGGAACGGTGGATATACTAAGAATAATCAGGCTATAATAAACTCAGGAGGTTCAGGGACAGAACTATATATACGGTTTGGTGACTTAATCTATTCCGAGAATGGTAGCTATAAAAAAATAATTTCCTACAAGTAAAAACGATGGGGTCTCAATTTGATACAGGTGATCCAACTAAGGGAAAAGGTTTAGAAGCACAAAAAATGGTATCATTTTGCAGTGAGTTATGATGCAGCATCCGGTACTACTTTATTGTACCAAAATGGTAACTGTAGTTGCCTCATTATCTTCTTCAATAGGACAACCGATGAATATTGATCAATTTCAGATGATTTCTTCAGGAGAAGAATATTTTCCGGATTTCTGTGAAATGTGTCAGGTTCGTTTTTGGAAAGTTACACGCACAGTTAATCAGATAAAGAAATCTATGTATACCGAAGTTGACTATACAGACAAGAATTTGTTGTTGTATCTGCCAATGAATGAAGGTGAAGGAGCTACAATACTACACGATGTAACCGGTAATGGTCATGATGTGGAAATTGGCAATTCTAACCTAGGTAACGAAAACCGTCAAAAGGTGACATGGGAAACATATTCATTTGCTCAATAATTTAAAACAGTATGATATGAAAGCATTATTTAAATATATATTATACAGTACATTTTTTGCTATGTCATTGCCATTAGTCACAGCATGTGACGATGACGAAGCAACAGATCCGTATGATATCAATTATGTCTATATTTATAAACCAAGTGAAACAAAATGCTACTTTAGAGTATAAAGGAGACGGAACTTTTTTGAAAGAAATCGCCACCGAACATATTTTGTCTCCTGTCAGGTGTACTAAACCTGCACCACAAGATTTGACCATCCAATTAGCTATTGACAGGTCATTGGTAGATGCATACAACAGTGAATATGGAACGAGCTATGTAGCTTTACAAAATGCAGAACTGGAAAATGCAACTTTGTATATAAAACAAGGGGAATATATCTCTGCAGATACTTTAAAAGTGCATTATACTAATATGGAAGAATTTAAGAACGGATCGGAAAATTATATTCTCCCGATTGCTATAACTTCTATTAATGGAACAGGAGTATCAGCGAGTGAAAGTAATAGTAAGATATTCTTGACATTTGAATCGACTTACAAACCAAATCATGTCACACTGACTTCAAGTAAAGAATATCTGTTAGAGTATCAGTATAGTCAAGGATTTACAAATTTAAGCAGTGAATGGAAGCTTGACGGTATCTTAAAAATCGGCATGGGCCACAGATGGTGACACCAAAGTTACTCTTGCTATTAATCCGGCATTAGTTGGAACGTATAATGCATTGCATGGCACAGATTATTCTTTACTGACTAGTGCAAGTTTGAAGCAATCGACAATAATGATTAAACAAGGAAAAAACAACTCCGGAAGAGAGTGTTGCCTTGAGTTTTCGGATGATATGGCTTCTGTGCAGCTGGGTACTAACTATGTTATTCCAGTGACAATCACGAATGTTGATGGAGTAGGAGCAGATATAGGTGAGAATAAAGTTATATATATTGTTTATAAAACAGCACTTGTCGGATTTTTATCTTGTGTAGACAAACCGGTAGGTTCTGTAATAAATGACCATTCGGGTTGGAGTTTTACTTTGAATGGACAATCTAGCGACTTGTATGATTATGTTCCGGATGGCAGCATACTTGATATCGATTTGGGAAAACAAGAGAATATAAAAACTATTGCTTTACATTTCTATGAATGGGTTTTATTCTTCGGAAAGTGCAAGTATAGCGATAAGTAATGATGGAGAGAAATATGAGGATCTTGGTGTAGCTTCAGGATTTGCAAATAAGACAAGTTACATTCTTCTTCTTGTGGCTAAACAAGCGCAATATATAAGAGTAACTTTCCATGGAGCTCTTTATTATTCTCCTTATATTAATACTGTAGGTATTTATACTGAAACTGAATAAAAAAATGGCCCAAGTTTATTACTGAATGAGCTTGGGCTATTTGCTGTTTATATCATGTTGTGATCAGTTCTAAGTTTTCTTTGTTAATAAAACTTAGAACTGATTTTTTTTCTTGAGTATCTTATATTTTTTGGATTGTATTATCTAAAAAACTAATTAAAGGAAATGCTATGAGAATCATTCGCCGTATTATTTTTCAGCTGCTTTGTTTGTTGGGAGCATGTTGTTATATTCCTGCAACAGCACAAGTCGTTTTAGTTGATAATGGAAAAACTAAATCCAGGATTATTATTCTATCAGAAAATGACCAGATTAATCAAATATCAGCAAATTTATTTCAATTGTTCCTTCAGAGAATTTCAGGTTGTACATTTCCCATTGTAAAAGGGGCAGAATGCAAAAAAAGAAGAGATATTATAATCAGTAGCAAACCCCCAGCTGGAGTGACAGAAGATTTGTTTTCAGCCTATCTACGAAAGATGGAATCTTACGTATTTCAGGCAGTGGGAATGGGACGGTCTACGGAGTTGTAACTTTACTCGAACAATATCTTGGAGTGGATTACTGGGGAGAAAACGAATACTCTTTTAACCCTGCGAAGACAATCGAACTGCCGCTTATCGATAAAATAGATAATCCGGCTTTCCGTTACCGCCAGACACAATGTTATGCTATTCGTACAGACTCCATATATAAATGGTGGAACAGGCTGGAAGAGCCAAACGAAGTGTTTGCTGCCGGTTATTGGGTGCATACTTTTGATAAGTTGCTTCCTGCTTCCGTATATGGAAAAAGACCATCCGGAATATTATTCTTATTTTAAAGGCAAACGCCATCCCGGGAAAGCAAGCCAATGGTGTCTGAGTAACCCGGAAGTTTTTGAAATCGTGGCTCAGCGGATTGATTCTATTTTTAAGGCAAATCCGGATAAGCATATTATGTCTGTGAGTCAGAATGATGGTAATTATACCAATTGTACATGTGATGCCTGCAAAGCGATAGATGATTATGAAGGAGCACTCTCAGGAAGTATCATTACTTTTTGAATAAGCTGGCTGCCCGTTTTCCCGATAAGGAATTTTCCACGCTTGCCTATCTGTATACGATGAATCCTCCGAAACATGTGAAGCCATTGCCGAATGTGAATATCATGCTTTGTGATATAGATTGTGACCGTGAAGTGACTTTGACGGAAAATGCCTCAGGTAAAGAGTTTGTGAAATCAATGGAAGGCTGGGCTGCCATCACTAATAATATTTTCGTGTGGGATTATGGTATTAATTTTGATAATTATTTCTGGCTCCGTTCCCTAATTTTCATATCTTGCAGGATAATATTCGTCTGTTCAAAAAGAATCATGCCACTATGCATTTCTCACAGATTGCAGGAAGCAGGGGAGGAGACTTCGCTGAGTTACGTGCCTATCTGGTATCTAAGTTAATGTGGAACCCCGAAGCGAATGTTGATTCTTTGATGCAGCATTTCCTGCATGGATACTATGGAGAGGCTGCGCCATACCTTTATCAGTATATCAAGGTGATGGAGGGAGCGTTGATAGGCAGCGGACAAAGATTGTGGATTTATGATTCTCCTGTTTCCCATAAATACGGAATGCTGAAACCACAACTGATGCGACGTTATAATCAACTGTTTGATGATGCAGAGAAAGCGGTGGCTGAAGATAATAAATTCCTGAAGCGTGTGCAGCGTGCCCGCTTGCCCATTCAGTATTCGGAATTGGAAATTGCCCGTACTGAGACTGGTACGGATATGAATGAGATCAGTCCGAAATTGGCACTTTTTGAAGAACGGGTGAAAGAATTTAATGTACCGACATTGAATGAACGTTCCAATTCTCCTGTGGAATATTGCCAGTTGTATCGGGAGAGATATATGCCCCGTGCAGAAAAAAAGTGTTGCGATAGGAGCGAAGGTTACTTATCTTATTCCTCCTACCGGTAAATATGCAGAAATCGGAAAAACGGCATTAGTGGACGGACTATTCGGAGGATCTACTTTCGTTGAAAGCTGGATTGGCTGGGAAGGAACAGACGGTGCTTTTGTTATAGATTTGGGTAAAGAGAAAGAAATACATAGTATAGATACGGATTTCCTGCATCAGATCGGAGCTTGGATTCTTTTCCCTCTGAAGGTGGTTTATTCCTATTCTGAAGATGGAGAGAATTATACACATTGGGGAACACATGATATGCCGGAAAACCGTTCGGGGAAAGTGGAGTTCCGCGGAGTGAAGACTGAATCGGAAATGCCAGTGCATGCCCGTTATGTGAAAGTTGAGGTCACCGGTACGAAAGAATGTCCCGAATGGCATTATGGTGTAGGGCATCCTTCGTGGTTCTTTATCGACGAAGTAACAATAAAATAAAAAAAAGTAGGGGCAAGCGTTAGTAGTTTGCCCTTCTTAGTTGTATTATATATAGATGGGTCAGAAAAAATGACCCTTTCATCTATATACTATTGAACTATGCAACAGAATAAAACTGCTTCTCAAGGAAAAACTATCAACCCGATTTATTGGGTACCTACCGCTTATTTTGCAATGGGACTTCCCTTTATTGCCATCAATTTGGTTTCCGTATTCATGTTTAAGGATTTGGGTATTTCTGATACTCAGATAACGTTTTTGGACTTCTCTTATCATGATGCCCTGGACACTCAAATTCTTATGGAGCCCTTTTCTTGAAATGTATTGGACCAAAAAGTTTTTTGTACTGGTAACCGAACTGTTGAGTGGTATATTGTTTGGAGTAGTAGCTTTTTCGTTATTCTTTGATTATTTCTTTGCTATCAGTATTTCCACTATGGCGGTGATTGCGTTCAGTGGAGCCACACATGATATTGCTTGCGATGGTGTATATATGGCAGAACTGAATAAAGAGGATCAGGCTAAATATATTGGAGTACAGGGAGCTTTCTATAATGTGGCAAAATTGGTTGCCAACGGTGGATTAGTTGCTTTGGCAGGTATGCTGGCCGAATATTTCGGAGCGATAGAAGGAGCTTCGATAGATGCCAATAAGGGTGCGTATTCATCTGCATGGATGATTATTTTTGCCGTAATTGCTGCAGTAATGGTATTGCTCGGTCTTTATCATATAAAGATGTTGCCTTCTACACAAGTTCCCGCTACCGGCAAGAAGTCTACCTCAGAAATCATGCAGGATTTGGTAAATGTGATTGGGAACTTTTTTTACTAAAAACATATAGTATATTATATCTTCTTCATTATTCTCTACCGATTGGCGGAAGGATTTATAATGAAGGTTGCTCCCTTTGTTTCTGCGTGCCTCCAGAGAGGTCGGAGGTCTGGGGCTGTCATTGACAGAAATCGGAACATTGAATGGCGTCTTTGGTTCTGCCGCCTTTGTTATCGGTTCATTGCTGGGTGGAATATTTGTTGCCAGATATGGATTGAAGAAAACTTTATTCATGCTTTGTTGCGTGTTCAACCTTCCTTTCCTTGCTTATACTTTCCTTGCTGTAGTCCAGCCGACCAGTCTTTATCTGATCGGAACATGTATCACAATGGAGTATTTCGGCTATGGTTTCGGATTTGTCGGACTGACCTTGTTCATGATGCAGCAGATTGCTCCTGGCAAACATCAGATGTCACATTATGCATTTGCTTCGGGAATCATGAATCTGGGAGTTATGCTTCCGGGAATGATCAGCGGCTATTTTAGTGATTTACTGGGATACCGTAGTTTCTTTATCTATGTACTGATCGCAACAATTCCTGCTTTTTTGATGACCTATTTTATACCTTTTACGTATGATGATTCAAAAAAGAAAAAATAAATTGCTATTTTTGAGTGATAATAGATAACTAATTACTAAATAAATAATTATTATGAATAAGATTCAAATTCCCTGGGAAGAACGTCCTGTCGGATGTACAGATGTAATGTGGCGTTACTCGCAAAATCCGGTCATCGGACGCTATCATATTCCTTCATCCAATAGTATTTTCAATAGTGCTGTCGTACCTTTCAAAGATGGGTTCGCCGGCGTATTCCGTTGTGACAACAAAGCTGTACAGATGAATATCTTCACAGGGGTTCAGTAAAGATGGTATTCATTGGGATATTAGTCATGAACCGATTCAATTTAAAGCCGGTAACACGGAAATGATCGAATCCGAATATAAATATGACCCGCGTGTTACATGGATTGAAGACCGATATTGGATTACTTGGTGTAACGGCTATCATGGACCTACTATCGGTATTGCCTATACATTTGATTTTATAGATTTCTTCCAATGCGAGAAATGCCTTCCTGCCTTTCAATCGTAATGGAGTACTTTTCCCGCAAAAAATAGATGGCAAATATGCTATGTTAAGTCGCCCCAGCGATAATGGACATACTCCGTTTGGTGATATATACATCAGCTATAGCCCGGATATGAAATACTGGGGTGAACATCGTTGTGTGATGAAAGTGACTCTATTCCCGGAAAGCGCTTGGCAGTGTACGAAGATTGGTGCCGGTTCAGTACCTTTCCTTACAGATGAAGGCTGGTTGCTTTTCTATCACGGTGTTATCACTACTTGCAACGGTTTCCGTTATGCAATGGGTTCAGCGATACTCGATAAGGATCATCCCGAAAAGGTACTTTATCGTACCCGTGAATATCTGATAGGTCCGGCTGCACCTTATGAACTTCAAGGTGATGTGCCCAATGTGGTATTCCCATGTGCGGCATTGCAGGATGGTGAGCGTGTAGCTGTTTATTATGGAGCTGCAGATACTGTTGTAGGAATGGCTTTCGGCTATATCCAGGAAATAATTGATTTTACAAAACGGACGAGCATTATCTAAGAAGGATATGAGACGTATATTATTAACTTGCACAATGGCTTTCACCCTTCTCCCCGTATTTGGGGGAGAGGGTAAGGCCCCCCTATGAATAAGGAAAAGAGTCTGTTGATAGATTATGTAGATCCTTTTATCGGAACGACCAATTTCGGCACCACTAATCCCGGAGCTGTTTGCCCGAATGGAATGATGTCCGTAGTTCCTTTTAATGTGATGGGGTCTTCGGAAAATACGTACGATAAAGATGCACGTTGGTGGTCCACGCCTTATGAATATACCAATTGTTTCTTTACAGGATATTCTCATGTAAATCTGAGTGGTGTCGGTTGTCCTGAACTGGGTTCTTTATTGCTGATGCCTACTACCGGAGAACTGAATGTAGACTATAAGGAATATGGGAGCAAAATATAAGGATGAACAGGCTTCTCCCGGCTATTATTCCAATTATCTGACGAAGTATAATATAAAGACAGAAGTCTCTGCTACTCCGCGTACAGGTATTGCCCGTTTCACTTTTCCTAAAGGAAAGAGTCATATACTTCTAAATTTGGGCGAAGGCCTGACCAATGAGAGTGGAGCCATGCTTCGTCGTGTAAGTGACAGCGAAATAGAGGGAATGAAACTATTGGGTACTTTCTGTTATAATCCCCAAGCTGTATTTCCCATCTATTTTGTGATGAGAGTGAACAAAGTTCCCACCACAACCGGATATTGGAAAAAGCAACGTCCGATGACAGGTGTGGAAGCAGAATGGGATCGAGACCAAGGCAAATATAAATTGTATACCCGCTATGGAAAAGAAATAGCAGGTGACGATGTGGGCGCTTACTTCACTTTTGAAACAGAGGAAGGAGAACAAGGTCGAAGTACAGATGGGAGTTTCCTTTGTAAGCATAGAGAATGCCCGTTTGAATTTGGATAAAGAACAGTCGGGAAAAAAAAACTTTGAAAGACAGGTGCTTTCCGATGCCCGTGCACAGTGGAACGATGACTTGTCACGTATCACTGTAGAAGGAGGAACGGATGCACAGAAAACAGTTTTTTATACGGCACTTTATCATTTGTTGATTCATCCGAACGTTCTGCAGGATGTAAATGGTGAATATCCGGCTATGGAGAGCGATCAGATTTTGACAACGAATGGTACCCGATATACTGTATTCTCCTTGTGGGATACATATCGTAACGTACATCAGCTTTTGACTTTGGTTTATCCCGAACGTCAGATGGAAATGGTACGTACCATGCTCGATATGTATCGTGAACATGGTTGGTTTCCTAAATGGGAATTGTATGGAAGAGAGACTCTTACGATGGAAGGTGATCCAAGTATCCCAGTGATTGTAGATACTTGGATGAAAGGATTGCGTGACTTTGACGTAGATCTGGCTTATGAAGCTATGTACAAGTCGGCTACATTACCCGGGCGGAAAATCTGATGCGTCCGGACAATGATGACTATATGTCAAAAAAGGATACGTGCCGCTTCGTGAACAATATGATAACTCCGTATCTCATGCACTGGAATATTATATTGCAGACTTTGCCCTTTCCCGTTTTGCGGATGCTTTAGGAAAGAAGAAAGATGCGGAGATGTTCTATAAACGCTCTTTGGGATATAAGCATTATTATAGTAAGGAGTTCGGTACATTCCGACCTATTCTTCCGGACGGAACTTTCTACAGTCCGTTCAATCCGAGGCAGGGAGAGAACTTTGAACCAAATCCCGGTTTCCACGAAGGTAATTCTTGGAATTATACTTTCTATGTACCACATGATGTATATGGATTGGCTAAACAGATGGGTGGAAAGAAAACTTTTGTCAATCAGCTGCAAATGGTGTTTGATGAAGGACTATATGATCCGGCTAATGAGCCTGACATTGCTTATGCCTATTTCTTCTCTTATTTTAAAGGGGAAGAATGGCGTACACAGAAAGAGACACAGCGACTGCTGGATAAGTACTTTACGACCAAACCGGACGGTATCCCTGGAAATGATGACACAGGTAAGATGTCTGCATGGGCTATTTTCAATATGATAGGTTTTTATCCCGACTGTCCGGGATTGCCGGAATATACATTGACTACTCCGGTATTTAATAAAGTAACGATCCGCTTGGATCCTAAATGGTATAAGGAAAATGAGCTGGTAATTGAGAGTAATCGTACCGGATCGGAAACTCTTTATATAAATAAGGTGTTATTGGATGGTAAGAAGTTCAATAAATACCGCATTACCCACGATGAACTTGTTCATGGTAAACGCTTGATATTTGATTTGAAATAACACACAGTGTTTCATAGGTATCGTTTTTGGGTTGACAAGGCTGTCGGACTTTTCAGGGTTCGGCAGCCTATTTTTTTTTACATCTTACCTGAATAATCCTTTCAAAAAAGATAGTGTCACTATATGTCTGCGATAGTGACACTATATCAGTGGTATAGTGACACCATTTACCTGGGATAGTGTCATTATCTTATTTTTATAAATATCCCCTTTTCCGTTTTAGTATTAAATATTTGGAATGTAGCCGATTACAAAGTTTCCTTTCATCCGTCTTTTATACGATCAGCGTATAATTAAGATGATGAATAGAAAGAAATTATTTCAACATATCCTTTGGATATTAATCGTAGCAGAATGTTTTCCAATGCTGGCTGTTGCTGCATCGAAACAAAAAGAACAACAACGTTACAAGATCGCCGTATGTGACTGGATGATATTGAAACGTCAGAAGATTGGTTCGTTCCAATTGGTGTATGAGTTGAAAGGAGATGGAGTCGAGTTGGATATGGGTAGTCTCGGTAAAAGAGAAATGTTCGATAACAAATTGCGTGAGCCCCATTTCCAGCAGCTATTTCGTGAAACAGCTCAGAACTATAATTTAGAGGTTCCTTCTATTGCTATGTCCGGTTTTTTATGGACAGTCTTTTTTTTAGATCGTGCTAATTATAAAGAATTAGTCCGGGATTGTCTGGATGCAATGAAAGTAATGGGTGCCAAGGTCGCTTTTCTCCCTTTGGGTGGAGTGGAAGCAGGCTGGCAGGAAACTCCGGAACTTCGGACAGCTTTAATAAAACGGCTGAAGGAAGTAGGGGATATGGCTGCTTCGGAAAGAGTTGTAATTGGCATTGAAACTCAATTGGATGCAAGAGAAGAAGTGAAACTATTGAAAGAGATTAATTCTCCCGGTATCAAGATCTATTTTAAATTTCAGAATGCATTAGAGAATGGAAGGGATCTATGTAAGGAACTCAAGATTCTTGGAAAAAATAGAATTTGCCAGATTCACTGTACAGATACGGATGGAGTGACTCTTCCTTTCAATGAGCGGCTGGATATGAATAAGGTAAAAAAGACGCTTGACAAAATGGGCTGGAGGGGGCTGGCTGGTTGTAGAACGCTCACGAGACAAGGATGATGTGAGGAACGTGAAGAAGAATTATAAAGGAACGAATATTGAATATCTGAAAAAGGTATTTCAATAGAATATCTTAGATGTTTTAATCGACTGCTTCTTTGAGTGCAGTCAACCGTTCGTTTTACTTCAATCGATCGCTTCATCTGACCCAATCGACCGCATCTTTTTTCTGATCGACCAATTGATGTATTCAGATCAACCGCTTGATTATATCTTGTAAATAGGACATTTTTTAGATTCTATGATTTTTTATTCTTTTTGAGTGATTACATATTTTTTAAGTTGTACGTCATTAGTATATTAAGCGGATGGCAATATGAAGTTATATATGTCTAAAGTAAACAGATGAAAAAAAAGGAACAATTCTAAAGAAAAAAAAATTGAAGGTGTGAATATGCAATTATTTTGTATTAATTAAAATTTAATTTATGAATAAACATTTATTTTCGCGTAGAAAGATGTATGGCCTAGCCTTTGTGGTTGCTGTACTACTTTTTAGTGGTTGTACTATAGGGTACGACGAAAATGCAACTTGGACCTCCAACGTGAAAAATGCACAGCTAGAATCTCCGACGGAGGTAATAGTGGCTAATAACAACGATGGAACTGCCACAATCAAATGGAATGTCGTGGAAGGTGCCGGTGGATACGAGGTCTCATTTTATAATGTAGATAATCCGGAAGAAAAGGTTCCGGTTGGAGAGGAAAACGAATTTGTAGATGGATGTAGTGTAACACGTGATATTGGTGATGATACTAAGTATCTGGCCTGCGTCAGAACTTTGGGAAATACTCAGTTAAACAATACGGAAGCGAAAGCTGCAGTTGAAAAAGATTTCACCACGTTGATTGAGACTACCGGAACTATTCCTGTAGGCACGGACATTGCCGAATATTTCAAGGCAAATCCTCTACCGGATTCGGCTACGGAACTTGCTTATGATTTGGTTGCCGGTGGTACATATACAATGAATGACGTTGTTGATTTCGGAGCTCGTGCAGTAACCTTCCGTGGCGATAAAGTGAATCATCCGAAAGTAACTTTTGGAGAATCTGCCAGATTCGTAACTTGTGCAGGTCTGAAAATCAAATTCATTGATTTTGATTGTAATGCGGCATCAAGCGGCTCTTCCAGTAACTCCTTTTATTCTGCTTAGCAACGATGCAAGCGGAGCCGGTTTGACGGCATCAGCTCCCGGTCAATTTGTGATTACTGATCCTATTATGATTCAGTCTTGCGAAGTCAGAGGCATTAACCGACATCTGATTTACTGTAACAGTACGTCATATTGTGTGAAACAATTCACTGTAAACGATTGTATTCTGGGTTTTAACCAATCTAATATTATTATTCACATGAATTCGTCTAATGCATTCATTGCACACTTGGCTTTCAGAATAGTACTCTTTATAGTACTGTAGCGTCTAATCAACGTTTCATACACTTTAGTTCTCGTGGACCACATTGGTTTATTAATCAACTTAAGAGTGACGTATATGGTATCAGTACTATGTATAATGGTGTGTCATACAGAGGTGGCCTTATTATTCAGAATTGTACATTCTATAATGTTGCCAACAAGGGAGATATGGCTAATTGAGTGGAATGCTTCAGAATACTACTTTCATGAATATTTCAAATAATATTTTTTTGTAGACAGCGGAAATAATCAGGTTATCAGACGAATTACGAATAATAATAATAACGTAATAAAGAGTTTCTCCAGAAATTCTTATTGGTACGGAGAAAATTATTCTACAGACGGATCTATTGCCACTTATGAATCAAATCCGATTGAAACAGATCCTAAACTGACTGATCCGGGTAATGCTGTTGAAACAGCGAAAGACTTTACTCCTCGTGGAGATGAACAGTTATCTGCCCGTACTGAGAGACCCGCGCTGGCTTCCTTGAGGAGAGATGAATAAATAATGTATAAAATAAAAATAAGATACTATGAGTAAAAAATATATTATATTTAATTTATGTCTGGTTTTCTTGCTGGCATTTACTCTGTCTGCCTACGCCCAAAATACACGGACGGTAACTGGGTACAGTAATGGATGATTTGGGAGAACCGATTATCGGTGCTGCAGTCAAAGTAGTGGACTCTCCGGTCGGTACGGTTACAGACATTGATGGTAAATTCAGCCTTTCCGTTAAGGAGGGATCTAAGCTGACAATTTCATTTATAGGATACATTTCTCAGACGATAACGAATCTGAATAATCCGAAAATTGTTCTGATGGAAGATGTGGCTAAATTAGATGAAGTAGTGGTGGTCGGTTATGGAACGCAAAAAATGAAAAACGTGACAAAGGTGCCATTGAAACTCTTTCCACAGATGAGATTAAAGACCTTTCGGTAGGTAGCTTGGGAGATGCATTGAGCGGAATGATGAGTGGTTTGCATGTAAGTTCGGGCGGTGGTCGTCCGGGTAGTACGCCGAGTTTGCAGATTCGTCAAAGTAGCATTAATACAAGTGTTACTCCTACTTCCACAAGAGGTGGAGATGCTGACCCGAGTCCGCTGTATGTAATTGACGATTTTATTTCTACAGAGGATGCATTTAATAATTTGGATGTGAGTGAAGTAGAAAGTATTACGGTTTTGAAAGATGCTTCGGCAGCTGTATATGGAGCTCGTGCAGCTTACGGTGTAATATTGGTGAAAACGAAACGTGGTAAAGTAGGTACACCTTCGATTTCTTATAACGGACAGTTTGGTTTCACTGATGCGCTGAAGCTTCCTAAGATGCTGAGTGCTTATGACTATGGACGTATTTATAATGCGGCTCGTGCAGCTGGTACATCTACCAGTGATACGGAATCGGACAACTTAAGGACGCAGTATTTCCAAACAGACGAGTTGGATACAATGAGAGGGTTGAACTATGATTTGGTAGACAAGGAATGGAGGGCAGCATGGACTCAGCGTCATAGTCTGAATATTAATGGTGGTACGGATAAAGCAACTTACTTCGCAGGCGCTTCCTATTTTAGTCAGGAAGGTAACATGGGACGCCTGAGGATTATGACCGTTGGAACTTCCGTGCAGGTGTAAATGCCAATATTGGTAAATGGACAAAAGCTTCTTTTCAGATATCAGGTGATATGGGTGAACAGAATAATGCGCGTAATGGTATAAGTGGTGGTGGAACAGATGCTGATTTCAATTCACTGATGACTCACTTGCCTTTTGTGCCCGATTATATTGGTGGTCGCCCTGTTGTTTATACAGGTATGCAGAATGTATCTTCCAATTTAACAGCTGTGCAGTTGTACAATTTCAGAGCTGTTCAGAATTCTCCGGATAATACAGAGAATCAGACTAATAATATGTCTATCAATGGCTCATTGGAACATGATTTCGGTTGGTTTAAGTGGACAAAGGGATTGAAACTGAAAAGCTTCTTACTCCAGAAATATCGTAAATGGCAAGAGCAATAATATTGGTACTAAAATAAATGTATACAGATTGTTGAACCGTGGCGGTAGTGGCGGTCATCTATATACAGGTGATGATATTTGATCTTGATGAAAGTAACTTTGGTACTTTTACTTTGGATAATGGCAACTTACTGACTCGTACGATGAATAAGACGGATAGCTATCAGATGAACTTAACGCTCAGTTATGCCCGTCAGTTCGGTCTGCACAATGTTAGCGGTTTATTCTCAATTGAAAAGGCTGAATCGGAATATGAATATGTAACAGGTACAATATTACCGATCCTTTCAGTTTCACTGACGGACAGTCTAATTCTACTGCTACCGGCGCTACTCAAACAACAACTTTCAGCCGTACAGAATCGGGTATGCTTTCTTATATCGGTCGTTTGAATTATTCGTATGCCGACAAATACTTGTTTGAGTTCCTGCTTCGTTCGGATGCATCTACCAAATTTGCTCCTAGTAACTACTGGGGAATGTTCCCTTCATGGTCAGCAGGTTGGGTTATCTCGGAAGAAAGCTGGTTTAATAAAGAAAAACTAGGTATTGATTTCTTGAAAATTCGTGGTTCATTCGGTATTTTGGGAAGAGATAATATACAACCTTGGTTGTGGACACAGCTTTATAGCCGTAATGCAGACAAGGGCCCCGTATTTGGTACTTCTAGCAACACGTCCAGTGGTGCATCATTCCAGATGCCTCAGAGAGGTGTAAACAGAGATGTTCATTGGGATAAAACTTATAAAACCAACTTGGGTATTGATGTCAGAATGTTAGATAACCGATTCGGTATCACGTTGGATGCATATTATGATATGGGACGTGAGTTGTTTACAACTTTCACCGGAACTTCTTTTTATCCGACCACTGTGGGTACACAGGCTACTCCTGAGAACTTTGGAGAAGTTGATACGTATGGTGTTGAACTGACTTTGAACTGGAAAGATAAAATCGGCAAAGATTTCTCATATTGGGTAAAACTGACTACTGGTTATAGTGATAATAAGATTAAGGAAGCAGGATTCCAGGCTACTCCCGGTTTTGATGACATTGTTCGTGGTGAACGTTCTGACCGTGGGTGTATGGGGATATGAATGTCTTGGTATGTTCCGCAGCTATCAGGAAATTGAGGAATATTTTGCTACGAATAATATTACTTCATATTTAGGAAATTCTAAAGAGAATATACATCCGGGAACATTGATTTACCGTGACGTGCGTGGACAACGTAATGCTGACGGAAGTTATGGTGAAAAGGATGGCGTGATTGATCAAAATGACTATGTGAAGATTTCCAATCGTGCCAATAATCCTTATGGATTGACTTTTAATTTTGGTGCTTCGTATAAGAACTTCTCATTTAGTGCACGTTTGGTGCCAGCTGGGGTGCTTATGCTCTGATGCAGACAAATTTACGTCAGGAAAGCTATTCCAATATGGAGTACAAAAATGTATCTGCCATGTGGAAAGATATGTATGTGTATGAAGATGTACTGGATGCAAGTGGAAATGTGACGGCAGCAATGAACCGGAATGCAAAATATCCGAATTTGAAATACAGTGCTATCAATGGTCAGGCTTCTACATTCTGGAAAGTTAGCGCAGCCAACATCAGATTACGTAATCTGACAGTTGCTTACAGCCTTCCGAAAAAGAGTGGATGAAGCCGCTTGGTATCAGTAGTTGTCGCTTAAACCTGACCTGCCAGAATCTATTGAGTTTCTACAACCCTTACGATGGTGGTGTATGGGACACATGGGGAGGCACTTATGGAAGATATCCTAATTTGCGTAAAGTAACTTTAGGTGTTAATGTTTCATTCTAATAGTCAAAGAAGATTATGAAAGAAAAGAGAAATATATATTGTTTGAAAGCATTGACGGTAGCAGCGGTAATCTGTTTTGCCGGATGCAGCGATGATTTTTCTGAAAGATAAGAAAGTATATGGAAGTTACGACTCTTCAGTTGTATATGAAAATTACGAAACGGCTACAAGCCGTGTGGATTATCTATATCAGTGTTTGTTGCCTAGCGCAACAGGAGGTTCCAATGCTTTGACCGATATAACCAGTGCCGGAGGGAGATGATGACTTCTCAAAATGTACGGAAGAATATGGAGGTTATTCTGCATTTAATAATCCATCGGAAATATTGACGATACAGACTGTTCCTGACTATTTTTACGTTATCAATGGTGAAACGAGTCCTTGGGGACGTATCCGTGAATGTAATGATGTCATTGAGGGTGTAACAGGAAGTGCCACACTCTCTAAAGAAGAAAAAAGAATTGTTGCTTGGGCAGGCTCACTTTTTTTCCGTGCATGGCGTTACTATCTGTTAGTGAAGATGTATGGCGGTGTACCTATCGTAGATCATGTCCAGAATCCGGTTATTGGTGACGGAAATGGTGAAAACCTGGTAATTCCCCGTTCTTCAACCAAAGACTGTGTGAAGTTTATATGTGATGACCTGGATTTGGCAGCTTCATATCTTCCTGCACGTTGGCCAAATGATGGTCAGGATTATGGTCGTATAACTTCCGGTGCCGCACTTGCTTTAAAGGGCCGTACATTGCTGCTGCTTTATGCTAGCCCGTTATTCAACCGTGCTGATAATACTGAACGTTGGAAAGATGCTTATGAGGCTAACGAAGCTGCTATAACTGCATTGAAAGCTGGCAATTTCGGACTTGCTTACGAAAGTGATGGCGGAACGAGTAATGCCAAGAAATGGGCCCAGATGTTTGCTACTTATACAGGAGCTGATGAAGGTGTGTTCATTACTTTATATAATAACATATCTCCTGTCGCTTCACAGAATGTACACAAATATAATTTGTGGGAACAAGGAATCCGTCCTGAGTAATATTAATGGAAGCGGAGGTAAAACTCCGACCTCAGAGCTGATAGACCTTTTCCCGATGGCTGATGGTAAAAAGCCTACAGAATCGGAATATGACTACCATCATAACAAGTTCTTTATGAATCGTGATCCTCGCTTCTATCGTACTTTTTGCATTCCCGGGTGTGGAATGGCAGTTCAATAGCGGAGATGTCGATTTTTCTGGGGAAACGATGGTCAATTTATGTCCAAGCCGCTATAAAAGCGGTAATGACTACGAGCTATGGAACTATTGCTGGTATGCTACCGAGGCAGAGCGTGACGATGCAAATAAAAGTGGCTTTGCTGCTGATATGTTGGGAACAAAAACAGAGGTATCTATGTACGTAAACGTTCGAATGATGATCCTACCAAAGTAGTCTTAATGTATTTTCTGATAAAAGTAGCGGCGATCAGCAAGGGTTTAGACGTTCGGCAGCTCCTTACATGGAAATCCGTTATGCGGAAGTATTACTGAATCTGGCAGAGTCTGCTTGTGGAGCAGGTGGAAGTTATCACGCAGAAGGAGTAAAAGCTTTGAAGGCTGTACGTGGTCGGGTAGGATATACAGAGTCTAATAATTATGGGTTGGATGCCGCTATTGAAACAGATCGTGCTAAATTATTTGAAGCGATTTTGTATGAACGTCAGATAGAATTGGCTTTCGAAGGTAAACGTGCGTATGACATGCGTCGTTGGATGCTTTTTGATGGTGGTGTAGGACAAGGTAATTTGAATCCTAGTTGGGCATTAACCGGATTTGGTGGCAATACTTGTAATTATCTAGGTGTGACTTCAATGAATGATCGTGGCAAGAGACACCGTATCGAAGTTTATATTGACGATTTGGGCTCTGCTGCTGATAGTAGTGATCCTTTGAAAGATGTAGAACGTCCCGCGGCTTTGACTCTGAATGAAAAAATCGGAACGGAAGCAGATGGAACAACCATTGCTAACGCAACTGTAAAAGCTGTGTGCGACTTCTATGACACATATTTCAAGCGTAAAGATATAAGTGTAGATGGTAACGTGGTTGATGTTAATCCTGTTTTTCAACCAAGATATTATTTCTTAGGATTGCGTCAAAGTGCTCAGCAAACAAATGCAACATTATATCAGACTATCGGTTGGGAAGATTATTCTCACGGTGGTATGGGGACATTTGATCCATTGGCAGAATAAAAACTTTTCTGATTTTTTAGAAAAGAATAAGTTAATAAAAAAGGTGAACTCAACGTATTTCCTTTCTCTAAAGGGATATTTTGAGTTCATTATTTGTCTTTTGTCTGGATTAAAAAAGAAAATCTATTCCACTAAATAAAAAACTCTTTTTCCTGATTACAAACTCTTTTCTCTCTCGTCTTATTATTGTATTTTTGAATTAACAATCTCACAAAACCCAATAAAAATGAAGAAGAAACATGTACTTTTAGTAGCTTTTGCTGCTGCAATATTGACTCCGACTGTTGTCTGGGCACAATACCCGCAAATAAATGACGAAGCCAAAGAAAATTATAAAAAAGATGATGACAGAAGAACGTCGTCTCTCTCTGATGAAGCATGGGAGAAAGCGTTACCAATAGTACTGAAAGAAGCCAAAGAGGGACGTCCTTATATTTCATGGGCCGGTCGTCCTTATGACTTGCCACAGGCTAAAATACCTTCGTTTCCGGGTGCTGAAGGAGGCGGAATGTATAGTTTTGGTGGCCGTGGTGGTAAGGTAATTACGGTTACAAATCTGAATGACCGTGGTCCGGGTTCTTTCCGTGAGGCGTGTGAGACTGGTGGTGCCCGTATCATTGTGTTTAATGTTTCCGGTATTATCAAATTGAATTCTCCGATTATTGTTCGAGCACCTTACGTTACTATTGCCGGACAGACAGCACCGGGTGATGGTGTCTGCATTGCCGGAGAATCATTTTGGGTGGATACACACGACGTAGTTGTACGTCATATGAGATTCCGTCGTGGAGAAACAAAAGTATGGCATCGTGACGACTCTTTCGGTGGTAATCCGATTGGTAATATCATGATAGACCACTGTTCATGTACATGGGGACTGGACGAAAATATATCTTTCTACCGTCATATGTACGATCCGAGTGAAGGTCAATATGAAAGCAAGGATTTGAAGCTTCCGACAGTCAATGTAACTATTCAGAATACAATTTCTGCGAAAGCGCTGGATACCTATAACCATGCATTCGGCAGTACGCTGGGAGGTGAGAACTGTGCATTTATGCGTAACCTTTGGGCCAGCAACTCTGGTCGCAATCCGTCTGTAGGCTGGAATGGAGTATTCAACTTCGTTAATAATGTAGTATTTAATTGGGTGCATCGTTCTTCTGATGGTGGCGATTATACCGCCATGTTCAATATGATCAATAACTATTATAAACCCGGTCCTGCTACTCCAAAGAATAATACGGTAGGCTGCCGTATTCTGAAACCGGAAGCCGGACGCAGTAAACTGAATTATAAGGTATACGGTCGCGTGTATGCTGATGGTAACGTTATGGAAGGCTATCCGGAAATCACGAAAGATAACTGGAATGGTGGTATCCAAATCGAGAGTCAGCCAAATACAGAGGGATATACTGAGAATATGCGGAGCTATGAGCCGTTTGCAATGCCTTATATCAAAATTACATCAGCTAATGATGCTTATGATTATGTGACAAAACATGTTGGTGCCAATATACCCTGCCGTGATATCGTGGACGAACGCATCATAGAAGAAGTAAAAACAGGTATTCCTTATTATGACAAGAAACTTGCGAAGGATGCTAATGGTGATCTTACAGGCTTGTCTCCTAAGTCAATGGGAGAAGACGGTCAGTTTAAATATCGTCGTTTACCTAAAGATTCTTATAAGATAGGTATCATTACTGATATTCGTCAGATGGGTGGTTTCCCCGAATATAAAGGAACTCCGTATGTGGATACGGATGGTGACGGTATGCCGGATGAATGGGAAATTGCTAATGGATTGAATCCGAATGATCCAAGTGATGCTAATAAAGATTGTACAGGTGACGGATATACGAATATTGAAAAGTATATCAATGGAATCAGTACAAAACACAAAAAGTAGACTGGAGAGATTTAAAAAATAACTACGATACATTGGCTGAGAAAGGAAAATTAATGTAATCTGCAACTGGTATCGGTATAAGATGCCGGAACTGGGTTTCCTTCCTTTGGCATATGGTATAAAAAAATAAGATGAAATGAAAAAAGATAGTTTTAATGTCTCTGTTGTTGCTTTGCGGTTGGATATCTGCCGGAGCAGTCGATTTGAACAAAGAGAATCGTGATCCGAAATATGTAGAGTCTATAGTCAATCGTTCGCAGAAAATTGTAGATAAACTAGGACTTACGGATGTGAAAGCAGCCGAAGACGTTTGTAATATTATTGCCAATCGCTATTTCGAACTGAATGATATTTATGAAATACGTGATGCAAAAAAGTAAAAACCGTTAAGGAATCAGGTTTGACCGGTGATGCGAAAAATGAAGCGTTGAAGGCTGCTGAAAATGAAAAAGATGCAGCTTTGTACCGTTCTCACTTTGCTTTTCCTGCCAGTTTATCTCTCTTTTTTGAATGAGGAACAGATAGAAGCCGTAAAAGATGGAATGACTTATGGCGTGGTGAAAGTGACTTATGAAGCTACGCTTGATATGATTCCTTCTTTGAAAGAAAGAAGAAAAGGTACAAATCTATGCTTGGTTGGTGGAAGCGCGTGAGTTTGCCATGGATGCGGAAAATTCAAATAAGAAACATGCGGCTTTCGGCAAGTACAAAGGACGTATCAACAATTATCTGGCTAAGCGGGGATATAATTTGACGAAAGAACGTGAAGAGGGGCCAAACGTGTGAAAGCACGGGGAGGAACGCTGTAAAAGTATAGAATCTGGTAAGAAAGGATTGGTAACCAATGAGATACTATAAAAAGAAGTGGAATTCTTTCCCATTATTAAATGGTTAGTTTGTTTGATGGAGGAAAGGGTGGCTCGGAGAGTCGCCCTTTTATCGTCTCTAAATTTTGATTCTGACGAATCTTCCAATCTATTTGAGTACAAATCCGGCTTTTCATCGTCTCTGTATAAAGGATATTAGTATAGTGTAAAAAGAATCAATCATAGAAATGGGAAAGTTAAGAAATACATTAGCTGCAATAAGCATCCTGCTTTTAGCTTCTTGTGGAGGGAATAAAGATTATTATATGTTCACTTCATTTCATGAGCCGGCTGATGAAGGTTTGAGATATCTGTATAGTGAAGACGGAATGCACTGGGACAGTATTCCCGGTGTCTGGCTGAAGCCGGAATTGGGACAACATCGCCTGATGCGTGACCCTTCCATGGTGCGTACACCGGATGGTACTTATCATTTGGTATGGACCACCAGCTGGAAAGGGGATTTAGGCTTTGGTTATGCAAATTCCAAAGACTTGATTCACTGGTCGGAGCAACAAATGATTCCTGTAATGGCAGACGAACCGACCACTGTCAATGTATGGGCTCCGGAGATTTTTTATGATGACGAGAGCGAACAGTTTATGGTAGTATGGGCTTCATGTGTACCAGGTCGTTTTGAAAAGGGAATCGAAGAAGAAGAGAATAATCATCGTTTATACTACATCACTACAAGGGATTTTAAGACAGTATCCAAGACGAAAGTATTATATGATCCCGGTTTCAGCTCAATCGACGCTGTCATTGTAAAGCGTGCGAAAAATGATTATGTAATGGTACTCAAAGATAATACACGTCCCGAACGTAATCTGAAAATTGCTTTTTCAGACTCTCTGACAGGACCTTATTCGCCGTCATCACAACCATTTACCGAATCGTTTGTAGAGGGACCGACTGTCGAAAAATTAGGTGATGATTATCTGATCTATTTTGATGTTTATAAAAAGAAAATATATGGTGCCATGCGTACCCGTGATTTTAAGAACTTCACGGATATCACAGAAAATGTGAGTGTGCCTGTCGGGCATAAACACGGAACCATCTTTAGAGCTTCAGAATCAGATGTTAAAACATTGCTGGAAGAAAGCAAGAAGAAATAAACTTAAACCGGATAAGTTGAATCCGGAATAAACTAAAACCTGAAATAAATCATGAACAACTCAACGAAGATTCTTCTTGTATTGGCTGTCGGATGGATGGCGACTACCATTCAGGCGCAGACTCCGCAGGACAGAATCCATTACACAGGAAAAGAATTATCGAATCCCACCTATCACGACGGACAATTATCTCCGGTAGTGGGAGTGCATAATATTCAACTGGTGCGTGCCAATCGCGAGCATCCGGAAGCGTTGAACGGCAATGGATGGACTTACAATCATCAGCCTATGCTGGCTTACTGGAACGGTCAGTTTTATTATCAGTATTTGGCAGATCCGTCAGATGAACATGTACCACCTTCCCAAACGTTCCTCATGACCTCGAAAGACGGTTATCAATGGACAAATCCGGAAATAGTATTCCCTCCTTACAAAGTGCCGGACGGATATACCAAAGAATCCCGTCCGGGTATGCAGGCAAAAGACTTGATTGCTATCATGCACCAGCGTGTAGGCTTTTATGTATCTAAGTCGGGCAGATTGATTACGATGGGAAATTACGGAGTAGCTTTGGATAAGAAAGATGATCCGAACGACGGAAACGGTATCGGTCCGGGTAGTACGTGAGATTAAGAAGGACGGTTCGTTCGGACCGATTTATTTCATTTATTACAATCATGGATTCAACGAAAAGAATACCGATTATCCCTATTTTAAAAAGAGCAAAGACCGGGAGTTCGTAAAGGCTTGTCAGGAAATACTGGATAATCCGCTTTATATGATGCAATGGGTAGAAGAAGCTGACCGTGAAGATCCGATCATTCCACTGAAAAAAGGATATAAAGCATTCAACTGCTATACATTGCCCGATGGACGCATTGCGAGTCTTTGGAAACACGCTTTGACTTCGATCAGTGAAGATGGGGGACATACCTGGGCAGAACCGGTGCTTCGTGCAAAAAAAGGATTTGTCAACAGTAATGCGAAAATCTGGGGACAACGTCTGAGCGATGGAACCTACGCTACGGTTTATAATCCGTCGGAATTCCGCTGGCCGTTGGCTATCTCATTGAGTAAGGACGGATTGGAGTATACTACATTAAACTTGGTACATGGTGAAATTACTCCGATGCGCTATGGAGGAAATTACAAATCATATGGTCCTCAATATCCCCGTGGCATTCAGGAAGGAAACGGAGTGCCTGCAGATGGTGATTTATGGGTTTCATATAGTGTGAATAAAGAAGATATGTGGATTTCCCGCATTCCTGTTCCGGTAGAGATTAATGCTTCTGCACATGCGGATGATGATTTTTCGAAATTTGGATCAATAGCTGAGTTGACCAACTGGAATATTTACTCTCGGTTTGGGCACCGGTTTCTTTAGAAGGAGCTTGGTTGAAGCTACAGGATAAAGATCCCTTCGACTATGCGAAGGTAGAACGTAAGATTCCGGCTTCGAAAGAATTGAAAGTCTCATTTGATTTGTTTGCAGAACAGAATGATAAAGGTAGACTTCAAATTGACTTCCTGGATGGGAACAGCATTGCCTGTTCGCGATTGGAACTCACTCCGGACGGTATTTTCCGTATGAAAGGTGGGTCACGTTTTTGCAAATATGATGAACTATGAAGCAGGAAAAGACTTATCATGTAGAAGCTGTTCTTTCGACTGCCGATCGTAATATTCAAGTGTATGTGGATGGTAAGAGGGTAGGGCTGCGTATGTTTTATGCTCCGGTAGCAACGATTGAACGGATCGCTTTCCGTACCGGAGAAATGCGTACATTCCCGACTGTGGATACTCCTGCCGACCAAACGTATGATTTGCCCGATGCAGGCGGACAGGAACCATTGGCAGAATATCGTATAGCCAATGTAAAAGACTTCGTCCACTGATAAGGACGCTTCTTCCGCTTTTTTGAAATATGCAGACTTTAGTCATTATGCCGAATCTTTCAATGGCATGGAAGATGAAAATATTGTTCAGGCAATTCCCAATGCCAAAGCTTCGGAATGGATGGAAGAAAATATCCCTTTGTTTGAATGCCCGCAGCGTAATTTTGAAGAAATGTATTATTATCGTTGGTGGTCATTGCGCAAGCATATCAATCAAGGAGACTCCGTCGGATATGGTATGACCGAGTTTTTGGTTCAGCGTTCTTATTCGGATAAGTATAACCTGATTGCCTGTGCCATCGGACATCATATTTATGAAAGTCGTTGGCTGCGTGATCCGAAATACTTGAATCAGATTATCCATACATGGTATCGTGGCTAATGATGGAGGACCGATGAAGAAGATGGATAAGTTCAGCTCGTGGAATGCGGATGCGGTACTGGGACGTTACATGGTCGATGGCGATAAAGGATTTCATGCTGGATATGACGAAGGATCTGGAAACGGAATATCAGCGTTGGGAACGTACCAACCGTTTGAAGAACGGACTGTATTGGCAGGGAGATGTGCAGGATGGCATGGAGGAATCCATCAGTGGCGGCCGAAAAAAGAAATATGCCCGTCCGACGATTAACAGCTATATGTATGGTAATGCAAAAGCCCTTTCGATAATGGGAATCCTTTCCGGTGATGAAGGAATGGCTATGAGGTATGGTATGAGAGCGGATACATTAAAGAGTCTCGTAGAAAACGATTTATGGAATACACGCCATCAGTTCTTTGAAACGATGCGTACTGACTCTTCCGCCAATGTGCGCGAGGCAATCGGGTATATCCCGTGGTATTTCAATTTACCGGATACAACAAAGAAATATGAAGTTGCCTGGAAAGAAATTATGGATGAGAAAGGATTTTCTGCTCCTTATGGATTGACTACGGCAGAACGCCGTCATCCTGAGTTCCGCACGCGCGGAGTTGGTAAATGTGAATGGGACGGGGCTATCTGGCCGTTTGCTTCTGCACAGACGTTAACTGCCATGGCTAATTTCATGAATAATTATCCTCAGACAGTTTTGTCTGACAGCGTGTATTTTCGTCAGATGGAATTGTATGTAGAGTCGCAGTATCATCGTGGACGTCCATATATTGGCGAGTATCTGGACGAAGTAACCGGATATTGGCTGAAAGGCGATCAGGAACGCAGCCGTTATTACAATCATTCTACTTTTAATGATTTGATGATTACCGGTTTGATCGGACTTCGTCCGCGTCTGGATGATACGATAGAGATTAATCCGCTGATTCCGGCAGATAAATGGGATTGGTTCTGTCTGGATAATGTTTTATATCATGGTCATAATCTGACAATTCTTTGGGATAAGAATGGCGATCGTTATCATTGTGGAAAGGGATTGCGTATCTTTGTGAATGGAAAAGAAGTAGGACATACAGATACGTTGACAAGACTTGTTTGCGAGAATGCATTAAAGTGATATATTTAGGCACGGATTACACGGTTTTGCTTCGACTGACCATGTGGGAAGAACCGTGTTCATCCGTGTAATCCGTGCCTAAACGATTATTCATAACGAATTAAAAACGAATAATGACTTTTAAGAAATATCTTCTTCTTTTACTTTGTCTGCCATGCTTCGTACAGGCAAAAGAATATAACGATTAGCCGCCTTACCTGCGAAATGCAGGAAGGGCTGGTGGTCGTTGAAAGTTGTCCCCGTTTGGGATGGACAATGGAATCACCGGAGAATGGCACGAGACAGACTGCTTATGAAATAGAGATTAGGGAGGCTTTTACCGGACGTTCCGTCTGGAATAGTGGAAAGGTAACTTCTTCACAGAGTCAGCTGGTTCCGACTGAAGGAGCGGATATATGTCTGAATAATCCATTTAATTATAGTTGGCGTGTGCGTGTCTGGGATGAGACGGATACTCCTTCCGAATGGAGTCAGGAATCAAAATTCCGTTTGGCATCCGATGACTTTTCTTCAGGGAAATGGATCGGCGCCATCACTCGTAAGGATTCGCACCTTCCCGAAGGGCGAAAGTTTCATGGCGGCGAATTGAAGAAACCGGAGGTGAAAGCTGCTTGGGAAGCGGTAGATACTTTGGCAAAGAAAAGTATTTGCTTGCGAAGAACGTTTCAGACAGGAGAGACAAAAAGGGAAGAATGCGAATCGGAAATCCGGAAAGAAAATCGTGGAAGCTACTGCGTACGTTTGTGGCCTGGGATTTTATGAGTTTTCTCTGAATGGCAAAAAAATAGGAGATAGTGAATTTGCTCCGCTTTGGAGCGATTATGATAAGAGTGTTTATTATAATACATACGATGTAACGGAGCAGTTACGGGATGGTGAGAATGTTGTAGGAATCTTATTGGGGAATGGATTCTACAATGTACAGGGAGGGCGCTATCGCAAATTGCAGATTAGTTTTGGTCCTCCCACACTTTTATTTGAATTAGTAATCAATTATGAGGATGGAACACGCGAGACGATCCGTTCGGATCAGGGGTGGAAATATGATCTGAGTCCGATAACCTTTAATTGTATTTATGGAGGGGAAGATTATGACGCCCGTCGCGAACAGAAAGGATGGAATCAAGTTGGTTTCAATGATAGCCACTGGCGTCCGGTAGTGGTTCAGGAAGCGCCGAAAGGAGTGATCCGTCCGCAGATGGCACCTCCGGTGAAGATTATGGAACGGTATGATATTCAGAAAGTAACCAAGTTGAATTCAGAACAGGTGATGGCTGCTTCCAAATCTACCAAACGAACAGTAGACCCTTCTGCTGTTGTGTTGGATATGGGACAGAATCTGGCCGGTTTTCCGAAGATAACCGTACGTGGTAAACGAGGACAGAAAGTCACCTTGATAGTAGCGGAAGCATTGACGGATGAAGGAGCTTGTAATCAGCGTCAGACAGGGCGTCAGCATTATTATGAATATACACTGAAAGGTGAAGGTGACGAAATCTGGCATCCTCGTTTTTCATATTATGGTTTTCGGTACATTCAGGTAGAAGGTGCTGTATTGAAAGGGCAGAAAAATCCTCAGAAACTGCCTGTCCTTAAAAAACATTCAATCCTGTTTTATCTATAATTCGGCAAAGAAAGTCTCTACATTCGAATCTTCCAACCGAATATTCAATGCAGCTCATCGATTGATTGAGAAGGCGGTTCGCAGTAATATGCAATCCGTATTTACTGATTGTCCGCATCGGGAGAAACTCGGATGGCTGGAACAGGTGCACCTCAATGGACCGGGGCTGCTCTATAATTATGATCTGACAGCGTATGCTCCACAGATTATGCAGAATATGGCAGACGCCCAGCATCCGAATGGGGCAATGCCCACAACGGCTCCGGAGTATGTAGTCTTTGAAGGCCCCGGAATGGATGCTTTTTGCCGAATCCCCGGAGTGGGGAGGTTCACTGGTTATTTTCCCGTTTATGTACTATGAAACTTACGGAGATGATTCTTTGATTAAGAAGTATTATCAGCATATGCGTCGTTACACTGACTATCTTAAGACTCGGGCAGATAACGGTATTCTTTCTTTCGGACTGGGTGATTGGTATGATTATGGAGATTTCCGGGCCGGATTTTCTCGTAATACGCCTGTTCCTTTGGTAGCTACCGCCCATTATTATATGACTGTCATGTATCTGATAAAGGCTGCCCGAATGGTAGGCAATGAATTTGACGTTCGTTATTACAGTTCATTAGCACATGATATAATGCTAGCGTTTAACAAACGGTTTCTGGATAGTAATACAGCACAATATGGTACAGGGAGTCAAGCTAGTAATGCGCTTCCCATCTTCCTTCAGATGACTCAAAGTACAGGAGATAAAGGAGATTACACACCGGATGCAAGTCTGACTGCCAAAGTGTTGACGAATCTGATTAAAGATGTGGAATCGCACGGCAATCGTTTGACCACGGGAGATGTGGGAAACCGCTATCTGATTCAGACATTGGCACGTAATGGACAGCATGAGCTTATTTATAAGATGTTCAATCATGAAGAAGCTCCCGGATACGGCTTCCAGCTGAAGTTTGGTGCAACTACATTGACGGAGCAGTGGGACCCGCGTCAAGGTTCTTCATGGAATCATTTCATGATGGGACAGATTGATGAATGGTTCTTTAATTCATTGATTGGTATTCGTCCGTCTACAACATTATCAGCTTCTGTAAATGAAAAGGATGAGCCAATGCAAGGTTATCAGAAATTTGTCATTGCTCCGAAGCCGGTAGGAGACTTGAAATACGTTAAATCAACTTATGAGACTCTTTACGGTACGATTCTGGTAGACTGGACTCGTCAGAGCGGTACTTTTACTCTGAATGTATCTGTACCGGTGAATACCACTGCTATCGTTTATCTTCCGGGTGAAAAAGAACCGAAAGAAGTACAAAGCGGGACATATAAGTTTGTTGCTGCCGAATAAGATATAAAAAAGAAGAACTATTTAATAATATAGAATATGAATTTACGAATCACTCTTTTGGCTTTTCTTTGCCTTTGCGCAACAGCGATCCTTCGTGCCGAACGCGTTGATATGTTGAAAGCGGGTGCAAAAGCAAATGGGAAAGCTCTCAATACAAAGCTGATAAATTCAACGATTGACCGTTTGAATCGTGGAGGTGGAGGTACGCTCTTTTTTCCTGCCGGAACGTATCTGACGGGAAGTATCCATCTGAAAAGTAACATTACACTGGAACTGGAAGCCGGAGCTACCCTGCTTTTTTCAGACAACTTTGACGACTATCTTACTTTTGTAGAAGTTCGTCACGAAGGAGTCATGATGAAAAGTTTCCAGCCGTTAATCTATGCGGTTGATGCGGAAAATATCACTATCAAGGGAGAAGGTACACTGGATGGTCAAGGTAAGAAGTGGTGGATGGAGTTCTTTCGTGTAATGATTGACCTAAAAGATAATGGTATGCGTGATATTAATAAATATCAGCCGATGTGGGATGCTCAGAATGATACGACTGCCATCTATGCAGAGACGAATAAGGATTATGTCAGCACTTTGCAGCGTCGTTTTTTCCGCCCTCCGTTCATTCAGCCTGTTCGTTGCAAGAAGGTGAAGATTGAAGGAGTGAAAATTGTCAATTCTCCTTTCTGGACTGTTAATCCGGAGTTTTGTGACAATGTGACTATCAAAGGAATCACGATAGATAATGTCCCTTCTCCCAACACGGATGGAATCAATCCTGAATCCTGCCGGAATGTACATATCAGTGATTGCCATATTTCTGTAGGCGATGACTGCATTACGATTAAATCCGGAAGAGACGCACAAGCCCGCCGCTTGGGAGTGCCGTGTGAGAATATTACTATTACCAATTGTACGATGCTTGCCGGTCATGGTGGGGTAGTGATCGGCAGTGAAATGAGTGGCAGTGTGCGTAAGGTCACGATCTCTAACTGTGTATTTGACGGAACCGACCGTGGTATCCGCATCAAGTCAACCCGTGGAAGGGGAGGAGTCGTAGAGGATATCCGTGTCAGCAATATCGTAATGAGTAACATCAAGCAGGAGGCTGTCGTCTTGAATCTGAAATACAGCCAAATGCCTGCAGAAGCAAAGAGTGAGCGTACTCCGATATTTCGTAATGTTCATATCAGCGGTATGACTGTGACGGATGTAAAGACTCCGATTAAAATAGTAGGACTGGAAGAAGCTCCGATTTCTGACATTGTATTGCGTGACATCCATATTCAGGGAGCCAGACAGAAGTGTATCTTTGAAGATTGTGAACGTATCACTATGGATAACGTAATCATTAACGGTGAAGAAATAAAACTGAAATAAACCTCTTGGGAGGTTACATATTTATAAATATAAGAAAATGAAACGAATCCTTTTCTCATTGCTTCTCGCTGCATCTCTTTCGGCAGAAGCACAGACGCAGACATACGAGACGGAATTTGCCCGTCCCTTGAATGAAGTATTGGCAGATATTCAAAATCGTTTCGGAATCCGTCTGAAATATGATATTGATACGGTAGGAAAGATTTTACCTTATGCTGATTTCCGTATCCGCCCTTATTCTGTAGAAGAATCTTTGACGAATGTGTTGTCACCATTCGATTACAAATTTGTCAGACAGAGCGGTAATCTATATAAGTTGAAGGCTTATGAATATCCTCGTCGTACAGATGCTGACGGAGAAAAGAAATGCTGGCTTATCTCAATACGCTTTATGCGGATAAGCAGGCTTTTGAACTTCGTGCCGATTCACTGAGAAAAGAGGTCCGTCAACGTTTGGGGATCGATACTTTATTGGCCCAATGTGTAAACTCAACCCCCATTCTATCGAAAATACGGAAGTTTGATGGCTATACTGTGCAGAATTTCGCACTTGAAACTCTACCGGGACTGTATGTTTGCGGGGCTGTTTATACGCCTCAATCGAAAGGGAAACACGCTCTGATTATTTGTCCGAACGGACATTTTGGTGGCGGTCGTTATCGGGAAGATCAGCAGCAGCGTATGGGCACATTAGCTCGTATGGGAGCTGTTTGTGTCGATTATGATTTGTTTGGCTGGGGAGAATCAATTCTCCAGGTGGGAAGTGCGGCGCATCGTAGTAGTGCGGCACATACTATTCAGGCAATGAATGGATTGTTGATTCTCGATTATATGCTTGCTTCCCGTAAAGATATCGATACCAAGCGTATTGGTGCCAACGGTGGTTCCGGTGGTGGAACGCATACTGTACTACTGACAACGTTGGATGACCGTTTTACTGCTTCTGCCCCGGTGGTTAGTCTGGCTTCTCATTTCGATGGTGGTTGTCCTTGTGAAAGCGGTATGCCTATTCAGCTATCGGCAGGAGGTACTTGTAATGCCGAACTGGCTGCAACATTCGCTCCCCGTCCGCAATTAGTGGTTTCTGATGGCGGGGACTGGACAGCAAGTGTTCCTGCACTTGAATTTCCGTATTTGCAGCGTATCTATGGATTCTATGATGCGAAAACCAATGTGACGAACGTTCATCTTCCCAAAGAAAAACATGATTTCGGTCCGAATAAAAGAAATGCAGTCTATGATTTCTTTGCCGAAGTCTTCGATTTAGATAAAAAAGATGTTGGATGAGAGTAAAAGTAACTATCGAACCGGAGTCTGCCATGTACAGCTTTGGAGAGAAAGGAGGGGAGTTACTACCGGAAAATGCAATTCGTTCGTTCGACAAGGTGGCTGCTTATTTTGATAAGAAGGCTTTTTGCCAAATTGAAATCGGATGCTTCTCTTGAAAAGAAAGCAATGGAATGGGTAGCTTCACTCAATCTGGATGATGAAAAGAAATCAGGTTTTGCGGTGACGACTATTTATAATCATCTTCGCCAGGTTCGAGACTGGCATAATGATCATCCATATACGACAATACCTGCGGGTATCAATCCTACAACGGGCAAACCGTTAACTCAGCTCGAACGTGAGATAATAGCAGACTCAGCTATGCCCAAGGAGGTTCATGAAAGACTGATGAAAGGGTTGTGCAGAGTACTGACGGAAGAACAAGTTGAGCAGATTTTAGATAAATATACAGTTGGCAAGGTAGCATTTACCATGAAAGGGTATCAGGAGATTGTTCCTGATATGACGGAGGAAGAAACAGCCTTTATACTTGAACAGCTGAAACTGGCTCGCGAACAAGCTGTTGATTACAAAAGCATGAAACAGATATCTGCTATCTTTAAAGCTTATAAAACGAAGATCGAACTGTATTTCTATGAGCATGGCCGTAACTGGCGCCAAATGTATAAAGACTATGCAGAAAAGCGAAAGGCGGAAAAAGCAAAGGAAGGGAAATAGAGCCTCAAAGATACTTTTTTATTAATGCATACTATAAGCAGCAATACCTCTGACATAGAGAGGATTGCTGCTTTTTGCTTCATTTGCTTCTAGAATAATAGACTGGTCGGACATCTTTTATTGCGGAAAATGTGTTATATTGTGGACAGCTAATAAAAAACGTATATTATATGGATAAGCAAAAAGTAGCATTAGTCCTTTCTATGGGTGGCGCACGTGGTATTGCGCATATTGGAGTCATTGAAGAATTGTTACGTCATAATTTCGAGATAACTTCTATTGCTGGAAGCTCGATGGGAGCGATGGTAGGCGCAATGTATGCTTCGGGAAAGCTGGAGGAATGTAAAGAATGGCTCTATAGCTGGGATAAACGTAAGATGTGGAACTGGCGGATCTGACATTAAGTCGGGACGGCTTGGTGAAGGGGGATCGTTTTATCAAAGAACTGAAGCAGATTATTCCCGTTATGAATATTGAAGAATTGCCTATACCGTACGTAGCAATGGCTACTGATATTGTTTGCGATCAGGAAGTGAGGTTCGATAGCGGTAATTTGTATGATGCTATCCGTGCTACTATTTCTATACCGATGCTCTTCCGGCCTTTACGGAAAGATGGTATGGTTCTGATTGACGGAGGAATACTGAATCCCCTTCCGCTGAATCAGGTGCATCGTACGGAAGGAGATATTCTGATAGCAGTCGATGTCAATGCTCCGATTGATTGCGGTAAGAAAAAGAAAATGAGTCCTTATAACTTGTTGACAGAATCTTCAAGAATGATGATGCAGCAAATTACCCGTTATCAAATAGAACGTTGTCAGCCGGATATCTTAATTCAGATGTCCGGCAATGCTTATGATATGCTGGAGTTCCATCATGCAGCTTCTATTGTGGAGACGGGAATAGAGATTACACGGGATGCGTTGAATACAGAACTTTATTCCGTATAAATCATCTTTTTCGTCATACCTCCGTCAATGGTTATATTCTCGCCGTTGATAAAATCATTCTCATCCCGGCAGAGAAATAAACACATACGGGCAATATCTTCCGGTTTGCCCACTCGTCGGGAAGGGTGCTGAGAATGGTCTTCCGGTCGGAGTTGATCATAATCTTGTGTTTGTATCCATCCTGGAGCAATGGAGTTTACTGTGATATTCCATTCGGATAATGATAAAGCTAATGCATGAGTCAGAGAATAGATACCACCTTTGGAAGCTGCATAACCTTCACTTCCCGGTTCACTCATCAAATAACGTGTTGAGCAGATATTAATGATTCTTCCATAAGGATTAGAATCAGACTGTGCCTTACGATGAATGGCAAGATAACCGTGAAGTAATAAATACAGGACGAAGATTGACGGAAAGAATCTTGTCGAAATCTTCGACACTTGTTTCTGTAATGGAAGAAAATTTGCTGATACCGACATTGTTGATGACGATGTCAATGTCCTTCCATTCATCCAATATCTGTTGCATACAGCTTTCAAGTGCTTCTTTATCACTAACGTCAACAGGATGAAATATGGCTCCGGTATCTCTTGCCGTTTGCTGACCGGACACAGCATTAATGTCACAGAAGGCTACTTGATGTCCGTCTTTACAGAATGCTTCTACTATTGCTCTCCCTATGCCTTCCGCTCCGCCTGTCACGAATACTCTTTTTTTCAGGCTGTCCGGTTTTGAAACTATTTCACCTGCTACCTCCGTTTTGACTTGACTGCTGGTAGTCGTTTTCTTTTTCCCATATTTCTGTGCCTGTTTCCAAGCTGCTTTTCTGGCCTCGTATTGCTCTTGTTGTCTTTCTATATAATTATCTGCCATGATTGTTTTACTTTTAAATCTGAGGAACAAAAATAATATATTTATGTGGTCTATGCAATTTATACAGCAATTAGGAGTATTGATAAACCTGTAAACAACAAAATACCGCACTGATACGATCATTGTCAGTGCGGTATAATGATAACAGAGAATCTGTTTTCCTTTTATTCAGCTACTACTTAAGCTTTGAAAGATCTATCTCCGCATACTTGATCCGTTGACGACGCCAGGTATAGATTGCATGTAACTTTCCATCTTTTCCTTGGATAATGCTTGGATAAGAATATTGGCTGATAGGGCTGTCCTCTAATGTCAGAATCGGTTTCCAGTTGATTCCATCTTTTGATATGGCTACGCAGAGAGGAGTACGGGGACCTTTTGGTGTGCCTGGCAATGTGGAGAAATGATTGTAAATGAGAATGTGACGTCCGTCACTCATTGTCACGGCATCTGTTCCGGAATTGTTGTTCGGAACATTGCTTAATGTCACTTTACTCCATGTTTCACCATTATCGCTGCTCCAGGATGTTGCAATCTTTGCATTGCGTGTACGGCAAAGTACCTGTAATCTTCCATCCTTATGCTTTAGGATACTGGGTTGGATGGCAAGAATCGGTTGTGCCCCTTCTCCCTGAATAGCTTCTCCCGCTTCCTGATCATCTACGTTAATACCACCTTTTTTACGGTTCTGAGTCGGGACAGACAGTTCGGCAGGTACCGACTCTGTCGTTTTCCAGTTTTTGCCTTTATCATCCGAATATTCAAAATGAATGCGCCATCCCCCTTTGCCCTCTCTGCTTGACGGGCAGATGATGCGACCGTTGATGTATTCCGGTTTGTTCTTGATAGGACCTAGAAATCCTTCCGGCAAGGCTTCACGTTTGCTCCAAGTTTTCCCACCGTCTTTTGAACGAACCAGCCAGCCGGTCCAGTCGCCTACATTTAGTCCTATTTTATAGAAGAGAATCAGATCACCTCCCGGAATTTGAAAAAGTACCGGGTTCCAGCAAGCTTTCCGGCGGGCAATCAGTTTTCCTTTGGCATCCACTACAGGGAGTGCAGGTCGAATCTATGCCGGCTAAAGCAGCCTGCGAATCTTTGAGTGAAAAAAACTCCGTCGGCAGCCAGCTTGGGAGCCGTCCATTCTTTGGCACCTTTGGGCTTGCGGCAAACCCAGATGCAGCAATCCGGATTACGTTCTTTGGTTCCACCGAAGAAAGAAGTAACGAGGTCACCGTTTTTCAGTTCTACAATGGTCGCCCCGTGACATTCCGGGAAAGAAGCTTTCTCATATAGAAATTCATCGCTGATGATGGCAGCATTCCGTGTCGGTATATCTACGCTGAAATGATATTTTCCGGAACCTATTTTTTCTTTTCGTCCATCCGGCAGATGCACTTCTCCTGTAGTATTGGCAGGAAGTTCGATATCCCATTCCAGATGCATAGGAGTCTTTTTTTCCATCGACTGGTAATCTTTCCGTAGATACTCATATAAGAAGCATCCACGTTACTCAATTCCTGAATTTCGAAAGCAGGTTGGAAAACAATATGTTTGTAACCGGATTTCCAACGGTCGGCACGGATACCTGCCAGATTGTTGAAGCACCAGGGAAGCAGGTCGCCTAAGAGCATGACGTGATTTCCACTGTTCATTCCGGGATTTGCTTTGTCGCCATTCCAGAGTTCCCAGATAGTGGTGGCACCTTGTGCTGCCATATATCCCCATGAAGGATATGTATCATTGGTGACCAACAGATAAGCTACATCTGCATGCCCCCGACGACTCAATTCACGCATCAGCCATTGCGTACCGATTACTCCGGTACTGATATGCCCTTTGTTCGTTGTAATAATGGTGGTTACTGCATTCTTTGCTACTTCTTTGATATGTACTTTGGGTACGAGCCCGAAGGCAAGTGGCAGAATATTAGCTGTTACAGTATTATTCCCGTAGAAAACACTATCCGGATACAGAGTATGACCGGGTACACAAGTGAAGTACCTTCCTTTATATGCAGGAAATGTGCATTGAATGCATCCTTCATTTTATGTTCCAGGTCTTCCCACTCTTTTTGCATCCGCAGTCAATCCCTGAAGACTGGCGAAGCGATGCATCAGTTGCAACACTTTCAGGTAATAGGCGGTAGCGATCAAGGCACCATCCGTTTTGCGGGCAGGATCTTGACTGTGAATCATTTCCAACGATTCGGGTGGAACACACCAGTCTCCATATTTATCTTTGGTGATGATGTAGTCCTTTGTCATATAATACTCACGGATGTGCGATACCCATTTCTTGATAGCCGGATAATTATCTTCTATCGGACGTATGTCTCCATAATTAGTGAAGAGCATATCGCAGACTAAGGGCAGGGTAGCAGGCCATGTGACATTATCCGAATAATAGTTCCAGTAAGCCGGAGCTACATCAGGAATACAGCCATCTTCGCGCTGTGCTTCGCGGATGTCACGTGTCCATTTGTTGTACATGGCATGATTGTCGAAGAACAGACTTTCTCCCCAAGAGCCCATTGCATGATCTCCCAGCCAGGGCTGACGTTCGTTACGCTGGGGACAGTCTACCGGCATACCTTTATAGTTACTCCGAATCCCCCAGAATGCATTACGTACAACTTGGTTCAATGTTTTGTCCGAACAGGAAAAAGAGCCTGTATGATCCATCTCATCTTCTACGACTTCCACTACGAAATCCTCGGTTTTGGCATCCGGATATCCGCTGATTTCCACATAACGGAAACCATGATACACAAAACGGGGGAGCCCAGGTGGCACCTTGCGGTTCACGTCCGCTAACTACATATATATCCGTACAATGTGCGTCGCGCAGATTTTTCGTGAAGATTTCTCCATCTGATTCCAGACGTTCTGCAAAATGAAGACGAATGCTGTCGCCTGCTTGACCTTTGATGCGGAAACGTACCCATCCTGCCAGATTCTGACCGGTATCCATAATGTATTTGTCACCCATTTTTTTTGGATAGAAACAGGTTTCAGCGTTTCCGTTACTTTCATCCCCGGCATCATTTGGGCACGAAGTGTACCCGAAGGAATACTGACGCGTTCTGCCGGCATCCATTTTGTATCGTCATAATCTGTCTGCGTCCAGTTTCCCAGTTCTTTGCGGGCGTCATATTCTTCGCCGTCATATTCGTTATTGCTGCGGACAGGACCTTCGGTTGTCAGTTTCCATGAAGTATTCGTCGCGATTGTCTCCTTACTGCCATCAGCATATTCAACGATCAGATTCAGGCGCAGTTTGGGATATCCGAAGGTCGGAATCTTGTATGGCTTGTAATTCTGACGCATGGTATAAAAACGACCATTACCTAAAGTAACACCGATGGCGTTCTCTTGCTGAAGTTGGGAAGTGACATCATATGTGTTATACAAGATTGTCTTCCGGTAATCGGTAGGAGCGGGGGCCAGTACCTGATCACCTATGCGTTGTCCGTTGATGAACAGTTCGTACAATCCCATTCCGGCGATGTGCACTGTGGCACGCTTTATTTCTTTCTTCAAGGCAAATTCCTTGCGAAGATAACGGGCTGCCAGGCGGCTCCATTGAGTTTCACTGTCCCCCGGAGCTGCACGGTCCAGACCGATCCACTGACCTTGCCAGTCTGCTTCATTGAATAGTCCCATGCTCCAGAAAGCCGGACTACTCCAATCACTTTCACCTTTATTGGTGTAAACCTTCACCTTCCAGAAGTAGGGAGCATTGCGTTTCAAATTTTCTCCCTGGTAGGTTATCCATTGGGAAGCATCTGTTTCTACTTTTCCGGAATCCCACATATCTCCTTTCCCTTGTGCCAATAGCTCGGGGGAAGATGCAACAAGAATGTGATATGCGGTTTGCATCACATTCTGTTCGTCCGATTCGATACGCCAACCCAGTCGGGGTTGGCGCGTATCGATACCCGACGGATTCTTTAGCTGCTCTGTCCGCAGGTTGGTTACGTCTATGGCTGCACGTATCGGACCTGCTGCAAGAAACAGAACAGATAAGAATGATAATATAAGTATCTTTTTATTCATGAGTGTCAATTTGATAGCAGTCTTTCTTCACATAATCCTTACTACTGTCTACTACAATCAAGACATGATCGTTTCCGCTGCTGTAGCCGCTGTCGTGCTGGAATTTGTGCACACCGTTGTCAAATTCACCGATATATTCCAGTTTACCATCCTTGGTAGTGTACCACCATGCGTTCTTCTTGGCACCGCTGATTTTGCTGAAATCAACTTCCATCGGACGTCCGGTATAGTTATATACCATCAGATAGTCATTGCCGCGTGTTGCGATGGCACGGTCATAACGTTCGCCATTCTGTCCGGCGATGACAGACTGATCTGGTACTCGTTCAAAGAATGGGAAAGTCAGCATCAGGTTCTTCAGATATTTCATTTGATTGTATCCGGGATCATTCAGAGCATCATACCAGGGCTTTTTAGCACCATAAGCACCGCCTACACCCGGTTTGATAAACTGCATGATGGAGTTATGACCATACGTATGTCCGAAAGAACCGGCAAATACAGACCAGTAAGCGTACCGGCGTACATCATAATCTTTCCAAAGTAATTCGTTCTCATCGTGCAGACCGTGCGGTATTTCTTCGTAGATGGGTTCACCGTCTATAACGGGCTTCATCGGTTTCATAGCCATACTGCGTTCTACAAAACGCCAGTTGTCTTCTTCCGTATTTTCTTCGATGGGATAATCTCCGTCACCGAAACGTTGTCCATAACGGCGGTGTCCGCTCTGGAACATATTGAAATCCAGCCATGGTGCATTGTTGAACCAAGTGGCTGAGGTTGTTCTGCCACGCGGATGGAAGGTCATCAGGTGATTCTTGTCGATTGCTTTGATAGAAGTTGCCAATGCCTCCCATTCGGCTGTTTTCACATCACCACGGATATCCCCACCGATAAACCAGATAATGTTAGGTTCGTCTTTATAACGTTCTGCCAGGAACTTGCCGTATGCTTTTGCCTGATCTACATTCATTTCGCCATGACTTACCGGACTTCCCCAGATGCAGACCATGCCGATATAAAGACCTTTCTTTGCTGCGGTACGGATAATGTAATCCATGTGATCCCAATAACCATATACGCCTTTCTGATTGATATTCTTGAAGTTGTAGCCGTCAGTCATGGAATACTGTCCGTAGATATTCATAGACGGGACATTATTCAATGTCTGAACCTGAATCACGTTATATCCGCGGCGTTTGCATTGTTCCAAATAATATTCGGCTTCGTCACGATTCAGACGCTCAGGCAGCAGCCAGCCGGTTTCTCCCAGCCAGAAGAAAGGAGTGCCGTTTTCGTGTTTCAGATAACGTCCTTCTTCAGAAACGACGAGTTTGCCGTTGCTCCATGGGATATACGTCTTTTTGTGTTTTCTTTTTGTGCTGCGGCAGAAGTTGCCAATGTCAACAGCAGCAATAAGAGAGGAAAGAATCTTAAATTTTCTCATTGTACTTTATCGTTTTTGGAGTTCATATCTTTACATTTATTTGTCTGTCATTTTCTCATATTCGATGGCTGCCAGAATAAATGATCCTACTGATTTCGGGTCATTCTCTATAACCGGTTCGCTGATATAATATTCGAATGAACCGTCACGGTATCTTTTGGAGTCTCCGCCCAGTCCGGCTACCGCACAACAATTCGTAATGGTATAGCTGCCGTCTTCTTCAAGATGGGTAAATGTCTTGACCATTCCATCAAAAGCTTTGCGGGTAGGTTGGATGTAGTCCTTGCCGATATATCCCTTATTGACAGCTTTGGCAAGTGTATAGATAAATAAGGCGGTTGCCGAAGATTCCAGGTAATTTCCTTCACGCGCTCCCTGATCAGTTACCTGATACCAGGTGCCGGACTGAGGATCCTGATATTTCACTAAAGTCTTTGCCAATCCCTGAAGAATCTGCATTACGCTGTCTCGTCCGGTCGTTTCCTGAGGGAGATAATCCAGTACGTCTACCAAGGCTGCTCCATACCATCCGATACTGCGGCTCCAGAAATTAGGAGAACAACCGGTTTCGGGATTTGCCCATTTCTGTTCACGGCTTTCATCCCATCCGTGATAGTAAAGTCCTGTGGTGGGGTCGTAAGTTTTGCGTGCTATCAGAAGAATCTGTTTCACAGCTTCATCGTATAGTGCCGGTTCCTGGAAAGTACTGCCATACTGTACCAAGTAAGGAGAAGCCATGAAGATGCCATCCAGCCACATCTGATGGGGATATCTTAGCTTATGCCAGAATCCTCCTTCACTTGTGCGGGGTTGTTCTGCCATCTGTTTACGTAGGGGTATCCATAGCTATTTTATAGCGTTCATCTCCTGATTGTGCATAAAGATCAAAAAGAATCTTGCCGCCATTGACGTTATCAATGTTGAATGAAAGATATTTCATCGTTTTAATATGGCCGTCCGTATCGATCAGACTGTCTGCATAGATTTTGGCATATTCATAGTAAGTGCTGTCTCCGGTATGTTTCCATTCTTCCAGCATAGACTTTACAACAAGTCCGTGGGTATATCCCCAACGGGGTACTTTTGCTTTTTCAATCATCCAGGGTTCGGGAAAACGTTTCATCTCAGAGCGTGCCATACGTTCGCTCCATTTTTCTGTTTCTGCTTTCTGAGGTGCTGTGCAGGCGATGAAGCAGACAGCTCCGCAAGCAACAATCAGTTTTAACAAGTTTCTGTTCATATAGGTAGAGTTATTATTTTCCAATCAATATATATTCTTGCCCTGCTTTGGTAGGCAGGTCATACAAGTAAGTCCTTGCAATTTCCACTTTATTCAGGCTGGCTTTTTCATTCACCAATGGCTGGGGAATCGTGGGGACTGCATAGAGAGGGTTCGGGTTCTCTCCTTTGGCACGTTTCAAGCTCTTTCCGGTCAGCGGGTTGAGTGAACGTAGACGGCAGTTACCACCTTTATGAGATTTCACGACCAGGCGATTTACTTTTCCATTCTTCCAGCTTAAATCAAGTTCGAAACCTCCACGGGCAATGATACCTGTGACAGAACCGTCCTTCCAGAGAGTCGGAAGTGCCGGAAGCAGGTAAATAAAGCCATCGTAACTTTGCATCAGCATTTCGGCTATACCTGCAGCACAACCGAAGTTTCCGTCGATTTGGAAAGGTGGGTGAGCATCGAATAGGTTAGGGTAGGTGCCTCCTTTTTTTTCGTTACGTACCAAAGTCAATTGGTCGGTTATCAGTTTGTAGGCATGGTCACCATCAAGGAGGCGTGCCCACAGGCAAACCTTCCATCCCATGCTCCATCCGGTGGACGGATCTCCACGGTGAATCAGAGAAGTGCGTGCAGCGTCAAATAGTTCCGAGTACGGTAAGGAGAAATCTGGTTGCTGGGGAATAATCCATATAGATGGGATACATGGCGGTGTACATCGTTCGGATCATCCCAGTCGAACATGTCCATTCCTGCAATTGTCCCCAATGTCCTACCTGCATAGGAGCCATTTCCTTGAGGCGTTGTTCCAGATGAGCGGCAAATTCTTTGTCCGTATCCAAAATTCGGGAGGCTGAAATAATAGCTGTCCAAAGGTCGAATATCAACTGATTGTCCATCGTGCATCCGGCGGCTGTAGTTGCCTTTGCCATCGCTGCCGGAATGTACATTTTCGGGTGAGTTGCTCGGGCAGACTACCAGCCAGTTGTGTACAGGTTCTTTTACCATAATCTCGTCAAAGAACAGTCCGGATCCTTTCAATATCGGATAAACGGAACGCAGGAACTCTGTGTCTCCGGTGTACAGATATCGTTCCCATAGATGACGGCACAACCATGCACCGCCGCTCAGCCACATACCCGAAGGGGCTTTGTCCAGTGCTCCTGTGATACGCCATATATCCGTGTTATGATGTAATACCCATCCGTTGGCTCCATACATGATTCTTGCCGTTTCCTTTCCGCTTTCGCTCACCTCTTTTATCAGCCGGAAAAATGGCTCGTTCAAGTCGCTTAAATTAGTCACTTCCGATGGCCAGTAATTCATTTCCAGATTGATATTACAGGTATATTTGCTATCCCAGGAAGGGAAAAGTTTATCATTCCAGATACCCTGCAAGTTAGCGGGTTGTCCACCCGGTTGTGACGAACAGATTAACAGATAACGGCCGAACTGGAAGTAAGTGGCAACCAGATGCGCGTCATGTGTGTCCTTAAAATTCTCTACACGCTTGTCGGTTGTCACATTTTTATATTGGTCTTCCCCTAAATCCAGAGATACTCTGGTCAGATATTGACGATAAAATTCGACGTGATTCTTTTTGGCTTCTGCGAATGGATGAACCAGCGCTTCCGACAAATAGCTCTTTGCACGTTCTGTCTGATTGCCTGTGATGTCCAGATAATTATTGAAGTTGGTGGCTATAGACACATAGATTGTGGCTTCGTCAGCTCCTTCTACAGAGAGGACGCCATCGGTACAAGCTATTTTTCCTCCTTGGTTGCGGGCGGTCAGCCTTCCCTGAAATTCTACTTTTCCCTTCAGTCCTTCATGCAAGGAAGACACCCCTGAAAGGGTTACGCAGTTTCCTTCTTCAGAGTTAATCATTACATCCTGATGAGGGGAGGTGAGCTGTGCGTTGAAGGTAATTTGTCCCGGACGGTTGGCAGTCAGTCGTACCATAACTACCTGATCGGTAAATGAGGTGATCGTTTCACGTTGATATTGCACTCCGTCTACTTCATAACGGACGATGGCACGTGCCGAGTCCAGACTCAGTTCCCGATAATAATCGGAATAGCGGGTATGTCCGGGGAAGGCAATTCTCAGGTCGCCGAAACTCTGATAAGGCATTCCCGAATTTGTTTTTGCCATCACCTTCTCCGTAGCGAGCGTTTGTGCTTCCAGATATTTTCCGGCAAAAACAAGTTCACGTACCTTCGGAATATACTCCAGTGCGTTCGGGTTTGCGTTGTTGTTGGGGCGTCCTGCCCAAATGGTTTCTTCGTTTAGTTGTATTTGTTCTATTCCCGGCGTTCCATATACCATTGCCCCCAGACGCCCGTTTCCCAAGGGTAAAGCTTCGGTCCATACCTGTGCGGGACGGTCATACCATAGCTTATATTCCTGTGCAGATACTTTTTTCTCCTGCGCATGAATACATCCTGCAGAGACCATTACAAACAGATATCCGATTAATCTCTTTTTTATTCATTTTCATCTAATCGCTTTTATACTTTTTATAGGAGGACGATTAAAAAAGGAATTTTGTACCCAATATACAGACAATAAGAAGCAGGGATAATCAAAAGTTATCGGGTATAAAAAAAATGAACTTCAATATCTGCTCAAAAAAGGTCTTACTTTGCATACGTAAGAGCACTAGGAAGAAGTTATTTCCTGAGTGTGGATTTATTTCTTTAATCTAAAAAACAGATAATTGAAAATGTATAATTTAATCGTTAGACCGTTATTATTTCTCATTGATCCTGAAAAAGTACATCGAATGCTCTTGAACTGGTTAAAAATCTATCGTTATCTGCTTCCGGTTCGTGCATGCGTAAGAGGACACTATCAAGTGGACGAACCTTTTTCATACGGAAGTCTGCGATTCAAAAACCGGATAGGCTTGTCTGCCGGATTCGATAAAAATGCGGAAACATTTGATGAGTTGGCAGATTTTGGTTTCGGATTTCTGGAAGTGGGGACTGTAACTCCTGATTATCAACCGGGAAATCCTTCTCCCCGTATCTTCAGACTGGTAGAAGACGAATCACTGATCTCACGTACAGGGTTCAATAATTGCGGTGTCGATGTAGCTCTGGAGCATATCAGAAAATACAGAAAACATTCTTACATACTCGGAGTAAATATCAATAAGAATCCGCTTTCTGTCGGTGAGCAGATCATCAAAGATTTTGAGCTGGTTTTCACTCGTTTATATGAAAGTGTAGATTATTTTACGCTGAACTGGGGTAGTATAGATAAAGAATCATTTGCTAAAGTTTTAGAAAACCTCACAACATTCCGTCAGGCAGTGAACAAACGGTGCAGTATTTTCATTAAGCTCCCGGCGGATATTGATGAGAAGGCATTGGATCTGGTCATTTCCCTTGCATATAAATATTCCATAGAAGGCTTTATAGCTACGGGGCCGACGATGGACCGCTCAGAATTGCATCATACAAAAACAAAACGGTTGGAAAAGATCGGTAACGGTGGCGTCAGTGGTCGGGGTATCGGAAAGAAATCGCAGAAGGTAGTGCATTATCTGTCCGAGCACACCGACCGCCACTTTCTGATTATCGGGGCAGGAGGAATAATGACAGCAGAGGATGCAGCCGATATGATTTCCCAAGGGGCCGATATGGTACAGATTTATTCGGCATTTATTTATTCCGGTCCTTCTGTTGTTCATAAAATAGGGAAGAAACTTAAACATTAATCGATATGAGAAGAAATTAATTTGTATTAGCTTGTATGAGGACTTATCCATGACGACCTATGATTTGTCGAAAGTGGACAATGCCGAACTGATTGGAATCGTAGAAAATGCTTCCGAAGGAACTTTATTTGTTTTTACTTGTGACAGGCCCAATGGAAGCAGTGTTATTATGTGTCCCGGAGGTGGATTTCTGAAGACTAATCTGGAGAATGAAGGCATTGATTTTGCCGAATGGTTTACGAAGCTGGGAATTACATATATCGTCTTTAAATATAGAATGCCTCGTGGTAATCCTGATGTTCCCGAACAAGATACCCGGTTGGCATTGAAGGTTGTGCGAGAAAAGTTTCCGGAGTTTTGTGATAAACTGGGAGTGATGGGGGCTTCTATCGGAGGATATCTGGCAACTTTTTCAGCTACGCTTTTGCCTGATGATGAGAAGCCGGATTTTCAGATATTGATGTATCCGGTAGTCAGTGTCGATGATCGTTTGACACATTTTCCTTGTCGTGAACGAATGTTTGGTCATTCCTATTCACCGGATAAAATGGAGCAGTATTCACCGATTGAGCATATTACTTACGGTACACCTGCCGCTTTCATTGTAGCAGCTGCAGATGATGCTGTGGTAAGCCCTCTGAATGGTATTATGTATGCTGCCAGACTACAGAAAGCAGATATCCCCATTTCTCTGCACATCTATCCTGCGGGAGGACATGGATTCGGTTATAATGATAGTTTTGTGTATAAGCAGGAGTGGCTTCAGGAACTTGGAGAATGGTTGGCAAAATTGTAATTCTTTTCTTGTAATTCGAAATATACTTCCTATATTTGTCATTAAAATATTTAATGAAAAAGAAATTATGAGAAATTCAAAGGTTACATCTATGTTGGTAGTGCTAATGTTTCTGTTGGTCACAGGAATACAGGCGCAGACCGTTACTCCCAGTAAGAAATATATCACAAAAGAACTGAATAACGTAAGCAACTTCAGCTCAATCAGAGTATTAGGCAGTCCTGATGTTGAGTATCGTCAGAGTAATGGTTCTAAAACGACAGTTTCTATATACGGTTCGGATAATTTGGTAGACTTGTTGGAAGTTTCTACAGTAAATGGAGTATTGCAGGTGAATATCAAAAAAGGTGTCAAGATTCTTAGTGGAGAGCGTCGTTTGAAAGTGATAGCCTCTTCCCCTTCATTGAATCAGGTAAATATTAAAGGTTCGGCAGATGTATATCTGAAAGGTGCAATCAAAGGGAATGACCTGAATTTGAATATAGCCGGTTCCGGAGATATCGAAGCGGAGAATCTGCAATATACTAATATATTTGCTTTGGTGAAAGGAAGCGGGGACATTGATTTGAAAAATGTGAAAGCGACTACTGTGATGTCAGAAGTTAATGGTTCCGGTGATATCAATATGAAAGGTTCTGCACAGAAGGCGACACTGACAGTAAATGGTTCCGGAGATATTAGTGCTGAAAAACTGGCTGCAACTAATGTCGTTGTGCTACAGTTGCAGGTTCGGGTGATATAGTATGCTACGCTTCCAGACACTTGGATGCAAGAGTTAGTGGTAGTGGTGATATTAAATATAAAGGAAGCCCTTCAGTTGTAAATAAGCAGGGGAAGAAAAATTCGATTACCGGTAAGTAAGATACGAATCTTATTTTTTATAGAAAGCGGGCAAATATGTTATTTATCACATATTTGCCCGCTTTTATTTAGACATTCATAGATCTCTATCGAAGTATATGCAATGACAATATGTTAAAAATATAGTTAGCCAAGATACAATTAACTTGCAGATCTGTTTTATTTATATGGGCTTATCTGTATTTTCTGATATTGCACATTATGAAATATTATTCAATTAAGTCAGGTAGTATATGAATTTAGATGAAGTTTTAAATTATCGTCGCTCTGTACGGGTATATGATAAAGAAAAGGAAATAGATATAGAAAAAGTAAAGCATTGCCTGGAATTGGCAACTTTGGCTCCCAATAGTTCTGATATGCAACTATGGGAGTTTTATCACATCACACAGCCTGAATTGATGGCAAAGGTATCAAGAGCTTGTCTTGATCAAAAAGCAACTTCCACAGCTTCGCAGATTGTTGTTTTTTCGTCACACGTCGTCACTTGTATCGGAAGCGGGCGAAATTCGTTCTTGATTTCGAGACAGGAAATATACGGCGGAATAGTCCTATAGACAGGCAGGAGAAACGTATTAAAGACAGAAAACTGTACTATGGGATATTGATGCCGTTTGTTTATGCCCGTTTCTGCGGTATCTTAGGACTTTTCAGAGTACTACTTGCTAATGTTATCAGCATTTTCCGCCCTATGATGCTCGAAGTATCTGAAGGTGATGTGCGTGTGGTAGTACATAAATCCTGTGCGCTTGCTGCTCAAACATTTATGATTGCTATGGCGAACGAAGGATATGATACCTGTCCCTTGGAAGGCTTAGATAGCCGACGGCTCAAAAGGTTGCTTAAGTTGCCTCATGGTGCTGAAATAAATATGGTAGTTTCTTGTGGAATCCGGAATGGAAATAAAGGAATTTGGGGAGAACGGTGCAGGGTACCGTTTGAGGAAGTTTATCGTAAGATTTGATGGCACGGACGCAGTAGTAAAAACGCCTAAATATATATGTATTCGAATTCAAACTGAATGGGACTGCCGAGCAGGATTTGCAGCAGATTGATGAAAAAGGCTATCTGATTCCTTATCAGACAGCCGGACGTGAAGTCGTGAAAGTAGGAGTGGAGTTCAGTGCGGAGAAAAGGAATATTGGACGATGGTTGCTTTAACCAGATAACAATTAATATTAAAGTGAATCCTATTAGATGATCAGATGTGCGGAGATATGCTTGGCATATCTCCGTTTTAATTGACATAATCCGCCGGAGTAAAGGGATGAATGATGCTTACCGACGTGATTTAATCGTTTTTAATAAATGAAATTTATTTTTTCCTGATTATACAAATAGTACAAAAGAATCTTCTTGTCTGGTCTTGTTTTTTATATTCCGCAACATTTCATCCTTTGTCTCATAGTATTAGTCACCTTCGAAACATTTATTGTTTGTATCCGACATGGATGGAGTTTGGCTAGTCCCCAAATATGCGGATATTTGTGAAGTGAGATTTCACTATCAAAAGTATTGGTCCTTTCGGACCGGCCGCCTGTGAAGGTAGCTCTATTGTTTGTTTTTGTTTGTGTTTGGTGCATCTTTTTTTTTTCAAGCGAGAAAGAAGATGCACTATTTATATCTATCTACCCTGACTATCGGATATTGAATGAAAATTTGCCTATGAAACAGATAAAGCATACATTTGAAGAAAAAAAGAAAATGGGCGGGAAAGCATCAATGTGGAACTTATGGCACGGCTGTCACAAATGGAGTGAAGGCTGCCGCCACTGCTATGTATATCGTACGGATGGCAAATACGGAAAAGACAGTTCGGTGGTGACAAAGACGGAAAAGTTCGGTTTGCCTTTGCAGAAGAAAAAAGAATGGAGAATATAAGATACCCTCGGGAAACTTGGTATATACTGTTTTACCTCTGATTTTCTGATTGAAGATGCGGATGAATGGCGTGCCGAAGCATGGGAAATGATGCGGATACGACAGGACCTTCATTTTTTATGTTTATTACGAAGCGGATAGACAGACTGCAACAGTGCCTGCCACCGGATTGGGGAGATGGATACGACAATGTGACAATTTGTTGTACAATGGAGAATCAGGACAGAGTCGATTATCGCTTACCTATTTATAAAGAAAGTCCTATTAAACATAAAATTATTATCTGTGAACCCCTTCTTAGTCAGATTGATTTCAGAGGAGAATTGGAAGGATGGGTAGAGCAGGTAGTGGCAGGAGGAGAGTCCGGTAAGGAAGCCCGCGTTTGCAATTATGACTGGGTGTTGGACATTCGCCGTCAATGTGTGGAAGCTCATGTCGGTTTCTGGTTCAAGCAGGACAGGAAGTTATCTGTTGAAAGACGGACATGAGTATAAAGTGCCCGACAGTTCCAGCACTCACAGGCGAGGAAAGCGGAACTGAATTATACTCCCGAAAAATAACGAAAGAACAAACAGGAATAAGGGAATGCAAAGGCTGTCGGACAGCTTTCACATCCCTTTATTGAGTACAAAATATGGATAATCACGTCTCTCCTTAAAGAGATAGTGTGTAAATTTTAAAATTATCCATATTAAATGAAACAGATAAAGCTGTTATTTCTTTTTAGCTTCCGCCTCCGTCACGGGAGCATTTGCGCAGAGCAATGGGCTGACGGATATGAGTCAGAGCCGTTATGCAAAGATGGCAAATACCGGAATTGATGCCGTACACTGGACGAATGGATTCTGGGGAGAGCGTTTTAATGTATTTAGCGGAACTTCCTTGCAGAGTATGTGGAATACATGGAACACGCCGGAAGTTTCTCATGGTTTCCGTAATTTTGAGATTGCTGCCGGTATATGCAAGGGAGAACATTGGGGGCCTCCGTTCCATGATGGAGATATGTACAAGTGGATGGAAGGAGTCGCTTCTGTGTATGCTGTCAATAAAGATCCGGAATTGGACAAGTTAATGGACAACTTTATTGCTTGTGTCGTAAAAGCCCAACGTGCAGATGGTTATATACATACGCCGGTTGTTATAGAAGAACTGAATAAGGGAATAGACAGCCATACGCTGGCTGATTCCCAACAACAGACAGTGATTGGTACGAAAGTAGGCTCCGAGGACGAAAAAGGTGCATTTGCCAATCGGTTGAATTTTGAAACGTATAACTTGGGACACCTGATGATGGCAGGTATCGTTCACCACCGTGCTACCGGAAAAACGACTCTTTTGATGCTGCCGTGAAAGCTACAGATTTCCTTTGTCACTTCTATGAGACGGCTTCTGCCGAGTTGGCACGCAATGCTATTTGCCCTTCACACTATATGGGAGTGGTGGAGATGTACTCGTGCTACAGGCAATCCCCGTTATCTGGAACTTTCAAAAACCTGATTGACATTCGCGGTATGGTAGAAAGTGGTACGGATGATAATCAGGACCGTATCCCTTTCCGTGACCAATATCGTGCAATGGGACATGCCGTACGTGCCAATTACCTGTATGCAGGTGTGGCAGATGTGTATGCGGAGACAGGGGAACAACAACTGATGAAGAACCTGACTAGTATCTGGAACGATATTGTCACCCGAAAGATGTACGTGACCGGAGCTTGCGGTGCTTTGTATGACGGCACCTCACCGGATGGAACGTGCTATGAACCGGATAGCATTCAGAAAGTGCATCAGAGCTACGGTCGTCCGTATCAGTTGCCGAACAGTACGGCACATAACGAAACTTGTGCCAACATTGGTAATATGCTGTTCAACTGGCGCATGCTGGAAGTGACGGGAGATGCCAAGTATGCGGAGCTTGTGGAGACTTGCCTTTATAATAGTGTATTGAGTGGCATAAGCCTGGATGGAAAGAAGTATTTCTATACGAATCCTCTTCGTATCAGTGCCGATCTGCCTTATACACTCCGTTGGCCGAAAGAACGGACGGAATATATCAGTTGTTTCTGTTGTCCGCCCAATACATTGCGTACGCTTTGTCAGGCGCAGAATTATGCTTATACATTGAGTCCGGAAGGGATTTATTGCAACCTGTACGGTGCAAATACATTGACTACAAACTGGAAGGACAAGGGGGAACTTGCTTTGGTGCAGGAAACGGACTATCCTTGGGAAGGCAATGTACGTGTAACGTTGAACAAAGTGCCCCGTAAAGCAGGTGCTTTCTCCCTCTTCTTCCGTATTCCGGAATGGTGCGGGAAAGCTGCGTTGACAGTGAACGGTCAACCGGTATCCATGAATGCCAAGGCAAATACCTATGCGGAAGTGAACCGTACATGGAAGAAAGGAGATGTGGTAGAACTGGTCATGGATATGCCTGTTTGTCTGCTCGAAGCTCATCCGTTGGCAGAAGAAATCCGTAACCAGGTGGTAGTGAAACGTGGCCCGTTGGTTTACTGCTTGGAGAGTATGGACATTGCAAATGGAGAAAAGATCGATAACATCTTGATTCCTGCCGACATAAAGCTGATTCCGAAGAAAACGACGATTGAAGGCAGTTCGATAGTAGCCCTGGAAGGGAAAGCGCGTCTGGCATCGTCTGAGTCTTGGGAAGGCGTGCTTTATCGTCCGGTTGTCCAAGCAGAGAAAACTGTGGATATTCGTCTGATTCCTTATTATGCATGGGGAAACAGAGGTAAAGGAGAGATGACAGTCTGGATGCCGCTTGCAAGATAACCCATTGTACAAAAGAAAAATGAAAAAGTTATTGGTAACAACTATATGCCTGTTGGGTGCACATCTGCTGTCAGCAGGTGAAATCTGGATTTCGCCGCAGGGGAATGATCTCAATGACGGTACACGTCCATCTCCGAAAGCGACGTTGACTTTCTGCTTTGCGTCAGGCACGCGAATGGCGCCGGACAGATGATGAACGGGTGCGGGGAGGAATTACGATCTGCATGGAAGGCGGTACATATGCACTCTATGAACCGGTGTTTATTCGTCCGGAAGACAGCGGGACGGAGGATTCTCCCACGGTGATCCGTCCGGTAGCTGATGAAAAAGTGGTATTGAGTGGCGGCATCCGGATCGGTGGATGGAAGAAGCAGGGAAAACTTTGGGTAGCGGATGTGCCCATGTTCAATGGACGGCCATTGGATTTCCGTCAGTTATGGGTGAATGGTAAGAAAGCTGTCCGTGCCCGTGACGTAGAGGATTTTGAGAAGATGAACCGCATTTGCAGTGTGGACGAGAAGAATGAGATTCTTTATGTTCCTGCGGTTGCCATACGCGGACTGGTAGACGGAAAAGGGGCTTTGAAGGCCAAATATGCAGAGATGGTATTGCATCAGATGTGGTGTGTGGCCAATCTTCGTATTCGTTCTGTCGAACTGGCTGGAGACAGTGCCGCAATACGTTTTCATCAGCCGGAGAGCCGGATTCAGTTTGAGCATCCCTGGCCGCGTCCGATGGTAACGACAGATGGGCATAATTCTGCTTTTTATCTGACGAATGCCCGTGAACTACTGGATGTAGCGGGAGAATGGTATCACGACATAGATGCCCGTAAAGTCTATTATTATCCTCGGGAAGGAGAGAAGATGCAGGATGCCGGCACGGAAGTGATAGTGCCTGCCATAGAGACATTGATACAAGTAAAAGGGACGTTCGACCGTCCTGTTTCACATATCCGTTTTGAGAAAATTACGTTCTCTTTTCATACGACTTGGATGCGTCCGTCTGAGAAAGGCCATGTTCCTCTTCAGGCAGGAATGTATCTGACAGACGGTTATCGTATTGACCCGAAAATGGAACGGAACTATCTGAATCATCCCTTGGATAATCAAGGATGGCTGGGACGTCCTGCCGCGGCTGTAAGCGTGGCT
>VOFJ01001395.1_pt1 | contig 57673 bp, 85 predicted proteins | sample 5384081 | NCBI WGS metagenome assembly VOFJ01 (sample SAMN12384729, study PRJNA508395) | human gut metagenome | isolation source: healthy gut I | host: Homo sapiens | reverse complement strand
TGTATTGCTCCAAGCGTATATGGCCGAAACAGTTTGATCATGAGTGATGAAGCGATTTGTCACTGATTAAAAGAGAAAGGAGTATGGGTGATTCTACCTCCTTATCGGGATTGGGCTTTAGCGGTGGGTGAATGCTCCGCTTCCGTTTTCGCGTACTTCTATCGCTCGGTACGGATTGGCTGAGGCCCTTGTTCGAAAAATCCAGCGTTTCGTCTTTTTTGATCTCGATCATTTCAGCACCTCCTCACGACACCCGCCTGACGAAATTGATTATAGCATTTATATGTTATGAAAAAAGCGACGTCGATGCGGATGATGTGGTGTTCACCGTTTAAAGCTTATGACGTCATGGTTTTTTGTTGTACAGATCACGCGAAAGTTGGCTCAAATTTTCTTGATCTTAAGCTGAGTATCGCTGTTTTGTGATTCTGAGAAAGGGATTTCCTTTATTTTTAAAAAGTGCAGCAGAAAATTGATCAGCTGAATGGGTGTTCAAAAAACCCGATTAATATCTTTGGCAAAAACGCCTGTAAAGAAGCGACTTCACTAAAAATTGCAGTGAGAAACCGAGGGACATGGTGATCCGCTTGAATATTACTGCATGGATTTTTCCAAGATGCAGTTGGAAAATTAATTTAGTCCGCAATCGCTATTTTGTGGTAGCATACAAGGTGATGGAAAGGGAATTGCAGATCGAGGAGAGATTACTCATTTGTGAATTACCTGGCACAGGTGTTGATGTCGCTGATGTTGTTAATGATGTTTATCATGGCATTCGCCCGTGTTCGGCCTTTCACGCCAGATTATGGAGGTCTCGAATACTACACCCTTGGCGAATACGCCCGAAGGCTTGGCGGACCGAATAAATGGAGTTTGTGAATTAAAGCCTCCAAGGTATTTAGAAAACCATGCCCAAGGAAAAACCATATCCGGCCTATACAGCGCTGTTGTCGGGGCTTACCAAAGCGGCCAAGAGCCCGATGGTGCCGATTCCCCCGACCCATTTATGTGGAGAAACCGCAACGATGGTGTACCTGCAAAGGATTATCTGAAAGAGTATGCCCGTATCGGTATGGTATTACAAAAGAACGAATCGTTTACAGGAACCATATTAAAAAATCTGAGTGTGACCTTACCTAAAGAAGCCGAAAAGTCCCTGTGGCTTCAGGTACATGATTTTATTCTGACAATTTGCCGGAAGGGTAACAGAATGAACTCCACCTTCGTGGAGGACAGAAATGCCTTTGCATTGCCTGCTTGAGAAAACCTTACATTTGATTTTTGGACGATAGCACGAGCGATCCGGAAAACAGAACTCCGGATCCTGGGGAATAATCTCAATTGTTTGCTGAAAGATACTACTGTACTGATTATAACACAACGGATCAATACAATGCAGTCTGCCGATCGAGGTAATCGTATTGGAAGACGGTGAAGTTGAGAGCTATCGGTACACCGGATGAATTGATATGGCGACTAGCCTCGGATATATCAGGAGATTTATAACTCACAGCAAATTTTAAATTAGTTATGGCACACGGAGATCACTGAAATATCAAAAGAAGCTAAACTAAAGCAGGGGAAGACAAACTCTGTTCCAAAAGCTGACTTCTTATCTGGTATGCGATCGGCTGTTATTGTCTGTCATCAACGTTTTTGATCGTGCTGAGTATTGCCGCTAATCTGGGAGGTTCTTATCTGCTCCGTCCGATTATCAATCGCTATATTATTCCCGGGAATTTCCTGGGGTTGGGTAAGATGTTGGGGATATTATCGGGGTATATCTGACCGGGTGTTTGCTGTTTATGTGGAATACCGCTTGCTGAATAAGATCGGGCAGCGGACTGTGGCCCGGATGCGCGAAGGTTTGTTTCGGAAGATGGAACAGCTGCCGGTGGGGGTATTTCGATACCCACCAGCATGGTGATTTGATGAGTCGCTATACCAACGATATGGACCGGATTAGTGATGCTTTGACGGATAAAGCTTGTCGGATATGTTGTCGAGTGCTTTGACCGTAGTGGGTATTTTTTGTCTGATGTTGGTCATCAGCCCGATCTTGACCTTGGTCACTTTGGTTTTACTGTCCACTGATGTTTTGGAGTGCCCGGGGGGGTGTTCGTAAAAGTCGGCAATATTTTAAAGGCACAACAGGCATCTTTGGGTTCGATAAACGGATATATCGAGGAGATGATTAGCAGGGCAGAAGGTAGTAAAAGTGTTCGGGCACGAACAGAAGGCGATCTCAGATTTCGAGGAACTGAACCAGGATCTGAAGGGAAAAATCACTGAAAGCGCAGTTCTATTCGGGCTTGATGATGCCTGTGATGCAAAATTTGAGTACCTTTGAACTATGTGCTGATCACTATTGTGGGGGCTTTGTTAGCTATATTCCGGGGTTTTTTGATGTGGGAGGTTTGGCAGCATTTTGCAATATTCCAGACAGTTCGGACGTCCTATCAACGAGCTGGCGAGTCTTTTATAATAGCATCAGGCAGCTTTGGCTGGAGCTGAACGAATATTCGAGGTGATCGACGAACAACCGGAAGCTCCCGATTTACCGGAGACCGTGAATCTGGAGAAGGTGAAGGGAGAGGTGGTTATGAAGGAAGTTTGGTTCGGCTACCGACCGGAAAAAAATGATTCTGAAAGGCATTTCTTGCTTTTCAGGCGGCAGCCGGGGCGTAAGATTGCTTTGGTTGGAGCTACCGGAGCCGGTAAAACGACGATACTCAGTATGTTACCCCCCGATTTTTTCGATATCCGGTCAGGAGAAATCCGTATAGACCGGCAGGAGATTCGTTGCATACACCGGAATAGTCTTCGGCGCTCGATGGCTATTGTCTTACAGGATACCCATCTGTTTACAGGTACGGTACGGGAAAATATCCGCTTCGGCCGTTTGGAAGCCACCGACGAAGAGGTCATTGAGGCGGCTAAACTGACTGCGGCTCATTCATTTATTAAGCGGTTGCCTCATGGTTACGATACTTTACTGGAGAATGATGGTGCTAATTTGAGCCAGGGACAACGACAGTTGCTGAACATTGCCCGGGCGGCAGTGGCCGATCCTGCCATTTTACTATTGGATGAAGCAACCAGTAATATCGATACCAGAAGTGAGATCCTGATACAAAAAGGATTAGACCAATTGATGCAGGGGCGTACCAGTCTGATCATCGCCCATCGTCTTTCTACTATCCGTAATGCCGATATGATTTTGGTGCTTGAACGCGGGCAGATCGTCGAGCGGGGTACCCATGAAGAGTTGCTTCGGATGAAGGGAAAATATTTTTCTTTAAATCAAGAACAATTCCGTTGATTATCAATTTTTATGTATGAAATTCCTTGGTTCCTGTCCGGGGAGCGGAAAACTTTTGAGGGTATAGCATCCCCAGAATTAGGCATTCTTTGGAAATATTTCAGTAATATTAGGTATTTTTACATCTTTTATAGGAATGTGTTTTTGCTTCAAAATTTTGAAGCTATGTTTTTTATGGAATGAGAAAGCAATTCAGATTGTCGCAGGGCCTTGTAGTGTTGAGTCTGAAGAGCAATTGTTCGCAACAGCGCGTGGCCTGAAGAAGATAGGGATACAGACACTGCGGGGAGGGATTTGGAAACCCCGTTCAAGGGCTCATCATTTCGAAGGGGTGGGAGAATCACGGCTTGCGGTGGTTACAACGGGTACTGCAGGAATTAAGTATGCAGGTGGCTATCCCGGGATTACCTCTTTTTTTGCGGATCAATGCATCCGGACCTGGTTTTTTGTCCGTGATGTCGATGTGAATTATGCCGGAGTGGTAAAAGGAAGAAAAAGAAGAATTTGTACGTTTGGGATTGACCGAGAAAACACACTATCTGGCTAGTACCGGTATTCAGGGACAGATTGCCGATTCCGTAGTTTGGTGTTATTGGATGCTTATGCTGTGGATGGCTTGCAGGCAGAGCAGATTCGTTTTTTGCATGCCCCGGAGTATCTGAATCCTACTTATGAATATGGGGTGACTTTCGAACGGGGAACGGCAGTGGAATACGGTGATCGTAAGCATATCTTTATTTCTGGTACAGCGAGTATCGACAATCGGGGAAGTTGTTTATCCAGGGAATATTGCGGGGCAGACGCGCAGGATGTTACTTAATATCGAAGCTTTGTTGAAAGAGGCTGGAAGTAGTTTAGCCGATCTGGCCAAAATGATCGTTTATCTGCGGGATATCGCCGATTATCCGATTGTCCGGGATTTAATGGAACAACAATTTCCCGATGTTCCTAAAGTGATTGTTCTGGCTCCCGTATGTCGCCCCGGATGGTTGATCGAAACAGAATGTATTGCGATTAAAGCAGGAGGAAATCCGGAATTCAGGAATCTATAAACGAATTGTGCATTTCATGGTTGGAAAAACCGGAGCGAGAAATGAAAGGCGGCCAGAACCCAGAGTAAAGTGTTGTGTTATATGAATGTCGGAATTTCCGAAAGAATTGGTGTATTTTTTTGAAAAGGGCAGCAAGTTGAAAAAGGAAAGGAACTCTGGGTTCAGCTTATGCCATTCGTTTTATGATATAACGATTAGTGTGCCATAATTGAGGTTTGTGATTTAAGTTATTGGTTATCAGTGGATGACCGCTTTCTTGAAAAAATAGAGATGTGTAGAATTTTTTCTACAATGTAAAAGGATATTTTCTACAATTGTAGAATTTTTCCACAATTGTACTGAATTGGGAGGCCTGATTTTCAGAAAAGACAGGAGGAAGGGAATGTTTGAAAATTTTCCGGGAAATATAGATTAGATATGCCGGAATATCTTTAATTTTACACGCCTTTAATTTTGAAAACGTTTTCAATTAATTTTAATGATATAACAATGGCTAAAGAACAATTTTTAGAAGACATGTCGGCCCACGTCCGGAAGATGTAGAGGAGATGTTGAAGGTGATCGGAGTGAAGTCTGTCGACGAATTGATAGAACAAACAGTACCGGCATCCATCCGTTTACAGGAACTGTTGGATTTGCCTGCTCCTTTGACTGAAGATGAGTTTTTAGCTCGGATACGGGCTGTCGCTGCTAAGAATAAACTATATCGTTCGTTTATAGGACAAGGATATTACGATACCATTTCTCCGGCTGTTATTATCCGGAATATATTGAAAATCCGGCTTGGTATACTTCTTATACTCCTTATCAGGCCGAAAGTATCCCAGGGACGTCTGGAAGCTTTGCTGAACTATCAGACCATGATTATCGAACTGACAGCTATGGAGATCACCAACTGTTCTCTGCTGGATGAAGCGACTGCTGCGGCAGAAGCAATGACTATGATGTATGCTCTGCGGGGAAAGGAAATGAAGAAAGCCGGAGCAAACAAGTTGTTTGTAGATAATAAAGTATTCCCTCAGATTAAAGATGTATTAGTCACACGTTCTGCTCCTCAGGGAATCGAACTGGTTTACGGAGATTACGATACTTTTGAATTTACTCCGGAAATATTCGGAGCTTTAGTACAATATCCTGCTGCTAACGGTGCGATCCGGGATTACAGAGCTTTTGCCGATCGGGTACATGCCAATGGTTCTCTTTTGACTGTTGCCGCCGATTTGATGAGTTTGGTATTATTGACTCCTCCCGGAGAGTGGGGGCCGATGTGGTTGTCGGTACTTCGCAGCGGTTCGGTATCCCGATGGGATACGGTGGGCCTCATGCTGCCTACATGGCTACTAAGGAAGAATACAAACGGAATATTCCGGGACGTATTATCGGTGTAACGATCGATGCTCAAGGAAATAAAGCATTGCGTCTGGCTTTGCAAACCCGTGAACAACATATCAAACGTGAAAAAGCATCTTCAAATATCTGTACAGCCAAGGCATTGAATGCTACGATGGCTGGTTTCTACGGTGCATGGCACGGTCGGGAAGGTTTACAGCGGATAGCACGGCATATCCATTCGGCTGCTGTTATTCTGGCGGAAGAAATTAGTAAATACGGCTATCAGCTGAAGGAAGGAAAAAATTCTTCGATACGATCCGTTTCGTGCTGCCGCAGGAGTGACTCAGGAAATGATTCGGGAAGTAGCTTTGGAACATCAGATCAATCTGTTCTATTGTGCTTGCGGAACGACTGTCGGATTATCGACCGACGAGAAGATCAGTGAAGCTGAAATCAATGAGATCATCGGTATTTTTGCCGAAGCTGCTGGGAAGAAAGCTGAGAAAGTGACTTTCCTGACGATTGCACCGTACTCGATCCTGACATGTTGCGGGAGGATGAGTTTATGGCTCAGCCGGTATTCAATATCTATCATTCCGAGACGGCCATGATGCGTTATATGAAGAATCTGGAACGCCGGGATATCTCTTTGGCGACCTCTATGATTTCTTTGGGCTCTTGTACGATGAAATTGAATGCCGCTGTAGAGATGATGCCGATCACCTGGCCTGAATTCGGAGGTATGCATCCTTTTGTTCCGTTTGATCAGGCGGAAGGGTATCAGCAAAATGATCCGTGAGACGGAACAAATGCTGGAAAAAAGTGACCGGATTTGCAGGTTGCAGCCTGATGCCGAATTCCGGTGCTGCCGGTGAATATACCGCTCTGATGGTATTACGTCAATATCATATTTCCCGTGGAGAAGGTCACCGGAAGGTGATGTTGATCCCCGCCTTCCGCTCACGGAACGAACCCGGCTTCCAGTTCTATGGCAGGTTTGCAGATTATCGTAACGGCTACCGATCCAGAAGGAAATATCGATGTCGAAGATTTTCGGGCTAAAGCGGAAGCGAATAAAGACAATCTGTTCGGGGCTATGATTACTTATCCTTCTACCCATGGTATTTTTGAAGAATCAATCCGGGAACTGGTGAAGATTATTCATGATAACGGTGGACAGGTCTTTATGGACGGAGCGAATATGAACGGTCAATGGTTTGACAAGTCCCGGATTTATCGGCGCCGACGCTTGCCATTTAAATTTGCACAAGACATTTGCTATGCCTCACGGTGGTGGTGGCCCGGGTGTCGGTCCGATCTGTGTGGCTAAACACCTGGTAGATTTCTTACCTTCACATGCTGTGGTGAAGACTGGCGGAGAACAAGGAATACATGCTGTGTCAGCCGCTCCTTATGGCTCGGTGAGCATGCTGCCTGTGACCTATGGCTATCTGTTGATGCTCGGAGCAGAAGGTTTGAAGCACGTAACTGAAATGGCTATCCTGAATGCGAACTATCTGGCTTCTTCATTTGAAAAGCTCGGCTTTAAAATTTTGTTCAAAGGCAAACAGGGACGCGTAGGGCATGAAATGATCTGGGATTGCAGCGCTTTCAATAAAGAATATGGTATTTCCGAGCTCGATATTGCTAAACGGTTGATGGACTTCGGTTTCCATGCACCGACCCTGTCGTTCCCGGTACATGGTACTTTGATGGTGGAACCGACTGAAAGTGAACCGAAAGAAGAACTGGATCGTTTTATCGAAGCACTGAAGACAATCCGCGAGGAAATGTGTGAGGTAGCCGAAGGAAAAGCAGATAAAACCGATAATGTACTGAAGAATGCTCCGCATACGCATAAGGTTCTGACAGCTGACGAGTGGACTCACACTTATCCGCGTAGTAAAAGCGGCTTATCCGCTGCCTTGGGTGGCTGAGAATAAGTTCTGGCCTCAAGTAGGACGCGTAGACAATGCGTATGGCGACCGCAACCTGATGTGTACCTGCGATCCGCTTTACGATTATGTGAACGACGAAAATTAAAGATCGGTCGATCATATTTTAATCCCGACGGTTGAAGCCGAATCCCGGGATTTTTTTGCGAAACAACCTATCTGAATAACGAAAAGTTCACGCTGCCGTATTGCCGGTGTTCTGAAAACGGGGGTGACTGGAAAAGTCGGTGTTGGCCGGATGTTCTATAATAGCAATCCCATTTTCGGCTAACAATTCATTATCGAAGATTGCGGCAGGGATATCGTCGATTTTATCCAACTTATAGGGAGGGTCGGCGAAAATCAGGTCGAATTTCCGTCCTTTTAATTTTTTGCAAGCGATAAAGACATCGGTTTTATAGATTTTTTATGTGCTTAAAACCCAATTCCTTTGCAGTCCGCCTGATGAACATATAATGTTTGTAATTCTGTTCGATGGAGACAATCTCCCGGGCACCACGGGGAAGCAAATTCATAACTGATACTGCCGGTACCTGAGAATAGATCAAGGGCGGAAATATCTTCCAGGTCCATATAATTGGTCAGTACATTAAACAAATTTTCTTTTTGGCAAAATCGGTCGTCGGACGGGCACTGAAACTCTTGTCGGGAAAAATCTGCCGTCCTCGGTGAGAACCACTGATTATTCGCATTTGTGGATATTTAGCAAGTGGATAAAACTGGAATTATTCAATTCATTATTCCGTACGAGCTGGGACAATGGGGCGCAATTCAGGATAGATACATTCGGGATGTATTTATTCATGAGCGTCAGTAAATTCGGATCGTTGACCAGATTGCCCGATAAGGAGGTATGCACGTTCTCTTTATCGATATGACATTGTTGCAGACAATTCAGGGTGTAATAAATCAGGTCAGTCACCGAACCGTAATCAAAAGAATTGAACAACAGTACCTCGTTGTTCTGAGTCAATAATAAATCGAAATACCGATCGTGTATGTCGATAAATAGATGATTGGTATTGAATTGAATGCTTTCGATAGCTTGAATGATAAAAGCATAAGCATTATTGACGATACACAGCGAAGCATAACGGAGCTCAGAAAATTGACGAAACTACGTGGGAGTACTTCGACCAGGTAACTTTCGATCGCTTTGATTTTCCGGTATAATAAGATATCGTTTTTCTGAGGTTGCAGGCAGATCCGGTACATATCTCCCAAGGTATTCTTATTGAACACATGGGCGGGCAACCGGATTTTTTCTTTTTTGGCAAGGTAGAATATATACTTTTTTTTATATTTTAAATTCAATAGTTCTTCTTCCACCATGATTTTTTTTACCTTGGCAATGACGGCATCCTGGCTATCCAACTGGTAAGGCTGGAAAAAAAACACCAAAAGCTGGTGATTATGATTGTGGACACAAAATGAAAGTCCATCCGTCGAGTAACGGATGGACAAAATATATTGTGAAGAATTTTCTTTTTATGAAATTACTTTGTCAATATAATATACGTTCTGCATGCAACTACATTATTCCCAGTTACCTACGTTATTATTCGCTTCTTTCAGGTCACCGACTTTCAGCCCCGGATATTTCTTCAACCTTTTTTCTTTCACCGTTTTCCTGAAGGATTTCGTCTTTGTATTGATCTTCGATGTCTTCAAAGATATAGGTATTGGAAATCAAGCCTGGAAAAGAGGGACTTCTACTCCTGAATCGGTAAACATAGAAGAGGCACCCATATTGAATTGATATTTCCGTTTCGTGAAAGGCACATAACGGAGATCGTCGATCGGGTAATCTTTATTGAAAATGGTTTCTAAAACGCCTTGTTTTACAGTGTCACGAACAATCCGCCCTTCTTTGATAGCCTGAGCTTCGGTAATTCCTTTTTCCAGGTCTTCGTCGCTCAACGAACCGATTGAACGAACAACTTTTACCGAGTCGTATTTGATGAAATTGATCAGAGTGTCAAAACTACCGGTATATTTCCCATATACTCCTTTATAAGCTTCCTGAGCTGTACGGATATCTTTCAGACGATCGGCAATTCTCGCATATCTCTGTTCTTTTATCACTTTAAATTGTTGAGGAATCTTAATACTTTCGTAGCATTTATAGCCAAGAAAAATAATAATTCCGGCAAGGATAATCTGAATAATAAGCTTTTTTCATATTTAACGTTATTTTTGTATGATATTAATGCATAAATTTTCATCAGACCTGTGAGGTTGATCCTAATTTCGTATCTTTATCCCCGCAATTCAAACGTTGTCAACGCAGCACAAAATCTTAATATTGCTCGCAAATTTAGGAAAAAATTTAGATTAAAGGCATAATCTTCTATTAAATTTCATGATGATCCAAAAACATTTTGAAGATATTATCCGGAAGAAATTCGGTTATGATTTTTCTCCGACCCAACAGATCGCTGTTGAGCATTTTATCCGTTTTTTCTTTGCCCGGGAAGAAGAAGGGATTTTTCTGTTGAAAGGATATGCCGGTACGGGAAAGACTTCATTGGTCGCTGCTATTGTGAATGCTTTGGTAAGCCTTGAGTATAAAGTCGTTTTGCTGGCCCCGACCGGTCGGGCGGCGAAGGTTTTGCCGGTTATGCCGGACAAGCGGCTTTTACGATCCACAAAAAAAGATTTATCGTCAAAAGTCTTCGACCGATGGAGAAGGCTTGTTTAATCTGGGATTTAATGCCGGTGCTGACACCTTGTTTTTGTCGATGAGGCTTCGATGATTTCAAATGCCGATGGGGAAGGTAATTTCGGGAGTGGTTGTTTGTTGGACGATTTGATACAGTATATATATAATGGACGGAATAACCGTTTGATACTGATCGGGGATGTGGCTCAGTTACCCCCTGTAGGCCTGGATATTAGTCCGGCCTTGGACAGACGGGAACTGGAAGCTGCTTATAATTTCAAGGTGACCGAGGTGGCTTTGACCGATATTATGCGGCAGGCAGAACAGTCGGGTATTTTTGCTATACAATGCCACACAGGTACGGAGTCTGATCGGAATCGGATCGGAAAATCTGCGGCTCAGGATCGGAAAATTTCCCGATGTTTTTTAAGATCGGTGGTGGGGAACTTCTGGAAGAAATAGATTCCTGTTACGGGCGGTTCGGGGAAGAAGAAACGATTGTCGTTTGTCGTTCGAATAAACGGGCCAATCGGTTTAATGAAGGAATACGCCGCACGATCTTATACCGGGAAGAGGATTTTTGTAGTGGAGACCGGATTATGATCGTAAAAACAATTATTTCTGGGGAGCTGATTATGAAAAAATCGATTTTATTGCCAATGGAGATATGGCTACCGTACAACGGGCCGGCAGAAGAGTAGAGCTTTATGGTCATCATTTTGTAAATGCTACACTGAAGATAGATGGGTATGAAGAAGAGGTGACGGCTTGGGTTATGCTGGATACCCTGATGTCCGATTATCCGGCGATGACGTATGAACAAAACCGTATATTTTATCCAGGCTGTAGAAGCCGATTATGCCGATATCCCTTCTAAAAAAGAAACGATTTGAAAAAAATCCGGGAAAATGAATATTACAATGCCTTACAACTGAAATTCGCTTATGCCGTTACCTGTCATAAAGCTCAGGGGGGACAATGGGATGCCGTGTTTATCGATCAGGGGTGGTTGCCGGAGGAGATGCTGAATGATGAGTATTGGCGTTGGTTGTATACGGCGATTACCCGGGCACAGGAAAGGCTATATTTCGTCAATTTTAAAGAAGAGTTCTTCGAAATACCGGTTTGAAAATAGGCTAATGTACCGGTCTGTATACACAGTGCGGTACATTAGCCTGCCGGGTATTAGTTTATTTTCAGATCGGCCATCATTGCATCGATTTTAGCTAAAGCTTCAGCTTGGGCTTTATGAAAATCGTTTACATTTTTCATCGTGGCACGGGCTTCGAAATAGAATTTTATTTTGGGTTCGGTACCGGAAGGACGAACGGAGATTTTGCACAACCGTCGGCCAGGAAGAATTGAAGTACGTCACTGGTGGTTGGAAAATCCATGGTTTTTGTTTCTCCGGTTTTCAGATTGATTTCCTGTAATGTTGCATAATCTTTTTTGATGATGATTTCACTGTTATTGATCGTTTTCGGGGTGTTGTGCCGGAGGTTGTTCATCATATCTTTGATTTCCTGAGCTCCGGTCAGGCCTTTGCGTACAATATAAACCATTTTTTCTTGTGAGAAACCATATTCAGCATAGATCGATTCGAGAATACCGAACAAAGTTTTCCCCTGATCTTTTGCCCAGGCAGCAATTTCTGCCATCAAAGAGGTCGAAGATACGGCATCTTTATCCCGGGTAAAAGAACCTGGCATGAAACCGAACGATTCTTCACCGGCTCCGATGTAACCTTCAGCTCCCTTTTTTACGGATCATATCGGCGATCCATTTGAAACCGGTGTATACATCGTAACAGGGAATCCCGTTCTTCTCGGCGATATCTTTAATCAGCTCGGAAGTAACGATCGTTTTACCAGTATACTCGTTGCCTTTGAGTAGGCCTAATGCTTTCCTGCGCTGGATGATATACCAGGTAAAAATAATGTTGGTCTGGTTGCCGTTGAGTAGAATCCACTCGCCCCGGTCGTCTTTAACAGCGATACCGATACGGTCACCGTCCGGATCACAAGCCATAGCCAGGTCGGCATCGATCTCCCGGGCTTTATCCAATGCCATCTTGAAGGCTGCCGGTTCTTCCGGATTTGCAGAAGCTACGGTTGGAAAATCACCGTCGGTAATCATCTGTTCCGGGATAGTGGTGATATTGGTGAACCCCCAATTACGTAAAGAAGCAGGCACTAATTTATAAGTGGTACCATGTAAGGGAGTAAAAACAATTTTCAAGTCGTGCTGATGTTGAATGGCTTCCGGAGATAAACTCAGGGTTTTTTACTGTATTCAGGAATTTCTGGTCAAAGTCTTCGCCAAGAGTCTTGATTTTATCCGGGACAGCCGTGAACTTAATATCGGTGACCTTCACTTTTTTACTTCGTCGATCACATTTTTATCGTGAGGGGGAACTAACTGTGAACCATCATTCCAGTAAGCCTTATAACCGTTATATTCTTTCGGGTTGTGTGAAGCGGTAATGATGACTCCTCCTTTACATCCCAATTCACGGATAGCAAACGACATTTCCGGTGTCGGACGCAGCGATTCGAAAAAGATAAGCTGTAATGCCGTTGGCTGAAAAAATCGCTGCAGTCGTTTCTGCATATTCCCGCGAATGATGGCGCCAATCGTGGCCTATACATACTGAATTATTTTCTCCCGGGAACAGCCGGTTAATATAATTGGCGAAACCTTGGGTAGCGGCACCTACCGTATAAATATTCATCCGGTTGCTCCCCACACCCATAATTCCGCGTAACCCACCGGTACCGAATTCCAGATCGTTGTAAAATGAGTCGATCAATTCGGTCGGGTCACTGGCATTCAACAGGCGTTCTACTTCTGTACGGGTAGCTTTGTCGTAGGCATCGTTCAGCCACATTTCGGCTTTGGCTCTGGCTTTTGAATAATTTCAGTATTCTCCATAATGTATTTTTTATTGTTGTGATGATTCTGTCTTTGTTGATACGATAAAATATTCCTTAAAAGATTTGACAAAGATAGGGAAAAAAAAGCCCTGCAACGCAGAGCTTTTTTATTTTTAACTTGATCTTTAAGATCTCTTTTCTTTGATTTTGGCTTTCTTACCGGTAAGATTACGGAAATAATAAATCCGGGCACGTCTTACTTTTCCGACTTTGTTTACTTCGATTTCTTTGATAAACGGTGATTCTATCGGGAAAATTCTTTCAACACCGACATTTCCTGACATTTTACGAACAGTGAAAGTTTTAGTGCTTCCGGTTCCTTTGACCTGGATAACTACACCACGGAATACCTGGATACGCTCTTTATTTCCTTCGACAATTTTGTAGTGAACGCTTACTGTGTCACCTGTGTTGAATGAAGGATGCTCTACTGGGTTCTCAGCGGCAAATGCCTGTTCTGCAACTTTAATTAAATCCATTATTTCAAATTTTAAAAATCCATTTATCGGACACAGTATTATCACGGAGTCTTTCGTATAAGAGACTGTGTACGTTTTTATCGAGGTGCAAATGTAGGAAAAGTTATTTTTATATGCAAATGATTCCCTTTTTATTTTATAACTTCTGAAAAGTTTATGTATAAAAAGAGGAACTATCTATCCGGTTATTTACAAGGCTGGTCTGAAAACAAGCCGGTATTTTGAAGGGTATTGAAAGAGAAAATATTGATAAAGAGTGAGATTAGGGGCGAAACGAAGAAATTCTGAGGTGGAAACGTTTGTATAATTTTGCTGAAAAAATTTTTTATTCCGAAAAAGGTCATATCTTTGTAATCGGAGGTGAGGATTCCTAGTATCAACAGGAATTCTTTTTAATAAAGGCACTTATTGAGGATAAGTGTCATTTATTTTTTTATGTATAAAATAAATGTTAAATAAACGGTTATGAGCAACAAAGTGTCTTATGTAACAAAAAAGAGGGATTGAAGAAACTACAGGAGGAATTGGAAAGATTGCAGAATGTAGAACGTCCGAAAATTTCCAAGGCTATTGGAGAAGCTATCGAAAAAGGCGATATTTCAGAAAATGCAGAATATGATGCAGCCAAAGATGCCCAGGGGGCTTTTGGAAGCAAAAATAGCCCAACTGAAAGATACCATCGCGACCTGTCGGGTGATCGATGAGTCACAGATCGATACATCTAAAGTACAGATGTTGAATAAGGTGACGATCAAAAAAAATACGAAACCGGAGCAACAATGACTTATACTCTGGTTTCTGAAACTGAAGCAAATTTCAAGGAAGGGGAAGTTATCTATCCATACACCGATTGCACAGGCTTTGGTCGGAAAGAAATTAGGAGATAAAGTGATGGTGAAGGTACCTGCCGGTGAAATGGAGTTCGAAATTATGGATATCAGTCTGTAAAATGCGATTTGTATGGCTTCAATTTTTTCTAAAATCGTGAAAAGGAGAAATTCCTTCTTATAAAGTAGCTGAGGATGAGTATTATTATGCTTTTCTCGATATTAATCCTTTGCAAAAGGGACATACGCTTGTGATTCCTAAAAAAAGAAACCGATTACCTGTTCGATCTTTTCGGATGAAGAGTTAGCCGGGCTAATGGTGTTTGCCAAGAAGGTCGCCAGGGCTATTGGTAAAAACCATTCCTTGCCAACGGGTCGGTGTGGCTGTATTGGGTTTGATGTCCCGCATGCACATGTTCATCTGGTGCCTCTCAACGGAGGGGACGATATGAATTTTTGTAATCCTAAAAAGCAATTTCCGGCTGAGGAAATGAAAGCTTGTGCCGAATCGATCGCTACGAATATGTGATTATGAATCCGGCCTGAGAAGGCTGACTGACGATAGAGAAACGAGGGTGTCCAAAAAAGTATTTGGCACCCTCGATTTATTCGTATCCCTATTGGAGACTGAAATCAAATATCCGATTCTACAAGGGGGTATTTTGCCTTTTGGACACCCTCGTTTTTTTTTTCAGAATTTGTTTTTCTGATTATTATATCTACTTTTGTAGTGTATTAGTATATTAATACACTATGAAAATTTATCAATCTTAATATTGAAAAAAGATGATTTGTATTGAAAACTTGATTTTGGTTATCAAAAAAAACGGGAAGTTTTTTTCCGGATTGAATCTTTCATTGACCGGGGGGCATATTTATGGCCTGCTTGGAAAGAATGGAGCCGGTAAGACTACTTTATTAAAATTGATCGGTGGTTTATTGTTTCCTTTGCGAGGCCGGATAGAGGTGTGTGATGCTATTCCCCGGTTGAGGAAACCTTCTTTTTATCCGATATTTTTTCATTCCTGAAGAAAAATCTGTTTGCCGGATATGAAGATGAAAGATTATTTCCCTTTGATCTGTCGGTTTTATCCGAAGTTTGGACGAAGAATTATTGTTCCATGCCATGGAAATTTTTTTTGAAGTATCCGAATCGGATAAAATGGGACAAATGTCTTATGGACAGCGTAAGAAGGCTTTGATCAGTCTGGGGATAGCTTGTAATACCCGGTTGTTGATGATGGACGAACCAACCAATGGATTGGATATCCCTTCAAAAAGTCAGTTCAGGCGATTGATTGCGTCGGTGGCTTCAGAGGAACGTTGTGTTGTGATTTCTACTCATCAGGTCCGGGATCTGGAAAATTTGATCGATGCTTTGGTCATTATCGAGAAGAGCCGGATCTTGGTCAATACAACGGTAGAACAGATTACGGATCATTTTGTGTTCAGGCAGCTGAGAGAGGGAGAAACGGCTTTATTTGCCGAAGAATCTTTAAGAGGCCGCTGGGGAATGGTACCCAACTTACAGCAGGAAGATAGCAAACTGGATATGGAATTGTTTTTTAATGCGGTTTTGGAACATCCGGCGGAGATTGAAAAAAAAGTTTTGAAATAGGAAAATGTATAAAATGATAGCTATGAATGAAGTATTTGAATACCGGCGTTTTTGGAGCATTGGCCCGGAAGTATTACCGGGAAAATAGGAGGTTAGGAATTATTTTCCTAGGGATCATAGGAATAATCACTTTTTTTGTGTTTGTGTAAATTTAATCCTTTTCTGAGGGAATACACGCAAGTAGAAAATCCGGCGGAGGTATCTGATTTTATTCAATATTACAAAGGGGTATATCGTCAGCTGTTCTGGGGACTATATGGATTGTTTGCTTTGGTTGTCGCTCTGCATTCTTTGCGTGATTTTGTTGTAAAAGATAAAATATTGAATACGCTGTTGTTACCGGCTTCTGTCTTTGAAAAATATGTGCTGGCTTTCCTGAATTCCACGGTCGTATTACTTGTCGTTTATTTGTTGATGTTTTATGCTTTGGCTTCGGTTACGAATAGTTATAAATTTACAGGACTCAATCGATTGGAGTATGTAAGCGGGAGTTTCGGGAATCAGGTCCCTGCCATGACTCCCGGACAGGAAGTGGTTCATACCGAAATCGGGAATGTGTTCGACTTTTCGGAGGGTGGGTACCTGATGAATATTTCGTATGACCAGAAAGAACTGAACTATGGAAAGCTGACCAATGGCATTGTAGTGAATATGGTTGTCATTTGGTTTTTATATGTAATGTCGGTAGGCATGTGGGGATCGGTCACTTTCCGGAAGCATCCTTTTTATATTGACTTTTTTGGTTCATGTGATATTTTTATTGGCCTTGGTAGCCGTTTCCGTCTGGTTGGGGAATAAGTTGTTCGGGGCAGAGCCACAAATGAAACCCGATGAGTTGAGTTTTTACGGAGGAGAAGTCTTGCCAGATTTACCTTCTTTCCGCTGGTTACTGGTGTTCTATATTTTCCCCACTGACCTATCAGGCAGTAATTTGGATAAAATTGAAAACGAAACAAGTTCAATAATTGAAAAGACAATGAAAAAAATATGATTTAATTTTAGCAGTCCTTTATATTTTACCGGTGATTTTGGGATTTATCATTTTTTATAACTTAAAAAATCCAAGTGATCAGGAGATGGAAAAAGCCGGGGCTTATATCGAAAAAAATTGTATAAACAGCCGGTAAGTAACGTTGTGATCTATAATACAGATATGGCAGTCAGGGTGATTGAGTCGCCGGAAAAGGTAAAGCAGGGATTTAAAATAACCGGTGTGATACCGTTCCGGCAGGTTACTGGTTTTCGGGTGGCCGGAGACACTTTATATGTAAGTGGCCCCGAGGAATATTCGGGTGTGATATGTCAGTTATGGGTATCTCCCGGTGTAAAAGTGGATACATTGAATGCACCGAAGGTGTGTATCTCAAAGTCAAAGGTTAAAGACAATATTACTGATTATGGACTTTAAGGAGACGCAGGCGATTTATTTGCAGATTGTGGATTTGGTTTGTGATCACATTGTCACAGGTAAATGGAAAGCTCAGGAACGGATTCCGTCTGTTCGTGAATTGGGGGTACAATTGGAGGTAAAATCCGAATACTGTGATGCGTGCCTACGACTATTTGCAGGCCCGGGAGATCATTTGTAACAAGCGGGGAGTCGGCTTTTTGACAGAAGGAGCTTCGAAGCAGATTACTGAATCCAGACGTGAAGAGTTTGTCGGGACGGAACTGCCCGATATCTTCCGGCGAATGAGTTTATTGGCTATTCCGATCGAATTGGTCGTGGTCGAGTATGAAAAATATAAAGCAGGCAACAATTCTTAGAAAAATGCGTTAATTTTACGGTTCGATAATCGGAACGTAAAATGGAAAAACGGAAAATGTATAATGCCTATGCGGATTTGGAGGGATACAATTGTTTCGGTTGTTCGCCGACAAATCCGTATGGACTGAAAATGTAAGTTTGTGGATGAAGGTGAATATATCACCTGCCATTGGGTGCCCTCGGAGAATTATCAGGGCTTTTTTTTCATGTTTTTGCATGGAGGGATACAGGCGACACTGATCGATGAGATTGCCAGTTGGGCAATCTTTTCTCATGAAAAACAGCTGGTGTGACAACAGAAATGCAGGTGAAATACCGACGGCCTGTCCGGACAGATCAGGGAGAAATTTGGTTGAGAGCCAAGGTGACCGAAGTGGCAAGACGGTTGGTGACCGCTCACGTGGAGCTTTTCAATGAAAAAATGAGTTGGCGACCGAGGCTGATGTGGTGTATATGATTTACCCGGAAGAAGTGGCGCGGAAAAAATTGATTGGCCTGGAGCGGAAGCTTTTTATAAGCCTGTAGAAGAAGAGGAATAAATAATAGGGATTAAAGATAAATTTATGAAGTATAAAAATGTCGTGTGGGATTGAACGGTACTTTATTGAATGATGTGAAAGTCGGTGTGAATACGTTGAACGATATGCTCGGGAGAAGAGGTTTGCCATTGCTTTCTGTAGAAGATTATAAAGAAAAATTCGGTTTTCCGGTCATAGACTTTTTATGATCGGGTCGGATTCGATATGGAGAAAGAATCTTTTCATGAACTGTCTGTCGATTTTGTCGAGACCTATGATAAATATGCCGGCGAAGTGGGATTGAACGAAGGAGTAAGAGAGGTGCTGGCAGGCATACAGCAAACCGGTGTAAAACAGTATGTCCTGTCTGCTCTTCGGGAAGATTTGTTGCAACAGATGCTCCGGCATTTTCAGATCGATTCCCGTTTTGACCGCGCTTGTGGGGCGAATGATATTTATGCGGCCGGCAAGATCGAACGGGGACAGCAAATGTTACAGACTTGTCCGATTGTACCCGAAGACACCCTGATGGTTGGAGATACTATTCACGATGCCGAGGTGGCCGACGCTTTGGGGTTCGATTGTATCTTATTTGCAGGAGGGCATAACAATGAAGAACGCCTGCAGAAAAAGCTCCTGTCATTCATCGGATGAGGGAATTGCTGACCTGTGTTTGATGAGTTATTAGGGGGATAGCCGTATAGCGGTAATTGCCTTGATGCTGAATTTCTTGCAACTTTTGTGCCCCCTGTAATTATTAAAATCTGGAGTAATTGCTTCCTAAAGTTTTTTGAACTCTGCCGGCGCGTTTTTTACAGCAGCACTCGTGGCTGTAAAAACGCGCCGCAGGTTGGGGACTTTAAAACTTATTACAATTGATATTGTAATAGTTGGGCCACTGCATTCTGATATTCTTTTTCTACATCCAAATAGTTTTGCATACTATCGTAAAGCAGAGTAATCTCTACAAAATAATCGATCATGGATATCTGCCCGGTTTCGAGAGCCTTATTGAGTAATTCGTCGGTCCGTTGGCTGGAAAGAGCCTCTGCATATTCATTCCGGGAGTTTGCCAAAGCTTCGGCTTGCAGGTATAGTTCCCGGAGGGTAGCTTTCAGGGTCTGTTGATTGGCTAAGATATTGGTAACCGTATATTCGGCTTGTGCTTTTTGCTTGTTTAACCGTGTTTCTATTTTCCCAAAAGCGGAATCGAAAGGCCGATTTTGAAACCGTTCATCTTTGATTCACTACCCCGTTACGACGGTAACCCAGATCGAATTTAGGTAAAGTCAGGGCCCGGTTTACTTTGATCTCCCGTCGGGCGGATTCGGATTCGCTGCGTAGCCTTTTTAATGTGGGATCAGCGGCCAGATACTCCGATTCCAGACTGGAATAGTCCGGTAGAACCTGAGTCTGTGGGTAGTCCGTTACTTCGAAATCGAGGGGGTGGCCACCGTTCAGTGCCTGTAATTTCTCCAATTGAGCCCGCAAAGCCGAGTTATTGAGTCGGCTGGCATTATTGGCATTAATCTTTTCTAATTGAATTTTGTTGTATTCTAATCGGTTGGCATCACCATTCGCAAAACGTTGACGATACAATTCTGCTAGTTTTTCCGCATTTTTCAGCCGTTGGTCCAATAACTGTTTTTGTTTGCGTAAGTATATGATCTCCTGGCAGGTCTGTTGTGCTGTCAGTAAGATCTCCTGACGGGGTGGCTGCATATTGGAGATCGGAAGTTGCAGATTTCAATTTGGCCAATTTGTTTTTATTGGCATAGACCGTAGGGAAGTCGAAACTCTGTACGACGGCTAATTCGTTGGCATTTCCGCCTACACTACGGTCGGCCCACAATTGATTTCATTCGACTGTCGGGTTGGGTAAAAAAATCCCCGTCCGTGCTTCCAGCTTTTGTGCTTGGTTTAGTTGCATGCCTGCTTGTAAGGTGGGATTGTTTACCTCGATATTTTTAAGCACTTCCTTGATTCCCGATTGGGAAAATACAGGGAGAGTGACGATCAGAGACAGGCAAAGGATGTATATGTATTTTTTCATAATGATGAATTGTAAATTTATAAATCGGCTTGTATCTCCTGAGGGGTTACTATTGATGCTTCTTTTTTCCGGTTCAACAGAAAATATACGATAGGGACTACAAATCCGTTTAGCAGAGTGGAGCTTAATAATCCTCCTAAATATCACCTGTGCCATAGGGCTTTGGATTTCATTTCCCGGAAGATCCCCACCCACAGCCAGCGGAATTAAAGCCAGTGCAGAGGTTAAGGCTGTCATCAGAATCGGATTGAGCCGGTCCAAAAAGAACCTTGAATAATACTTTCCCTCAGATTCAGACCTTCTTCCCGTAAATGATTGTAGTGGGATACCAGTAGTATTCCGTTACGGGTAGCGATACCGAATAGGGAAATGAATCCGATGATAGAAGGGATACTGATTACCCCTGAGGTAAACCAGATACTGATCACTCCTCCGATGATGGCTAAGGGCAGATTCAACATGATGATACCGGATAAAGGTAAACTCCGGAATTCATGATACAAAATCAAGAATATCAGTAGGATGGAGATCAGGGAAGTCAGGAATAAAGTTCGGGAAGCAGCTGCTTCACTTTCGAACTGTCCGCCATACTCGATGTGATAACCTTCCGGTAGAGAGATTTGTTCGTCTACTGTTTTTTGGATATCGTTGACTACGCCTTTCAAATCCCTGCCGGCAACATTGGCAGAAACGACGATCTTACGTTGTACATTCTCCCGGCTGATGGTGTTGGGCCCGGATAGGGGGAAGTACTTCCGCTACATAATGCAGGGGCACTTTTTACGCCCATTGGCATCCAGCATGAGTTCACCGATTTCTTCCATGCTATCCCGGTCATGGTCGGCTACTTTAATGGTCAGGTCGAAGATTTTTCCACCTTCATTCACTTGTGAAACTACTTTCCCGGCCAGAGCGACATTGATAAATTCGGAAAATTCCGGTAGAGTAATACCATACCTGGCCAACATGTCCCGTTTAGGAAGAATCTGTAACTGAGGACGTTCGATCTGTTGTTCCAGAGTCAGGTCCGCAATACCGTCGATTCCTTGTATAGAATTCTTGATTTCACTTCCCAAGCTATACAGTTTATTCAGGTCATTACCGAATAGTTTGATCGCAATGTTGGCTTTCGTTCCGGAAAGCATGGCGTCGATACGGTGGGAGATCGGTTGACCGATTTCGATATTGGCCCCTTTCAGTTCACCCAATTGTTTTCGTACATCAGCCAGAAATTCATCTCTGTCCCGGTCTTGTAATTCGAAAGGTGCTTCGATTTCGGAGGTATTTACTCCCAGTGCATGTTCATCTAGCTCGGCACGTCCTGTCTTACGTGCCACAGTTTGAATTTCCGGAATCCCCAGGAGAATCTTTTTCGGCTAATCCACCCATACGGTCCGACTCTTCAAGTGAGATACCCGGCATGGTACTGATATTGATGGTCAGCGAACCTTCGTTGAAAGGAGGCAAGAAGCTACGTCCTAAACTGAATAGGATGATCAGCGATAAAACCAGTAGGGTGGCAGCTGTACCGATCACTATTTTTTGTAATGCAGTGCCCAGTTTAACGATTTTCGGTATACCTTTTTTAAGCTGCGGGAGATAAATGGCTCCTTTTCGCTTTTTTCAATGCTTTTTCGGTAGTCAGCATATAACTACATAATACCGGAGTCAGTGTCAAAGCGATGACGGTCGAAGCAAACAGGGCGACAACGAAAGCAATACCCAGCGGTATCAGCATTCTGCCTTCCATGCCCGAAAGGAAAAAAATAAAGGAAGAAAACAAGCCACGATGATCAACGTAGAGTTCAGGATAGGCATCCGGACTTCTTTCGAACCTTCGAAAACAATTTCGATGGTCGGGCGTCGTTCTGTGGCGGGTTTGAATCGGTTTTCGCGTAAGCGTTTATATACATTTTCCACATCCACAATCGCATCGTCGACCAACGAGCCGATAGCAATAGCCAAACCTCCTAAACTCATAGTATTGATTGTCAACCCCAAAGCATGCATCACCAGGATTGCCATCAACATAGACAAAGGAAGAGCGACGAGGGAAATGATCGTGGTCCGGAAATTCATCAGGAAAAAAGAACAACACCACAATCACAAAAAAACAGCTCCTTCCAGTAAAGCTTCCTGGATGTTGTGGATCGAACTGTTGATAAAACGGGATTGCCTGAAAATGTCTGTCGAAACCTCGACGTCTTCCGGTAAAGTTTTACGAAGTTCCTGGATAGAGGCATCCAGTTTGTCGGTTAGTTCGAGGGTGTTGGTGCCGGGTTGTTTGGTGACGGTAACCAGCACTGCCGGTTTACCTTTTTTCTGAAGCAACTCCTAATTTAGGTGTTTTAGCTCCGATCTGAACGTTTGCAATATCAGCCAATGTGATAGGAAAATCGTCGACGGTTTTAATGACGGCTTTACCTATTTCCTCGACCCGGGGGGTTGCCATAACTCCCTGTATGATATATTCATTTCCGTATTCGTAAAGGATACCTCCGGTGGCATTTTGGTTCATATTTTCTACTACCGGCAGGACCTCGTCCAATCCGATATTGTAATACTTCATACGGGCCGGATCGAGCAATATCTGATACTCTTTGATGTCGCCTCCGATAACGGCCACTTGGGCAACTCCTCCGGTCGAGAGTAAGCGCGGTCGGATGGTCCAATCGGCTATTGTACGTAAATCCTGTAAAGAAGTACTGTCGGCAGTGAGACCGATAATCATCATTTCACCCAGGATCGAAGATTGGGGGCCCAGGGTGGGAGTACCGACATTATCAGGGAAGTGCTTCTCCCAGGGTTGCCAGCTTTTCCGATACAATCTGCCGGGCTGTATAAATATTCGTACCCCATTCGAATTCAACCCATACGACCGAGAAACCTGTGGTAGAAGACGAACGTACACGTCTGACGTCGGTGGCTCCGTTGACAGCGGTTTCCACCGGGAAGGTCACCAGCCGTTCTACTTCTTCCGGTGCCATCCCTTGAGCTTCGGTCATCACCACTACGGTCGGAGCATTCAGGTCTGGAAAAACATCCACTTCCATGTTGTGGGCTGTAATGCTTCCCCAAATCAGCAGGGGCTACTGCTGCGATCATTACCAACAAACGGTTTGTGTAATGAATATTGTATGATTTTATTTAGCATAGTTACTCCATTTTAATGTTCGTGGGTATGACCCGGAATAGCAGCAGAGGCTGAAGCCATTTTCACCTGATAAGCTCCACGGGTAACGATCCGGTCTCCCGGAGTTAAGCCTGATAATACCTGAACTTCCTTGCCATTGTTGGCTCCGAGTGTGACTTCTTGCTTTTGGTAACCTTCTTCATCGAGTTGGCGGTATACATAAAAATTACCCATTTCGTTCGTTAAGGCCGATACCGGAAGGCTCAGTACATTCTCCATGGGATAAGAGAGCAGGTATATTTCGACGAATGAACCCGGAATGATATCACCACGGTTGTCGAATTCGAAGGTTACCGGGATAAAAAATGAATTTGTTCCGGCAGCCTTACCGACGGATAGTAATTTCCCGGATAAATCAGGTAAAGCATATACGCGATTATCGTAAGGAGTTTTTAAAGTTGGCATTATTGATGGAATTCAGCGAGTTATAGTATTTTTCAGATAACGTCTGCACGTAAAACCAGTTTTTTATTTTGCGATACAGTGGCTATAGCCTGACCTGCTGTAACATATTCGCCGTCTTTGACAGAGATGTTTTTGAGATAACCGGTTAATGGAGTGGTGATCCCGACACCTTTGGCCGATTGTTTACCCGAAATAGCTTCATAAGCGGTTTTTGGCGTTCTGATAATTTAAGCGGGCATTTTCAAATTCTTTTTGAGAAACAATCTGATCTTTTACTAATTTTTCAGCTCGTTCGTATTCGGCTTTGGCTTTTTCGTAATTGGCATGGATACGGGTATAATACTCTCCTTCCCCCATCTGCTTCAAAGTAATGTAAAAAAAAGAGGTTGTCCTTGTTTTACCATACTTCCTTCCGCCTGGTTATTGTTAGCATAGGAAATAACCCCGTTGTTGGTGGCTACGATGATCGATTCATCTCCGGGAGCCGGAAGCACCTGACCTGTCGTTTTGATAATCTGGTGGAAGGTTCCGGGCTGTATTTCTTTCACTTCAAAATCTGTTTTGGCTGCCTGTGCTTTTGTTATGAAGATAATCTCATCACTATGTCCTTCGCCGTTCTCATGTTCCTCTTCTTCATGGTTGTGACCTTCGTGTTCATGGTCGTGATTTTCGTGTTCATGGTCGTGGTTATGAGCTGCATGCTCCTCGGCTGTCTCGTGTTCATGAGGAGGATTTTTGATTGTATTTTTACATCCGTAAAAACACATCGATAAAATAGTTAGGGCTATAATAAATAGTCTCATATCGTTTTATTTATGGATATTTAATTCGGTTAATTCTTATTGGTAAAGCTGATAAAGTTGTGTTTTCACTGTCTGAAGTTTATAAAGTGGATCGTATTCTTCGGAGGATTATACCAAACCTCATTTCTAACGATCGTTCTGCGGCCGTAAATAAAACGCCCGCAGGGGTATCGACTTTATAAATTTTATGAACTAAGCTTTATCGGTACGATAAAAAATTCTGTCCGGTTTATCAGAAGGGTATCTCCCTGATATTTAGAAAACTATACTGTAAAAGGAGAGGCTCGGCCGGCCAAGGCTGATATATAACAGGCTGTATGAAGTTTTTCCTGATAATAACTATCGGAATCACATTGTTGCTCTGCTTCAGAAGATAAGAATTCAAGAATATTGGAAACAAGAAACAACGAGAGGCTAAAATGATGATAGGCTCCTTCTTCGCTCTGATGTTCTACATTTTGGCCCCGGTTGATCTGGGTTTGAAAAAGATTTTTTACACACCGATGATTGCTACTGCCTGTGTCATGACTGTGCTCTTCGTTTTCTCCTTCATCCTGGCAGTGAGCGGTTGCGAAACAGATATATTCGTTGTGATGATGATGTGGAAATACAACAAAAGCAAGCATCACTATGCTGGCCATAGAAAGAAGCGTTATTGCTGTAAATTTCCTGATCATCCGAATCTTATATTTTGCACAAATATAATAGATGAGAATGGTTTGTGCAAAGGTTTTCATAGATTTCTCTGAATAACGGCTTTATCTGCCGATTGATAAAGACGTTTCCATTAGTAAAGTCCGGGGTCCGGGCTTTAGCTTCTGATGCATATCGAGGAATCCCCGAATCATCATTTCAGCGCTGGCTGGATTGGTCGCGATAGGTACGTTGTGAACGTCACATACCCGCATTAACATTTGTACATCCGGTTCGTGTGGGTGTTTACCCAGCGGATCCCGAAAGAAAATTACCATCGCAATTTGGTGTTCAGCTACCAATGCGGCAATCTGAGCATCACCTCCCCCAACGGCCCTGATAGTAAGCGTTCAACTTCCAAACCTGCATCCTGTGCATGTTTCCCTGTAGTTCCGGTAGCTACGATTTCTGTACCTACGGATTTCAGAAAGTCCATGTGTCTGTTCAGGAAAAAGCTACCATTTCGGCTTTTTTTCCATCATGTGCAATTACTGCAATTTTCATAATTTAAAAGTTATTATTTTTTTTTAACTCTACGAAATTACAAATTTTATTACATAAAATAAGTCCTTCCGGTAAAAATATTTTGCGGAGTCGATTTCGGTGAGCACCTATTCTAATTGGAATTTCGGTGCTATATGACCGATAATCGAATCGGTATCCTGAAAAAATCGGGTATAGAGCAAAGAGTCCTGGCTGGCGAGGATTCGGTGGGCTTCCGGTTCGGGGATGACATAATAACGTCTTTTCCCATCTTCCAGCGGACGATAGACATAGTTACTGAGGGTTTGCATCCGGTAACGGGTTTTCCCGTTTTGGCGGTAAAGAGTGAGGTGAACTCCCAAGCCTCCGTTTGTATATCGTTTACTTTGATTGGACACAAAATTTCCTAAAGAGAAGACAGTAACACCCAGTGTGTCCTGTTCGTGTTGAATATAGCTTATCGGTTGGATGACGTGTGGTGTGAACCGATGACGATGTCGGCTCCCCGTTCGTGCAACCAGGAAGAAAGTTTTTTTTGAGTTGCATTCGGAGCTGTAAAAAATACTCTTCACCCCAGTGCATGACTGCAATGATATTGGTAACCGTGTCTAAAAGGGCCTTTTCGATTTGGCGGGCCATATGAAAGGTATCGATCATGGAAACGACCTGGCCGTGGGTTACCGGAATACCGTTAGTCCCATAAGTATAACTGATCAGGGCAATCTTGAATTTTCCCTGGCGAATATAAAGGGGAGAACGGGTAAGCCAAGCCGTTGTATCGGTAAAGGTACCGGTATGGGGAATTGCAGGGAATCCAGATAGTATATGGTTTTTAGCTATACCGCGATGTCCTTTGTCGCAGGAATGATTGTTATTGGTGGTCAGGATGTCGACTCCACATGCTTTTAAATCACGGGCAAGTTGCCAGGGAGCACAAAATTGAGGATAACCACTATACCCCCTGTCGGATAAAGTCGTTTCCAGATTGGCGATGACATAATCGGCTTTTGCCAATAAGGAGTGATGTACTGAAAACAGGGCAGATAGTCGTAATCAGCTGTCTCTGCATTCCAGGCCCCGCTGATCTGAGGTTCGTGTTGCATGACGTCTCCGAAGAAAAAAAAAAGCTCAGGCTATCCAATTCCGGACTATTATCCCGGTATAACCAGGGTTGGGCTAAAGCCGGGATATATCCTGAAATCAGAAAAACCAACAGGAAATGTTTCATACTATATAAGCGGATAAAATGAAAAAAGAGACAAAAATATCGGTTGGATCTTTGTCTCTTTTTATAGCAGGAATCGGAATCCTGTACTTATTTTGTTAAATCAAAACTGAAATCTGCTTCTGCAGGAGGAGTACATTGTCCGCCGGAGCAAGACATATATTCTACATAACCCACTAATTTAGCTTTTGCGCTGGTTACCTTGACCCGTTGAACAAAAAGTAGCGGCATTGATAAAATATTTCAGATCCATATCGAACGCTTCGCTATGTTCGGTCAGAGCTTTCTCTGTCGCTTTGAATTCACCTACCAGTTCGATACCGCTGGTTTCATCTTCATCCATATTGAAGGTGGTTGGCAGAGGTCCGCCTTCGGGAAGTTTCGTGTCGTATAAATGCCATCCGCCGTCTACAGTAGCTTTGCAGATGATATCATATACTCCGTCACTCACTTTTTTTCTGGGTGATTTGCCATTTTACGGGTTTTAAAACCTGAGCTGTCAGTCCTGTTGTAAATGCTGGGAACAGTACCATTATAACCAATATCTTCTTCATTTTTTCAAAAATTAATTGTTTTGTTTTTTATCTATCACAAAGTAAAGAAATAATCCCTGATAAGCAGTGTTAGACAGGTGTTAAATGTTCCTTAATTAATGATTAACAAAATAGAGAGCGGCAAGCAATATGGAAATCGTTTGTCGCTCGTCCGATATATTTAAAGTGTTTTTTTCACTTCCACTTCCTGGTATCCTTCGATCATGTCTCCGACCCGGATGTCGTTGTAGTTCTCGATATTCAGACCACATTCGAATCCTTTGGTTACTTCCTTTACATCGTCCTTAAAAACGTTTCAAAGAACCCAAAAACACCGGTGTAAATAACGATACCTTCGCGGATAACCCGGATTTTCGCTGTACGGGTGATCTTGCCGTCACGGACGATACAACCGGCGATGGTACCCACTTTGGAGATTTTGAAGGTTTCCAGAACTTCGACCGTTGCAATGATTTCTTCTTTGATTTCCGGAGAAAGCATACCTTCCATAGCTGATTTCAATTCTTCGATCGCCTGGTAGATGACAGAATAAAGCCGGATATCTATCTGTTCTTTTTCAGCCAGTTTACGGGCGCCCATAGACGGACGTACCTGGAACCCGACGATGATTGCATTCGAGGCTGCAGCCAGTAGTACATCTCCTTCTGTAATCTGTCCGACAGCTTTGTGAATGATGTTCACCTGGATCTCATCTGTAGACAGCTTGATCAGTGAATCGGACAACGCTTCGATAGAACCGTCGACGTCGCCTTTAACAATCACATTCAATTCCTGGAAATTACCGATAGCGATACGGCGTCCGATTTCGTCCAGAGTGATGTGTTTCTGAGTACGCAGACCTTGTTCACGCTGGAGCTGTTCCCGTTTATTGGCAAGTTGCCGCGCTTCTTTCTCGTTCCCCATTACATTGAATTTGTCACCTGCCTGTGGAGCACCGTTCAAACCTAATATTAAAGCCGGTTCGGAAGGACCTGCCTTCTCCATTTTTTCTCCCCGTTCGTTGAACATGGCTTTGACGTGTCCGAAATACTGGCCGGCAAGCACAATATCACCTACTTTAAGCGTTCCGGATTGTACGAGCACTGTAGCTACATATCCACGTCCTTTGTCCAAAGACGATTCGATGATAGAACCGGTAGCTTTCTTATGAGGATTGGCTTTCATATCCAGAAGTTCGGCTTCTAACAATACCTTCTCCAGCAACTCTTCGATATTTAAGCCTTTCTTAGCTGCGATTTCCTGACATTGGTATTTTCCTCCCCATTCTTCCACCAGATAATTCATATTGGCCAGTTCTTCCCGGATTTTGTCCGGATTCGCTCCCGGTTTATCTATTTTGTTGATGGCAAACACAATAGGTACTCCCGCAGCACTGGCGTGGTTGATCGCCTCGATGGTTTGAGGCATGACGTTATCGTCGGCAGCGACGATGATGATAGCGATATCGGTCACTTGAGCACCACGGGCACGCATCGCTGTAAATGCTTCGTGCCCCGGGTATCCAGGAAAGTGATCGTCCGGCCGTCACTCAATTTTACGTTGTAAGCTCCGATATGCTGTGTGATACCACCGGCTTCACCTGCGATGACATTGGTTTTACGAATACTATCCAATAAAGAGGTTTTACCATGGTCGACGTGCCCCATAACAGTGACAATCGGCGGACGTGGCAACAGGTTCTCTTCGGAATCTTCTTCCTCTTCGTCGATGGCTTCCCTGAATTTCAATGCTTACAAATTCAACCGAATAGCCGAATTCATCGGCAACAATATTGATCGTTTCTGCATCCAAGCGTTGGTTGATAGATACAAAAAGTCCGAGCGACATACAAGCAGAGATAACCTCTGTCACACTAATATTCATCATGGTTGCCAATTCGGCTACCGTCACGAATTCCGTTAGTTTCAGAATGCTCTTTTCCTTTTCTTCTTGTTCCAGTTCGGCCTGTAACTTTTGCTGTGCAGCATCCCGCTTATCCCGACGGTGTTTTGCAGTCTGTGATTTTCCTTTGCTTCCTAAGCGGGCAAAAGTATCTTTGATTTGCTTGTCGATATCTTCATCGGAGATTTCAGTCTTTTCGTTTTTTCTTTTCTTCAGCTTTTTCAGTTTCCGCTTATTTTCTTCAATTTTGGCATTTTTGGCCGGAATGGTAGCTGCTTCCACCTGAATTTTTTCATCCTGACGATGAATTCTTTTCCGTTTTTACGGATATCTGCATCCTCTTCTCCCTTATTAACGATATCTGTCGATGGGCTTGCTACCGGCTGTTCGGTTTTAGCGGCCGATACGAAAGGCTTGTTGGCTTTTTTTCTGTTCACGGCGATCCGTTCCCGTTCCTGTTTACTTTTTTTTCGGAGGTCTGGTACGTTGGTTGATGGCGTCCAGGTCGATTGTACCCACTACTTTTACATCTTTCAGCGCAGGTTGTGCTACTTTGAAAGGAGTGGATTCGGAAGACTCTTCCATTTGTACGGAAATTTCGGGCTCCACTTCTGGTGTTACTTTTCTTTCTTCTTCCTGAGTTTCTTCTACTTCAACCCGGGTTACTTTCGGTTCTTCCACTTTTTCGGTTATTTCTTCCTGAGTTTCTCTTTTCGGTTGTTCAACCTTTGCTTCTACCGGTTCCGGTTGTGTTTTTTCTCCGGATTCAGATCGATATGATCGACAATCTTAATTTTATTTTCGAATCTCACTTCATCTTTAATCGAAATGAATTCCTCTTCCTCTTCTTCTGTATCTTCGTTTCCTGAAGAGATGTTGCCAGCGTTGTCTATTGTGACAGTCTCATTTTTTTTCTTTCTGGTATTTTTCAGATCAACCAGAGAGGACTCTTTTTTTTTTTTACCTGGCTGTCAGATGAAAATTCTTTTTTGCAACCAAAGCATAATCTTCATCCGTTAACTTTGCATTCGGATCTGAGGATATTTTGATCCCCTTACTGTGCAGGAACTCTACGATAGTAGATAAACCTACGTTAAATTCTCGGGCTATTTTTACTTAATCTTACTGCCATATTGAGATTACAAATTTACAAGCGTTAATACAGAATTATTCAAATTCTGCTTTTTAAAATATTGAGAACCTCACGTATGGTCTCAATTTCAAGGTCTGTCCGGCTTTCCAGTTCTGACTCGCTGAGTTCTAATACACTCTTGGCAGTGTCACAGCCGACACGTTTCAGTTCGTCGATCACCCAACCTTCGATTTCATCGGCGAATTCATCCAGATTGACATCTTCTTCCTGGGCTTGATCGAGTTCGCGATATACGTCGATATCGTAACCGGTCAGCCTGACTGGCCAATTTGATGTTCAATCCACCTTTACCGATAGCCAGTGATACTTCTTCCGGATCGAGGTAGACATTTGCTTTTTATGGGCTTCGTCGATTTCGATATTTTTGATCTTAGCCGGATTTAAAGCACGAGTGATGTAGAGTTGTAAATTATTGGTATAATTGATCACATCGATATTTTCATTTCTCAACTCTCTGACAATACCATGTATTCTCGAACCTTTCATACCCACACAAGCACCCACCGGATCGATACGGTCGTCGTAGGATTCTACGGCAACTTTGGCTCTCTCTCCGGTACCCGGACTACGTTCTTGATCGTGATCAGACCGTCGAAAATTTCAGGTACTTCGTTTTCAAATAATCTTTCCAGGAATACCGGAGAAGTTCTCGATAAGATAATGTAAGGATTGAATTCCGCATTTCTACCCGAATGACCACGGCTTTGATGGAATCTCCTTTTTTGGAAAAAAGTCTGTCGGGATTTGTTCCTGTTTGGGTAAAATCAATTCATTGCCTTCGTCATCCAGGACCAGCATTTCTTTTTTTTCCATACCTGATAGACTTCACCCAAAATGATTTGTCCGACTTTATCCTTATATTTATTGTAAACATTGTCTTTCTCCAATTCCAGAATACGGGCGGAGAGATTCTGCCGTAAAAGCTAATACAGAACGGCGGCCGAAGTCTTTGAATTTTTACTTCATCCGTAACTTCTTCTCCGAGTTCATAATCTTCATCGATTTTTTTCGCTTCGGTTAAAGTAATCTCGCTATTGGGATTTTCCAGTTTGTCATCTTCTACAACAGTACGATTCCGCCAGATTTCGAGGTCACCTTTGTCGATGTTGATGATGATGTCAAAATTTTCATCCGTACCATATCTTTTTCAACAGCATATTTCTGAAAATATCTTCCAATACTCTCATCAATGTGGCCCGGTCTATGTTTTTGAATTCTTTAAATTCAGCGAATGAATCTATCAGATTAATATTTTTCCATTTCGACTTTTTAGCTTTTTATTTTTATTGATTATTTATTTTATCTGTTTTTCCGGTTCAAAATTTCACGATATCTTTGATTTCTTTGATGTCGTTTCGGACAATTGTCCGCTCTGTTTTTTTACCAATTGTTTCCGTTTGCTTCCTTCGATGATTTTTTTCTCTTCCTGTTCGATGACAATTTCTTCCGGGGTGAAACGAAGTAATATACCATTTAGTTTGGTATGGTCGTTCAGCTTTATTTCGACACTTTTACCCAGATTTTTTTTTGATATTGTTGCTCCACTTTGAAAGGATAACCTAGTCCGGCACTGGATACGGTCAATTCGAAATCCTCTTCATCCCGGTTGAGTGAAGATTCGATCTCCCGGCTGACGGCGATACAAGTCTGTATGTTGACTCCTTCCAGAGCATCGACAAAGACTTCGATAACATTGTCTTTAGAAATCTTCAATTCGACCAGAAATAAATGGTGTTCTGTCAGAACCGGTTCTGTTATGAGGTGTTTGATTTCTTCCGTTTTCATCTCTTTGTTTTGCGATTGATACAAAAGAGAGGGACATCCGTCCCCTCTTTTGGCTTTAAACCTCTGCAAATATACGGCTTAATTATTAAAATACAAAATAATCGCGGGATAAATAGGGCAAAAGTTTATAAATCTGGTTTAAACTACCGTTTTTAGTTACAACGGTTAAACTTGACTGCTGAAACCTTTGTAATCGTTGAAACTCCTGTAACTATTTCAATCGTAGTTTTAAATAGATCGGTGTCGCTTCGTTTTTTGTTATATCCTCCGGATAGCTGATCTTTATAGTTTGAAGAGGAGATAAGTGGTTGTTAATTATGAGGTTGATTCAATGGGGGAATATGTTTCATTTTTTCTTAAAATTGAAACATATTCGTAATATTTTTATGAGTTACAAATAAAATTTGTAAGTTTGCCGAAATTTTTGAAATATGGAATTCAAGGCGAAAGATATTGCTGCATTATTAAAAGGTGTAGTTGAAGGGATGGGGAAGTGATGGTTAATAATGTATCTAAAATTGAAGAAGGAAAGCCCAATACATTGGCCTTTCTGGCAAATCCCAAATATGAACACTATATTTATACGACAGCTGCTTCTGTCGTTTTGGTGAATCATGACTTTTCTCCTGTACAGCAGGTACCCTGTACCTTAATCCGGTGCCTTCGGCTTATGAAGCGATCGCTTCTTTGTTGCAGATGTACGATAGTATGCGTTCCCGGCCGACAGGTATCGAACAACCTTCTTATGTCGGTGAAGGGGCGAAAGTTATCGGTGAAGCTCCTTATGTGGGAGCTTTTGCTTATATCGGTAAAAGGGGCGAAAATCGGTAATGATGTAAAAATCTATCCTCAGGTTTATATCGGTGAGGGTGTTGTGATCGGTGATCATACGACGATCTATGCCGGGGCAAAAATCTATTATGGCTGTGTGATCGGTAGTGGATGTACGATCCATGCCGGAACGGTGATCGGCACACGCAGATGGTTTTGGTTTTGCTCCCAATGGGGATAATTATAATAAAGTGCCACAGATTGGTAATGTCGTTATTGAAGATAATGTGGAGATTGGTGCCAATGCTTGTATTGACCGGGCAACTATGGGGTCTACCCGTATAAAAAAAAGGCGTAAAACTGGATAATCTGGTTCAGATCGCTCACAATGTGGTGGTGGGAGAAAATACGGTGATGGCGGCTCAGTGTGGCATTGCCGGAACAACTAAGGTGGGTGCGCATTGTATGTTCGGCGGACAGGTCGGTATTGCCGGACATCTCAGGATTGAAGACAAGACGATGCTTGCCGCTCAATCCGGGGTTACGAACGATGTCCCCGAAGGATCCGTATTTATGGGAGCACCTGCTTTCGATGTTTCGAAATATCGGAAATGTTATGTGCTGTTCAGAAAATTACCTGAATTATACGGGCAGCTCCGGGATTTGGAAAAGAAATACAAACATTAAAGTCAAAACAATAATGTCAGTGAAACAAAACACATTAAAAGGAGAATTTTCATTAAAAGGCAAAGGTTTGCATACGGGTAAAGAAGTATGTGCTACCTTTAAGCCGGCAGCGGAAAATACCGGATATAAAATTGTCAGAGTCGATCTCGAAGAGAAAAACCGAGATTCCGGCACTGGCGAAATATATTGAATTGGTAGATCGCGCCAGTTGTCTGCAAAAAAGACGGAGCCAAAGTATATACTTTTAGAGCATGCTATGGCTGCTTTATACGGTTGCGGTATAGATAACTGTGTGATCGAACTGTCGGGAGAAGAATTTCCGATTTTGGATGGGAGTGCCCGTTATTATGTGGAAGAGATTCAAAAAGTTGGGATTGAAGAGCAACAAGCAGAACGCCGTTATTTTTCAGTAAAGAAAAAAAATGGAATTTTATTGCGAAGCTTCGGATACCCGCATTACATTATTGCCGGATGATACGTATTCTATCAATACCATGGTAGCTTACGATTCTCCTTATTCTGGCGATGCAGTTCGCTTCTTATTCGGAAGCTTCTACTGATTTTGCGAAAGAGATCGCCTCTTGCCGTACTTTTGTATTTCTGCGGGAAGTGGAAATGTTGCTGGCCAATAATCTGATTAAAGGAGGAGATTTGAGTAATGCGATCGTTATCGTCGACCGTAAGATGGATCAGCCCAAAATCGATCGTTTGGCTAAATTGTTCGGTTACGGGAATATTCAGAATCAAAAGAAGGTGTTCTCAATAATCTGGAACTTTATTTCGATAATGAGCCTGCCCGTCATAAATTATTGGACGTTATCGGTGATCTGGCTTTTATGTGGCCGTTTTATCAAAGGCCGGGTGATTGCTGAGAGACCCGGACATAAAGCAAATACTTCTATGGCCAAGATGATCTATAAAAAGAAATTCTGGCTGAAGAGAAAAGACGATGCTTATCCTATAGATCTGGATTTAGATGCCACTCCGCTGATGGACATCAATAAGATCCGTACTTTACTGCACCTCACCGCCCACCGTTTTTATTGGTCGATAAGATTTATAAAGTAACTGAAAACATGGTGATCGGTTGCAAGAATGTGACCATGAACGAGCCTCATTTTGTCGGACATTTTCCTGATGAGCCGGTGATGCCGGGCGTGTTGATTGTGGGAAGCGATGTCGCAATGTGGTGGTATATTGGTGCTGAGTGGAGTGCCTGATCCCGAAAACTATTCGACTTATTTTATGAAGATCGACGGGGTGAAATTCCGGAATAAAGTAGTGCCCGGTGACACACTGGTCTTCAAATTAATCACTACAGCACCTATAAAAAAGAGGTATCGTGCAGATGAAGGGATATATGCTTATGTTGGAAAAAAACTGGTTTGTGAAGGAGAATTTATGGCTCAGGTCGCAAAAACCAAAAACTTATAATTATATTTGCAGGCTGAAATTTTTTTATTCAGGTAATATAGTATTCATTAAATAATAAACGAATGAAACAACCGTTAGCATATGTTCATCCGGAAGCTCAGGTTGCTGATAATGTGGTGATAGAACCCCTTTGTGACGATTGATAAAAATGTGGTGATAGAAGAAGGTACGCGGATCGGATCGAATGTAACTATTCTGGAAGGTGCCCATATCGGTAAGAATTGTAAAATTTTTTCCGGGAGCAGTGATCGCTGCTGTACCCCAGGATTTGAAATTCAGAGGTGAAAAAGACCATTGTAAAAATCGGAGATAATACGACTATCCGCGAATGTGTGACTGTTAATCGGGGGCACTGCTGCTAAGGGAGTTACTGAAATCGGGGATAATTGTTTGATTATGGCTTATGCCCATATCGCTCATGACTGTAAGATCGGTAATAATTGTATCATCACCAATGCCTGTCAGTTGGCGGGTGAAGTGGTCGTAGACGATTTTGCGATTCTGGGAGGAATGACCGCTGTCCATCAGTTTGTGCATATCGGCAAACATGTGATGATCCAGGGAGGCTCTTTGATTGGAAAAGATGTACCTCCTTATGTAAAAAGCCGGCCGTTTACCGCTTTCATATGTCGGAGTAAATTCTATCGGTTTGCGCCGTCGGGAGTTTTCAAACGAGAAAATTAATGAAATCCAGGATATTTACCGCATTCTTTATCAATCGGGTCTTAACAACTCCGATGCTATCGAAAAGAATAGAAGCTGAAATGCCTGCTTCCAGAGAAAGGGATGAAATTATCATGTTTGTCCGCAACAGTAAGCGGGGAATCATGAAGGGATATATGGGATAATAGGAAAAAAAGAGGGTGAAGTCACCCTCTTTTTTTTCATAATAGAATTTCTTTTTAGGACACATTGGAGTGAATTGTTCGAGCCGAACAATGCTTCTAAAGTGTATTTGTTGTCTGAAGTCTTCTGGAGGCATTCGGATAATATGTATTTTTACCCTATTATTTTTTATTATCGGGAATTATTGTGAGTTTCTGTTTCCCGGTAATTATGATAGTGTAAATTTATCAGCTACATTTTCCTCTTAGATATGAAGCAAAACAATCCGGAATACTGTTTTCCTATTTTCAGAGATGTTATCGATCAAATCAGAGATCAGAATTATGTCTCACAAAAATAGCATGCAATTTTATTTCAAATTACATGCTTTTTGATAGGTTTTGGGAAGCTATAAAAAAACTCCCGTTTCCGGGAGTCTTGTAATTTAAAGTTTCGGTCCTGCAGCAACCAGAGCTTTACCGGCAGCATTACCCTCAAATTTCTTGAAGTTTTTTGATGAACCGTTCTGAAAGATCTTTTGCTTTGGTTTCCCATTCGCTTGCGTTAGCATAAGTATCGCGGGGATCGAGGATTTTCGGATCTACGCCCGGCAGAGCGGTCGGAACAACGAAATCAAAGAACGGGATCGTTTTGGTCGGAGCTTTATCGATAGAACCGTCCAGGATGGCATCGATGATACCACGGGTATCTTTAATAGAAATACGTTTGCCGGTACCGTTCCATCCGGTGTTTACTAAATAAGCTTTTTTTAGCACCTGATTTTCCATTTTCTTTACCAGCTCTTCTGCATATTTGGTGGGATGCAGTGATAAGAAAGCAGCTCGAAACAAGCAGAGAAAGTCGGTGTCGGCTCGGTAATTCCACGCTCTGTTCCTGCCAATTTTGCGGTAAATCCGGACAGGAAATAATATTTTGTCTGTTCTGCGTTCAGGATGGATACCGGAGGCAATACTCCGAATGCGTCGGCTGACAAGAAGATAACCTGTTTGGCTGCCGGGCCTTTAGATACCGGTTTGACGATATTCTTGATGTGATAGATCGGATAAGAAACACGGGTGTTTTCAGTTACCGATTTGTCGTTGAAATCGATCTTGCCGTTTGCATCTACAGTTACGTTCTCCAACAGGGCGTCACGTTTGATGGCGTTGTAGATATCCGGTTCGCTGTCTTTGTCCAGATTGATTACTTTTTGCATAGCAACCGCCTTCGTAGTTGAACACACCTTCGTCATCCCAACCGTGTTCGTCATCCCCGATCAACAAACGTTTCGGGTCGGTCGATAAAGTGGTTTTACCGGTTCCGGACAGACCGAAGAAAATAGCTGTGTTTTTACCTTCCAGATCGGTGTTTGCCGAGCAGTGCATAGAAAGCGATACCACGTAACGGATTCAGGTAATTCATGATAGAGAAAAATACCTTTTTCATTTCTCCGCCGTACCAGGTATTCAGTATCACCTGCTCATTGGTTCTTAGGTTGAATACAGTTGCTGTTTCTGAATTCAGACCCAGTTCTTTGTAGTTGTCTACTTTAGCTTTAGCAGCATTGAAAGAAACGAAATCCGGTTCGCCGTAGTTGGCCAATTCTTCCTCGGTAGGACGGATAAACATGTTCTTAACGAAATGAGCCTGCCACGCAACTTCCATGATGAAACGAACTTTCAAACGAGTACCTGCGTTTGCTCCGCAGAAAGTATCGACAACGTATAATTTTTTTACCTGATAATTCTTTAACAGCTTTTGCTTTCAGATCGGCCCAAGCTTCTTCGCTACAAGGTTTGTTGTCGTTTTTGTATTCTTCTGAAGTCCACCAAACAGTTTCTTCACTGGCTTCATTTTTTACAAAGAATTTATCTTTAGGAGAACGACCGGTATAAATACCTGTCATTACGTTTACAGCACCCAATTCGGTTACCTGGCCTTTTTCATATCCGGTTAAAGAGGGATCGGTTTCGGCTTTGAATAATTCCTCGTAAGAAGGATTGTGAAGGATTTCTTTCACATCGGTAATGCCATACTTGCTTAAATCTAATTTTGACATAGTAGTAAATTTATATTAAACGATTTATTAATACTTTTTTCCGTAATAACTTCACAAAAAGTAAGAAAGTTTTCTTATTAAAAAATCTCTTACTACTCATTAAATGCCAGCTCTAACATTTATTAAATGTTAAAACGATAGCGTTCGGCTGCTAACTGAACATACTTGTCTTTATAATTCCGGTTGACAACAGTACGAAAGTAATCTTTAGATATTTTGTCACTCTCTTTATTTAAAATGAGGTATCTGGCAAGGGCTGTCATGATTGCCAGCTGCATGAACGGGTTTTCTGAATTGAGCCATTCTTCCGCTAATTCAAGTAAATCCGGGCGTTTATATAAATAAAGCGAACCTAAATAACCGGCAATTTCAAAATGGAGACAGTGAGGTGCTAATTGCGTAATTTTTTTCTTTATTTAAATCTTGAGGGAAAAAGCAGGCAGGCCACGATTTGCTCTTCTCTTTGTCCTTGATTCCATAACAAAAGGGCCAATTTTTCATCGGGCGGATAAGCTGCTGACAATTCTTTCAGGGAAACGTAACTGGCACCGATCTGATGATCGGTATTAGCGCCGATGTCTTGCAGGCTATCGATCGTCCCTCCGCTTTGAAGACGACGGATACGTGAAAGTATTTGCTGAAAAACTGCGTTCGTATGTGGGTCTATAATACTGAAATCCATGTTTTACTGTCTTTTTTCACTTATTGGTCATCAAATATCCCAGTCCAGCAAAAAGTATGCCTAAAATGAGGCTCAGTCCGATATTTAATGAAAATAAACCATATGCCTTATTGCTTAGTAATTGCAGATTTTCGAATGAGAAGGTGGAAAAGGTAGTAAAACTACCACAGAATCCTACGGTAAAAAGAGACGATAGACCGGAGCAGGATGGGAAGTGAAAAAAACCACTTAACAAACCGAGTAAGAAACAACCGGCGATATTTACAATAAAAGTTCCCCAAAGGGAAGCTTGAGGGAAATAGGTGCCGGCTCCACTCAGAGATAAAATAACGTGAAAACCCCTCCGACGATAGAACCCAGGCCTACAAAAAATTATGTTTTGCCACATGATTTCTTTTTTTACAAAGTAAAAAAAATTAAAGAAGATTCTGAAATAAAACCGGATAAAATAAAAAAATGTTTATATTTATTCGCCTTATAAATTGTAGAATAAGAATGTTTAAAGCTGTGAAAATGAAACGATTGAAGTTCTTGTTGCTGAGTTTTGTTTTGGGATGTGCTTATGCTTGCCGGAGCTCAGACACCGGAAGTATTTCCTTTATGGCCCCAGGGAGTAAAAAGAGAATAATGGCATTAAAGTGGACCGTACGGTAGATGATCAGGGCGGAATTTCGAACAATAGTACAGCAGAACTGTTGGTTTTTCATCCTGATCCTGCTAAAAAAATACGGGCAAGGCTGTTTTGATTTGTCCGGGAGGTGGTTATACTTATCTGGCTATGGGATATGAAGGTGAAGAATTTTGCGCAGTGGCTGGTGAAGCAGGGGATTACAGGTATCGTATTGAAATATCGGATGCCTAACCAACATGATCGTATACCGATGACCGATGCTTTGCGTGCTATGAAGTGGGTAAGGAGCCGTAGTGAGGAATGGGGTATCGATCCGGCGAAAGTTGGAATTGCCGGATTTTCTGCAGGCGGGCATTTGGCCTCTACCGTGTCGACGCATTTCGATAGTGGAAAGAGCGGAACTACCGACCGTTTGGAGCAATATAGTTCCCGGCCTGATTTTCAGATTCTTTTTTATCCAGTGATCTCCATGACTGCCGGGTTGACACATAGCGGTTCTCGTGAAGCTCTGTTGGGTAAGAATCCTTCTGCCGAAGCTATTGCACAATACTCGAACGAACAACATGTTACTGCCAAGACCCCACCTGCACTTTTTATTTCATAGCGATGACGATACAGTGGTGCCTTCGATGAATAGTGTCGTATTTTATCAGGCTTTGAAAAAAAGAATAAAGTGCCTGCTGTATTGTATATTTTTTTTGATAAAGGCGGGCATGGCTGGGGAATGCGGAATAATTTCGAATACCATAATCAGTGGACTAATTTGTTGGCCAATTGGCTGAAAAAAGATCTGAGCCCTGAAATTTTGAACTGCCGGGTTGGGGAGAAAGTCCCGTTGGCTTTTATTTCAATCGTTTATTGCGTAACAAAAACTGATTTATTGCGTTATATAGCCATACATAAATAAAGTCTAATTGTTAAAATATTTATTATGGCTGCTAATATTGGTTTAAATGAAGGTATGGTGAGAGCCAGCAAAACAGTATTGAATAATTTGCTGTCCGACCATTTTGTGTTATTGGCAAAGACGTGGAATTACCATTGGAATGTCAAAGGGGTAAGTTTTCATTCTTACCATGTTTTCATGGAAGATTTGTATAATGGGTTGATTGAAGATATTGATGCTATTGCAGAACGTATCCGTTCTTTGGACGAACGTCCCATCGGTTCGTTGGCCGGTTATCTGGAGCACAACCGCATTAAAGAACATTGTGAATCGGAACCTCTGCCTGAAGCTAAACAGATGTTGGCTATCCTGAGTCAGGACAATGATACGTTAATTCGTGAAATCCGTAAGGACATCGAACAACTCGAGAAAGAAGAGGATACCGATGATGCCGGTACGACAAATTTCCTGGAAGATATGATCGAGAAAAAAAGGAAAAAAACGGCTTGGATGATCCGGGCATATCTGGAAAAATAATTGTTTGATTGTATTGTTGTATATAAAAGGTAGAAGTTACCGTACGGGGGGCTTTTACCTTTTTTGTTTTTAAGGAAGAATTGACAACAGTTCCGGTGAAATTGCCATCTCCCGGATTGACCATGGCTATTGTACAGGCTCCTGGTCCTGACCAATCCTGGCTTTTTTTATTTCATCCCTCCGTTTTATACGTTTGTCAAAGAAGCGGATATTAGTTTTATATCGGCAAGTTTGTACGGGAACTGCCTTCCGGACGGAGACTTGGATACTTCCCTTATCCGCATGCAGGCTTTTGGTCCGATGTCCCTTACGAATTGTTGATATTCATAAGCGCACCTACGGTGCCGATGAAAAAATCTCAATCAGAACCATAGGTGTGCTAATCAAAAAAGGAACGATTCCGTCGATTAGAAAGCTCTAGGGCTGACACGAATCAGTTTGGGAGAACTCTCTTTTTTCCTGAGCAGGACGATGTTTTCGACGTGATGAGTGTGTGGAAACATGTCGACCGGTTGAACAGCTATAACCTCGTAGGCAGAATCCATCATTTGCAAGTCTCTGGCCTGGGTTGCTGAGTTACAGCTGACATAGACAATACGTTCGGGAGAGGCTTGAAGGATCGTTTGGACTACATCCGGATGCATGCCTGCGCGGGGAGGATCGGTGATGATAATATCCGGTTGTCCATGTTTACTTATGAATGAAGCATTCAGCACGTCTTTCATGTCTCCGGCATAAAAAATAGTGTTATCTATGTGGTTGATTGCTGAATTGACTTTAGCATCTTCGATTGCTTCGGGAACATATTCTATACCGATCACTTTCCGGGCCTGACGGGCGATAAAATTGGCGATCGTTCCTGTTCCTGTGTAGAGATCGTAGACAGTTTCCTGCCCGGTTAAACCTGCCAATTCGCGTGTTTTGCTGTACAGATTATAGGCTTGTTCGGAATTAGTCTGATAGAAAAGATTTCGGACCGATCTTGAATTTCAGACCTTCCATTTCTTCAAAGATATGATCCCGGCCATGAAAACGGAACATATCCTGATCGGTTAGGTTATCGTTCAGTTTTTCGTTGATCACGTACATCAGGGAGGTGATTTGTGGGAATTGCCGGACAAGCGTTTCCAATAATTGTTCGCGTGCTCCAGTATCTTCATGTCCGAAGGCGAGGATAACCATGATTTCCCCTGTCGAGGCAGTTCGGATGATCAGGGTGCGCAGGAAACCTTGCTGGGCCCGGATATCGTAAAACGAAAGACCTTTTTTCAGGGCATAAGTTTTGATGAAATTCCGGATTTCGTTGGAAGACGATCCTTGCAGGCAGCAATGATCGATATCTACCACTTTGTCGAACAGTCCCGGCACATGAAATCCTAAAGCCGGAGTACGCTCTATATCCGCTTCCCTGCTGATTTCTTCCCGGGTGAGAAAGCGCTTATTCGAAAATGTAAACTCTAGCTTGTTGTTGCGGTAATAGAGTTGGCGGGCAGATCCGATGATCGGATAAACATTTTGTAGTTTTATTTTTCCGATGCGTTGCAAATTGTCGTTGATTTCCTGCTGTTTGAATTCCAGTTGTTTTTCGTAAGGGAGATTTTGCCATTTGCATCCTCCGCAAATGCCGAAATGGGTACAAGCCGGGGCTATACGTAAGGCCGAGAACCGATGGGTATGGGTGACTATGCCTTCCATAAAATTTTTACGTTTTCGGGTGACTTGAACATCAACAATATCTCCCGGAAGCGTATTCGGGACAAATAACACTTTTTCGTCGATATAAGCAATGGATTTACCTTCCGCTGCGATTTTTTGTATTTCTACTTTTTCTAACAATGGTTTTTACCTCTTCCCACTTGTATTCAGCTTTTATAATGGTTTATTTTATTCATGCTTTAACGAGTTTCGGATAGTAAGATATTTTTTCAATTCTTGTACTCCTTCGGAAGCTCCTTTTTCAATCAGGTGATATAGCCCATCCGGTGTGCTTGTTGAGGAATCTTAGGATCGATAACGAAGACCGGAATACCTTCGGGGGCATAGTGCAACAGACTGGCTGCCGGATAAACGGCCAGTGAAGTACCGATAATGACGAAAATATCTGCCTGACGAACCAGATCGGTTGCCGGTTCGATATTGGGTACTGCTTCTCCGAAGAAAACTACATGAGGACGTAACAGTGAGCCGTCTTCACAACGGGTCCCTGGTTTCAGTTCCCAGCCTTTCAGGTCGTAAATCGAATCGGGGATTTTTTACTGCTTCTCACTTTCTTCAGTTCTCCATGCAAGTGTAGAACATGTTTGCTACCGGCACGTTCGTGCAAATCGTCGATATTTTGGGTGATGATCCGGACATCGAAATAATTTTCCAACTCGGCTAAGCCCTTATGACCGGCATTGGGTTGGGCTTCGTAGAGCTGTTTCCGGCGCTCATTGTAAAAAAATGGTTTACTAATTCCGGATTACGTTCTAATGCTTCAGGGGTACAAAACATCTTCGATCCGGTAATTTTCCCATAAACCGTCGCTGTCCCGGAAAGTTTTGATGCCGCTTTCCGCACTCATGCCGGCTCCTGTTAATATAACCAGTTTCATTTCTGTCATTTATTTGTGCAAAGGTAGTTTATTTTTTGCGAAAATGGTAATAGAGCAAATATCTATTTTAAGAAACGTAGGAATAGCAGGTTAAGAAATGACTTGCTATCCAATGAATTGCGTAGGATTTTGTATGCCCTTCCCATTTGGGTGCGTACGGTATTGATAGAGATGCCCAGATAGTCGGCAGCTTCTTGATATTTCATATCTTGCAGACAGCAGAGAGTGAACACCTGTTTGCATTGTTCCGGTAGTTTATGCAGTGCTTGGTAAAAGTTGGTTGTATTCTCGTTCTTTATCTTCTAATTGGGTTGTTAGAGTTGGGGAAGAGTCCTTCTCAATCGTCATGTGCAGAAGCTTTTCTTGTTTTTCTCTGTTCATTGCGCAGATGGTTCAGGCATGTATTGTGTAGCGAGCGGTAGAGATAACTTTCTAAGCCATTTTCTATATTGGAAAATTTTTTTTCAAACCATAAGGTGATAAAAAATCTTGAACGATATCTTCGGCAGCTGCTTGATTTTTATAAAATGATTTTGCATATAGCACCAAGTCGGAAAAATAGGCTGTAAACAAGTCTTTTGTATGCTTGTTCACTTCCTTGCTGTAATCCTTTTAGAATAATTTGCTCTTCTTTCATTTTTTTGTGTATACAACGCTGTTACAATGTTCATAAAAAAAAAAAATAGATATATGCAAATTATTTATTTCTCTTACTTGTCTTTTTAGCTTTAGTCGTAGCTTCCTCGTAGCTCCCGGCTTCGTTCGGATGAGCTTCGGGGAAACTTCGGGAGAAGAACGGAGAATGGTGAGAGGGAGTGAGACCGCAGTGAGATAGGGGTGGAAGGTTATAGGGGGAATAATTTGTTCGGTCTCCGAATGAGTGTAAAAAAATAAATTTTTTGTCACATTATTTTTTTTGAATTTGGTGTCATTAATAATATAAAAATAAAATTAGTGGGAATGGAAAAAATAGAATTTGGGAGATTATAGCAGCTTCAATTCATGGCGAGGAGTTATCTCAGGAAGAGATAAGTACATTGCAAGTTTGGCTGGACGAGAATAAGCAGAACCGGGATGAATACGCCAGGTTGCAAATTTTTTTTTATGCAGAGAACAAAGGTGGTCTTAAAGATAATATAAATGTGCAGCGAGCGTGGGAAGATAACTGCGCTAGAAGAAAAGCTGGTAAAATGATAAGGCTTCGCCGGCAAATTGTACGTTGGGGATATGCGGCTGTCGTTACATTGGCTATTGGTGTTGGTGTGTTGTTATTGACTGAAAAAGATGATGAGCAGGCTGTAAAAAGTTGAATTTGTAGAATCTCAGATTGTTCCCGGTTCTCCGAAGGCTGTGTTGACCTTGGGCTTCCGGCGAAGAGTTGGACTTGCAGGAAGAGGGACAATTTGTAAGCAAGGATAGCAGCAGAATTCGCAATGTGGGGAATGTACTTGAATATGAGGCAGGCGTAAAAGAAGCACGGAGAGAAAAAAGTTGGAGTATAACACTTTGACGATTCCGCGTGGAGGTGAGTACCAGTTGAAATTGGAAGATGGTACGAATGTTTGGTTAAATGCAGAGACTGAGTTGCGTTTCCCGGTTGCTTTTGGTGACAGTGAACGTAGAATTTTTCTGAAAGGAGAGGCTTATTTCGATGTGGCAAAAGAGGCGGAACGTCCATTTGTTGTTTGTGTGACTGGAGTGGATGTTACGGCATTGGGAACTGAGTTTAATATTGCAGCAGTACAAGGTGGGGGATGAGGTGTTGACAACGTTGGTAAATGGTTCTGTGCGGGTAGTGAATGAAGAAGGTGCAGACTGTATTTTGACTCCGGCGGAACAGGCCGTTTGTAAAAAAGGCGTGGTAGGGATTGAAGTGCAGAAAGTGAATACGAATCTTGACACTTCTTGGAAGGACGGATATTATGCTTTTGACAAGCAACCATTGGGAGAAATAATGAGGACTTTGGAACGTTGGTATGATATTCATGTGGTGTTTGCGGATTCTGTAGCGGGAAAATTGCGTTTTTCAGGACGGTTGAAAAGATATGAGGATATTGATAATTTATTAACCATGATAAAACTAACTAATGACGTAGATTTTGAAATTGCAGAACGGGTAATTATTGTAAGAACTAACAAAAACCGGAAATAGGGGAGGTATTTCCGGTTGAGAAGTGATGCCTCATATAAGCCGGCAAGCATTTGAGGCAACGTTTAATTTTAATTTAACAAATGTATGAAAAAAGATTATTAAAAGAATGCCATGTCAAGAAAAAAAGAATATGGCTGCGTAAAATGTTTTTGCGTATGAATTATTTGTTTTGTTTGCTAGTATTAGGGGCACTTTCTGTTTCTGCAGAAGTCTATTCTCAGAATGGATTAGTTAGCTTGAAGATGAAGGATGTGTCTTTGGTAAAAGTTTTTAATGAAATTACTAAACAAACCGGTTATGATTTTTTTGTACAATTATGATTTGGTACAAAATAAAGGGGACTGTAGATGTTAATGCAAAAATGGTGGATTTGAAAGACTTTTTGCATGATTTGTTAAAGGGAAAAAAAAATTTAGGGTTTGAATTTCGTGATGGAGCTATTATTGTTCGTGGTGAGTCTGTACGATTGGATGATCAAAAGATTAAATCTAGGACAATAAAAGGTATTGTAAGAGATAAAACGACAGGAGATCCATTGCCTGGAGCGACCATTAAGATTAAAGGAACTTCGTTGGGAACAGCCACTAATATGGAAGGTAAATTTGAGTTGACAGTTGTTGATAATTTTATTGCTTTGGAGATTTCATTTGTTGGTTATGAGACTGTAGAGGTGACTGTGGGCAAGCGGGAATATTTGGATGTTTTGTTGAAAACTGAATCCTTCGAATATTGATGAAGTCGTTGTTACTGGTGTATATACTCGAAAAAAGAAAGTTTTACCGGTTCTTCTCAGACATATAAGGCGGAAGAATTGAAGAGTGTAGGAAATCAGAATTTGATTCAGAGTTTGAAAGTATTGGACCCTGCTTTTGCTGTGTTAGAAAACAATGAGTTTGGGTCAGACCCAAATAAATTACCCGATTTGGAAATTCGTGGAAAGAGTAGCATTGTTGGTTTGAAGGAACAGTTTGGAGAAGATCCTAATCAGCCTCTGTTTATTTTGGATGGTTTCGAAACTAGTTTGCAGACAATTATGGATTTGAGTATGGACAGAATAGCATCTGTTACTATTTTGAAGGATGCTGCATCAACTGCTATTTATGGTGCTAAAGCTGCGAACGGAGTGGTAGTGGTTGAAACAAAAGTTCCTCAAGGGGGTAGGCTACGTTTATCATATAACGGTAATTACGAAATCTCTTTTGCAGATTTAACTGATTATAATTTGATGAATGCTGCTGAAAAAATTGGAGTTTGAACGTTTGGCAGGTAACTTTAAATCGAATATTGCAGATTATCAGGAGTTAAAAGAAGTCCGTTATAATAAATTATTAAGCAATGTGTTGAGAGGTGTTGATACCTATTGGCTTTCAGAACCGATTCGGATAGGCTTTAATCAGAGGCATAATCTTTATGTGGAAGGGGAAGCGAGCAGTTTCGTTATGGATTTGGTGGTAGCTATAATAAAATACAAGGCGTGATGAAATCTTCTATTCGTGATATTTTTAGTGGGAATCTTGATTTATTGTATCGCGTTGGGAAATTAACGTTCTCTAATAAAATAAGTGTGGATGTTACGAAATATACTAATCCTGTTGTACCTTTTTTCTGAATATGCTCATGCAAATCCGTATTATCCTAAAAAGAACGGTTGATGGTATAGTAGAAAAGTGGTTGGAGTATAAAGATAATGAATTCAGTGCAACGGATGCTTCAGAGATTGTTGGTAATCCATTATGGAATGCCGCATTAAGCAGCTATGATAAAAAGCAAAATGTTTGGAGTTCGCAATAATTTTAATTTGGAATACCGTCCATTTGATTTTCTATACATAAGAGGTCGTTTTTGGAGTTGCAAAACAAACTTCCGATTCCGAAAGATTTACGTCTCCTGAGGCAACGGAGTTTGACCAAGTGGAATTATTGAAGAAGGGTTCGTATAATGATGTGAGAAGAGATGATTTTTCTATTATGATGGGGATTTGACCCTGACATATGGACAGATTTTCAATGATGCTCATCAAATCAATGCTGTATTGGGAATGTCGATAAGCGAAAGGAAGAGTATTTCCAAAGGTTTTCGGCAGTAGGTTTTCCAGAGGGAAATTATACAACTCAGGCTTCTCTAATAAATATCCGGATAATGGCAAACCTTCTTATGGTGATTTAAAGAACCGCTCTGCAAATTTCTATTTTAACGGTGGCTATTCCTATAAGAATAAAATATTTGTTGGATGCAAATGCTAGAATGGATGGAACTTCTGTGTTTGGTTCTAATAAAAAGTTTACGACGACATGGGCTGTAGGGGTTGCTTGGAATGTTCATAATGAGAATTTTATCAAGGATAATACCGATATTCTTGATGTGTTGAAAATTCGTACTTCTGTCGGTAATCCCGGTAATCAAAACTTTGGTTCGTATAATACGATTACAACCTATCAATATAATAATTGGCTGCAGAATAATTTTTGGGACAGGTTTGTTGGTTAGTACATTCGGAGATCCGATTTACAATGGCAGAAGACAACAGATATTAATGTGGGCTTTGATTTGAGTATGTGGAATCGTTTCCATATTAATTTCGATTATTTTCATAAGAACACCGACCCATTATTGGCTTCGATAGGAATTCCTTTATCTGTCGGGATGTTATCTCGTCTTAGTAATATCGGTAAACAAGTAAATAAAGGTGTCAGTGGAACTGTCAGATATGCTATTATCTACCGTCCTCAAGAACGTATTAATTGGACGATGAGTCTTTCTTTCAGAAGTGTTAAAACGTATTATGATAAGATTGGTAGAAAATTAAAACCAGTATAACAAGGAAAATTTGTCAAAGAACTTGACTCGATATTATGATGGAGGTAGTCCAACAGCGTTGTGGGCGGTGCGTTCGGCAGGTATAGATCCTGCAACAGGTAAGGAAATATTCTTGACAAAGGATGGAAAGCCTACATTTCAACATAGCTACGATAATGAAGTCGTTGTGGGTAATACAAATCCTGATGTAGAAGGTGTTTGGAGTAATTCGTTATATTGGAAAGGTTTTTCTCTGAACTTGCATATTCGTTATAGTTTAGGCGGTCAAAGATTTAATAGTACTTTATATGAAAAAGTAGAGAATATTTCAGTTGCCGGTTTGTCGCAGAATCAGGATAGACGAGCTTTGTACGATCGTTGGCAAAAGCCTGGCGATAAAACAAAGTTTAAAGGTATTTCTCGCACTGAGATAACACCAATATCTTCGCGTTTTGTGCAAGATAACAATTATATAGCTATAGAATCAGCACGTTTGGCTTACGAGTTTCCACAAAGGTGGATGGAGCATGTCCGATTTTCCGGATTGACGGTAAGTGCTTATATGAATGATATTTGTCGTTTTTCTACGATTAAAGATGAACGAGGTATAAGTTATCCGTTTGCACGGAGTGTTTCGATGTCCGTTTCTATTAATTTCTAAACTGGATGATGTATGAAAAAAGTATTTGATAATTTTTATATGCCTTTGGGGAGGAGTTGGTTTTTCCTGTTCAAATTGGCTGGATGTAAAGCCAGTGATAGAATTTCTGAAGATAATAATTTCTCTAGCTTGGTGGGTTTTAAGAAAACGCTGAATGGTGTCTATATAGAGAATTAAATAGTTCTGATTTGTATGGTAAGAATCTGTCATGTGAATTTATAGAAATTTTAGCTCAGCGATATGCTATTGGAGATGAAAATAAAAGAGCAATAAAGAGTTGATGGAGTTCTCGTATAATGGTTCTGCAGGAAGAGGTAAGACTACAAGTATTTGGGGCACAGCCTATAAATTGATTGCTAATACTAATCTTATTTTGAAAAATATAGAGCTTCATAGTGATGTGCTTGCAGGAGAGTATTATAATTTGATTAAAGGTGAAGCATTGGCATTGAGGGCCTTGTTGCATTTTGATTTGTTTCGTTTGTTCGGACCTATTTATACTGAGGATTCAACGGCAATTTCAATCCCTTATTATAAGGAATTTCAGTTTGATGCCGCACCATCCTATGCTGCAAATGGCTTTATGAACATGGTTATTGAAGATTTGTTGCAAGCAGAGCAATTGTTAGTAAACGATCCCATTGTGAAATATGGTGTGAAGGGAAATGCTAAAGATGTTTTTCTTCAGGATAGAAATTTGCGGTTGAACTATTATGCCGTACAGGGATTATTAGCACGTGCTTATTTATATATGGGCAACAAAGAACGTGCTCTTTATTATGCCGAGTCTGTCATTAAAATCCAAGAGGAAAAATTTCCATGGGTAACTCCGATGAAATTAGATAATTCTAAGAGTGCAGATAGAGTGTTTTCTACTGAAATTATGTTTGCTTTGCAAAATTTGAACAGAAATACATTATATACTTCGTTGTTTGATGGTGCTAATTTGAAACTTAATACCTTGTTGGCTCCGCGTGGAGATGTTGTTAATTATGTGTTCGAGTCAGATAAAGCAGACTATCGCTATTCAAGTTCTTTAAGCGGAACTGTAGAAATTTCAGGCACAACATATAGAGTGTTTAATAAGTTTCAAGGTACAGATTCTTTGTATAATCAAATGATACCGATGATTCGTATCAGTGAGATGTATATGATAGCTTCTGAAACATCAACAGATGGACCAACACGTGCTAAATATTTTAATACGTTCAGAAATCATCGTAATTTGGGGAATGTACGAGAATGGGATGTAAATTATTATTTAGAAAAAAAGAGTGGAAGAAAGAGTTTTTATGGAGAGGGGCAACTATTTTTTCTGGTACAAGCGCAACAAAAAAAACTGAAATGCAATCTGCTACAGACCAATATGGTTTAGTGTCAGTGAAATTGTCGAATTATGTGCTTCAATACCTGATGCAGAAAGTCAGTATAATTAAAATGTATCTATTATGAAGAATCTATTATTTTTATTATTGATATTAGTAAGTTGTGTATCATGTGAAAAGGATATCAACACTTACGAAGGAGATAGCGGAATTTATTTTGCAGATGAGGGAATATTTTCTGATACACTTAGAGTGGCTTGGGGGTTAAAAAATTCCGATATAAAGATGCAATCAATTCAATTGAAAGTTTGTCTGTATGGAAATACTGCAAATTATGACCGTAAATTTAACATTGAAGTGTATTCAGATACAGATACTTTGTCGGCGATAGAAGGAGTGGATTTTAAGGCATTTGCAACTGAGTATGTGATGTCTGCTAATCAAGCGGAAACTTCTATTGGTATAGATTTATTGCGTACAGAAGACCTGATAAAGCATCCTAAGCGGTTTGTGGTGAAATTGATAGAGAATCCTGAACTTCGTTTTATTTACACGCGAGAAGCTACGATTCTAATCGATAGCGTAAATTTCAAGACACGGCCTATTGATTATCAGCGCGTCATTGTGATGAATGAGAATTTTCCCATGCCGGCATGGTGGAATATATATGGGATAAAATATTTTGGAGTTTGGTCGCAGAAAAAAAACTGCATTAATTTGTGATGTGATGAATATCGACCGCGAAGATTTTGTAAAGACAAAATTGACTGAAGGGTATTTAAAGTTTGTAGGAAAATATATGCACCGTTGGTTGCAAGATAATCCTCAAGAAGATGAGAATGGCAAGCCGATGGAGATGGGGGCTGCTTCTCAAGGTTAAATGTTTAAATATTTGATGCTATGAAATTTAAGTATATATTAATTGTGTTGAGTGTGTTGCAATTTGGGGCATGCTCGGACGATAAAGGTAATTATATCTACAAGGAAATCAATGAATTGATGGTTGTAGAGAATTTGGAAAAGGGTAAGTTATATACAAAAAAAGTCTCTTTTGTCGATAGCCTTTCATTTGATCCTGTAATTAATTCGACATTAAAAGATTTTAATGAAGCAGATTATGAATATTTATGGAAGGCAATTCCTAAAGGAGTTGATTTTAATAAAATTGAGCATGTAGATAGTTTGGTGCTTTCTACAGAACGCCGGATAGATATGTTATTAACGTTGAAACCTGGTGATTACTCATGCTTTTTTTAATATAATAGATAAAGAAACAGGCATTTGTTGGTCGACACCTTTTCAGTTGCGAGTGAAATCTATGACAAGTGAAGGTTGGATGGTGTTGTGTGAAGAAAATGGGAAATCTCGCATGGATATTATATTTAATTCAAATGAGAATGATGACTTGATAGCTCATAATATTTGGGGAAATGAACCTTTTAAGCCGGGATTCCCGAGGCGTTTGTTATATAATTATAGCGTTAATGAAGTATTCCCAATGTTAGTGACTGATGATGATACTTATGTAATGGATCCTGAATATTTGCGAGTGGGTGAAGACAATAGTTTGAAATGGCGATTCGGTATTACCCCGGATGCAGTTCATTTACTTGCTTCGAATTTATCGATGTTTTCTGTGAGTAATCGTTTGGTAATCGTCGATGATAGACATGAGGTGTATAGTATCGATAGGTCTGTTTATGGTAGTGTATTTGAATATCCTATCAATAAGATTGACGGCAAAATAGATTTTAGAGCCGCTCCCTTTGTCGGTGTTAGTTTTGATGATAACTATATTAATGGTGGTTACGGATGTGCTCCTGCCGTTTTATATGATGCCACTCATAGACAATTTCTAGTGATAAGAAATAACTCTACCTATCCCTCCGTGATGACTTTTTCTGGAGAGCATATATTTCCTGTACAGACAGGATGCGACCTTGTACACATGGAGTCAACAAAATCGGGATTAATCTATGCTATATTGAAACATCCGACAACTCATGAATTTTTCTTCTGTGGTATGAAATTGCGTGCGCGTTATAAAAAGCACCGCAATATTGGTGGCAACAAGGAGATTATGAGGAGTATAATATTCAAGAATATTATGGGAAGGTAACTGGAGCAGATTTGGAAAATGCTACAATGTTTGCTTGTCATCATTCACTTCCTTATTTGTTTTACTCAGATGGACAAAAGGTTTATCGGTTTGATATGGGGCATCCGGATATTCCGGCAAAAAGAAGTGTTGTATTTCCCCGGAGAGAGTATAAAAAAGTACTTAGATTTAATCCTTTTTGTTGCGTGGGAAGCGTATGAAGATTGGGAGCGTGCACGTAATTACCAATTGCTTATAGGAACACGTGAAAGAAGAGTTCCTGAGAATGAATGTGGTATTATGCGTTTGTATGATGTCCCGAATTTGATGGGGGGATTTAATTAAGAAAAAAGAATACAAGAAGTTAGGTAAAATTGTGGACATTGTTTACAAAGAAAGAAAAAAAAAAATAGACGATGAATTGGCATAAGAAAAATATAGCAATGTTAGTAGGCTTATTATTTATGAGTTTGCAAATGTTCGGGCAGTATAAAATTAGTGGACATATCAAGAATCATGGAGGACGTATTTTATTGCTTGTTCAGGATGCTACCGGTAAATATGATACTCTTGCTAATTCTCTGACAGCTAATGGAAAGTTTTATTTCACCGGAAAAGTAAGACGACCTATTGCAGCTGAAATTCGTGCAGTGAATACACGTTTACGTATACCTATTTTTTTTTTTGGAGAAGGGTGATTATAAGGTGAGTGCAGACGTTAAGCAGTTGAAAGTGTATGAAGTTGCAGGTGGAGGTAAAATGCAAAAGCTTCGTAACGAATTTAGAAAAAAAGAACTTGAATTGCAGCGTGAATGTGATTCCATACGTAAAGAAATATGAAGCTGAGTATGGTAAAGATGATTATTTTTTAGTAGGTTGCAAATAAAAGGTTTGTTGTTGCGATATGAAGACCTTTATGATGAAGCAGAAGATGAATTTTTGAAGGCAAATGACAATATCGTGAGTGCTGCGTTGTTGGCATGGAGAATGGAGCGTTTGATGGAAAGAAAGAGTTTGTCAAAGAAGTATGAATTATTGGGTATGAATGCTCGAGCAACTGTCCCGGATGCTATGTGAAACCATTTGCTGAGAAGATTGCAGCACTAGTGGTTGGAGGAACAGCACCGGATTTACGAATGCAAACACCGGAAGGTGACTCGCTTTCTATTTATGGAGTGAAAGCCAAAGCGAAAATTATTGATTTCTGGGCTTCATGGTGTGGACCGTGTCGGGCAGAGAATCCTAATGTGAAAAAAAGATTTATGAGAGGTATAAATCCAAAGGCTTGGAGGTTATAGGTGTTTCATTAGATATAAAAGTTGATGCTTGGTGTAAAAAGCAATTGAAGCAGATGGCTTGCCTTGGTTGCATATGTCTGATTTGAAAGGTTGGAATAGTATTGTTACGGATGTTTATCAAATTCATGGTATTCCAATGTTGTTTGTATTGGATGAGAATAACCGAATTGTGGGTGAAGGTTTGAGAGGAGAAGAGTTGGAAAAAATGTGTACAAAAGGTTTTGGCACAATAAGTTTGTCTAAATGGGGACATTCAGTAAATACTATAAAATCAGCCAACTAATTCATACATAAAATGTTGCGAATTAGTTGGCTTTTTTTGTATCTTTTAGGTATTCCCCCGCAAATAAGGTTTGGAAGCCAAAACGGGGGAAATTTTCCAACAAAGATATGGCAAAAGTACAAAATATTTCAGAAATTCACCCTACTTTGGGGTTTACAGAATTTGATATTCTGGAAAGATACCGCAAAAGTTTTCATGAGAGTGAGCTTGGCAGGCTTCATTCGGTATTTCCATTTGAGCATATAGCAAAGACTGTGGGCTTATCGGACCAGCATCTGGGGCGCAGGAATATATTCAGTCCCTGCGCAAAGATAGTCCTTATGGTCCTGAAAGCATACACCGGATTCTCTGACAGACAGCCGGCGGAACATCGGAACGGCAATATACACTACCAGATGTTCTGCGGGATTATGATAAATCCGTCCTTTCCCATAACCAACTACAAGATAGTCAGTGCCATCCGCAATGAGATAGCGTCCCGTCTTGATATTGATTCCCTCCAGGAAGTGCTGGCTTCACACTGGAAACCCTATCTTGACAGCCTTCACGTCTGTATGACCGATGCCACATGCTATGAAAGCCATATGCGTTTTCCTACGGATATGAAACTCCTTTGGGAAAGCCTTGAATGGCTCTATAGATATATCTGCAGGCATTGCAGGAATTTGGGTATAAGACGTCCCCGCAACAAATACAGGAATGTAGCGGAGTCCTATCTGTCCTACTGCAAGAAAAGAAAAAAGGAAGGCTTCGAGGACAAGAATGCTCAAGCGTCGTATGATCAGGCTTCTTGAAAAGCTCCTCATACAGAGGGATGAGATTCATCGAGAACATGGAACCTCACTCCGATATACCCAGGATTACCAGAAACGTCTTTCCATCATCAGAAAGGTTCTTGTACAGGAAAAGGAAATGTTTGTAGGGAAGAAGGTCAGGGACCGCATCGTCAGCATTGACCGTCATTATGTAAGTCCCATTGTAAGAGGCAAGGAAACAAAGTCCGTCGAGTTCGGTGCGAAGGTCAACAACATACAGATAGACGGCATATCGTTCATCGAACATCTTGCGTTCAAGGCTTTCAACGAAGGTATACGCCTGAAGGACTGTATCCGCATGCAGCAGAAGCTCATGAATGTGAGGGTAAGATGCGTGGCTGCCGATTCCATATATGCCAATAATACCAACAGAAAGTTCTGTACAAAATATGGAATATCCACATCCTTTGTACGCAAGGGAAGGGCGGCCAGGGATGAATCCTTGAGAAAGGTTCTCAGAAGTGAACTCTCCAAAGAAAGGGCCACCAGGCTTGAAGGCAGCTTCGGCACTCAAAAGCAACATTACTCACTCTCAAGGATAAAGGCACGGAACAGGAAGACGGAAATCCTTTGGATTTTCTTTTTGGAATACATACGGCAAATGCCATACTGATGATTGACAAGATCAGGAACAGAACGGGGAAAGCTGCATGACATGAATTTACAGATAGAATCAGAAGAGGTCAGAAGACTTCTTCCGGAACTTCATGTCTTGCCCATAAGAGTATATGAGAATATACAGAAAAATGACAATAATAATGGCATATGAAGGGATTTCATAAATGGGGCATCTTTCATACCAAAATGTTGCGAATTAGTTGGACATTTTTGAATATTTTAGGTATTCCCCCGCAAATAAGGTTTGGAATCCAAAACGGGGGAAATTCCCCAACAAAGATATGGCTAAGATACAAAATATTTCGGAAATTCACCCTACTTTGGGCTTTACAGAATTTGATATTATAGAAAAAATATCGCAAGAGTTTTCATGAGAGTGAGCTTGGCAGGCTTCATTCGGTGTTTCCGTTTGAGCGTATGGCAAAGACCATGGGCCTGTCGGAACAGCGACTGGGACGCAGGAACATCTTCAGTCCTTCGGCGAAGATCGCCCTTATGGTCCTGAAGGCGTACACCGGATTCTCTGACAGGCAGCTGGTGGAACATCTTAACGGGAACATACACTACCAGATGTTCTGCGGGATTATGATAAATCCGTCCTTTCCCATAACCAACTACAAGATAGTCAGTGCCATCCGCAATGAGATAGCGTCCCGTCTTGATGTTGATTCCTCCAGGAAGTGCTGGCTTCACACTGGAAACCCTATCTTGACAGCCTTCACGTCTGTATGACCGATGCCACATGCTATGAGAAAGTCACATGCGTTTTACTACGGACATGAAGCTTCTTTGGGAGAGCATCGAATGGATATACAGGCATATCTGCATGCATTGCAGTGGAACCTGGCATAAAGGCGTCCCCGCAACAAATACAAAAATGTGGCGGAGTCCTATCTGTCCTACTGCAAGAAAAGAAAAAAAAGGAAGGGCTCAAGGACAAAATGCTCAAGTGCCGCATGATCAGACTTCTTGAAAAGTTCATCACTCAAAGGGATGAGATTCATCGAGAGTACGGAACCTTACTCCGCTATACCCAGGATTACCAGAAACGTCTTTCCATCATCAGAAAGGTTCTTGTACAGGAAAAGGAAATGTTTGTAGGGAAGAAGGTCAGGGACCGCATCGTCAGCATTGACCGTCATTATGTACGTCCCATTGTAAGAGGCAAGGAAACAAAGTCCGTCGAGTTCGGTGCGAAGGTCAACAACATACAGATAGACGGCATATCGTTCATCGAACATCTTTTTCGTTCAAGGCTTTCAACGAAGGTATACGCCTGAAGGACTGCATCCGCATGCAGCAGAAGCTCATGAATGTGAGGATATAAGATGCGTGGCTGCCGATTCCATATATGCCAATAATGCCAACAGAAAGTTCTGTACAAAATATGGAATATCAACATCCTTTGTACGCAAGGGAAGGGCGGCCAGGGATGAATCCTTGAGAAAGGTTCTCAGAAGTGAACTCTCCAAAGAAAGGGCCACCAGGCTTGAAGGCAGCTTCGGCACTCAAAAGCAACATTACTCACTCTCAAGGATAAAGGCACGGAACAGGAAAACGGAAATCCTTTGGATTTTCTTTTTTGAATACATACGGCAAATGCCATACTGATGATAGATAAGGTCAGGAACAGAGCGCTGAAAGCAGCATGATATGATTTTAACGAAAAAATCAGAAGGTCGTCATCAGACTTCTTCCGGAACGTCATGTCCCTGCCTATAAGAGTATATGGGAAAATACAGAAAAATGACAATAAAAATGACATATAAAGTGATTATACTGGGGCATCTTCATATGCCATTGTTGTTTAAAGGGACATTTACTGAAT
>VOFJ01003694.1_pt1 | contig 57717 bp, 70 predicted proteins | sample 5384081 | NCBI WGS metagenome assembly VOFJ01 (sample SAMN12384729, study PRJNA508395) | human gut metagenome | isolation source: healthy gut I | host: Homo sapiens | reverse complement strand
GCAGAGGTTTTTGCTGCGCGGTCTGGATCAGGGCGATCTGGATTATCGAGAGGGAATGCATCCGGCCCTTGTGGAGCCTGTGCCCGCAGCCATGCCCCGCCGTGTGACTGCCTGATTATGTGTATAGAGTATTGGGAAAGAGCGAGGCTGCTGCAACAGCCTCCTACGAAAGATGAGATAGACTTCCCCGGAAGGGGTCGCCTATCTCATTTTTTTGTAAGCTGAAATTGTGGAAAACCACAAATGAATATTCGGATTAAAGTCAGCAAATGGAGAATCAAGTGATAACCGTCCACATTGACTTCGTTGCACAATATGAGTATTGCAGACAGGATTACGGCTGGCTCATCCGATAATCAACAAAGGCGGCAGCTTCCTTTATTGTGGGAGACCACCGCCTTTTTTGCTGCGTCTATTGAAGGGGATGTTGCGACAGCCTGCTGAAAAAACGGGCGGCAAACATTCCTTTTTTGAAAATGGTGTAAAGTCAAAAGTTGGGGGTTGTATAGGAACCGCCTGCAAAAGCCTGAAAACAGCGCAGGCGAAGCAATGCAGCCCACCAAAAACCGGCTTCAGCAAAAAGAAAAGCACCATACTCCCTACGAAGTACAGTGCTTTTTTGGTGGAGAATACCGGGATCGAACCGGTGACCTCTTGCATGCCATGCAAGCGCTCTCCCGAACGGTATCGAAACACACCCCCCACACGAAAGTGCGGGGACAGGCTTAATATCGCGTTGATACGTTCTATCCACCAAAAAGGTTCACAGTTGAATCCTGCTTCCAGGAATCATGCTCCGCCTACAAGGCAATTTTACCACCCAATTTTCAAGTGTGTCAATGGGTTTTTGCTCAGAGAGAAGGTCATTTACGAGAAAAGTTTTTTCTGACAGCTTACTTAGCGCAATTTTGATTTCACACATCAAAGTTGCGCTTTTTATTTTCCCCAAAAGTATTGACAAGGAGGTTTTCTCAACGATGCCGATGTATTTTTGCTGTTTTTTATCCATAAACCAACCGCATGACCCTTGACTACTTCTACGGACAGACTGGAGAGCTTTTTCTCCTTCTACCGCATTCAAAGGCTCTTTTTTCAGGAGCAGCGGTTCCAGAGCCTGTCCACGGATGCCAAGACGCTCTACGGTATCCTGCTGGATCGGATGAGCCTGTCAGCCAAAAACGGCTGGCTGGACGAGCAAGGTCGGGTGTTCATCATCTTCACGATTGAGGATGTCAAGAGGTCATTGTGTTGCGCAGACAACAAAGCGACGAAGTTGCTACGGGAGCTTGAAGAATTTGGTTTGATTGAACGAAAACGCAGAGGTTTAGGAAGGCCAAGTTTGGTGTATGTGAAAAACTTTTCGGCAGATTCTTCAAAAGCACGATTCCAGAATCGTGAAAATCACGAATCTGGAGGCTTCAAGAGCACAAGTCAAGACCCTGCAAAACCACGATGTAATAAGACTGATAAGAATAATACTGAGATGAATGAGACTTATCCCTTCAATTCGGAAGAAACAGACGGGATGGGCCAGCGCGAACAACTGGAAGAATATTTTTCTCAGTCCTTGGAGGTCGAGCTTCTTCTCCGGCTTTGCCCGGATGACGAGGACATCATCTACCAGATCGTTGATTTGCTGGTGGACACCTGTGCGACCAAGCGAAAGATGCTGCGGATCGCCGGGGATGACCGCCCTGCCGAGGTAGTGCGCAGCCGGTTTATGAAGCTGAACGCCGACCACATCAAATTTGTGTTGAAGTGCCTTGCAGAGAACAGCAGCCCAATCAGGAACATGAAACAATACCTGCTCGCTTCTCTGTACAACGCACCGACCACCATGCAGCTTTACTATCAGAATCAGACCAACCACGATTTAGCGAAACGGGGGTGATAGAAATTTCTAAAAAGCAACCACGATTGCCGTTGTCAACCAGAAAGGCGGTACCGGAAAAACAACAACCTGCGAAAATCTGGGTGTTGGCCTTGCTGCCGAGGGCAAGAAAGTTTTGCTGGTAGATGCTGACCCACAGGGTTCGCTTACCATCAGTATGGGCTGGCAGAAGCCCCGGACGAACTGCCCACTTACCCTTTCTTCCCTCTTATGCAGAAAGCCATGAACGACCAGTGTATTCCACCCGGCGAAGGGATTCTGCACCATGCAGAGGGTGTAGACCTGATTCCTGCTAATATCGAGTTGGCCGGGATGGAGGTCGCCCTCGTCAATGCCATGAGCCGTGAAAGGATGCTGAAGCAGGTGCTGGAAAGCGCAAAACGCGGGATTATGACTATATTCTGCTGGACTGCACTCCCTCCCTTGGGATGCTGACCATCAATGCACTTGCAGCTTGGCAGACACTGCCCTGATTCCTGTGCAGGCACAGTATCTTTCCGCAAAAAGGGCTGGAACAGTTTTTGCAGACCATGCAGAAGGTCCGGCGGCAGATAAACCCGAAACTGAAAATTGAGGGCATCCTGCTCACCATGACGGACAGCCGCACCATCTATGGGCAGCAAATCAGCAATCTAATTCGGCAAGCCTACGGAAAGCATTATGAAAGTGTTCGACCAGACAATTCCCCGTTCTGTCCGTGCTGCGGAAATCAGTGCCGTGGGCAAGAGCATCTTTGTCCAGCACGACCCCAAAGGCAAAGGTGGCAGAAGCCTACCAATCTCTGACGAAGACTAACTATTAAAAGTCAAGCCCTAAAATAAAAAAAATCCGCCAACCATCCGCTGCCCATGACAAACATCATTCAAATGCTGGCCTTGGAGTAGCGAGGGTGACGGAGAGAACAGCAAAAAGCAAGCCCAGCCGACCCTCGCAAAAACAGAATAGCATTTGAATGCTTCGGTTTGTCAAGGGTTCGCTGCGCCAGCTAAGTTGTTCTTAGGTTTAACTCAAGCTCTGGAGAAAATCAAGTGATGGCAAGATATGCTTTACCGGACTTCTGCAAAGCGTAAATAAGTCGTACGAGTTTCTTTGTGGCATGAGATAGGGCAACATTGTAGTGCTTGCCTTCAGCTTGCTTTTTGGTAAGGTATTCAGTAAAAACAGGATTCCAGTAACAGACGTATTTGGTTGCAGTGTAAAGAGCGTATCGAAGATAACGAGAGCCACGCTTTTCCATGTGTGCATAGCAGTTTGTGAGTTTTCCTGACTGGTATGTGGACGGAGAACATCCGGCATAAGCCAAAACTTTATCAGGAGAGTTGAAATTTGAAAAATCCCCCACCTCTGCAAGAATCATCGCAGCAGAATAAAATCCCATTCCGGGAATCGAAAGGATTGGCGGTTTCAATTCATCCATGATTTTCCGAATGGCATCTTCTATTTCGTTGATTTCGGAGGTGAGTTCTTGAATGAGCTTAATGGTGTGCTTTAATTCCAAAGACTTAGCAGGCATAACAGAACCAATGGATGTTCTGGCTGCATCTCGGATATGAGTAGCTCGGTCTTTTCGGTAATGGCCTCTGGATGTTGTCACGAGGATGTTAGCCAATCTGGTCAGATGAGCTTCTGAAATTTGCTTTGCACCGGGATATTCGCCGAGAAGTGCGTAGATTGAAGTGCCATGGATAGACGAAACAAGCCCTTCCAATTCGGGAAACAGAATCGTAGCCAATCTGGACACCGATTGCTTTAGTTTAGCGCATTCCTGAACTTTATCAAATCGGTATCTTGTTAGTGACTTTAGCTCTTCGTTATGGTATACTATGTCCGTGTAGGACTTGAGGTCCACATTAGACATAAGCATAGTTGCAATAGTTTTAGCATCCACCCGATCAGTCTTGGTTTTACGAAGACTCATGCTCTTTCGATACAGGTTGGTATGCAAGGGATTCATGACATAGACGGGCAGGTCGTTGTCAAGAAGAAATCCGAGGATGTTGTAGCTGTAGTGTCCGGTAGCCTCAAGCCCTACTTTTATTTTTGTCTGATTTTTGAGTACAGTCTTTAATCGTTTGCAGCAGCCTTTTAAACCCATCTAGGTTGTTGGGGATGGTAAAGCAGTCAGCGAGGGTTGTTCCTTCTGAATCAAGGATGCAGCAGTCATGCTTATCTTTGGCAACGTCAATTCCAACACAGATCACTTTTGATACCTCCGCTATAGTATTTAATGCTGCTTAGGACCACAGACTTCTTTGCAGTTGTAACCTCGTTCTACATAAACCGTATGGCGGTATCTAACTAATTAACAATACTGTAAAGGAGCTGTGGTTGGAGCCTTTGTCAAACCGTCTTTGCGGTAGGAGGTGTTCACCAATCCACAGCATCCCTTACAGTGTAGCATACCGCTGGAGAGCGGTCTATAATACTACTCTTTTATAATACGAGGAGGTGATGGCGAATGCCGAAAAACAGCTTAAACGTGTCGCTGAAAGGGGCAGATGACATCTTCTCCACCGAAGAATCCCGACAGGAACAGCAGCGGGAACAGGTTCAGCAAATTCCCATCGGGGAGCTGTTCCCTTTCAAGAACCACCCCTTTAAGGTCTTGGATGATGAGTCCATGCAGCGCACGGTGGAAAGCGTGGAACAATACGGTGTGCTGTCTCCGCTGATCGCCCGCCCTCGCCCGGAAGGTGGCTACGAGATCATCTCCGGGCATCGCCGTCAGCACGCTGCACAGCTTGCCGGGCTGGACACCCTGCCGGTCATTGTCCGCAATATGGATGATGATGCCGCTGTTTTGCTCATGGTGGACAGCAATCTCCAACGTGAAAACATTCTGCCTAGTGAAAGGGCTTTCGCTTACAAAATGAAGCTGGAGGCTCTAAAAAATCAAGGTGCTAGGTCAGATTTAACTTCGACACAACTTGTGTCGAAGTTGCGAAGCAATGAACAGCTTGGAGCTGAAAACAATCAAATCCGTGAAACAGTCCGGCGTTTCATCCGCCTGACCAACCTTGTCCCCGAACTTCTGGACATGGTGGACGAAAAGAAAAAAATCGCCTTCAATCCCGCTGTGGAATTGTCCTATCTGGACGAAAGCCAACAGCGGGATTTTTTAGAAGCTATGAACGACACCCAGAATGCGCCGTCCCTTTCCCAAGCGCAGCGGCTCAAAAAGGCTGGCGCAGGAAGGGCACTTCTCGTATGATGTTGCCTTTGCGGTCATGGGAGAAGAGAAAAAAAGGACGAGCTGGACAAGGTGGTCATCAAAAACGACACCCTGCGGAAGTATTTCCCGCGCAGCTTCACCCCGAAACAGATGGAGGACACTATCATCAAGCTGCTGGATCAGTGGCAACGCAAACAGCAGCGGCAGAATGAACGCTAACACACCTTTTTTGAATGTAAGACCCAACCGGGTCTTTCTTTTTTGCAAAAATTAGGAGAAAAAGCACTATGAATACTACCATTGATCTCAAGACCGCAAAGACCATCGAAGCCATGAACCAGAAGATCAACCACATGGACAATGCTGTGACCGACTTCTTCAACAAGATGAGCGATGTGCTGGAGCGGCAGCTCGGCGATGATGAAGTTTACGCCGCCGTGATTGCCCCGGAGATCGAACTGACCATCACCCCGCTGGCGAACGTTCGCAGTTACCTTCCCTGCTTCGATGAAGCAGATTCCTGCTACAGCATCAGCGAAGATGTGCCGCTGGCTCTCTGTTACGATCCTCGTCAGGTCATCACGCTGGCTGGCAAGCGTTACCTGTCCGGTGCCGTTGTCTTTGTTCGCTACGATACCAATGGCAGCTTTGTTGCCCTTACCACCAGTGACCTGTACCTGATCCAGTGTTATCTGGGCGAGAACAGTGTTCCTCTGATGGCTGGCCGCGAGAAGATGGTCTGCATCTGCATTGACTGAGAGATGCAGCATGGATACTGGAAATGGCCTGCTATGAGAGTTTCGCAGAAGTCACGGAGGACTTTTACTGTTCCGCCGTTGATGTTTTGAAGATTCTGGTTCTCCGTCTGCACGACTACCATGCTCGTTGCTTCCATTCTCTGCGGGATGCTCTGTACGACTGTTTTTCTACCGATACCGCACCGCATACTCATGCCAATGTTTCCACTAAGCATACCGTTACCGCGTCTTGCGCTCCCCGTCCTCCCTGAAAGGATTTCTCTCTCAGTTCAGTCAATGTAGGAGGTTCGCTATGAATTATATTTATTCGTTTATCATTTTTGAAGCTGGTGCCTTTTTCGGCTTCTTTGTGGCAGCTCTGTTGAACGCCGCCCGTGCTGGGCAGGAAATCACTATCAAATTCGAGGAGGAAGATAATGGAACAGACCGAGAACACCTTGTCGGTGCTGAAAATTGCGCCGGGGCAGTATCCGCAGCAGGTCGAGATCGATAACGACCTGAAAGCATTGCAGCAGGCTGTCGGCGGCTCCATCGGCGCAAGCTACCCTTTTGAAGATCCGGTCGCCATCGTCTATAACGATGACGGCAAGCTCATGGGACTGCCGTTGAACCGTGCCTTATGGGACGAGGACGGGCTGATGTACGATGTTATTGCCGGAACCTTTTTGGTGGTAGGTCTGGGTGAGGAGGATTTTGTATCGCTCTCCCCGGAGCTGGCGCAGAAGTACGAAGAGCATTTCCATCAGCCCGAAACCTTTCTTCCTCTGGGGCGACGCCTGATGGTCATTCCGGTTTCGGATGAATCAGTTCAGAGTGATGCAGAAAAGGCTGTGGGTAAGCCCCCGGTGGAACATGACCGTTAAGGCGATTTTCTGCACAGGAGGTGGTAACGATGCAGGAAGAAATCGAGCATAAGACGGTCAACCTTGCCATCTCGACCACAAAACTGTCTGCCCGCACCCTGCTGCGTGGGATGCAGTTTCTGCTGCGGCAGTACGACAAGCACGCTTCGCAGGGCAAGCAGTCCATGAAGCGGCTGGTACGGCAGAACCGTGGCGTGACCAATGTGGAGATCCAGAAAACCGGCATCAAGGACTTTGACCGTTATGCCAAGCGGTATCACATCGACTACTCCATCCAGAAAGACCTGTCCTGCAAGCCGCCCCGGTATCTAATCTACTTCAAGGCACAGGACACGGATGCCTTGAATGCAGCTTTCAAGGAATATTCGGCATCGGTGCTGGATAAAACCAAGCGTCCTTCCGTGCTGGCAAAGCTGCATGATCTGGCGCAGTCCGTTGCAAACCTGCCGGACAAAGTGCGGCACAAGCAGGAGGAGCGCGGCCTATGAGCAAAAAAAAGAAGCTTTCCAAGCTGCTGGCGCTCTATCTGCCCTATGTGGTAATTGGCTTGCTGGCAACCAATCTGGGCGAGGCGTGGCGGCTGGCTGCGGGTAAGGAACTGGGCGATAAAATCGTATCGCTGATGGATACTCTCCCGGCTGCATTTTCCAATCCGCTGCCCAGCCTGCGCCCATTTGACTTGTTCATTGGTCTGTGCTGCGGCGCTGGAATGCGGCTGGCGGTGTACCTGAAAGGCAAAAACGCCAAGAAGTACCGTCACGGCATGGAGTACGGCTCTGCCCGGTGGGGCGGACCCAAAGATATCGAGCCGTTTATGGCTCCGAAGTTTGAGGACAATATCATTCTGACCAAAACAGAACGGCTGATGATGTCCAACCGCCCACCTGACCCCAAGAACGCCCGGAACAAAAACGTGCTGGTGGTCGGCGGCTCCGGCAGCGGCAAGACCCGGTTTTGGCTCAAGCCCAACCTTTTACAATGTCACAGTTCCTATGTGGTCACCGATCCGAAAGGTAGTATCGTGATCGAGTGCGGCAATGCCCTGTTACAAAAGGGCTATAAGCTAAAATTTTCAACACCATCAACTTTTCCAAGAGTATGAAATACAATCCAATGGCCTATATCCACAGCGAAAAGGATATTTTGAAACTTGTCACCGCACTGATGACCAACACCAAAGGTGAGGGTCAAGGTGGCGACCCTTTCTGGGACAAGGCCGAACGGCTTTTGCTGGTTTCATTGATTGCCTATCTGCATTATGAAGCCCCGGTTGAGGAGCAAAAAACTTCGCAACACTGTTGGAAATGTTGAATACCATGCAGGTGTCTGAAGATGATGAAACTTATCAGAATCCAGTTGACCTACTGTTTGAGGATCTGGGCAAGAAAAAACCAAAATCCTTTGCAGTGCGGCAGTACAAACTTTATAAGCTGGCTGCCGGCAAAACGGCCAAGTCGATTCTTATTTCCTGCGGTGCCCGGCTCGCACCCTTCGATATTCAGGAAGTCCGGGATGCCACCATGTACGATGAGCTGGAACTGGACAAGCTGGGTGACCGGAAAACGGCGCTGTTCCTTATCATGAGCGATACGGACAGCACCTTTAACTTTCTGATTTCCATGATCTACACCCAGCTTTTCAACTTGGCTGTGCGACAAAGCCGATGATGTGTACGGCGGCAAGCTGCCGGTTCATGTCCGCTGCCTGATCGACGAGTTTGCAAACATTGGACAAATCCCGCAGCTGGAAAAGCTGGTAGCCACCATCCGCAGCCGTGAGATCTCGGCGTGTCTGGTCTTGCAGACCCGCAGCCAGCTGAAAGCCATCTACAAAGATAACGCGGATACCATCGTGGGCAACATGGACAGCCAGATTTTCCTCGGCGGCAGCGAACCCACCACCCTGAAAGAGTTGTCTGAAGCACTAGGGAAAGAAACAATCGACAGCTACAACAATTCCGACACCAGAGGAAACTCACCATCTTACGGCACAAATTACCAGAAACTTGGTCATGAATTATTGAGCCGCGATGAAATAGCTGTGCTGGATGGCAACAAGTGCATCCTGCAGCTGCGTGGCGTCAGACCTTTCCTTTCGGACAAATACGACCTGACCCAGCACCCGAACTACAAGTACACCTCCGATTTATGACCCCAAGAACGCACTCGATATCGAGAAGTTCTTGAACCGAAAAGAAAAAATCCACCCGGATGATACCTTCATCATGGTGGACGCTGATTCGCTTCCGTCTGCCTGACCCGGTAGGCGGTTTTAATTTATCACGGTCAGAAAAGTGCACCAGAAAATCAGCCTTGCTGCGGTTATGCGGCGTAAAACCACAAGATTCCGGGTGTGTACAAATGACCGGAAACGCTTTATAATAAAAGGAGAAAGACTATGGAATTCTTCAACTCTGCTATCGAAGTTCTTCAGACGCTGGTCGTGGCTCTGGGTGCCGGTCTGGGCGTGTGGGGCGCTGTCAACCTGCTGGAGGGTTACGGCGGCGATAACCCCTCTGCCAATGCTCATGTACGGTAGAGAAGCACAAAGCAAAACAAGGATAGCCAGCCCTGCCACTATTCCGAAGTCAGGGGAACGCAATAGAAAAATTCATAGCTGTATGCTATACTTAATTAGCATTTGAACATATCAAGCTGACACAGCAATCTCTTTGCTTGCCGTTAATGCGCGTCTACCAATAGTCCGCAGAAAGCAAGAGTAGCGTAAAGGTATAAAAATTTCAAACTTCTTTGTAACGAAATTCCGATTTCTCCGTCTAACCTATGAAGCTGAAGGAGGTGATGACAAGTATGGACTATGAAAAAAGCTCTATAAAGCCTACTATTTACAGGTATACTCGTATACTATTTCTCTTGCCAAAAATCGTGAGATAGCAGAGGAAATCACGCAGAACACATTCTATAAGGCTGTTTCTACAACATCACAATTCAAAGGTAAGTCAGATGAATTGACATGGCTCTGCTCCATAGCAAAAACCTTTACCATGATGAAATGCGAAGCCGTCAGCGAGTAGCTGATGTGAGTGAAATCAATGACTTGCCATCAAATGAAAATGTTGAGAACTCAGTTGCAGATTCTGACATGACGTTCCGCATACACCTCGTTCTTCACCGCTTGGAAGAACCCCATACAAAGAAGTCTTTCAGCTTCGCGTATTCGGGGAACTATCTTTTTCACAAATCGCTGCAATTTTTGGAAAAACAGAATCATGGGCGAGAGTTACTTATCATCGTGCAAAGCTAAAAATTCAAGAAAGGATGGATGAAAAGCATGAGTAAACAATGCGATATTGTTCGAGATATTCTTCCGCTGTATGTTGACGGTGCTTGCAGCGAAGCAAGCGCAGAGATGGTAAAAGAGCATTTGAACGCCTGTGCTGACTGTAATGCAATTTATCAGAAATTACTTTCTCACACGAGCGAAGATGTTCTTCACGAAGAAAGCGAAAGCGTTATTATGCGCCATGAGGCAAAAGAAAAGCAGAGAGGCAAAAAAAAGATAACGATTGCTGTTCTCGTTTCCATCGCTCTTTGTATCATTGCAATTTTTGCAGCTCTCTTTCTGTTACCTATAAACATTGCTTATGAGCCTGTCAAAATCGACTTCCCATTTGAGGTTGAAGATGTCGAAAACGTTGAAATGTACCACTATGACGGAGTGCCTGCATCAGCAGAAAAGAAAGTAGTTGTTGCTGAAAATGATATAAAGACCCTGTATGATAAGTTCAAGGGCTTATCCCTAAAAGACAAAACGACTGAGGAAACTGCCGGAGCAGCTGTGACCAGCTTTAGATTTAACCTCTCAGATGGAACAAGCTACGATTTGATTTACGCCTGCTATGGGGTTAAAAACGGCGAATTGAAGTCAGCAGCAGGCGGTTTTAAGTATTTCACAAGTGCGGATATCGGCTCTTATTGGAACAATTTGAATACGGAACTTGAGGCAATTCCTATCAATGAGAGTGAATTGCCGTGAGCAGATAGCAAACCCAGCCGAGCCTGTCAACGGTCAAGATGAACGGCGGAAATGCGCCGCCGTTGACAGCCCCGCCCGTCTTTGCTGTTCGGTAATCAAGAGGGCGACAGCACAAGATGCTGCCGCCCTCTGCCATTATTCAGAAAGGGGGATTTTCCATGACCGAACACGAAAAGTATCAAGAACATATCCGGCATACACACGATGCCTTTTGCAAGACTGTTATTCGCCACGCTGCCATAGACGCAGCCCGGAGCATACGGAGCCACCGCAAGCGGGAAATCTCGCTTGAATATCTGATAGAAGAAAAACACTATCCATTCAGTACCACAGATAAATACTTTGCGGAGCAATCCGGCATGACCAGCTATCCGCTTTTCGTCTGTGGTCAGATGGTGCTTTTGAAAGCCCAGAGCTTGCCGCAGCCCTGTCCGCACTATCACAGATGGAACAGGAAATCATTTTCTTGTACTACTTCCAACGATTGACGCATAGGGAGATTGGACGGAGATATGGACGGGCTGGCAACACAACCGGGCGGCGTATTCAGATGATTTTACGGCGGCTACGGGCAGAGTTGGAGGGCTTGTCCTATGAACCAGCTACTTCCCTATGAGACAATCGTTAAGGCAAGCGAGGGCGACCCCGGAAGCTGTTGCCGCCGTCCTATCCCATTATGCGGGATATATCCGCTCTTGTGCGAAAATGGACGGACAGATTAACACGGATATGCAGGAGCATATCGTCAGGCAACTGATAGAAAGCCTGTTGAAGTTCCGCTTTGACCGCTAAACAGAAAAGTTGTATAATTAGAGCCTGACAAATTAAACTTCAATGAGGGTAGAGCAAATGGAACAGATTATCAATTATAGAGACATACCCACAGATAAAAGGATTGACATATTAAATGCTCTTGAGCGAATAGGTTTTTTTCCGGCATACGGCGGCGTGAAAACAATGCAGCAAATTATGGAAAAGTCAGTTCCAGGTTCAGGCCCACAATTCTATTTCGTTTTCCGTGAAAATGAGTTGATAGGGTACAATTTTCTCATTGGGGACACTAAGAAATATAAAGCGTTCCCATGGCTTGCTATTAGCAATATGGATGAGCAGAAGTTGACTGTTTGTGAAGAACTGATGAAAATACAAATTGCCTTTTTTGAAGAACTCGGAATGCAAAAGATAGCAGATCATTGCGTTAGGATTATGGAAGATTACAGAAAAGGGATTGGAAAGCGAGAAAGAAAGCGATTGCAGATAAGTTCCATTTGAAAAACGGCTGACAATTTAATACCGCCGCCCATCACAGCGGCAGATAAGCAGTAAATCTTGAAAAGGTTTACTGCTTTTTTTGCGCCCATTTTCAAAAATCTTTGGCAAACCACACCGCCGGATTGTTGTAGGGAGCAGACAGGGAAAACAAAAAAATTTCCGCTGCGTTTGCCAAAACGACCCCTTTTCACCGTTGTAGTGGTGAACAGCGGGCAGAACACGCCGCCGCAATCGCTATATTGGTGGAGCAAGCCAGTATATCCGCAGACCAGAGCCGCCGAGGAAAGCGGTAGTTTTTTAGAGCAAGTTTCTACCACGGTGCCAAAATCCGCAATTCTGCGGTTTTGCCCCCTTTGTAAAGCTTGTTGGGAGGGCCTTCTCCAAACCCTGCTCATGCGCCCTGACGGGCGAGAAAGGAGGTCAACGCTTGAAGAAAAAATACAACACGCCCCCCACCGCAGCCATGTGGTCAAAACCCGCATGACCGAGGAAGAATATGCCGACTTCACGGAACGGCTAAAGAATTATGACATGAGCCAAGCCGAGTTTATCCGACAAGCCATTACAAGGGCAACCATTCGCCCCATTGTTACCATGTCCCCGGTCAATGATGAGCTGCTTGCCGCTGTCGGGAAGTTGACCGCCGAATACGGGAAAATCGGCGGCAACCTCAACCAGATCGCCCGCGCCCTCAACGAATACGGCACACCCTACAACGCGCTGTCCGTTGAAGTGCGAGCCGCCATTTCTGACCTTGCCGCCTTGAAGTTTGAAGTCCTGCGAAAGGTAGGTGACGCTGTTGGCAACATTCAAACATATCAGCTCTAAAAATGCGGATTACGGCGCAGCCGAGCAGTACCTCACCTTTGAGCATGACGAGTTTACCATGAAGCCCACCCTTGATGAAAACGGGCGGCTCATGCTCAGGGAGGACTATCGAATAGCCACGCTGAACTGCGGCGACGAGGATTTTGCCGTTGCCTGTATGCGCTCCAATCTCCGCTATGGGAAGAACCAGAAGCGGGAAGATGTAAAAAGCCACCACTACATTATCAGCTTTGACCCACGGGACGCGGTGGACAACGGTTTGACCGTAGACCGGGCGCAGGCGTTGGGCGAGGAATTTTGTGCCGAGCAGTTTCCCGGACACCAAGCCATTGTCTGCACCCACCCGGACGGACACAACCACAGCGGCAATATCCATGTGCATATCGTTATCAATTCTCTGCGGATTGCCGAAGTACCATTCTTGCCCTACATGGACAGACCGGCAGATACAAAAGCCGGGTGCAAGCACCGCTGCACCGACGCAGCTATGGAGTATTTCAAAGCCGAAGTCATGGAGATGTGCCACTGGGAAAACCTCTATCAGATTGACCTCTTGCATGGGAGCAAAAACCGGGTGACGGAGCGTGAATACTGGGCGCAGCGGAAAGGGCAAGCCAAGCTGGACAAGGAAGCTGCCGCCTTGCCAGCCGAGGAGCAGCCAGCCAAGCCCACGAAGTTTGAAACAGACAAGGAAAAAATTGCGGCAGGCCATACGCACCGCGCTGTCCTCTGCCGCAAGCTATGGCGAGTTCACCGCCGTTCTTTGCAACAGGGCGTGACTGTCAAGAAGAGAGAGCCGAGGGCGGTTGTCCTACCTTACCCCGGACAGGACGAAACCCATTACCGCCCGAAAGCTGGGAGATGATTTTGACCGTGCCGCCGTTCTTGCCCTTTTGGAGCAGAACGCCCACAGAGCCGCCGAAAAGACCGCAACCGTACCCGAATACCCCCCCCGCAACATAAACAGCGTTTGCAGGGTAAAAAAAAGCTGTCCAAACCACCCCGGAAAAGGACGGTATTCAGCGCATGGTTGACCGGGCAGCGAAGCGAGCGGAGGGAAAGGGCGCGGGCTATGACCGCTGGGCGGCAGTCCACAATCTGAAACAAATGGCGGCTACCGTTGCCGCCTACGGGCAGTACGGCTATTCGCCGGAGGAGCTGGACGCAGCCCTTGTATCCGCCAATGCGGATTTACAGGACAGCACCGCCAAGCTGAAAGCCCTGGACGCTGCTATCCGGGAGAAAAAGGAACTTCAGACACAGGCGCTTGCCTATGCCAAGACCAAGCCTGCCCGTGACGGTCTGAAAGCGCAGAAAACGGAAAAAGCCCGCAGCGCCTACCGGGAACGGCACGAAAGCGATTTTATCATAGCGGACGCAGCCACCCGTTATTTTCGGGCGCATGGCGTTTCCAAGCTGCCAAGCCATAAAGCCCTGCAAGCGGAAATCGAGCAGCTTACCGCCGAAAAGAACGCCCATTACAACGAATACCGGGAGAAAAAAGCCCGTGTCAAGGAGCTGCATACCGTGAAAAGCAATCCTTTCTCAAATCCTGCAAGGCGAGAAAGACAGAGAGAAAAAAGCACAAACATGAGCGTTAAAAACCCCCCCCGAAACGATACAAAAACAGGGGTATGCCCTGCACCCTACCCGCAATACTGCCCACCTTTGAAACAGGGCGCACAGCGCAGGAAATCCCCGAAAATGACACCGAGAAACTACATTTTTTTACCGACCTATCCGCTTATACCAGCGGAAACGGCAGAAAGGCGCGAGAAATGCCACGCATGAGCAAAAAAAAAAGCGGTTGGAATGGAGCTTTTTCCTCAACCACCGAATCCGTATTACCTACAATGACCTTTGCCGGAGCTGCACACGCGGCTGCAAGCAGAGCTTCCGGGCGATTATCGTCCTCTGCCCCCGGTATTTCTCTAAGAGATGGAAACACAGGGAGGACACCGCCAATGGCAGATAACCGCAAATATTACTACCTCAAACTGAAAGAAAACTTCTTCGACAGCGATTCCATTGTGCTGTTGGAGGACATGAAAGACGGGAATTTTGTATTCCAATATCCTCTTGAAGCTGTACTTAAAATCGCTGAAAAATGGCGGCAGATTGCAGCTTGACGAGCATATCCCCTATACCGCCCAGATGATAGCCACGCTGACCCGTCACCAAATCGGGACGGTGGAACGGGCATTAGCCATCTTCCAGCAGTTAGGGCTTGTGGAGCAGCTTGACTGCGGGATGCTTTATATGACCGACATCGAGCTGATGATCGGTCAATCCTCTACCGAAGCGGAACGGAAACGCGCCGCAAGGCTTGAAAACAAGGCACTTTTGCCGCCGCGGACAAATGGCGGACATTTGTCCGACATTCGTCCACCAGAGATAGAGATAAAGAAAGAGATAGATATAGAGTTAGAAAAAGAGGGAGAGTTAAAGGGACAAGCCCTCGCCCGCAGCTATGGCAGATATGAGAATGTATTTCTGACTGATACGGAGCTTTCCGAACTGCAAGCGGAGCTGCCCGAAAAAATGGGGGCGTACTACATTGAGCGGCTTTCCGGCTATATCGCGTCCACGGGCAAGAAATATAAAAACCACGCCGCCACTATCCGCAGATGGGCGGCAGACGATACCGCAAAGGCTGCCCCGAAACAGGGCATACCCGAATATACCTGCAAGGAGGGCGAGAGCTTATGAGCAATCTGTTTACGGAACGAGTTTTGAATATGGCGGCTGATACCCCGCACCCGGAGGACTACACGGGCGAGGACGGGCTGCTTTACTGTGGCAAGTGCCACACCCCGAAAGAAGCCTACTTCCCGGAAAAGCAAGTCGCCCTGTTTGGGCGTGACCGCCACCCGGCAGAATGTGACTGCCAGAAAGCCCAGCGTTTGGAGCGTGAAGCCGCCGAACAGCGCAGAAAGCACCTTGACACCGTGGAGGACTTGAAACGCCGGGGATTTACCAATCCTACCATGCAGGAATGGACTTTCGCCAACGACAACGGGAAATGCCCGCAAATGGAGATTGCACACTTCTATGTGGAGCATTGGGAAATCATGCGCGAGGAAAATATCGGCTATCTGCTATGGGGCAAGGTCGGCACAGGAAAAAGCTATTTTGCCGGGTGTATCGCTAATGCCCTCATGGAGCAGGAAGTCGCTGTCCGCATGACGAACTTCTCTGCGATTTTGAATGACCTGACCGCCAGCTTTGAGGGGCGCAACGAGTATATCGAGCGTCTTTGCCGTTTTCCTCTGCTTATCATTGATGATTTTGGAATGGAGCGCGGCACAGAGTACGGTTTAGAACAGGTCTACAATGTGATTGACAGCCGCTACCGCAGCCGCAAGCCCTTAATCGTTACCACCAATCTGACATTGGACAGCCTGCAAAATCCGCTGGACACCGCCCATGCCCGGATTTATGACCGCCTTTTGGAAATGTGCGCCCCTATCCTCTTTACGGGAGAGAACTTCCGCCGTGAAACGGCGCAAGCCAAGCTGAACAGACTAAAAGAATTGATGAAATGAAAGGAGTTGCCTATGGCAGAGAACAAGCAGAACACCACCCCGGAACGCCGCCCGGACTGCGTGACAGAGATCCGCATGGGCAACACCGTCCTTGTCGTTTCCGGCTTTTTCAAAAAAGATACCACCGACACCGCAGCCGATAAGATGATGAAAGTGCTGGAGGCGGAAGCCGCCGCAGGACACAAAGCCCAGCTTTCGCCCTAACGCTACAAGCCGCACAGTAAAAAATCGTCATTTTGACAGGCGGTAAAGAAGCAGAAGCCGCTATACAGACAGCCGCCCCATGTGGTATAATCGAAATACGGAATAGTGGGGCTGGCTGTCGGAAACGGAGGATTTTATGTTAAGACAGACCACCCAGAAAATCACTGCCCTTTATCCAAGACTATCCCATGAGGACGAGCTGCAAGGCGAAAGTAATTCCATTTCCAACCAGAAGCGTATCCTTGAAACCTACGCAAAGCAGAACGGCTTTTCCAATCTGCGCTGGTACACGGACGATGGCTATTCTGGTGCGAACTTCCAAAGACCGGGCTTTCAATCCATGCTTGCGGACATTGAAGCCGGGAAAGTGGCTACCGTTATCGTAAAGGATATGTCACGGTTAGGGCGAAACTACCTGCAGGTGGGAATGTATACCGAGATGATTTTCCCACAAAAAGGAGTCCGCTTTATCGCCATCAACGATGGAGTAGACAGCGCACAGGGCGACAATGATTTTGCCCCTCTGCGGAACATTTTCAACGAATGGCTGGTGAGAGATACGAGTAAGAAAATCAAAGCTGTAAAACGGTCAAAAGGCATGAGCGGCAAGCCTGTTACGAGCAAACCCGTGTACGGCTACCTCATGGACGAGGACGAAAACTTCATCATTGACGAGGAAGCCGCACCCGTGGTCAAGCAGATATACCGTCTATGCCTTGCCGGGAACGGTCCGACCAAGATAGCCCGTATGCTGACCGAGCAGGAAATCCCAACGCCGGGAACGCTGGAATACCGCAGGACGGGCAGCACACGCCGCTATCACCCCGGCTATGAGTGCAAATGGGCGACAAATACCGTGGTGCATATCCTTGAAAACCGGGAGTACATGGGCTGTTTGGTGAACTTCAAGACGGAGAAACCGTCCTACAAGACCAAGCACAGCATAGAAAATCCCATTGAGAAACAGGCAATTTTCGAGAACCACCATGAGCCTATCATCGACACCCAGACATGGGAGCGTGTGCAGGAATTACGCAAACAGCGCAAGCGTCCGAACCGCTATGATGAAGTGGGCTTGTTCTCTGGTATGCTCTTTTGCGCGGACTGCGGCAGCGTCATGTATCAGCAGCGTTACCAGACCGATAAGCGGAAACAGGACTGCTATATCTGCGGGAACTACAAAAAACGCACCCATGACTGCACCGCACATTTTATCCGCACCGACCTTTTGACTGCGGGCGTTCTCTCCAATCTACGGAAAGTGACGAGCTATGCGGCAAAGCATGAAGCCCGGTTTATGAAGCTGCTGATCGAGCAGAACGAGGACGGCGGCAAACGCCGGAACGCCGCCAAGAAAAAGGAACTGGAAGCTGCCGAAAAGCGTATCGGTGAACTTTCCGCTATTTTCAAGCGGCTGTATGAGGACAGCGTAGGCGGTCGCATTTCTGACGAGCGTTTCACGGAGCTTTCGGCAGACTATGAAGCCGAACAGCAGGAATTGAAAGAGCGTGTTGCCAGAATACAGGCGGAGCTTTCCAAAGCACAGGAAGCTACCGTAAACGCAGAAAAGTTTATGAACATTGTCCGCAAGCACATGAACTTTGAAGAACTGACCCACACCCTCTTACGTGAGTTTGTAGAGAAAATCGTTGTGCATGAGTGCAGCTACGATGAAAACGGCACACGCAGACAGGATATTGAGATTTACTATTCTTTCGTCGGCAAGGTGGACTTGCCCGAATGACTGCCCGCCCTATCCGATACCAAAGACAAGTATCGGATAGGAAAGGCAAAATTTTTTACACTTCTATTGCTTCTTTATCACACATAAGCAAAGTCCCAGGGCATCAAGCAGCTCATGGCGGGCGGCGGTGTTGCCCTGATTGGCATCACTCTGATCCCCCTGCTGAGCGGTCTGTTCGGCTAATCTTTTCCGGGCGGCGTTTGCCGCCCCGTACATATTTACTTGCAAGTGTTTCCAGCCCCTCCGTGGCAAACGGATTCTTATCACAAGAGGAAACGCATTGCAAATCGAATATTCACCTTTATACTGAAAGGATGGTGCTATTATGCAGATTCTGACTCACCTTATTTTTCTGCTCAACCTGCTCAAGACCCTTATCAACCATTTTTCTTGATGGGTGGTGGCGCTGAGTGGAAACAGTTCTCAAAGCGATCTCAAATTGGATCAAGTCGCTGCTGACAGCGGCGATCATGTCCAATCTTTCCGGCTTGTTTGATGATGTGAATACCCAAGTGGGCAACATCGCACAACAGGTCGGCACCAAACCATCCAGTTTTGAACCGAGAGTTTTTGCCATGATTGAAGCCCTCTCTCGAAATGTGGTGCTGCCCATTGCAGGCGTGATTTTGACCTTCATTGCCTGTTATGAATTGATTGAGATGATCACCCAGCATAACAACATGGCACAATTTGAACCTGCGCTGCTGATGAAATGGATCTTCAAAACTGCCATTTCGGTCTGGATGATCTCCAACACTTTCGACATCATCATGGCGGTGTTCGACGTGACGCAGCAGGTGGTGGCAAATTCCAGCGGCATCATCAGCGGCAACACACGGGTGAACGACATCGGGCTTTCCATGTTGCAATCCAGCATGATGCAGATGGACGTAGGACCCTTGTTCGGACTGTTCTTGCAGTCCTTCTTCATCGGTATCACCATGCGCATCCTGTCCATTGTGATTTTCGTCATCGTCTACGGAAGAATGATTGAAATCTACATGATGGTCAGTCTGGCTCCGGTGCCCATGGCAACATGGGGCAACCACGAGCAATCCCATGTGGGACAGAACTACCTTCGTTCTCTGTTTGCGCTGGGATTTCAGGGCTTCCTGATTCTGATCTGCGTGGCGATCTACGCAGTTTTGCTTCAGAACGTCGCAATTTCCGGGGATGCCATCAACTCGATCTGGAGCATCGTGGGGTACACGGTGCTGCTATGCTTTACGCTGTTCAAGACTGGTTCCGTCGCCCGAAGCATTCTGGGCGCACACTAAGGAGGTGGAATTTTGGCAGCTTATATTTCCGTGCCGCGCGATTTCAGCAAGGTGAAGTCCAAAGTAGCCTTCAACCTGACCGCCCGGCAGCTTATCTGTTTTGGTGCAGCGGCAGTCGTAGGCGTGCCGCTGTTCTTTGTTTTGCGGGATACCGCTGGCAATTCCGGTGCTACCCTCGGCATGATGGCGGTCATGCTGCCCATGTTCTTTCTGGCCATGTATCAGAAGAACGGTCAGCCGGCTGAAAAGATCCTGCGGTACTACTTTCAGGCGCGCTTTGTTCGCCCGAAGGTGCGTCCGTACCAGACCCGCAATTACTATGCACTGCTTGTGAAGGGAGATGACGCCCATGATTCCGTTTCTGAAAAAGAATAAGGACGGCAGGAAGCCGCCCAAGTCCACGGTGCCCCGCACGGCACAGGAGAGCATTCCGTTCCAGCGGATGTTTGAGGACGGTACCTGCCGTGTCCGTCCCGGCTACTACACCCGCACCATCCAGTATCAGGATATCAACTATCAGTTGGCGCAGCAGGAGGACAAGACCGCCATCTTTGAGGAATGGTGCTCTTTTCTCAACTTTTTCGACAGCTCTATCCACTTTGAACTGTCCTTTGTGAATACCGCCACCGATTCCGCAGACTTTGAAAAGTCCATCCGCATCCCGTACCAGCAGGATGGCTTTGATGATGTGCGAGCCGAGTACTGCCAGATGTTGCGGCAGCAGCTTTCCAAGGGCAACAACGGTCTGACCAAAACGAAGTTTCTGACCTACGGCATCGAGGGCGAAAGCATGGAGCAGGTCAAACCGCGTTTGGAACACATCCAGAACGACCTGATGAATAACTTTCACCGATTGGGCGTTCTGGCAAAGCCGCTGGACGGTACGGAACGTCTGCGGCTGATGCACGGGATGTTGAACATGGATGGAGCCAACAAGTTCCACTTCAACTGGAAAGATCTTGTGCCCAGTGGTCTGTCCGTAAAGGATGCCATTGCCCCCACTGCGCTGGCGTTTAAGAACAGCCGTACCTTTCAGGTGGGCGGCATCTTCGGAGCTGTCAGCTTCCTGAATATTACGGCTTCTGACCTGAGCGATCAGCTTCTGAAGGATTTCCTTGATATGGATTCCAGCCAAATCGTTACCATGCACATCCAGTCCGTTGACCAGAACAAGGCCATCAAAACCATCAAGCACACCATCACCGAACTCGACCGCAGCAAGATCGAGGAGCAGAAAAAAGTCCTCCGCGCCGGATACGATATGGACGTGCTGCCGTCCGATTTGGCGACTTACGGGCGGGATGCCAAGGCACTATTGAAGGAGCTGCAGAGCCAGAATGAGAGAATGTTTTTTTGGTGACGTTCCTCGTGTTGAACACCGGCAAGACCGAGCAGGAACTGGAAACCAACGTGTTTCAGGCAGTCAGTATTGCCCAGAAGCACAACTGCGAATTATGCCGTCTTGATTTTCAGCAGGAGCAGGGGCTGATGTCCTCGCTGCCGCTGGCAGACTGCCAGATCGAGATCCAGCGGGGGCTGACCACCAGCAGCACAGCGATCTTTGTGCCGTTTACCACACAGGAGCTGTTCGACAACGGCAAGGAAAGCCTGTATTATGGCTTGAACGCCCTGTCCAACAACCTGATTATGGTGGACCGCAAAAAGCTGAAGAACCCCAACGGTCTGATTTTGGGCACTCCCGGTTCCGGTAAATCCTTCAGCGCAAAGCGTGAGATCTGCAACGCATTCCTCGTGACAGACGATGATATTATCATCTGCGACCCGGAGTGTGAGTACGCTCCGCTGGTGGAGCGTCTGCATGGGCAGGTCATCCACATCAGCCCTGCCAGCACCCAATATATCAACCCGATGGACATCAACAGCAACTACTCGGAAGAGGATAACCCTCTGGCTTTGAAAGCCGACTTTGTGCTGTCCCTGTGCGAACTGGTGGTGGGCGGCAAAGAGGGCTTGCAGCCGGTGGAAAAGACGGTCATTGACCGCTGCGTCCATGTGATCTATCGCAAGTATTTCGAGAATCCCACCCCAGAAAATATGCCGCTGCTGGAAGATCTGTACAACGCCCTGCTGACGCAAGACGAACCGGAAGCCCGCCATGTGGCGGCGGCATTGGAGATCTACGTCAAAGGTTCTTTGAACATCTTCAACCACCACACCAACGTGGACATCCACAACCGCATCGTCTGCTTCGACATCAAGCAGCTGGGCAAGCAGCTCAAAAAGCTGGGAATGCTCATCGTGCAGGATGCCGTGTGGGGGCGCGTTACCGCCAACCGCAGTGCCGGAAAATCCACCCGGTACTATGCAGACGAGTTCCACCTTTTGCTGAAAGAGGAACAAACTGCGGCATACAGCGTTGAAATTTGGAAGCGTTTCGTAAGTGGGGCGGCATCCCGACAGCCCTAACGCAGAACGTCAAAGATCTGCTGGCAAGCCCCGAAGTATCGAATATTTTTGAGAACTCGGACTTTGTGTATATGCTCAATCAGGCGAACGGCGATCGACAGATCCTCGCAAAGCAGCTCAACATTTCGCCCCATCAGCTTTCCTATGTGACTCACTCCGGTGAGGGCGAAGGGCTGCTGTTCTTCGGCAATGTGATTTTGCCTTTCGTTGACCACTTCCCGAAAGACCTTGAACTTTACCGAATCCTTACGACCAAACTCAACGAGATCTCGGAGGGCGCACAGAAATGAGTGAACCGAAACTGATCATCAAAGAGGAATCGTCCGCAAAAAAGACCCGTTCTCCCCCGAAGAAACCCAAGGTGGAGCAGTCGGTGCCCAGAAAGAAAAAGCTGAAAACCGATGCAGATAAGGCTGCGGAAAGGACGCAGCACCTGCGTTTTTGGCAAAGCCGAGATCACCCCGGATGAAGCATCCCGCATGACAAAGCAGCAGAAACGTGCTATGTATGCCGCTGCTGCCGCCCGGTCTGCGGTGCATCGGGAGGTTGACCAGTACGAGGACGATAATGTGGGCACGCAGGCTCTAAGCGAGGGCGAAAAAAGACAGCAGGAAATGTCCGGGATATTTCCAAGAGCATCTATGCCCGGAAGCTGAAAAAAGAAAGCCAAGATGCAGGGCAAGAAGGGTGCCAAAACCGCAAAATCTTCCCCGCAGAAGCCGACTGCGGCACAAGATGCGGGCGCATCCTGCACCGGCGAGGGCGGCTCCAACTGGCTCTCCCGATGGCGGCAGAAACAGGACATCCGGCAGAGTTACTATGCCGCCGCCCATTCGGGCACAGCGGCACAGACCGCAGGCGGCAAAGCGGCATCCAATGGCACCACTGCTGCAAAGTCCGGCATGGAGCAGGTCATCGACAAAGGAAGATCGGTGGTCAGCACCGCAGTCAACGGCATTGCCAATTTTGCAAAGAGCAACGCGCACGTTCTTTTTTTGATCGTGGGCGTTTTTCTTTTGCTCTTGCTGCTGGGCATGTCAGCGTTTTCGTCCTGTTCCATTCTGTTTTCCGGCACCACGCAGGTATCCGGGCAGACCATCTTACACCGCAGAGGACCGGGACATCCGGGGAGCCGAAACCGACTACAAGAAGCTGGAAAAGGAACTGGATAAAAAGATCAAGCGTACCCCCACCGACCACCCCGGCTACAACGAGTACCAGTATCACCTTGACCCCATCGAGCATGACCCATGGCAGTTGACCTCTTTTCTCACGACTCTCTATGACGATTACACCCGGTCAGAGGTGCAGGGGGGCAAGTTGAAGGAGACTTTCAAAAAGCAGTACAAGCTGACCACATGGGTAGAGGTGCAGACCCGGTATATGACTGTGTGGGTCATGACTCCTGCAGGAATCCCGGTTCCCACGCAGGTGCCTTATGAGTACCGAATTTTTCACACCAAATTGGTGAACAAAGGGCTGGAAGTAGTTATCCGGGAGGAACTGGACAACGACCAGTGGAAACGGTACGAGATCTTTCAGGACACGCTGGGCGGTCGGCCTTATCTGTTCAACGGTGGACTGCCGCCCGGTGGCTCGGATGGCTCCGGCGCACCGGGTATTGATTATCAGGTTCCGGCAGAAGCCTTGACGGACAGCGAGTTCGCCGCCATCTACAAGGAAGCCCAAAAGTATGTGGGCACACCCTACGTCTGGGGCGGCTCTACCCCGGAAACCGGGTTTGATTGCAGCGGCTACGTCTGCTGGGTGTACAACCAGAACGGCTACAATGTGGGGCGCACCACCGCCAACGGTCTGTGGAACAAGAGCCAGCACATTTCCGAAGCCGAAGCAAAGCCCGGCGACCTTGTTTTCTTTGAAGGAACGTATGATACGCCCGGGAAAAGTCATGTGGGCATCTACCTTGGAAACGGCAAGATGGTGTCTGCCGGAGACCCCATAAAGTATGCTGATATTCACTCGTCCTACTGGCAGAAATACCTGTCCGGTTTTGGACGGCTTTCAAAATGATTGGAGACTAACTATTAAAAGTCAAGCCCCAAAATGAAAAAATCCCCTAAAATCCGTCAACCATTCGCTGCCCATGACAAACAGCATTCAAATGCTGGTCTTGGGACAGCGAGGGCGACGGAGAGAATAGCAAAAGCAAGCCCAGCTAACCCTCGCAAAAACAGGATAGCATTTGAATGCTTCGGTTTGTCAAGGGTTCGCTGCGCCAGCTAAGTTGTTCTTGGATTTCGCTCAGGCTCTGGAGAAAATCAAGCAGCCGTAAGATACGCTTTTCCAGACTTTTTGCAAGGCATAGATCAGCCGCACGAGTTTCTTCATGGCATGGGACAGGGCAACATTGTAGTGTTTTCCTTCAGAACGTTTCTTGGCAAGGTATTCAGCAAAGACGGGATTCCAGTGGCAGACGTACTTGGTTGCGTTGTAGAGAGCGTATCGCAGATAGCGAGAGCCGCGTTTTTCCATGTGAGCATAGCAGTTCGTGAGTTTTCCGGACTGGTATGTAGACGGAGAGCAGCCAGCGTAAGCAAGGACTTTGTCAGGAGAATCAAAGTTGGAGAAATCGCCGATTTCAGCAAGAATCATGGCAGCGGAATGAACACCCATTCCGGGAATAGAAAGAATCGGTGGATGCAATTCATCCATGATTTGCTGAATCGAATCTTCAATTTCATCAATCTCGGAGGTGAGTTCCTTAATGAGTTTAATGGTGTGCTTCAATTCTAGAGATTTGGCAGACATGACAGAACCAATGGAAGTTCTGGCTGCCTCTCGAATCTGGATGGCCCTTTTTTTTTTTTCGTAGCGTCCTTTGGACGCTGTTGTAAGAAGGTTTGTCAGCTTGGTAAGATGGACTTCTGAAATCTGTTTTGCACCGGGATATTCACTGAGGAGCGCATAAACCGAAGCAATATGGAGAGAGGTAACGAGCTTCTCCAGTTCTGGAAACAGAATCGTGACCAGTCTGGACACTGACTGCTTCAGCTTGGCTCTTTCACGAACCTTATCGAATCGGTATCTTGTTAGTGACTTTAACTCTTCGTTGTGGTATGCTGTATCCGTGTAGGACTTGAGGTCTACATCGGACAATAGCATAGTTGCAATCGTTCTTGCATCCACACGATCGGTTTTAGTTTTGCGAAGGCTGAGACTTTTTCGGTACAGGTTGGTGTGCAAAGGATTCATGACATAGACGGCCAGGTCCTTGTCAAGAAGAAATCCAAGAATGTTGTAGCTGTAATGTCCGGTAGCCTCAAGTCCTACTTTTATTTTGTCTGACTTTTTGGTGCAGTTTCGAATCGTTTGAAGCAGCTGCTTAAATCCATCCATGTTGTTGGGGATGGTAAAGCAGTCAGCACGAACCATTCCGTCTGAATCAAGAATACAGCAGTCATGCTTATCCTTGGCAACATCAATTCCAACACAAACCATTTTGATACCTCCGGTATATTTATTTCGATGCTGTTCAGGACCACAGACTTCTTTGCTCTTGTAACCTCGTTCTAAATAAACCGTCTGGCGGTATCTAACTGATTAACATTTCAACAAAGAGGCTGTGGTTGCAGCCTCCAATAAACCGTCTTTACGGTAGGTGAAAATTACCAATCCACAGCATCCTAAACATTGTAGCATACCGCTGGAGAGCGGTCTATAAATACTACTCTTTTTTTATAATACGAGGAAGAAATGAGCGAAAAACTCGATAAACTACGCGCTTCTCTGGAAAAAAGGAAAGGGAGCGTCGCATTAAGATCAACACTCGCATTGAAAGCCTTGAGCGGCGGATTCAGGAAGCAGAAGCTGCCGAGGTCAACGAGATGGTGCGCACCGCCAAGGTCACGCCGGAACAGCTTGCCGCCCTGCTGCGCCAGTCTGCAACTTCCACCCCGACCCCGGCTGCGCTGTCCGCGGTCGGTGCTACCTTTAATAAGGAGGACGATTCCAATGAAGATGATGAATAAGGTTTGTGCGCTGGTGCTGTCGGTGGCACTGTGCGCTGGCATGGCGGCCCCTGCTTTTGCCTATGGCGGTGAGCCTGTGGAGGAAGTGGAACAGCCCGTCCTGACTTCTACCACCGATGAAGAAGATGTGGTCACCGTGACCGATGAGGAAACCGGTGCTCTGACCCCGGAGGGCAATCTGACGCTGGTGGACGACTACCACACCAATTATTCGGATGGCAGCGGCCAGCAGTTTATCACGCTGGTCAGTAAGTCCGGCAACACGTTCTATCTGGTCATCGACCGCAACGACAAGGGGGAGGAAACACCGTTCATTTCATGAATCTTGTGGACGAAGCCGACCTTCTTTCCCTGATGGAAGATGAAGATGCCGATGCCTACACCGCTGAAAAAGAAGCGGCGGCGCAGGCAGAACAGGAGCGCAAACAGGCCGAGGAGGATGCGAAAAAGGCTGCGGAAGAAGCGGCGGCATCCGGTTCTGAACAGACTGGTGGCAACAAAGTTACGAAGTATGCTGCTACGTTCTTAGGCGTACTGGCACTGGTCGGTTTGGTTGCTGGCGGCGGCATTTACACCTTTATGAAGCAGAAAGAAAAAGCAGGCAGAAAAAGAAGCCCTTGACCCCGATGCAGATTACACCGAGGACAAGGGCGATTTTGAAATCCCTGTGGAGGATGAGCCGGAGGAGACCGGCGAGGAGGATAACGCAGAAGAATAATTCTATTGGCGGCGTTTGCCGCCTTACATATTGCAATCCAAAACAGATTGGAGGGATTCTTATCGTAAAATTGATTGTGGCAGAAAAACCGTCGGTTGCCATGTCCTACGCAAAAGTCCTCGGTGCTACCCGCCGTCAAGACGGTTATCTGGAGGGCAACGGCTATCTGGTAAGCTGGTGCGTGGGGCACTTGGTGGAACTGGCACCGCCCAACATCTACGATGCCAAGTACGTCAAGTGGAGTATCGCAGATTTGCCCATCCTGCCGCAAAAGTGGCAGTATCTGGTGTCTGCGTCCACCAAAAAGCAATTTGGTGTCCTGCAAAAGCTGATGCACCGCCCGGATGTGGATAGCATTGTCTGTGCAACAGATGCAGGGTAGTGCGGTTAGGTGACTCAAGAGAAAGAAAAAAAGAGACCTCATCTCGTCAAAAAAAATCAAATTTCAAAATCATTAAAGGAGCTATTCAAATGAAACGAAATCAGAATTTCGACCATAATCACTCTCAAAAACTGCTTTCCTTCCGCTACAACATAGACACCAACCGAGCGGAAGCCCAGTTCGCTGATGGCTCTGCCGTCGCCAACAGGATGCCCAACTGCCTCAGAACATCCTCAACCCGCTACTTTACAGTGGGGTTGACACGGAGGATTGAGTGTCATCGTTTTTTCATGGCTACCGCCGAAAATCATTGTAACGTATTTTGTGTTACAAATTGGTCAAGCGAATGATTATGATTAAAATTCTCTTACTCGCACAATAAGTCATTTGATAAACTGGTTAAAATGCCAAATAATTTCAAATCATAGTCCAACACACAACAAATGTGGTATAATAACAATATATTTAATGCTTTAACTGTGTTTGCAAAAAAGGAAAAGAAGATAAGTATGGAGATTACATGGTTGAAAAATGAAGATAATGCCATTCAATACGTCTATGCCTCTGCTGTTCCCCAAAAAAATACCATTAGACATTTTTAAAGAAATTGTTCAGAGCAGTAAAAAAAAACTGTCTACCTGAATTTTATGTGATATCTGAACAGGGAAAGTATATCGGATATATTTTATTATTGGCCGATAAAAAAGAAGACATCCCTAAACCTTTTACATTTCTTGCATGTCATAATGGCGATACTCTGCCAAAAGAAACTCACAAAAAAAATATTGGAATTTATCGGCAAACGGTGTCGTGTAAACAACTGGAATAAACTCGCTTGGTTGGCCGAACAAGAAATCCAGCAATTGTGATATCATCGTTTTTTAAGCTATCTCTCTATAAAAACTCCTTAAAGACATAAAGGCAAACTTGAATAAATAAATTTATCTAAAAGCCCCACCTACAATAGATATTCCAAATCGAAGAATCTACTGCAGGTGGGGCTTGTTCTATGTGATAAGCTATTTTGTAAAAAATCAAATACGTAGATTATATGGCAGAATCATTTGGTGACACTGAAAGCTAATGTTGCGCCATCAACGACACTATACATATCGCCGTTAGCCGCAGTAGCAATTCCAGTAAACTCAACCTCCCATTTTCCTTTAGAGAGTCCATATTTTACATCTTCCGTACCGATTGTGCCGTATGCAGAAATGGCATGATCAAAGGGTTCCAAAGGGTGTACCAAGTTTATTGAAATGCAGGTTACCTTCAAAGGAAACAATTACTGCACCCGGAACGGTAATCGTCCATTGGATATACCCTTCAGACAGATAATCAAGTGTACATGAACCAGCATCGCCCCAGAAGGTTTCGCGAGAAATTGGGACAAGTTTGAATGTTGCAGAGTTTACAGTTGTTCCTTTATCAATTTCGATACTAGATTTTTTTGGAAGAAAGTGCTACAACGCCTGGTTCAACTGCAACAGCAGCAGGCATCAAAACTGTGTTGAAAACAACCAACGCAGCACTCGTTCCAGCCATTTTAAGGAATTCATTTCGGGTCATCTTTTTCATGTCGATTTGCTCCTTATATTTTATTGACTGTTACAAGTCACCCAGCTACAATTTGGATTCTTTTTTCGCTTAATTCTGCACTGGAATCACCTCTTACAAAATTTTAGTATATTGGCATCATCGTGATCAAAAGCAATATCACTAACAGCAGCCCACCTCATCACACTATAAAGCCGCAAATTTTCAACTCAGGTGTATGCTCATCGGCAAATAAATGTGAACCATACGAATGCCGCTGTTAAACAACCTGCCAAAACCACTAAAATACAACTTGCCAACTTTGGCTCAATAGCAACTTTTTGATTTTCGCACAGCGCAAATTTCTGAAGTTCCTGAAATGTTGTTTGATTGACATTGCCGTGTATTGCTTTCCATGCAACGAAATGATTTGTAATCAGAAGATAATCTGAAACGATTCCTACAAAAACAATGGCAAAAAATGCTGCGGAAAAGAACCACATTCCATCGCATTGATTCACCGTCAGGATATCCTGAAGGCTTGCTGGCTTCAATGCCCATAAAGCCACAACATATAGCAATACTTCGCAGAAATCTCTTTGGAGTGGCCCTTTTTGCTTAAAGAATCCCATTACATGTTCTCCCTGTTCTTTGAAGTCACTATCAGCCACCAATGGCCTGATAATAATCCGTTTTTAGACCGAATCAAAGAGCCATTTGACTTATATTCCTTGACAGTTTGATGATAGCAATGTGTATAGTAGCTATTGTCATAGGAAAATAGGACTTCATACGTAATAGAAGATATTGTCACTTTATAGCAGTCCGAGGACATACTCTGAAGCATCTGATCGAAAATAAACGATGCTGTAGAAGAAATAACTGCTGCTGGTGTGCTTCCCCATGCAGTTGCTAAAATACTGGCTACATCAGATGCTTTTTTGCATTTACGCAAATCACTAGCATAAACCGTATCGGTTGCACTTGTGCCAACATAGCGGTGCTTGAACTGCGACCGTGTCACCTCGCTTCCAGTGAGTGCAGGAATTTGTGCCAGCTGTCCGTTTTTGTAATTTTGCTGATCTTGATAAATTTCATAGAACAAGCTATAGTCACTTCTTGCAGTTGATGTTGTTGATTCACCAGATGCACCTACAACAACAATGTCCATCACATCATTAGGATGCACCGTACGCGTAATTCGTGTGATACCTCCATCACGAATTGTAAGCTGTTCAACAACATCTTTTCCATTCATCGAGTACGAAACAGAATAATTTGATCCTGTCAAAAGAGATTCGCTATTGCCATGATTTGTTGAATCTGCAAAGGCAATGGGCATAATGGAAGCAACACAAAGCAGCACCGCTAACACGCAGGAAATATAACGCAAATATGTTTTTGTTTTCATTTTGTTTTTTCCTTTCATGCATTCCTATAGAACAACGGACTCTCATCTGTGCATCGGAAACACCTCCGAAGTACATTGATTATCGATGCTCTCACTTTTTCAAGAGATATTTTCCAAATGCAAGGACGCCTAGAATATAGAAAAGCTGACGAACAATCAACATAATGAATGAAAGCAGCTCCAACATAATCGAACAGTTCCTTTTAGAAAATTATCAAGAAATATATCCCGTAAGAGTATCGCTATCTTACCTTTCATATGAATTTCAGTCATGCTCAAAGCGATTCCGGGACATCCGGCTGATATGCCGTAAAGCCACAGGTGCTGTTCACGCTCAAGACTGCGAGAGCCATTGCCATAATGCAAGTGACCTTGCTCAAGAGCAACATAATCTTTTTTCATTTCTGTTACCTCCGTTTGATATTTTTTAGAGCATTCATCTTCTGAAAACACATGAACGCCCTCGTACCTTAGGATATCTTCGCTTGTTTCTGAAAAAACGGAATGATTGCAAAAATCACTAAAACCCATTTTGAAATGTAGTATACCGTTATACTGCGGGTGTCCGGAAGCACATTGAAAATGGCAAACAGGAAATCTATTGACGAAAGAACAGATGCGACCATCTTGTAACTTGACCGCTTCTTTTTTTTCACTTAAAGGCTTATTCTTTGCTTCGATAGGTGAGAGAAAAAGATAGAGATGCCCAAAAGAGCTACTGTTGTCAGGATACGGAAAAGGTGATTTGCTGCGATTGCCTTACTTAGCAAAATGCAGATAAGTGCCAGTCCGGAGAATGCCAAATAGCATCTGGTGTGCGATGTTGCATGGTATCCGCCAATGTAGATTCGCTGTGGGATAAACCCAATCAAAAATGAAAGTGCGTACCGCACATCACCACACACAACAGCGATTAAAATAACAAGCAGAATGCTCACAACAGATGATATGATCAACTCGTACCCATAGACATACGCATCCGCCTTTGCTTCATCTATCACTTTTTGCTCGCAGAAAAAAAGACGGACTAATTTTTGAGACAGCGTGCGTTCCCACATTGCAGTTGCGCCACCTTATCTTCTGCTTTTTGCTTCACTGTATCATAAATTTCAGCAAAATCAAGAGGTTTGGCAAAACTGGTCGTTCTGGTGACAAAAGTGGTAGGTCAGGCTACTTGTAAGGAGCCTTTGCACAGTCTATAATAGTAGCAGGACATTATTTTGTGGAGGTTGTCGAAATGCTGAAGTACCACGTTGCAGTCTGCGATGATGAGAAATCAGACCTTGATGGCATTGTTCAAAGCGTCCAGCAGTACGATGTGCAAGGCTGCTTTGACATTGAAACTTACATGGATGGAAACGAACTTCTGAGCGAATTGCAAATGCAGAAGAAATCCTTTGATCTGCTTCTTCTCGATATCGAGATGCCATCCAACGGTTTTCAGCTGGCGCAGTCTTTGATTCAGATGGAGAAGCATCCTTTGGTGGTATTTGTCACGAAGCGGCATGAGTACGCTGTGCAGGGATATGGCATTGCATTCCGCTACCTTGTCAAACCTTTGGATCAGACGCTGTTCGCTGCGGCAATGGATGCCGTCCTTCAGGAACTGAACTCCAAACATTTCACGATCGAATACGATGGTGTTACCATGTCCTTGGAAACATCGGACATTTACTTTCTGGAAAGCCACGGACATAAAGTTCTGATTCACTGCAAGGAGCAAGACCTTACATTGCGAATGAGCATTCCTGAAGCCTTGGAGCAGCTTCCCAAACGGTGCTTTGTGTCACCACACAAAAGTTATCTCGTCAACATGGAACACATTGTTTACGCTACGGGAACCGCTGTTTTTCTTTCCAGCGGACATCAGCTGCCGATCAGCAGGAGGAAGCGTCAGGAGTTCAATCAGATCTTCAACGCTTATTTGGGAAGATGATGCTTTATTATTTCGTTGAGTTTGCAGGGAGCTTTGCCAACATTGCCCTGTTGCTGCTTTTTATCGGTCGGCTGTTTCCCAAAAAGGAGCCCGTCTCAAGGTGGTTCTATGCCTATGTTGCACTCTTGATTGCTGGGCAGTGTGCTTTGAGTTTATTCCCGGATTGGGTGACGCAGCGCACGATCTATCTTTTAGTTGGTGGATTTTTCCTTGCATTGCTGTTCTATGAGGTTCGACCGTGGCAGGCGGTTTTTGCAAGCGGAGCTTTCTTCACACTGATTGCTTTGGTGGAAGTGCTTGCAATGCTTCTGATTGGGCTGCGTATCCCGGATACCGACATTCTAATGCAGGCTGGGGCAGCACGGTTGGTCTATGTTGTTTTTTCAAACCTGATTCAAATTCCACTCGTAGTCCTGATCTCACATTTTTTCAGCCGAAAAGGAAATGCTCTGCGTATCCTATGGCTGCTGCCGATCATTGCGATTCAAATCGCAAGTATTGCTGTCTGTTATGTGGCACAGTATCATGCTGCGGATGGGTATTTCCCGGATTATATGGTCGGTCTTATGGCGGTGCTTCTCCTTATAAACATCCTGATCGTGTTCTATGTGGAAGCTCTCCGGGAAAATGAACTGGAAAAATTCAAAGTTAAGTTCAACGAACAGCAGTACAATCTTCAAATGGAATACTACCAGCAGCTCAAAGAACGCCAGGAAGAAGTCCGTTCTCTGCGGCATGATGTGAAGAAATACATCCTGGCGATGCAGGCAGTTGCAGAACACGGTGATACCGAAGAACTTCACAAGATTGCGCAGGCTGCCACGGATGTTTTCGAGCGTTCCACAAATATTTCTGCGGTCGGAAATCCTGTTGTTGATGCTCTTTTGAATTATTACTTACGAATTGCGGAAAGGAATAACATCAACGTCAAACTGGATGTGACGATTCCTGAAGTCCTGACGATCTCATCGTTGTCTTTGAGCATCATCATCGGAAACACATTTGACAATGCCATCGAAGCCTGTTGCGACCTGCCAGCAGAACAGCGAATCATTCATCTACAGCTGCGCAAGCAGTATCGCAGTCTCTTTTACCGGCTTGAGAATCCATACAGCGATACCGTTCGCAGCATCCGCATCGGAGAGTATCACGGTTACGGACTAAAGAACATAAATCGTATCGTTCAGGAGAACCATGGTGACTTCTATACGAAAAAAAAAAGACGGTGTATTTACGGTTCAAGTTCGCTTGAACTGCGAAAATTAAATATGTTTCCACAGCCAAATGATCAGCCTTTATACTGATTGTTTGGCTCTTTATTTTGTAAAGGAGCGTGATGCTATGACCCAGCCCAAATCCGACCTTGCCTATCTCCGCAGCGAAAAAGCCAAAAAGCGGAGCAGCAGCTACGCTACTACAAGCACCGTGAGAAAATTCTGGAACATCAGATACCGGAGCTGACCCGCAAAGCCCGTGTGCATCGTCTGTGTACCCGTGCCGGAATGCTGGAAAGTTTTCTGATTGCGCCGGAAGAACTCACCAACGATCAGGTGATGGAGCTGCTGAAAATTGCGTTCCGTCAACCAGAAGTTGTGCTGGCGCTTGCAAAGATGGTGCATGACGTTCACGAACGCAGCAACGTCCAAAACCCTTTTTAGAATAAAGGGCGCAATTATACACCGTTCCGGTGAAATTGCGGTCTTGCAGACGGCTCGATGAAATCGAAGCTGGCGTTTGTGCGCCAGCCCGATTCCATCCCAAGGAAAACTGCATTTTCCTTGCGCTGCTTTTTGCAGCTATCCTTTTGCGGCTCCCGCCTGAGACCAAAGCGCGCGCATAGCACTCCGTTCCAAGGCGGCGAGCAAAACCGAATACGATCCCAGACCGTTCATCAAGAGCAATCTTGCTGGGCGGTCTTTTTGTTTGAGACTAACTATTAAAAAGTCAAGCCCCAAAATGAAAAAAAAAATCCCTAAAATCCGTCAACCATTCGCTGCCCATGACAAACAGCATTCAAATGCTGGTCTTGGGACAGCGAGGGCGACGGAGAGAATAACAAAAAGCAAGCCCAGCTAACCCTCGCAAAAACAGGATAGCATTTGAATGCTTCGGTTTGTCAAGGGTTCGCTGCGCCAGCTAAGTTGTTCTTGGATTTCGCTCAGGCTCTGGAGAAAATCAAGCAGCCGTAAGATACGCTTTTCCAGACTTTTGCAAGGCATAGATCAGCCGCACGAGTTTCTTCATGGCATGGGACAGGGCAACATTGTAGTGTTTTCCTTCAGAACGTTTCTTGGCAAGGTATTCAGCAAAGACGGGATTCCAGTGGCAAAGACGTACTTGGTTGCGTTGTAGAGAGCGTATCGCAGATAGCGAGAACCGCGTTTTTCCATGTGAGCATAGCAGTTTGTGAGTTTGCCTGACTGGTATGTAGACGGAGAGCAGCCAGCGTAAGCAAGGACTTTGTCAGGAGAATCAAAGTTGGAGAAATCGCCGATTTCAGCAAGAATCATGGCAGCGGAATGAACACCCATTCCGGGAATAGAAAGAATCGGTGGATGCAATTCATCCATGATTTGCTGAATCGAATCTTCAATTTCATCAATCTCGGAGGTGAGTTCCTTAATGAGTTTAATGGTGTGCTTCAATTCTAGAGATTTGGCAGACATGACAGAACCAATGGAAGTTCTGGCGGCCTCTCGAATCTGGATGGCCTTTTTTTTTTTCGTAGCGTCCCTTGGACGCTGTTGCAAGAAGATTTGTCAGCTTGGTGAGATGAATTTCTGAAATCTGTTTTGCACCGGGATATTCACTGAGGAGCGCATAAACCGAAGCAATATGGAGAGAGGTAACGAGCTTCTCCAGTTCTGGAAACAGAATCGTGACCAGTCTGGACACTGACTGCTTCAGCTTGGCTCTTTCACGAACCTTATCGAATCGGTATCTTGTTAGTGACTTTAACTCTTCGTTGTGGTATGCTGTATCCGTGTAGGACTTGAGGTCTACATCGGACAATAGCATAGTTGCAATCGTTCTTGCATCCACACGATCGGTTTTAGTTTTGCGAAGGCTGAGACTTTTTCGGTACAGGTTGGTGTGCAAAGGATTCATGACATAGACGGCCAGGTCCTTGTCAAGAAGAAATCCAAGAATGTTGTAGCTGTAATGTCCGGTAGCCTCAAGTCCTACTTTTTATTTTGTCTGACTTTTTGGGTACAGTTTCGAATCGTTTGAAGCAGTTGCTTAAATCCATCCATGTTGTTGGGGATGGTAAAGCAGTCAGCACGAACCATTCCGTCTGAATCAAGAATACAGCAGTCATGCTTATCCTTGGCAAACATCAATTCCAACACAAACCATTTTGATACCTCCGGTATATTTATTTCGATGCTGTTCAGGACCACAGACTTCTTTTTGCTCTTGTAACCTCGTTCTAAATAAACCGTCTGGCGGTATTTAACTGATTAACATTTCAACAAAGAGGCTGTGGTTGGAGCCTCCAATAAACCGTCTTTACGGTAGGTGAAAATTACCAATCCACAGCATCCTAAACATTGTAGCATACCGCTGGAGAGCGGTCTATAAATACTACTCTTTTTTATAATACGAGGTTGATTATGCGTCAGATATTGCTTTTCGCGGCACTTGCCGCCGTGCTTGCACTGCTTCTGGTGAGCTGCGGGGGAACCAAGGACAAGCCGGTGCCGACAGAGGAGGACGCTCCCGGCAAGGCGGCGTATCATAAGATCAGCGCCGAGGAAGCCTATGAGATGATGGTCTCGCAGGAGGTCGTGGTGGTGGATGTCCGCACCCGGGAGGAATACGATGGCGGGCATATTTGAAAACGCCGTCCTTGTGCCCAATGAGAGCATCGGGAGCGAAATGCCCGAGACGCTGCCCGATAAGGAAGCGACGCTGCTGATCTACTGCCGCAGCGGCCGCCGCAGCAAGGATGCTGCACAAAAGCTGCTGGCGCTGGGGTATCAGAGCGTCTACGACTTCGACACGATCCTGATTGTCCAAACTCAATTCAAGGTCATGGTCGATGATGGGCAGCTTGAACCAGACGGACTTCAGCCACTGTCCATTAGGCTGGCGTTCCGGGTAGATCTGCACCTCGTCGATCAAAATCTCCACCAGTCTGCGGCGTTCCGCCTCGGTCATGGTGGCATAAAGCTTGTCAAAGCAAATCAGGATCTTATAGATGTTGCCGCCTGTGATTTTGTCGGCTTCAATGGCCTGCTTCTTTGCCCGGGCATCCATCAGTTCATTTTCCACCTCTTCGATTTTATCGTACATCTTATAAAGGCGGTCGTCCGGGTCAAGGCTGTCGATCTCCTCCATAAGCCGGGATTTTGTGGAGTAGTGCTGCCGTAGCTGCTTCTCATAGGCGGCGATCTCCTGCTCAATGGCAGTGGTATCTACCTTCATGTGTAGACCTTGATCTTTTCTGCTGCCATTTCCAGCACCTCCCATTCGTACCGTCTTGTTCGGAATAGACTTTGCAAGCAAAGTCGTGTGCCAAAGGCGCTGCTCTCGCCTGTCGGCTCGGTCAAGCGCTTCAAAATGCAACGCATTTTGAGGTCGCCACTGGCGACCCGCGCCCCTTTGATTCTCCGTTCACATTGTCCTACGGACGATGTGATTTTATTGTTGTAGCGATTCGCTTCATCCCGGTTTCGTCCCGGTTTGCAGAATGCCCTTGCAATCCGAAAGGAGCCGTGCTATAATGCCGCTGTAATTGAATCAGAAATCTTCAGGGCAGGGTGCGATTCCCTACCGGTGGTACAGCCCACGAGCCGTAAGGCATGATTCGGTGAAACTCCGAAGCCGACAGTACAGTCTGGATGAAAGAAGATACCAAGCGCAGAGCCCGCACGGTTCGGCGCTTGTGGAGGCTGCTCTGGGATGCGTTTGCATTCTGGAGCTTTCTTTTTTTGCACAAGGGTCCCTTGTGTCTTTTCGGCTTGCCCTGAACGTTTTTGTTCAGGGCTTTTTCTTTTGAGGCGACACGATGAACGACAAAGAGTATATGCGTTTGGCTTTGCAGCTTGCAAAAAAAAGGGTTGCGGATGGACGTCTCCCCCAACCCGATGGTGGGTGCCGTGGTCGTAAAAGAGGGCAGGATCATCGGACAGGGCTGGCACCAGAGATACGGTCAGGCTCATGCGGAGCGCAATGCGCTGGCATCCTGCACCGAAGATCCACAGGGAGCGACCCTGTATGTGACATTGGAGCCGTGCTGCCATTACGGAAAGCAGCCGCCCTGCGTGGATGCGATTCTGGACGCGGGCATTCACCGGGTGGTCGTGGGTTCTGCTGACCCGAATCCGCTGGTGGCTGGAAAAGGAATTGCAATCCTGCGCGCACACGGCATAGATGTGACCGAAAATGTTCTGCAAGAGGAATGCGATGCGCTGAACAAGGTGTTCTTCCACTATATCACCACAAAACGCCCCTTCGTTTCCATGAAATACGCCATGACGATGGACGGAAAAATCGCCACATACACAGGCGCTTCCAAATGGATCACCGGGGAAATTGCCCGGAATCATGTTCAACGGCAGCGACACCGATTCCGCGGCATTATGGTGGGAGTCGGAACCATCCTAGCAGATGACCCGCTGCTGACCTGCCGGATAGAGGGTGGCCGTGATCCCGTCCGGATCATCTGTGATACACATTTGCGGACACCGCTGCAATCACAGGTGGTCATGACCGCCAAACAGGTCCCGACCATTCTTGCGACCTGCTGCGGCGACCCGGAGAAGCAGGCGGCATATCAACAGGCCGGGTGCCGGGTCCTTTGTCTGGAAGCGCATTGCGGTCATGTGTGAATCTTCTGCAACTGATGGAACAGCTGGGCCAGGAGCAGATCGACAGCATTCTGCTGGAAGGCGGCGGAACCTTGAACTGGTCTGCACTGGAAAGCGGCATCGTGCAGCAGGTACAGGCTTACATTGCCCTGAAGCTGTTCGGAGGAAGGGATGCCAAAGCACCCATTGAGGGTGCAGGTGTCCCGCTTCCGGATGCTGCATTCCGCCTGAAGAACAGCCGATTGGAACAGCTTGGCAAAGATTTCCTGATCGAAAGTGAGGTGGAGTACCCGTGTTTACCGGAATCGTGGAAGAAGTCGGAACAATAAAATCCATCAATCGGGGACAGCATTCCGCCGTACTGACTGTTCGTGCAAAAACGGTTCTGGAAGGAACCAGGATCGGTGACAGCATCGCCGTCAACGGCATCTGTCTGACCGTCAGGCAGCTCTTCCCGGATAGCTTTGCTGCGGATGTCATGCACGAGACCTTGAACCGCTCTGCACTTGCACAGCTCACCGTTGGAAGTGCTGTCAATCTGGAACGTGCCATGCCGGCCAACGGACGTTTTGGCGGACACATCGTAGCAGGCCATGTGGATGGCGTCGGACGCATTGCTAATATCCGAAAAGACGATACGGCTATCTGGTACACCATTCATGCAGATTCTGCGATCCTTCGCTATGTCGTTGAAAAAGGCTCTATCACAATAGACGGTATCAGCCTGACCGTGGCTGCGGTGGAACCTACGGGCTTTTCCGTGTCCACGATACCGCACACCGTCCGTCAGACGAATCTGAACCAACGGCACAAAGGGGATTTTGTCAATCTGGAAACCGATGTTGTTGGAAAATATATCGAGAGGCTGCTTCCATCAGAAACACCAAAGCAAAACACGCTCACAAAAGAAATGCTGCTGCGCTGCGGCTTTTAACAAGGAGTTTTTACTATGAATTTCAATACCATTCCCGAAGCTTTGCAAGACCTGAAGCAAGGAAAAATCATTCTGGTAACGGATGACCCCGACCGTGAAAACGAGGGCGATTTCATCTGCGCCGCCGAGTTTGCCACCACGGAGAACATCAACTTTATGGCGACCCACGGCAAAGGTCTGATCTGTATGCCGATGTCCGAGGCTTTCGTCCAGAAGCTGCAATTTCCGCAGATGGTGCAGTATAACACCGACAACCATGAAACGGCATTTACGGTGTCCATCGACCACGTTTCTACTTCTACGGGCATTTCTGCCGCAGAGCGTTCCATTACGGCGATGGCTTGTGTGGACGATCACGCAAAAGCAGAAGATTTCCGCAGACCGGGCCATATGTTCCCCCTTCTGGCAAAAAAGAACGGTGTGTTGGAGCGCAACGGTCATACGGAAGCAACCGTTGACCTGTGCCGTCTGGCGGGACTGAAGGAATGCGGCCTGTGCTGCGAGATCATGCGGGAGGACGGCACCATGATGCGCACTGCTGAACTGGCAAAGCTGGCAGAGCGTTTCCAGATCAAATTCATCACCATCCGTGATTTACAGGAGTACCGCAAGTGTCACGATAAACTGGTCGATCAGGTGACGGCAGTGAACCTGCCCACCAAATATGGCACCTTCAGAGCTTATGGTTTTGTGAGCCGCCTGAACGGAGAGCATCACATTGCACTGGTAAAAGGTGACATTGGCGATGGAAAGGATATTCTGTGCCGCGTCCACTCGGAATGCCTGACAGGAGATACATTTGGCTCTTTGCGTTGTGACTGCGGCCAGCAGCTGGCCGCTGCCATGACGCAGATCGAAAAAGAAGGCCGGGGGATCCTGCTCTATATGCGGCAGGAAGGCCGGGGCATCGGTCTGATCAACAAGCTGCGGGCCTATGAATTGCAGGAGCAGGGCATGGATACGCTGGAAGCCAATCTCGCTCTGGGGTTCCATGGAGATGAACGGGAGTATTATCTCGGCGCGCAGATCCTCCGGGAACTTGGCGTAAAAAGCCTGCGCCTGCTTACCAATAACCCGGACAAAGTATATCAGCTCTCCGAGTTTGGGCTGGAGATCTCCGAGCGCGTACCCATTCAGATGACGGCGACCCCGTATGACCTGTTTTACCTGAAAACCAAGCAGGCACGGATGGGACATCTTTTGGAATATTAACAACGAAAGAGGTATTTAAAAATGAAAACATTTGAAGGCAAGCTGGTTTCTCAGAATATCAAGGTCGGTATCGTAGCTGCCCGCTTCAACGAATTTATCACGTCCAAACTTCTGAGCGGAGCAATGGATGGTCTGCTCCGGCACGATGTGCAGGACGCTGATATTCATGTTGCATGGGTTCCGGGTGCTTTTGAGATCCCACTGGTTGCCTCTAAAATGGCAAAAAGCGGAAAGTATGATGCTGTGATCTGCCTTGGTGCCGTGATTCGCGGTTCTACCAGCCATTACGACTATGTGTGCAATGAGGTTTCCAAAGGCATTGCCACGGTCTCGCTGGAAAGCGGGGTTCCCGTCCTCTTTGGTGTTCTGACCACCGAAAACATCGAACAGGCCATCGAGCGGGCAGGCACCAAAGCAGGTAATAAAGGCTATGACTGTGCAGTCAGTGCCATCGAGATGGTAAACCTGCTCCGGGAAATGGATACCGCCGCAGAGTAAAATACACGCAGGAGTTTGCCATGATCGTTATAAAAACCCGACAGCCTGACCCGGAATTGGAGCAGAAGATCCGGATGCTTCTGGAACGAGAGCACATCGAGGCAGAGCAAATATCCATTGATTCATGGGAGAAGTTGGTTCTTCCGGAGCTTACACTGGACGGAATGACCCACGAAGTGTCGTGCAACGGCAGAAAAGTCTCCCTTACACGACTGGAGTTCGATTTGCTGCTGATGCTTGCCTCCCACGAAGGACAAATCTTCTCAAAAGAAGAGCTTTTCCGTGCTGTGTGGGGACAAAACTGTGACGACACCTTAAAGGTCGTGGCAAATACCGTTTCCAATCTGCGAAAGAAACTGGCCGACTGCGGAAACTTTATCCGCACTACCCACGGCGGCTATGCTTTTGTAAGCCAAAAGGAGAACGACCCGGCATGACCAGGATCTTATTTATTTGTCTCGGAAATATCTGCCGAAGCCCGATGGCGGAGTATGTGATGAAAGACCTTACGTCCAAGGCAGGACTATCCGAGCAATTTGAAATCGCATCAGCCGCCACCAGTGCATGGGAAATCGGAAATCCGGTCTATCCTCCTGCACGGCAGAAGCTGGCAGAACATGGCATCGACTGCAACGGCAAGACCGCCCGGCAGATGACCCGGCTGGATTATGCACGGTATGATCATCTGATTGGCATGGACGAAAGTAATCTGTGCGACATCCTGCGGCTTGTCGGCGGAGACCCACAGCATAAAGTCTCGCTGCTGATGGCGCATACGGATCATCCCCGTGAAGTGGCAGACCCATGGTTCACAGGAGATTTTGAAGCCACATGGCAGGATATACTGGAAGGATGCACGGCATTGCTTGAGGAACTGCGATCATAACAGATTATCATAAAAATGGACGATGTCTGCCAGTTGACAGACATCCGTCTATTTTTTTATTTCAAATCATCTTAAAATACTTCAGCGCCTCCCGGATGGCTTTTTCCTTCTCCGGCGGGCACTTAAGCTGCTTGGGGTTCTCAGCCTTAGGCTTGTTGTAGTTCTGCCGCTCCTTGATGCCGCACTTGCGCTTGACCTGTGCAATATAGAGGTTGCTCACGTTCAGACCGGTGTGCTCCTTGACGTACTCCCGGATCTCTTCATATGGAGCAGATCTATGATACGCTTCCATGTAGCACACTTCGTGTCTCTTTAGAAACCGAGGGTAACGGTCAAAGCCATCCGTTTGCACCATGGTCAAAATGCAAAAAGCGCAGCCGCAGATATTCTCTACGGCTGCGCTTCGATCCATTTTCAAAGCTTCGGCATCACTCAACGCCATATTGTTGTCTAAATAAATCAGCGACGATGTTTTGCCTTTGAGGCATCGGGCGGCCGGACGAAGCCAGACTCGCCGCCTACTCCGCGCAGAGCTCCGCCACCAGAGCGTCCATCTGCGCTTCGCTGGTTTGGTTCAATGCACCACGCAGAGACACTACCGTTTCGTAAAGGTAGATATCCTTCATCTCCTCCAATTTGGTGCGCATCAGCCGAGCGGCAGCAGGGGCCCAAGAGCCGTTTTCAATAAGGCCGATCCGGCGGTTTCGGAATCCCTTTGTCTGTAAATGATCCAAAAACTCCTTCATGGGCGGAAACAGTCCTCCGTCATAGGTGGCGCAGGCCAACACCAGTTTCCCACAGTAGAATGCGCTGGTCACGGCATAGGAAAGGTCTGTTGCCGTCAGATCGCACATGGTGACTTGCGCACCTTTTCCCTCCAGCTTGCTCTTGAGGGCCTCCGATGCATATGCGGTATTTCCATGGATGGACGCGTGGACGATCAGGATGCCCTCCGGGTCTTCCGGTTTCCATTGTGACCAGAGATCATAGAGCCGCAGATACTCCCCCAAGTCTTCTGTGAGCATGGGGCCATGGAGCGGGCAGATCGTTTTGATCTCCAGCGCGGAGATTTTTTTCAGCAGCGCCTGCACCTGTGCGCCATACTTTCCGACGATGTTGTAATAATACCGCCGGGCCTGCGGCGCCCAGGGGGCACGGGCCGTCCGTTCCAGTGAACCGAAGCGGCCGAAGGCATCCGCCGAGAACAGGATCTTTTCCTCCTCTTCATACGCTGCCATCACCTCCGGCCAGTGTACCATCGGCGCCAGCAGGAAGCGCAGCCGGTGCAAACCCAAGGAAAGCGTACTGCCCTCACCAACCTCCAGCATACGGTCTTCCGACAATGCACCTGTGCCGAAGAACTGCTTGAGCAGGGTAAATGTTTTCGCGTTTCCCACGATCTTCATCTCCGGGTACTTTTGTGCCAGCTGCATGAGGCTGCCGGAATGATCCGGCTCCATATGTGTGACCACAAGATAGTCGGGGTTGCGCCCCTCCAACACCTGCGCTACATTGGAAAGCCATTCCTCCGCCGCCCGTGCGTCCACGCTGTCCATCACGGCGATTTTCTCGTCCAGAATGACATAGGAGTTGTAGCTCACTCCCATAGGCTGGACGGGGTACTGGTTTTCAAAGAGTGCCAATGTGTTATCATCCACCCCTACATAGCGGATGGCATCTGTTACCGTTTGAATGGTCATAATACAAAACAACTCCTTATCATCTGTTCAAGACCTGCATCTCTGGGTTCTTCTCCCCGAATTTCTCGCGCAGCGCGCTGCAGATATCCTCCCGGGACTTGCCCTGCTTCTCACCGTTTTTAATGAGCTTGTACGCCTGAAACAGCGCCGAGGGGCCGATCTCGCTGCTGAAAAAGCCGATGCCCTGATTCCATGCCAGCAGTTCGAACACGTCGTCCAACGCGGCGCTCTCCACGCCGTGGATATATGCCTTTACCAGCTCCCGCGCCGCCTGCCGCATCCGGCCTGCGCCGACTGCGTTGGTCAGGGACAGCAGCAGCCGCGTTTCGTAGGGCAGTACGCGCTTCTCGCTCTGCCATGTGGTCTCCCAAAAATCCACGGCGATCTGCCCCAGCTTTTCATCGATCATGGGATAGTTCAAAAGAGCCAGCGGCTTGAAGGGAGCGGAGCTGTCGCCTTCCTTCTTCTCCACACGGCAGAACCAGACATGGAACTCCGCCTCACTCCGCCGCTCGGTGTGGTGCTCGTAGCCCAAGCCCTCCATGACAGCGTACAGTGGATGCGGCTCAAAGGTCTGGATGATGTGTAATCCTTCGCCCACCTCCAACGCCTCGGCTCTTTTCTTCAGCCCTTCAAAGAAGCTGCCCTGTATATGGCGCACATCCACGGTCTGAAACCCCTGCGCCTTATTCTTCCAGTTTTCGTAGCTCATGCGGTTATTCTCCTTTCTTCACTCGATAAAACCAGATGTGATATTCGCTGCCGCTCACCTTCTCCGTATGATGTTCAAAGCCCATAAGAGCCAGCACCGGGTATAGGGGAACGGGCTCGAAGGTCTGGATGATATGCAGTCCTTCGCCGTTTTTCAGCGCGGCAGCTTTTGCCTTCAATGCGGGGAAGAAGTCCATCTTTTTGCCCCGCACGTCCATCACTTCGAATGTGCCGATTTTGTCCTTCCAGTTTTCATAACTCATAGTCTTTGCCTCTCTTGCAGAAAGCTCACGCCTCTTCGAAGGAATCCTTACCCACGCCGTCCAGCTTAGGACAGCCCACCAGGGTAATGTGTCCCTTGATGAACCGCTCGTGGAAAGCGGCGTAGGCGTAGGCGGTGCAGTCGGCGGCAATCAGGAGCCGTGCGCCGTCAAAATACGGGGCGTTTATCCTGATCGATTTCAATGATCCGTCGTTTCATGTTCGATCCTCCTGTTGCCTTTGTGCGTTCATTGTACTATACTAAGAGCAACAAGTCAGTTGAATTTTCAACGAAAGAGGACTTTTTATGAAAGAATTTTTTCCGGTGCTTCATACGGCGGCGCTTTTCTCCGGCATTTCCGACGAGGAGCTTGCCGCCATGCTTTCCTGCCTTGGGGCGAGGATCGGCACCTTCCCCAAAGGCTCCCGCCTGCTCCGCGCCGGAGAGGCGGTGGAGGAGGTGGGTCTTGTGCTGGCGGGCAGCGCCCTCGTCGTGCAGGAGGACATCTGGGGGAACCGCAACATCCTCTCCAAGACCGGGCCGGGGCAGACCTTCGCGGAGGTGTTCGCCTGCGCGCCGGGAGCGGTGCTGAACGTGAGCGTGGAGGCGGAGAGCGCGGTGACGGTGATGTTCTTGCGCGTAAGGCGCGTTTTGAGCGTGTGCCCCTCCGCCTGCTCCCACCATAGCCGGATCATCCGCAACCTGCTGGGCGAACTGGCGGAGAAGAACCTGCGGCTCAACGAAAAGCTCACCCACATGGGCCAGCGCACGACGCGTGCAAAGCTGATGTCCTATTTTTCCGCCGAGGCACAGCGGCGCAGCGTCTATGAGTTCGACATTCCGTTTTCAAGGCAGCAGCTTGCGGATTACCTCGGTGTGGATCGCAGCGGGCTGTCTGTGGAGCTTGGAAAAATGCGGGATGAGGGCCTGCTCGACTTTCACAAAAGCCATTTCCTTCTCAAAACGCCGGAGACTGACCGTCCCTTTCCTTCTGCGCGTTAAGGAGCCCCCTTTGGGCGCATTGGCAAGTGCGGATAACCCCGTCAGCCACGGAGCGTCGGGGTTTTGCAGATGGAAGAAGCAGCTATACTACGCAAAAAAACACAGCCGCAGAGTACATCTGTGGCTGTGTTTTGTGTTCAGTTGCTTACTGTTGCGTGGACTGGATATGGAGAGACAACATATCTCCCGATCTTACATGGGTTTCTTATCTGCCATCACTCTGGCAGTTTGCCTTGCAGATATGTCGGCATCCCCACTGCGGTCGTATCCGGCCTGACCTTAAACATGGCGGCTTTTTCAATCTACCTTCCTTATCGGTTTTCCGCGATATACTTCTCCGCCATGTGAACTGCCACCGCGCCGTCCGCCACGGCGGTGACCACCTGACGGAGGGGCTTCGTCCGCACGTCGCCCACGGCGTAAACGCCGGGAATACTGGTTTCCGTGGTCTCTCCGGCCACGATATAGCCGCCGCCGTCCAGCTCCAGTTGACCCACCGCCAGCGCCGTGGCGGGCTGTCGGCCCACGCTGACAAATACGCCGTCGCAGTCCACCACGCTTTCCTCACCGGTGACGGTGTCCCGCAGGCGGACGCCGGTCAGCCTGTCCCCGGAAAGCAGTGCGGAAACGACGCTGTTCCAACGGAATTCCACGTTTTCGGCCTGTGTCAGCGGCTCGTGATAGATTTTGGTGGCCCGCAGGGTGTCTCTGCGGTGGACGAGGATCACCTTTTTCGCCACGCGGCTGAGAAGGAGGGCATCTGCCGCGGCGGAATTGCCGCCGCCCACCACGACCACCGTTTTGCCCTTGTAAAACATCCCGTCGCAGGCGGCGCAGTAGGCCACGCCTCGGCCCACCAGTTCCGACTCTCTGGCCACGCCCAGCTTTCTGGGGTTCGCACCGGTGGCCAGCACCACGGTTTTCCCCAGGAAGATCCCCTCGCTGGTCTCCACGAGCTTGGGAACCGCCGTCAGATCCATGCGGAGGACTTCTGCGTATTCGCTGCGTACCCCAAAACGCTCCGCCTGCTTTTGCATCTTCTCCGCCAGAGAGAAGCCGTCAATCCCGTCCTCAAAGCCGGGATAGTTGTCGATCTGCTCGGTCAGTGCCATCTGCCCACCGGCGGACAGTTTTTCCAGCACGACGGTGTCCAGCCCCGCCCGTGCCGCGTACAGGGCGGCGGTGTAGCCGCCTGGGCCGCCGCCCACCACGATCATATCATAAACATGATTGTTGCTCATATCTGAACCCTCCGTTATTTCGCCAAGGCTTCCTGAATGAAACGGTCGATCTCTGCCTTTGAGCCGGGCGCGATGATGGAATCCACGGCCTTTCCGTTCCGGTACAGCACCAGAGTTGGGATGTCCTCGATCCCCTCGGCCCTCGCCAGCCGCGGCTCCTCGTCAATGTTGATTTTGCCGACGGCAAGGCTGTCCGCGTATTCCTCTCCAATCTTCTCATACGCAGGGCCGATCCTCCGGCAATAGCCGCACCAGGGCGCCCAGAAATCCACCAAAACAGGCTTTTCCTCCCGGATCAACTGCTTAAACTGCTCCTGATTCATATTCATAGCTGCCATATCTGTCAGCTCCTTTCCTTTGTTTGGGTATTCTCAAGACTCCGGTCTCGCCCCACACCACATTGTGACCTCATCCTGAGATGACGGTAGCCATATAAAAAATACCTCCTATTTTCCTTACTCAGACTCTGACTGATAGGTTCTTCTTTTCTAATGGAACATACGCTCAACCGCGGATCGACGGTCGCGCATTTTACCGTTGCCTTGCTTCCCCAAGAGCCGTTACATGTGGTACACCGCAGCGGAGCGAAGTCCTTCCGGCAGGCCGTCGGGCGCAGCAGGTGAAAGTTCCCAGCGTACCTGCCCCGCCCACTGGGAGGCGACGGCGGAGAAGTGGAGCATGACAATACCGAGATCCAATGCGGCATCCAAATTATCGGTGTAGGCATCCTCCTGCTGCACCAAATAGATGCTGTGATCCTGCACAAGGAAGCCATAGGGCTGACGGTTGAGATAGCTGGGGGAGAGCGAAGCGGCGTAGAAGGACTGCCAGAGCATATCGTCGTAGAAGTCCATCATCTCGTCAAGCCCAGACTTGTTGCTCCAGCTCCCCATGTGAACCAAATCATGCACGCCCTTTTTGGGCGCGTAGTACTGCTGCTCGGCCCGCACATCGATCTGAGACATACTTAGGATATTCAGCCGCAGCTTTTTTGCGGTCTTTTCCCCGTAGCCAAAGGCAACGATTGCCGCCACCTCTAACGGGGTGGTGAGAGACAGTGCCTTTTTGATTTTGTCGCTGTCGGTGAAGGTCATCCAGCAGGTGTCAATGTCCAACTCAGTCAGCTTGAGGACGAGATCTTCCATCATGTAGCCGGCGTTGATGGCCGCATAGGAATGCGGGGCAGACATAAGGAGCAGGTAGTGCGGTGCTCCGATGAGAAATTGCTTATAGCCCGCTGAGCTCTCCAGCGCCGGCTGTGCATCCTTGTCCAAGACGATCAACTCCGTTGCAATCTCCGGGACAAGACGGGGGCAGGCCTTTTCATAGTAGGATCGGAGCTGGCCGATAGCCTCGCTCGGAACTTCCTTTTCGCGGAATGCGTGAACGGATCTGCGATTTTGAATCATAGCGCTGTAATTCATAGTAGTGTATCTCCTATTCTGATGTCTGTGGTTTTCTTATAAATCGTCTATCAGTGCGGTGCTCTTGGCGTAGGCGGTACTGCGTGCCTCAAAGAAATCGGTCTTGACCATGTTGGCGTCGGCGTACTGGCTGACCCATTCCATGCTCTCCGGTTCGCTCTCAAAGCCTGGATACAATGCGGGATAGCCAAGGCTCGTCCAGCGGAGGTTGCCGAGATAGCGGATGTAATCGCTGATCATTTGCCGGTTCAGCCCGGGGATGTCGTCGCCGATCACATAATGCCCCCATGCGATCTCCTGCTCCACGCCCTCGCGCATCATCTCGCGCAGCGCTTGTACGCTCTCGGCGGTGAACAACTCCGGCTGCTCCTTTTGCAGCTCCGTGATGATATTGCGGAACAGCCACAAGTGCGTGTTCTCATCGCGGTTGATGTAGCGAATCTCCTGCGCCGAGCCGGGCATCTTCCCGTTTCGGGAGAGATTGTAGAAGAACATAAAGCCGCTGTAAAAATAGATGCCCTCCAAAATATAGTTCGCCATCATCACGCGCAGCAGCGAGGGAGCGTCCTTCCGCTCCTGAAACTCGTTGTAGCAGTCCCCAATGAAGGTGTTGCGGCGCAACAGATGCTCGTCCGTTTTCCATTGGTAGAGGATGTCATTGCGCTCCACGGGGGAACAGATGGTGTCGAGCATATAGCTGTAGCTCTGTGAGTGGACACACTCCTGAAACGCCTGAATGGACAGGCAGAGATTGACCTCGTTGGCGGTAATGTAGGCGCCGATATTAGGCAGGTTCGCTGTCTGAATGGAATCCAAAAAGACAAGAAAACTCAGAATTTTATCGTAGGCGCTGCGCTCGGCTGACAGCAGGCGGGGATAGTCCTTCACATCCTGCGAGAGATTGATCTCCTCAGGGATCCAAAAGTTGTTCATGGCCTGCCGGTACCAGTCGCTGACCCAAGCGTACTTCATATTGTTGAAGTCGTTGAGGTTGGTGGTATTGCCGCCGATCATGCGCCGCAGGCGCACATCAAGGTCGCCCTCCGGGTTAAAGAGGGGCTTTTTCTTCAGTTCCGTCATGCTATCCTCCTTATGACGAGCAGCTTTCGCAGTTCTCGACCTCAAGGGCCTTGCTGCGGACATAGTAAATGGTCTTGACGCCGACCCTCCACGCCTCTAAATACAGTCCGAGCACCTGACGCATGGAATAGTCATTGGTGATATAGAGATTCATGCTCTGCGCCTGGTCAATATGTCTCTGGCGAAGGCCCGCGGCGCGTACCGACCAGCTTTGGTCGATCAGATGCGCTGCCTTATAGTACCACCATGTGTCCATAGAAAGCTCCGGAGCAACGCGGGGCAGCATGCTGCCCTTTTTTTTTTTCCTCTAAAAAGAATTTCTTCATAATTGGATCTATACCCGCCGACGTGCCGGAGAGGATAGATGTGCTGGAGGTGGGTGCGACCGCCAGCAGATAGGCGTTGCGCATTCCCTGCACCGCCACCGTTTTCGCAAGCGCCCGCCACTTTTCGGAGGTATAACCCCGCTTTTCAAAATACGCGCCCGTCTGCCAGTCGCTGCCCTCAAAGAGCGCGTAACGACCCTTTTCCCGTGCCAGTGCTGTGTCCGCCTTGACGGCGGCGTAGTTGATGAGCTCGAACACTGCGTCGGTGAAGGCAAGGTGCTTATCGCTCTCCCAGTGGATGCCGCGCTTTGCCAGCATGTGGTGGTAGCCGCTGACGCCCAGGCCGATGCTGCGGTACTTCTGATTGGTGAGCCGCGCGTATTCCAACGGGTAGAAGTTGAGGTCGATCACATCATCCAGTGCGCGGATGGCCGTTTCCACCGTGCGTTCCATATAGGCCTCGTCCTCCACCGGCAGATTACCGAGAGACAGACTCGCCAGATTGCAGACCACAAACTCACCTGGGCGTGTGGCCGTCACCACTATTGTGTCGCCGTTCTCCGTATGCACCTCAGTGCTGATGTGCTCGATGGGTGCCATGTTCTGCGCGATCTCCGTACAGAGATTGGAGCAATAGATCATTCCCGTGTGGCCGTTTGGGTTCATATGATTTACACTGTCTCGATTGAAAGCGAAGGGTGTGCCGGTCTCCACTGCCGAGCGAAGCACCAGCCGCACGATGTCCTTGACGGTGACGCTGCGCTTTTCGATGCGCGGGTCATTGACGCAGTCCAGATACCGCTTCTCCCATTCCGTACCCCAGTAATCCTCCAGCGCGTAGCCCTTGACCGTGAGGATCTCATGCGGACACATGAGATGCCACGGCGCGTCTATGTTCTCCTCCGCCAGTCGCCAGAAGAGATCCGGATAGCACACGGCGGGAAACACATCATGCGCCTTCATGCGGTCGTCGCCGTTGTTGGTGCGCAGTTGAAGGAATTCCGGCAGATCCCGGTGCCATGCGTCTAAGTAAACCGCCACAGCGCCCTGCCGCATCCCCAACTGATCCACCGCCACGGCGGTGTCGTTGACCAGCCGGATCCAGCGGATAACACCGCCCGCCGCCCCTTGAAAGCCGCGGATGGTGCTGCCTGCAGCGCGCACCTTGCCGAAGTACATCCCCATTCCACCGCCGAATTTAGAGACCTTTGCGAAGTTGTCCAGCGAGCGGTAGATGCCGTCCAGACTGTCCGGCACCGTGTCGATAAAGCAGCTTGAAAGCTGATGGTAGGGCTTTCGCGCGTTGGACATGGTAGGTGTCGCCATCGTGACCTCCATACGGCTGAGCATATCGTAAAAGCGCTTTACCCACCCCATGCGATTAGAGCCTTCGTTCATAGCAAGATGCAGCGCGATACCCAAAAACATCTCCTGCGGTGTTTCCAGCGGCACGCGGCTGCGTGACTGGATCACATAGCGTTTGAGCAGCAGGTCAAGGCCGGAGTAGGTGAACAGCTCGTCCCGTTCCGGGCAGAGAAAGTCCTCCGCCATGGCGATCTCCTCGTGGGTATAGTGGGCAAGGATATAGTCACCGTAGAGTCCCTTATCCGTCAGATAGCGAAGCCTGCCATAGAGGTCGCCGATGCCGCGCCCCTCCCATTTCTGTGCGTTGCTGCAGCGAAAGGAGTGGTTCAGAAGCCGCGCCGCGATGAACTCCCACTTGGGTGCCTCTGCCGTAGTCAGCTCTACCGCTGCCTTGGTCAGTGCCTCAGCCCGCTCATCCTCCGTCATGCCCGGGCGACAGAAGCTCTCAAACTTCATTTGAAGCGCCGCGAGGGAGTAGACTTCCTCGGCAAAATCCATCTGGATGCGGCGCAACACCTCGTCAAGCGAGTCATCCCCCACCGTCTGCGCGATGGTATGCCGGACGCGGCGCAGCGCAGACCGCTTTTCGCGATAGAGGATGTACGCCTTGGCCACCTCATAGTGTCCGCGCTCCATGAGCGTCCGCTCCACCTCGTCCTGCACACGTTCCACGGTGAGCGGTACTGTGACGGAGAGATTGTCGAGAACGGCGGCGAGGATCTCATCCAGCTCTCTGCTCCCGATCTCCCTCCCCTGTCCATCAAACGCTTTTTTCATGGCGTTGAAAATTTTCTCCTGTTGAAAGGGAACAGACTTCCCGTTTCGTTTTCTGATCTCCATTTCGATCCTCTCATCTTCTCCGGTCACTTCTCATGTCCTTTTGGGCAAAGAGCGGGCAAGCGCAGTATCACGCTTGCCCGCTCTGTTTTTGAAAGCCGGTTTTTCTGCAGCCGACGCGGCGGGGCAGTTTGTTGTCTGTTGTCTTGGTTTTGGCTTCCCTGCCAGTCACTTCATAGATTCCAGAATGGCGTCCGCCAGTGCTTCCAGCTCAGTGCGCTTGTCCGTGCCCATGGACGAGGCGAGGCTGAGCCGCTCGTTGAGCACCGTCATGTTCTTAAGCTCATCGTTGACGAATTTCTGCATGAGGTCACCGGACTTCACCGCCCATGAGCCGTTTTCAATGATGGCAAAGGTGCGGTTTTGCAGATTCAGTGCCTTCATATCCATGAGGAAGTCATGCATGGCGGGGTAGATGCCGAGGTTGTAGGTCACAGAGGCCAGGACAATGTGACTGTACTTAAACGCCTCGGAGATCAGCTGGGAGACATGAGTGGAGGACACATCGTACATCGCCACCTTGCTCATGCCCTTATCGCAGAGCGACGCCGCCAGCGCCTGCGCCGCGTTCTCCGTGTTGCCGTACATGGAGGCGTAGACGATGAGCATGCCCTTGGTCTCAGGGGCATAGCGGCTCCATGTGTCGTACTTTTCGATGAACCAGCCCAGATCCTTGCGCCACACGGGGCCGTGGAGCGGGCAGATGTACTTGATCTGATCCAAAACGCCGCCGGCCTTTTTCAGCAGGAGCTGGATGTGGGGGCCGTACTTGCCCACGATGTTGGTGAGGTAGCGGCGGGCGTCGTCCAGCCAGTCCCGCTCGAAGTCTACCTCGTCGGCGAACAGCTTGCCGTCCAGCGCGCCGAAGGTGCCGAAGGCGTCGGCGGAAAAGAGGACGCCGTCGGTGACGTCGAGGGTCACCATGGCCTCCGGCCAGTGAACCATAGGCGCGCCCACAAAGGTGACGGTGTGCTTGCCGAAGGAGAAGGTGTCACCCTCCTTCACCTCGATGCACTCATGTCCGTCCACATGGAAGCCGAACTGCCGCATAAGCATGAATGCCTTCTCGTTGGAGATCAGTTTCACCTTGGGATGGCGCAGCAGGATCTCCTCGATGCAGGCGGCGTGATCCGGCTCCAGATGGTTGACCAGCAGGTAGTCCAGCTCGCGGCCATCCAGCACATACGCCAGATTTTCCAAAAGCTGGCGGCAGGCAGACCAGTCCACCGTGTCAAAGAGCACCGTCTTTTCATCCAGCAGGCAGTAGGAGTTGTAGCTTACGCCCCGGGGAATGGGGAAGCAGTTTTCAAACAGGGCCAGGCGATGGTCGTTGGCGCCCACCCAGTAGAGGTCGTTCGTTACTTTACGCACGCAATACATCTTATCTTACCTCCTTCACGGTTCAAGCCTTTACAAATTGATCTTTCGTCTCCGCGCACTCGGGACACACCCACTCGGCGGGAAGCTGCTCGAAGAGCGTACCCGGCGCGATCTCGCCGTCCTCGTCGCCCAACTCCGGCACATACTCGTAGCCGCAGCCGCTGCAGACGTAGCGGTCGCCGATGGGAGCGGGCTTCGGCGGCGTGGGCCGCTTCATCTTTACCATGGGCGGCGCGGGCAGCTTTTCGCCGCTATCCAGCGCAGCGGTGAGCAGGGGCAGGATCTCCGCCACATCGCCCACGATGCCGTAGTCGCAGTTCTTGAAGATAGGCGCGTTACCGTTCTTATTGATGGCCACGATGGTGGAGGCGTCCTTGATGCCCTTGAGGTGCTGGGATGCGCCGGAGATGCCGCAGGCGATGTACAGATTGCCGGTGAACTTCTGACCGGACATACCCACATAGCGGTTCAGCGGCAGATATTTGAGGGTCTCCGCCACGGGACGGGAGGAGCCGATGGCCGCGCCGGCGGCCTTGGCCAGCGCCTCTACCAGTTTCATGTTCTTTTTCTCCCCGATGCCCTTGCCCGCGGAGACCACCCGCTCCGCCTGCGGGATGGGCGTATCCATGGGGATGCCCACGGAGAAGTCGTGACCGTCCTTCTTCAGCGCCGCCACAAGGTCGGCCACCTGCTGGGCGGCATCCCCCTCCCGGAAGATGGTCTTTTTGCGAATGCCGGTGATGGGCGCGGGTTTCTTGGCCGCCGAACGGCTCTCGCCGCCGGAGCTCTTGCCCAGCCTGCCCACCAGATGAGAGGCGATGACCACCCGCTGGATCTCGTTAGTGCCCTCGTAGATGGTGGTGATCTTGGCGTCGCGGTAGGCCCGTTCCACCTCCATGCCCTTGAGGAAGCCGCTGCCGCCGTGGATCTGCAAGGCATCGTTGGTGACCTCCAGCGCGATGTCCGAGGCGTACATCTTCGCCATGGCGGACTCCATGCCGTAGGGCGCGTGCTGCTCCTTCAGCTCCGCCGCGGAGTAGATGAGGAACCGGGCGCAGCGCAGCTTGGTGGCCATATCCGCCAGCTTGAAGGCGATGCTCTGCTGGGCCGCGATGGGCTTGCCGAACTGGATGCGCTCCTTGGAATAGCTCAGTGCGTGCTCAAACGCGCCCTGGGCGATGCCCAGCGCCTGCGCGGCGATGCCGATGCGCCCGCCGTCCAGCGTGGACATGGCGATCTTGAAGCCCTCGCCCTCCTTGCCCAACAGGTTTTCCTTGGGGACCTTCACGTCGTTGAAGATCAGCTCCGCCGTGGAGGAGGAGCGAATACCCATCTTGTCATAGTGGTCGCCGAACTCAAAGCCCTTCCAGCCCTTCTCCACGATGAAAGCGGAGATGCCCCGGGTGCCGATGTCCGGCGTGGTGACGGCGAAAACCACATAGGTGTCCGCCTTAGGGGCGTTGGTAATGAAGATCTTGCCGCCGTTGAGGAGGTAGTAGTCCCCCTTATCCAGCGCCGTGGTCTCCGTGCCGCCGGCGTCGGATCCGGCGTTGGGCTCCGTGAGGCCGAAGGCGCCGATCTTCTCGCCCTTGGCCAGCGGGACCAGGTATTTCTTCTTCTGCTCCTCGGTGCCGTAGGCGAAAATGGGCCATGAGCCAAGGGAGACGTGGGCGGAGAGGATGACGCCCGCGCCGCCGTCCACACGGGCCAGCTCCTCCACCGCGATGGCGTAGCTCAGGGCGTCCAGACCGGCACCGCCGTACTCCTTGGGGTAGGGAATGCCCATCCAGCCCAGCTTACCCAGCTTCTTGACAGCCTCCTCGGGAAACTCATTGTTCTGATCCATCAGAAACGCGAGGGGCTTGATCTCCTCCTCCGCAAAGTTCCGGATCTTCGCGCGCAGCTCTTCGTGCGCCGCCGTGGTTTGAAACAGCATACGGGTACCTCCTCTTAAAATTTTACAGCTCGCTTGTATCTTGGGGATCGGATTTGCCGGTCAGCAGCCTGCGCAGGCTCACGGCACGGAACGCCTCGTCCTGCTTTCGCTGCAAGGCCGCCAGCTGACAGTGGATGGCGCACCGCCCATGCTTGTCCTGCCAGCGGCATTCATATCCCGGCTCCATGCAGGCGCACAGGACGCCCCGCTCCCCCCCACGACCCCCATGAGATCGTAGAGGGAGGTCGCGTCCAGATCGCAGGACAGCGCGCAGCCGCCGAGGGCGCCGCGGCTCACCCGCACCAAATTGCCGGCGGATAGCTTGCGCAGGATCTGGTAGGCAAACTGATTGGGGATCAATTCCGTTTCCGACATCTCGGCCACCGAATGCTTCTCCCCGTCCAGCAGCACCCGCAAAATGCGCAGCGCGTAGTCCGTCTCTTTGGTGATGATCATGCTCCGCATCCTCTTTTCGCTTGCTTGTTAATGTCATAATATCAATCTTGATAAATTTTGTCAAGATAGTTTTCAAAAAAAAATATCGCTTTATCACAGACCGCCCCAGCCCGGGTCAGCTTCGCTTTCCATTCAGCGAAAAGCCATGTTCCTTCCAATTATAGAATCCGAAAAAGCTGTGCCGTGGCAGTCCGCCGAAAGCAGAAAAGACTATGCCTGAAAACCAGAAAGCGGCGAAATTGGTTGGGGCTCGCAGGGGTCGCCCACCCAAGGCGGATAAGGCGGTCCCTGACAAGCCTAAGCCATCCAACCGAAACAAGCAATAAAGTGTGTGCTTTTCATTTTATTTATGCCGATCATTCTTGGGAGACAGTAGAAAAATTTCCATTGTTATTGACATGATGTGCGTTACAGAGTAAAGTATTCATCAAGACTGATTCGCAATAAAGAATATCATGGTCGTTCCGTGATCGAGGTCGTTATGATAAAAGGAAATGTAAAAATAGATCGCAAAAATCTCATCAGCATCCTGCAAAGCTGCCTTGTGCTGATTTTGGTGATTCTTGTCGCTCTGATGATGGTCGAGATCGGCAACCTGAAGGGCACGGCCCGCGTCATCAATTATGCCGGGCTGGTGCGCGGAGACACGCAGCGGGCGGTAAAGCTGGAGATCACAGGCACCCGAAACGATGAGTTGATCGCGTATTTAGACGATATTTTAAGCGATCTGACATCCGGGGATGGGCACTACGAATTGGTAAAGCTCAAGGACGCGGCCTATCAGGAAAGGCTGGACATCCAGAGTGCCTACTGGGAGCGGCTCAAGGCGGAGGTCGCGGCGGCCAGACAGCGTGGATATGAGAACACCCAAATCGTTGCCATGAGCGAGACCTATTTTGAAATGGCGGACGAAACGGTGTCTGCCGCGGAACACTATTCAGAAAAGATCGCCATGAAGATCCGCACTATTGAGATCCTCTCGGCACTGGATATGCTGTGCCTGGTGATCCTGATCATGCTCCAGACCGCCATGGCACTGAAAATGGCCCGGAAAAACCAACTGCTGGAGCAGAAGGCATACATCGACATCCATACCGGCCTGCCCAACAAGGGCTCCTGCGAGGAGCTTCTCAACAACAGGGAAATTCTCCGGGAGCCTACGGCCTGCGTCATATTTGACCTGAACAATCTGAAAACCGTCAACGATACGAGGGGTCATTCGGCGGGTGATCAACTGATCCTGAGCTTTGCCCGGCTTTTTACGCCGGGTGATCCCGGAAAAAGCATTTCGTGGGCAGATACGGCGGCGACGAATTTATGGCGGTCATTTACCATACGGACCGGCAGGAGGTGGAGGGCATACTGGACAGTCTGCGCAGGGAAGCCGACGCTGCAAACCGTGACGGCAATCAGCTTCCTCTCAGCTACGCCTACGGTTGGGCGATCTCCGCCGATTATGAAGGCTGCGTCATGCAAACGCTGCTGGACAAGGCCGACTATTGCATGTACGAAAATAAGCGAGCCTACTACGCCACCCACGACCGGAGAGCGCCAAGGCCATAAGGCTCTTTTCAAACGAAAAACAGCAAGAACGAATTCGTCGCCACTATTGCGAAAAAAAGCCTGGCCTGACGAAGAAAGGACAGGGAGGCGGCACTGAACGTCCACGTCGCAGTTGTGATGGAGGTACTGAAGGCTGGTGGCAGCGTGCAGTTCATTAGCTTCGTTAGCTTTGAGGTGAAGGGGTGCGCTGCCCGATCTGCCGGTTCGATGGTTTGCTGTACAGGAAACTCACCAGCAGGTACTTTACGATGAACGCTGGGGCGAGGGGCGGACGACTATCTTCTTTGCTGCACAACTGCACCATTTTCTCATACACGGACGGTAGATCCAGCACTGCCTCACATTTCCGGAGGATGGTCTCCTGCTGCATTAGATACTCGATTAATCCGCTAAGCTGATCTGTCCATTGCTGTAACGATACATGGTTGCCCTCCAAGTGCAAGGTTTTTGCTGGATTTTTTCCAGTTCTCTTGCTCAATTATACCACAGATTGGCCTCTATAGATTGAAATATAAGGCTTTTTCTTTTTATTCAGTGCATATTAAGTTAGGATGTGCAGTAGATGCTCCATTTTAGCGTTTATCTGGAGATTGCCAAAGGATAAATAGAAGCAGTATTATGATGAGCAGCTTGCCGCAGAAAAAAACAGCGCACCGAGCGGGTGACCAAGCGCATTTTGACCGAGGAAGAAATGTCGGCTCTGTCCGATCGGCTGATGCAGGTCACCAAGGGCATGACCATCACGGTGCGGTACTTCAAGGAGGATACCGCCCACCCGGAGATTCCCGCAGTGGGCAACTACGTCACCCTGACTGGCAAGGCAGACCGCATCGACCCGGTGTTCCGCACCTTGCAGGTGGGCGACACCGTAGTGCCCTTTTTGAAGATCTGGTGGAGGTCAGTGGGGGAGGGTATCATGGAGATCGACCAATATCTCGGCATCTCCGAGGAATAAAAAACGCTGGGAGAAATCTCCCAGCGCAAGCAGCCCTAATCACGGTACCGATATGTGCCAAGCCAAAGCGGACCCAGCACCCACAACCAAGGCAGTGAAACCGTTCTCGTCACTTTTTAATACCGTAAGCACCAGCGTTAAAGCAAATAAGAGGGTCATTGCAATTATTTCGGAACGGTCAGGTTTC
>VOFJ01000254.1_pt1 | contig 58000 bp, 46 predicted proteins | sample 5384081 | NCBI WGS metagenome assembly VOFJ01 (sample SAMN12384729, study PRJNA508395) | human gut metagenome | isolation source: healthy gut I | host: Homo sapiens | reverse complement strand
AAATGTACTCAACCGCGAAACCCTGATGGCGGCTTACGAGCATCCGGAGCAGTACCCGAACCTGACCATCCGTGTTTCCGGCTACGCGGTAAACTTCTACAAGCTGAGCCGTGAGCAGCAGCGTGAGGTTATTTCGCGTACCTTCCACGAGGCGATCTGAGTTTTCGCTTGTGAAGCGAACGGAACTGCGCTGACGCCGCGCGGGCGCACAAGAGGGATGGACACCAAGGTTTCCACCCCTCTGATTTTCTCCCCGTTTCCTTTGGGATAGTCTGGCGCAGATTGCCGACATGTGACCGCTGCGAAAATGGGGAACGGCAGAGGAGTTTTTCTTCCGCAGAGACGCACTGCGTGCGCTCATGTATCCGAATATTCGCAGTATCAGATACCTTTCTGCTACACAGGTGGTTTTCTTTCCGCAGGGTGCGGCACAAGGTGAATTGCCCGAAGGGCGAGAGAAGGTCCCCTGGGGGATGACAGTGCCGCACAACACGTTAGCGCGTTATGATAGACAGGGCCTACGGAGATAAATGGTACTGAATGCTTAATTCGCAGGTGCCGTGCGTTACAACGTGCCAAAGAGTTGCGCGACACTGTTATGTCGCGCCTGTTGGAAGTTGCCGACCTGTGTAGCAGTACGCTGTCTGTGAACTGCGAAAAGGCGGAGAAAGACACGCTGGAGTAACCCGACTGTCGTACTCCAATTTCGGAGCGGTCGCCGTTCTCCGATTTTCGCCAGGCTATCAAAAAGGGAAAGGTAGGAGTTCAAAGAGGAAGGAAAACCGCAGGTTGTCCTTCCTCTTTGCCCCCAGCGGTGGGTACCGCACGTTCCCCGTTTACCCAAACGGATTGATAAATTCAGCAATGAAAGGAAAGTGGCAATATGACCGGAAACATTCATTCCATCCAATCTCTCGGCGCGGTGGACGGCCCCGGCGTGCGATATGTCGTATTTATGCAGGGCTGCCCGCTGCGGTGCGTCTATTGCCATAATCCCGATACCTGGCTGACCGAAGGCGGCACACCGACCGACGTGGACGAGCTGGTCCGAAAGGCTCTCCGGTTTCGTCCGTACTGGAAGAACGGCGGCGGCGTAACCGTCACCGGCGGCGAACCGCTTCTGCAGGCCGAATTCGTTGAGGAATTCTTCGCCAGGCTGCATGAGCACGGCGTACACACCGCGCTCGATACCTCCGGCGTGGGCAATCTCTCCAAAGCGGAAAAGGTGCTCGCGCACACGGATTTGGTTCTGTGCGACCTGAAATTCCTCACCAAAGCGGATTATCTCAAGAACTGCCGCGCGGATTTCAATCAGATTGAGCGTTTCCTGCAGCTGACCGCGATGAAAAACGTGCCGCTGTGGATTCGGCATGTGGTCGTGCCCGGTCTGACCGATGGTATGGACCATTTGCGCCGCGTCAAAGCCAAGGCGGAAAGCTATCCCAACTTTGAAAAGCTGGAGTTTCTGCCGTTCCACAAGCTGTGCATGGAAAAATATGAACGGCTCGGTCTGGAATTTCCGCTGAAGGATACGCCTGCCATGAACCCGGATGCCCTGAAAACCATGGTCGAACAGCTGTAACACGGAAAATTTACTCGCAAATCGCTCTTGTTCAATTATGCGGTGTTGCCTTAGAAACAAACCTTTCAAATTATGTTCAAAATTCGTTCACACATTTTGCGGCAAAGTGGGGTATACTAACATTGTCGATGAGGGAAGCCGCAATCCCGAACGACACAGCCTACTGATTTTTTTATTTCTCTTTTACCCCCTTTATTTTTGTGAAATGACCGAAAACACCCTGTTTCCGTTCCCCCTCGGAGGCAGGGTGTTTTCCTGTACGAAACCGGGTTTTCGGCAGTACACAAACCTTTCAAATTATGTTCAAAATTCGTTCACACATTTTGAAGCAAAGTGCGGTATACTAACATTGTCGATAAGGGAAGCCGCAATCCCGAATCGATAGTCATCTACAATCTTTTATTTCTCTTTTACCCCCTTTATTTTGTGAAATGATCGAAAACACCTCGGTTCCGTTTCCCCCACGGAGCCGGGGTGTTTTCCTGTCTCGGAGTATCTTTGAAATGGTTAAGCAGGGTACTTGTTTACATTGTAAAAAATATTTCAAGGTCTGTTCATGATTTGTTCACAATTAAAGGGCGCCTGCGCGATATACTATAGGTGTCAGTAAGAGTTACCCCTTTTCTCAAGCTGACAACCTCTTTTCTTTGATTTTATCACCTTTTCTTAAACTCTTTTCATTTGCATCAACGAGAACGCCCTGTTTCCTTCCCCCGGGAAACAGGGCGTTTCTCTTGATTTATTGCCAGACTGCAGTTTGGACGATAAGCCGTTTTCTTTGCAGATCCTTCACAGCATATTCAAATTTTGTTCACACATTCGGCATAAAAAGACAGTATACTGTACTTGTCAGTGAGGGAGAGCCGCAAATCCCGCATTGACGTCATCCGATTTTTTTCATTTCTCTTTTTTCCCTTTTTTCAATTTGTGTTATTAACCGAAAGCACCGTTGTTTCGTTCCCCCGCGAAACAGCGGTGCTTTCCCGTTTTTGGCATTTGTCAATAAATAAGCCGGTGCGATGCTTGCGGAAAGTTTCTTTTTAGGGTATACTGTTTTCTATGCAAGATATATAGGTAAGGAGTTGTTTTTTATGGGTTGCTCGCATAATTGCGATAGCTGCTCGTCTCACTGCGGCGGCGAAAAGAGCCTCAAGGTTGCAGCCAATCCGGCGGCCTCTGTTAAAAAAGTCATCGGCGTTGTTTCCGGTAAGGGCGGCGTAGGCAAGAGCCTGCTCACCTCGATGATGGCGGTCGGCATGACGCGCAAGGGTTATTCCTGCGGTGTGCTGGATGCCGACATCACCGGTCCGTCTATCCCCAAGACCTTCGGCGTACACGGTCAGCTCGAGGGCTGCGAGGAAGGCATTCTTCCGGCACGCAGCGAAGGCGGTGTACAGATGATCTCGATCAATCTGGTACTGCCGCATGAGGACGATCCGGTTATTTACCGCGGTCCGATCATCGCGGAGACCGTCAAGCAGTTCTGGTCTGACGTTGTATGGGACGACGTGGACTTCCTGTTTGTCGATATGCCTCCCGGAACGGGCGACGTACCGCTGACCGTGTTCCAGTCCCTGCCGGTGGACGGCATCATCGTTGTTACCTCGCCGCAGGATCTGGTCTCCATGATCGTCGGCAAGGCGGTTAAGATGGCGAAGATGATGAACATTCCGGTGCTCGGCATCGTGGAGAACTACAGCTATCTGGCATGCCCGGACTGCGGCAAGCACATTTCGGTATTCGGCGAGAGCCACATTGACGAGGTAGCTGCGCACTACGAGCTGCCGGTTCTGGCCAAGCTGCCGATCGACCCGAAGCTGGCTGCGGCGGTTGACGCAGGCAAGATCGAGGATGCAAAGCTGCCGGACGAGCTTTCCGGTGCGCTTAAGACCGTGGAGGGTCTGTTATGAACATTGGCGTAGCATATGAAAACGGCCGGATCGCCAAGAATCTGGGCGACTGCCGTGAGGTGCTCATTATCACCACTGAGGGTCGGGAACCGGTCGGCAAGCGCATTGCCGGGATTGCCGGCACGTCCGCGACCGACCTGATCAAGTTCGCCGGTCTGGAGCAGATCGACGTGCTCATCTGCGGTTCACTCGGTCTGGCAACGCGCAACGCACTCGAGATGCTCGGCGTACTGCTCGTGCCCGGCTGTGAAGGCTCGGCGGAGGAATCCGTAGCGAAGTTCCTCGTCGGTGAAAAGCAGGGTGACCCGACCATCCTCGAGATCGGCCGTGAGGAAGATCCGGATGATCCGATGGCATGCATGCACGACTGTGCAAAGTGCTCCGGCTGCGGCCCGAGCGAGCTGCTCAAGCAGATTCCGGTCGAGGAGATCAAGTAAAAAATATAAAAACCACCGATTTTCGGTGGTTTTTATGTTTCCAATGGAGAATTGAAGATGGAGAATGAATGTTCAGATGAAGTAAGTGCCGCTCCTTTTGCGGAAAGGTAATTCTCCATTCTCAATTTGATGAAACTGTGTTATAATCAAATGTATCATTATAATACAAGGAAAGAAGCTATTATGGATACCGAAAATCCGAAAACGGCAATCGAATACATACACTCTCTCGGCAGATTTACCGGCAAGCCGGGTCTGCACCGCATCAAGGCGCTGTGCGAGGCGCTGGGAAACCCGCAGGACAGGCTGAAGTTTGTTCATCTTGCGGGCACGAACGGCAAAGGCTCGACCGCGTGCATGATCGCCTCGGCACTGCAGGCGGCCGGACTGCGCACCGGACTGTATACCTCGCCGTATCTGGTGCAGTTTTACGAGCGCATCCGCGTGGACGGTGTGATGATCTCGGACGACGATCTGACGCGCCTGTGCGAACGGGTAACGGTGGCGTGTGAATCGCTCACGCTGCCCGAGGGTGAGACCATCGGCGAGTTTGAGTTTACGACCGCACTGGCGTTCCTCTGCTTTGTTGAGCAGGAATGCGATATTGTGGTTCTCGAAACCGGTCTGGGCGGCCGCTGTGACGCGACAAATGTCATCAAAAATGCGGAGGTCTGCGTTATTACGCCGATTTCGCTCGACCATATGGCGGTGCTTGGCAACACAACGGCGGTCATTGCGGCCGAGAAGGCAGGTATTTTCAAGCCGGGTGCGGCGGTTGTCTGCGCGGACGGTCAGCCGAACGATGTACAGCGGGTGCTGCGCCGTGCCTGCGACGCGGCGGGCGCTGTCTGGTTCGGCGGAGCGGAGGACTGCCGCGTACTGCGGTGTGACATCGGCGGTTCGGCGTTCGTGTACGAGGCGCAGGGCTACACCATTGCCATGCCCGGACGGCATCAGCTGCAGAATGCGCGGACGGCTCTGCGGGCGCTGAACGCACTGCGCGAGCGCGGCTGGAACATTCCGACTGAAGCCGCCGTGCGTGGTCTGGCGCGGGCGCGTATCGCAGGCCGGCTGGAACGCGTGGTCGATCAGCCACTCATCCTGCTCGACGGCGCACACAATGCCGCAGGCGCGGATGCCCTGTGTCACGCGGTGGATGAGTTGCTCAAGATGAAGCGGCTGCACGTTGTGATGGGCATGGTGCGCGACAAGGACTACGAAACCTGTGTTCACGAGGTCGCCAGCCGCGCGGATGACTTTTACGCCTGTGTGCCGGATGCGGGTGAGCGTTCGCTGGATGTACACACGATTGCAGAGCTGGCGCGGCAGTCGTGCAAGCGCGTGTACGAATGCGAATCCGCCGAGCACGCCATCGAGCTTGCACTGGAGCATGCGAAGATGAACGACTGCATTCTTATCTGCGGTTCGCTGTACCTCATCGGTGAGTGCGAGAAGATTTTGCGCGGCCGACCGAAAGCGACAGATTAAAATGGAATAAACAGGTAAAATAAGGCTTGTACTTTGAAAGTACAAGCCTTTTATTTTTGTGTCAGTTGTTTTCAATAGGTATATTGTTTGGTATATCGCAGGGCGGGGTGCCCTGCGAAATAAGAGGTAATATTTTGCTGATTTCGAGGTGATATATATGCTGCAAATCACGCAGAGAAGGCAGGAGGGCACGCTGATCGCGGTGTACACCGGTGAGTTGGACCATCATGCAGCACGGGCGGCGATTGAGCAGACCGAGGATCTGCTGGTGCTGTTTCCGTGTGAAAAGCTGGTGCTCGACCTGTCCGAGCTGACGTTTATGGACAGCTCCGGTCTGGCGGTCGTCCTGCACCTGTACCGCACCTGTGCCCGCAGCGGACGCGAATTTGCGGTGCGCGGCACGCCGCCGCAGCCGATGCGGGTGTTTGAGGCGGCCGGTCTGCCGCAGGTGATGGTTTTTGAAAGGGGGAAGGAATAATGCGGGCGGTCATCAACAAAATGAGCCTGAAATTCGAGAGTCATTCGGTCAACGAGGCGTTTGCGCGGCAGGCGGTCGGCGCGTTTGTTGCGCAGCTGGACCCAACGATGGAGGAGCTTGGCGACATCAAAACCGTGGTCTCCGAGGCGGTGACAAACGCCATTGTGCACGGCTACGCGGACAAATGCGGGTTTATCACAGTCACGGTGCGGCTGTTCGAGGGACGCGCTCTGGAGCTCAAGGTAAAAGACGCCGGATGCGGCATTGAGAATGTCGAGCAGGCGCGCCAGCCCATGTTCACCACAGGCGACGACACGCGCAGCGGCATGGGATTCACCATCATGGAGACATTCACGGACAAAATGCGCGTGCGCTCCACGCCGGGAAAGGGAACGCTGGTTGCGATGGTCAAGGTGCTGAAGGAGCGGCAGGCGTGACCGGAGAAATGCGCACGCTGCTCGAGCAGGCGGCTTCGGGCGACAGGGACGCGGAAGCGCGGCTGATCGAGGACAACAGCGGTTTAATCTGGTCGATCGTGCGGCGGTATTACGGGCGCGGCGCCGAGCCGGACGATTTGTATCAGCTGGCGTGTGTCGGCTTCATCAAGGCCGTGCGCGGTTTCGATGTGTCGCTCGGCAACGAGTTTTCTACCTATGCGGTGCCCAAAATCGCGGGTGAGATTCGGCGGTTTCTGCGGGACGACGGTGCGGTCAAGGTCAGCCGGGCGGTCAAGGAACGCGCGGTTCGTGTGCGCCGCCTGCAAAGCGACTGGGAGAGCCGGAACGGACGGTCACCGACCGTATCAGAACTGGCACAGGCCGCCGGATTGACGGTCGAGGAAATAGCGGCCTGCGAGCAGGCGGACGTGTCGGTGGACTCGTTCGAGCGGGAGCTGTCCGGCGGCGGACGCGTAGGTGATCTGGTCGGTGACGAGGGAATGGAGGAGAGAACCTGCCTGCATCTGTCGCTGCACGAGGCACTGCAGGACTTGCCCGACCGCGACAGGCAGGTGCTCAGTCTGCGCTATTCGCGTGATTTGACGCAGCAGCAGGTCAGCCGCATCGTCGGTGTGTCGCAGGTGCAGGTCTCGCGCATCGAAAAACGCGCCATAGAGAAGCTGAGGGAAATGTTGAGAGAGTAACAGAAAGTCGAAAAAAGAAGAGGAATTGTTCCGGTCGGATTGACATATTTCTCGGTTTGCGGTATTATAATAATACCAGACGGCACCATAGAGTGTCCGTCGCAACTATGAAGCAGGCAATGGGACCGATTTCCGTGTGTCTGTGGAGTTATGTATGTGGGTTCGGGTGAGTACCGCAGATCGGTGTAGGCGTAAGCTGAAAGAAAACACCCTTGAAAGGGATCTGCTTGCAGATCCCTTTCATTTTTACATAGAAATGATGGTGTTGGTATGTGTTTGCTGCGGAAAGCAGCGGAAGCGTGGGAAAAATTATTAAATTTTCGGTATGATATGGTGTTCGGACGCAAAAAGAAAAGCTATGTGGTTTCACTTTCGTTTGAACGCTATGATTTTCCGCATTTAGTCGGTATGCAGTACGCAAATGATGTTGATTTTAAGATCAACTCAGCAGAGTATTACGGCGAAAAGCTGATAACAGCAATTTTATCCGGAAGATTAGATCCGAAGCGGATTGAAAAATCGAAGAACTGGGATCGTATACAAAAACGATTGCAGGTGCTTGTAAATTTACAGGATACGCTGGAAAATGGTTTTTCATTCTTTCTGTTTTCCAAAGCAAAAGTGCCGAGATACAGTAAAATAGATGCAGAGTACCTGATTCGCAACAATCATTCAGGCGAAATGTTCTTTGTTTTTCTGGATAAGGAATCCGGAAGATATTTCTGTAAATCTGCATTTGGTTCGGAAATGGATTATTCTCGAAACCAGACACCGTTGACGCTGCTGTATAAATGCAGGGTAGAAGGAGAAAATAAGGAAGTTTTATTTCAGCACCCAAAGTATGTTGCAGACACTATATAAAAAGGAGATTCTCGTAGAGAATCTCCTTTTTTATAATCAATCTCAAATTTTGTGCATAAACTGTCCGGCCGACTTGGCCATCAGCCGCTTGGTGCCCTTCTGATCAAATGCAATTTCGAGCAGGGCATCGCCGCCCATCGGCTTTACCGACACGATCAGTCCATCGCCGAAGGCTTTATGGAACACGCGGTCGCCTGCGGCAAAATTCGGCAGCGGCTTGCTTTTAGCTGCCGAGGCCAGCGACGCGCTCGGCGCAGTATTTGCAGCGGAAACGTACCGTGCGCGAGCCACCTGCGGACGCGAAAGCGTCGGATCGGGTGCAGTTGCGTTGGAGAACCGGCGGCTCTCGGTGATATTGCTCTCAAGCAGCTCTTCCGGCATCTCATCAATAAAGCGCGACGGATGCGAATACTGCGTGCGGCCGTACAGCAGGCGGCGCTCTGCACAGGTGAGATACAGCTGCTCCTTCGCGCGGGTGACGGCAACGTAGCACAGGCGGCGTTCCTCCTCCATGTCCTCGTCCTTCTCCATTGCACGGAAGCCTGGGAACAGCCCGTCTTCCATGCCCGCGAGGAATACGACAGGGAATTCCAGACCCTTGGCGGCATGCATGGTCATCATGATAACCGCGTCATCGTCCTCACCGGACTGGTCGGCATCCGTGTACAGCGCCATGTTCTCGAGAAAATCGCCGAGCGACGGCGTTTCGGTCTTGTCCTCGTAATCGACAATGTAGGATTTTAACTCCTCGATGTGCTCAATGCGGCTTTCCTCTTCTACGCCGCCCTTTAGCTGCAGCGCACGGATGTAGCCGCTTTTGTCCATGAGTTCATCGTACAGCTCGGAAAGCGAAACAAATTCCCTCAGCTTGCGCAGATTTTCGATCATTTCGCCGAACTTCTCCATTGCCGCGGCACTGCGGGACAGAGCAGGGTACTGCGAAGCGTGACAGACCACATCATACAGCGTCGTGCCGTACTCGACGGCAAGCTGCATGGCGGTTTCGACCGATTTATCGCCAATCTTGCGGGCAGGCGTGTTGATAATACGGCGCAGACGCAGCTCGTCCGCCGGATTTTCGATCACCCACAGGTAGGCGAACATGTCCTTGACCTCGGCGCGCGAGAAGAAGTCGCGGCCCTTGTACACGCGGTACGGAATGCCCGCGCGGATGAATGCGGCGGCAATGTTATCCGACAGGACGTTATTGCGGTACAGAACGGCGAAATCTCCCCATTTTCGGCCCTGCTCCACGCCCTCGCGGATGGTGTCCGCGATGTAGGCAGCCTCGCCCTCCTGGCTGTCCGAGCGATGCAGACGGATTTTCGCACCGTCACCGTGGTCGGTCCACAGTTCCTTGCCCTTGCGGCCGACGTTGTTGCGGATAACCTCGTTTGCGGCATTCAGAATGTTGCCGGTCGAGCGGTAATTCTGTTCCAGACGGATGGTTTTCGCGTCCTTGAACTGCTTTTCAAACTCCAGAATATTCGTGATCGTTGCACCGCGGAACTTGTAGATACTCTGGTCGTCATCACCGACCACGCAGATGTTCTCATAATAACCTGCCAGCAGGCTGGTGAGCACATACTGCGCGTAGTTGGTATCCTGATACTCGTCCACGAGAACATAGCGGAACTGGCGCTGATAGTATTCCAGCACCTCGGGGTTGTTCTGCAGCAGCAGCACGGTTTTCATGATAATGTCGTCGAAATCCAGCGCACAGGCCTTTTTCATGGCCTTTTCGTAATCGCGGTAGACGTCTGCGACCTTTTCACGGAAGTAGTCACCGGCGGCATCCGCACTGAACTGACGCGGGGTCATCAGCTTGTCCTTCGCGCGGGAGATCATGCCCATTACGGTTCGCGGATCAAAATTCTTGGGATCGAGATCGAGCTTTTTCATTATGTTGAGAATGACGCGCTTCTTGTCGTCCTCATCGTAGATGGTGAACGCGCTCTCAAAGCCGAGCAGATCAACATGCTTGCGCAGAATGCGCAGGCAGGCGGTATGGAAGGTGTACGCCCAGACAGCGGACGCGGCTTCCTCGTCACCGAGGGCAAATTCCAGACGCTCGCGCAGCTCACGCGCGGCCTTATTCGTGAACGTGATCGCAATCACCTGCCATGGGCGGGCGGGATTCATCGCGCACAGGTGCTCCGCGCGGGCGCGGTTCTCCGGTTTAGGATCGGTCAGGTATTCGGTCAGGAACAGCAGATCGTCCTCGGTCGCCCAGTCGGGCGCATAGGGATTGTCCAGTCCATCGCCGAACTTGAGAATGTTGATGATGCGGTTGATGAGCACGGTCGTCTTGCCGCTGCCTGCACCCGCCAGGATGAGCAGCGGACCCTCGGTCTGATAGACAGCCTCGCGCTGCTTGTCGTTTAACTTGGAAAAGCGCTGTTCGATGATCGCACGCCGGACAGCGGCATATTTCATATCAAATTTGGTCGGTTCCATAGGTTTCCTCGTTTCGTTTGAAGATACACAGATAGTATACCATATTATATGGAGCGGAACAAATGTTCTTTTTTCGTTGACTAAGACAGGGGATTGTGTGTAAAATAAGAGCGAGGTGAACCGTTATGACCGAACAACAGCGGCAGCAGACGTATGCACAAATGCTCGTGCGGCTTTCGCGCTCGAATTTCCGCAGTCGCTTTCACTTGAAGGCGCAGGACAAGCAGTACATCCGCGATAAGGGATGGAATACGATTACTGACCACGCGGCAGACTTCGTTTCCAAGCGGCTTGCACCGGCCGAACCGAAAAACGACGGCAAGCAGACACCCATGCGCGGGCATCCGGTGTTCATCGCGCAGCACGCGACCGCCTGCTGCTGCCGGGGCTGTCTGGAGAAGTGGCACGGCATTCCGCAGGGCGTGCCGCTTTCGGCGGAGCAGCAGGTCTATATCGTTGGAATGCTGATGAGCTGGATGAGGAGAGAAATGGAAAATTGAGAATGGAGAATGGAAAATTAGCGTGAAGAGAACGTAATGTTTTACCCTTCTTCATGTCATTATATTTCATCATAAATGTAAACCGTAGGGTGCGACGACTCGGCGCACCATTTGTAAACCATCTGCACATGCTTAATCGTAGGGGCGCACAGTGTGCGCCCGCAGCGCGACTGGAGTCTGCGCAAGAAACGTTCAAGAACCGTTTGATTTGACGTTGCGCGGGAGCACAATGTGCTCCCCTACGGGGTAACGTGTATCAATCGTTAGATACGGTGCGCCGAGGTCGTCGCACCCTACGGTAAAGTTTATTGATAATTGTAGCCTGCAGGTGCCGTCCGCAGCCACCTACCAACGAGTTGCGCGACACTGTTATGTCGCGCCTGCGTAGATGAACCCGCCTGTGTAGCAGAACGAAATCTGACACTGCGTAGAGATAGAGAAATGGGCGCACATTGTGCGCTCCTACGGTAGAAAGAATCCTCTGCCGTTCTCCTTTTCGAAGCGGTCGCCGGTCTCTGGTCTGCGCCGGATTCGGAAACAAAGGGAAACGGGAGTTAAGAGGGTAGAAACCGCAGGTGTCTGCCCTCTTGCCCGCCGCCGCGGGTGCGGTGAACCGCCCAGTCGTCCGGACGGCGCCCGTTCCATATCCGATAGTGAACAATTTGATGAGGATTTGTATAGCGACAATAATCTTCATGATAAAAATCTACATTTCGTACAATCAATCTCTTGTCACAAACGACACGATTTGATAATATATAAAGTGTATTGCTGTTTTGCTTGCCAAATGACAAAACAGCATAATTGATTCTCTGCCGGGCGGCAGGGATAAGGAGGAAATTGAGGTTTCATGAGTAAGGTTGAGCAGTATATCACCAGCATTCCGGATTTTCCGAAGGAAGGCATCATCTTCCGCGATATTACCACCGTGCTCGGTGACGCGGACGGCTTCCATCTGGCGGTGGACGAGATGACTGCGCTGCTGGACGGCGTAGAGTTTGACGCGATCGCCGGTCTGGAATCCCGCGGATTCCTGTTCGGTGCACCGATGGCGTATAATCTGCATAAGGCATTCATTCCGATCCGCAAGCAGGGCAAGCTGCCGCGTGCAACGTCCCGCATGTCCTACGAGCTGGAGTACGGCATGGAGACCATCGAGGTACACCGCGATGACATCAAGCCGGGAATGAGGATCGTCGTTGTCGATGACCTGATCGCTACCGGCGGTACGCTTGAGGCGGCTGTCCACCTGTTGGAGCAGCTCGGCGCAAAGGTCGTCAAGGTTGTCTGCCTGCTGGAGCTCAAGGGTCTGCACGGACGCGACCGCATTAAAACCTGTCCGGCGGAGACGGTTGTCGCTTACGAGGGGAAGTAAGCAAGGGCAATACCGCATAATTTAACAAGAGTGATTTGCAAGTAAATTTTGCGGTGTTGCCCAAGACATTTCACAGTAATCAAGGCGAAAGCCTGAAAATTAAAAAGGGGGTTATTCGATGTTTGAACGTGTTTTCAAGCTATCGGAACACAAAACCACAGTCAAGACCGAGGTCATGGCCGGTATCACTACCTTTATGACCATGGCGTACATCCTTGCCGTAAACCCGAGCGTACTCGGCTCCACCGGTATGGATACCACCGCGGTATTGCTGGCAACCGCCCTGGCATCCTGCCTGGGCACGCTGTGCATGGCGTTTATGGCAAACCTGCCGTTCGCGCTCTCTGCCGGCATGGGTCTGAACGCCTTCATGGCGTACACCGTTGTTGCAGGCTATGGCTACAGCTGGCAGGTTGCGCTGCTGGCCGTATTCATTGAGGGCCTGATCTTCATTGTCCTGTCGCTCACCAACATCCGTGAGGCCATCTTCAATGCCATTCCGCTGACGCTCAAAAAGGGTGTTTCGGTTGGTATCGGTCTGTTCATTGCCTTCATTGGTCTGCAGAACTCCGGTCTGTGCGTAGACTCCGCTACGCTGGTCGGCATCATCAGCTTCCCGGAGAATTTCCACACCGCAGGCATCTGCGCACTGCTGACGCTGATCGGCCTGTTCTTCACCGCAGTATTTTACACCCGCAAGATGAAGGGCGCCATCCTGTACGGCATTCTGCTGACCTGGATCCTCGGCATGCTCTGTCAGGTGACTGGCCTTTACGTTCCGACGCCGGACGCAGGCTTCTATTCCCTGTTCCCGAGCTGGGGCATGACCGACTTCTCCAAGCTGGGTCTGACCTTCGGCCAGTGCTTCAACGTGGATTTCAGCGCAGTCGGCATCGTAAACTTCATCGTTGTCATCTTCTCGTTCCTGTTCGTTGATATTTTCGATACTCTGGGCACGCTGATCGGTGTTGCCACCAAGGCGAAGATGCTCGATAAGGACGGCAAGCTGCCGGGCATCAAGCCCGCTCTGCTGGCAGACTCGATTGCAACCTCCGCAGGTGCAATTCTGGGTACTTCCACCACCACCACCTTTGTTGAGTCCGCATCCGGCGTTGCAGTCGGCGGCCGTACCGGCCTGACCGCACTGGTAACCGGCATCCTGTTCCTCGTTTCCACGCTGTTCGCACCGATCTTCACTGCCATCCCGTCCTTCGCAACCGCTCCGGCGCTGATCATGGTCGGCTTCCTGATGGTAGGCACCGTAACCGAGATCAACTTCGATCTGGACAACCTGACCGAGTCCATCCCGGCTTATCTCGCCATCATCGCTATGCCGCTGTTCTACAGCATCTCCGAGGGTATCTCTATGGGCGTTATCTCCTACGTTCTGCTGAATGTTGCAGCCGGCAAGGGCAAGAAGATTGCTCCGCTGATGTACGTTCTGGCAGTACTGTTCGTACTCAAGTATATCTTCCTCTAATTCAGAAATCGTAAAGATTGCAGAAGGCTGCCGAAGCTCGCTTCGGCAGCCTTTTTGTGGCATGAAAATCATGGTAAATATCAGAGAAGATCAGCGAAAACAGCGGGGATTGCAGTTGAACGGTGTTGATACTTGACAGAAAACGTAGGAATTGGTAAAATATAAAATGACTAAATTGGGGCAGTATACCCGTTCATCTTGTATCCAAAGGAAAGGAGACAGCGAATATGACACAGCAGCGCAAAAAGTGCGGGAAAAGCGGCTTTACTCTTGTAGAGCTGGTGGTTACGCTGGTCATTCTGAGCATTCTGTTTGCCATCGCTGTACCGAGCCTTCTGGGGTATATCCATCTGTCGCAGTTCCGAAAGAATGAATCGTACGCTAAGACCATGTATCTGTCGGCAGAATCCGAGCTGACCTACCTTCGTACCGGCGGTGAATGGGAGTCATTCTGCAGCAAGGTGAAGAAGGAAGGCGTGCTGAATCAGTCGTTTGATGAGTCGGATGAGGACCGGAAAAAGCTGGTCGGTCGTATTTACGGCATTCGTCTGGATGCAGGCGAATACGCAGAAGGCGAGCTGTCGGGTGACGGTGCGCTCGTCGGTGCGCTTCTTTCGCAGGATACCTACGATAAAAGTGTGCTGAATGCTGCAATCTGCATCGAAATCGACGTGGAAAGCGGTCAGGTTTATTCGGTTTTCTACGGCACAAACTGCAAGGGACTGTACTACGGATCGAATGAGGACAGCAAACCGGCGGATATGTCCGGCAGCTGGCTGGATATTGATTACAGCAAGCGCGACCGCGATACGCGCCGGAAAGAACGGCTGGGCTATTACTCGGTTCAGGATACAGTCAATGCTGTCAGTCTGGATGCGGCCAAGCTGAAGATCACCTCGATCAATCTGGTAAACGGTGAAACCCTGTCGCTGAACTGGTCGAGCAATGTGAAGGATCAGGATCTGGATAAGGTTTATTACGAGGTCAAGCTGTACAGCAGTGAGGACAAAGCGCAGCTCCTGTCGATCAATATTCCGGGCAGAAATTTAAAAACGGGTTCGCAGTCGGTTGCGGTTACGACCGAGGACAACGCGACGAAGGATTATACCTTCCCCGTGGAATACGACCGTACCAACAAGCGGGCAACACTTGTGCTGGACGGTATGATGAATGCGAAGCTGTACGACCGGCTGGATAAGCTGTCCGCTGATAACGAAGCAGCCTTCCGGCAGAGCAGCGATACCAGCATCACGCGCTTCGGCGGCAAACTGGAAAAACCGCTGAATGTTTACGCAGCTGTGCAGGTATTTCCGGACCCGAACGCAGAAAACACCGGCGGTGAGGAGTATCAAAAGAGTGACGCTATCGAATCCAATAAGGCGAACACGCTTTTCGGTGACGGCACCCGGTCGAATAACAGCCGGTGCGAGATCGAAACCTTCCGTCATCTGTCCAATATCCGTTATATGGATACGGAGGCGGCATTTGCCGTTACCGCACGTTCGCTGGACTGGACGAGCGACAGTGTAAAGGTTTACGGTACGGCAGCCCGCGGCGCGCTTTCGGTCTCCGCCGGCAAGGATATCGGCTTCCCGAGTATCCCTGAGTTGCGCAGCAATCAGACACTGGACGGCACAGGCGGTCTGCTGAACCGCATTGCCGGCGTGTTTACCGGCGGGAATGTCATCAGTAATCTCAAGCTGGATGAGACCTCGATTGCCGATGACGCAGAATATCTTGGTCTGTTCCGGAAAAACGCAGGCACGATCCATAATCTGCGCCTGCTCAATCCGCAGGTGGAGATTTCCTCGGGTAAGCTCAAGGGTGTCGGCGCAGTCTGCGGTTACAGCAATGGCTCTTTGAAGGGCGATAACGTGGACGGCACCCAAGCCAGGGTGGAGGCTGCGCTGACCTCGGCACAGGCGCAGGGCATCGGCGGTGTGGCCGGTGTGATTGAGGTCGGCGATTCTAAGTCAGTAATCAAGCTGTCTGCATCGGGTACCGTGACCGGTACGCTGCCGACCGGCGATACTGCGCGTGGTATCGGCGGTATTGCGGGCAGCCTGACAACAAACGGTGCTGCAGTCAAGACCCTGACCAACAGCGCTGCTGTAACGGGCAATCGCTCGGTTGGCGGCATTGCAGGCTATTTTTCCGGCAAGGATCAGGCCACGGGAAAAGATATGTCTGACTGCAAAAATGAGGGCCTGATTCTCAGCAGCACAGCCGCAGATGATCATTCGCTGGCAGGACATTATATCGGCGGCATTGTCGGCTACGCGCATTATGCGTCTCTTTCGGAATGCAGGAGCCGTGCCGGATATGCGGACGGCTACACCTATAAGCAGGAGGATAGAGACAAGCTGCGCGGCAGATATGTCGGCGGTATTGTCGGCTACGGCGAACAAAGTGTGCTGTATGACTGCGAGACTGAGGCAAACGGCTACGTTCTTGGCAGCGAGTATGTTGGCGGCATCATCGGTGCGCTGAATCAGTCTGATACGCAGACGGCGCTGCTCAGTGAAAACGGCACCAGAACAACCGTTAACGCAAGCTATGTCATCGGCAATTCGTATGTCGGCGGCATCATCGGTGAGAATAAAGGCGGTTCGACGATCAAAAACTGCGTCAACACAGGTGTCGCTGCGGGATACGATGCGTATATCGGCGGTATTTGCGGTGCAAATGAGAACAATGCGGCCATCATAAACTGTGCAAGCTATGTTTCGGACACCAATAATGCGATCTACAGGCGTGTCACGGACTGGGGAGCTGTCGGCAGCTATGCGGGCGGTCTGACCGGCTACAACAGCGGCACGATCACCTTCAGCGACAAGGACAACGCAGTCTCCAACCGGAGTGTGGCGGGTATCGTTGTCGGCAGGCACTATGTCGGCGGTCTGGTCGGCTATAACGACACGGACGGCACGATTGACATCAATTACACGCTCATCGGCGGCCGTGTTGCCGCAACCGGAGATTGTGTCGGCGGTCTGGTCGGTCTGAATGCTTCGACAAAGCTGCTCGAGAAGAAGCTGACCATCAAGCCGAGCAGTGTGCAGGGACGGTACTATGTCGGCGGCGCTATCGGCGCGAATGTCGTTAACCCGACCGACGATATTACGGTGGACGGCCTGACGGTCAATAACAGTCTGGGCACCATCACGGCCGAGGCCTACTGCGGCGGTCTGATCGGTTATCAGCGCACCTACACGGAGAAAGACCGGGAAGGCGGAACGCTGTATGCGCTTCTGCCGGGCATCGCGGCAAACAACAGCAATGTGCCGGGAACGGTCACGGCTTCTACCAATAAGCATACCATCACCATCACAGCGGACGGCAACAGTGCAAGCAGGCTGTCTGCGGTTTCCAACAACATGACCATCCGTGCATATGCGTATGCAGGCGGCATTATCGGCAGCTGTGAGCCGCAGACCCGAATGAAGGTGGAGCACTGCCTGAACGCAGGCGGCTTTGACCGTCCGGCAGAGGACACCTTCCCGGACAGCAAGCTGAAAACCGGTGTGGATCTGGTGTCCTATCTGCAGGCGCAGAAGTACACGGATGCCGCGAAGGCGCTCTCCGATGAGCTGGGCAGCAGCGAGCTGCGTGTTTCCGTCATCGGCGGTGTGATCGGCGTCAACGGTGAGAATCATGTGATAGAGCACTGTGCCAGCAAGGGTACGATGAACGGTCTGAATGCCATGGGCGGCGTGGTCGGTCTGAATGAGGGCATCATCCGCGGCTGCACGCTCTCCGGCAGCATGGGCAGCGCAACGCAGGATTATATCGGCGGTATCGCAGGTCTGAATGTCGGCGGCAGGACGGCGGGCACGATTGAAAACTGCACGACCGAGAAAAACTGCACCGTCACCGGACGGAACACGGTCGGCGGTATCGTCGGCTATAATCTCAGCGGCGGCAGGATACAGAACAATACCAGCAGCGCCAATGTCAGCGGTGCAGGCCGTGTCGGCGGTATTGCGGGCGAAAACGGCGGTGCGATCACGCTTTCGAGCACACCGGCAGGAAAGCGCCGTGTCAACGGCAGCGGCAGCGGTGTCGGCGGCGTGATCGGCGTGAATACCGCAACCGGCACGCTCAGTCCGGCAAGCGGCAGCGCACAGGGCGATGTCATTGCCGCGGATAACAGGCTGACCGTGCGCGGCAGCAGTATGGTCGGCGGTATTGCCGGCATCAACCGCGGTACACTCGGCGGCACGAGCATCAACTGCCTGACCAATCAGGCGGCAGAGGTCCGCGCAGCGGCGGGCAGTGCAGGCGGCGTTGTCGGCGCGCAGGAGGGCGCAAAGGCTGTTCTGCGGTACACGAAGAATCTCGGTCAGGTGACCGCAAATGTCGGTGCGGCAGGCGGCATTGTCGGCATGAACAGCGCGAGCAGCACGGTCGAGAACTGCATCGGCAACGGCAGCGTCACCAGTAACGACGGCTATGCAGGCGGCGTTGCCAGCGAAAAACTACGGTATGATCAGGAGCTGCAGCGTCGGCAGCACGGATAACAGGGTAACGCTCATCACCCGCAACAAGACTGCGGCAGGCGCGATCTGTGCGGTAAACTACAAGGGCGGCACGGTTCAGGGAGCGGTACTCGGCGATCATATCACGATTTCCGGCAGTGCATTCATTCTGGGTGCTGTTGTCGGAGACAACAGCGGTACGGTCACGGAGACCGAGGTTTCGCAGCAGCCGACATACAGCGTTTCCGCAAGCACGCTGCAGGTCGGCGGTGCAGTCGGCATCAATCGAGCGGGCGGTACGGTCAGCAAGGTGAAGGTCACCTCGGATTTCGAGAAATTCACTAAGTATACCTATCTCGGCGGTGTAGTCGGTCAGAATAATGCAAGCGGCAAGGTAGCCGAATGCACTTACTCCGGCACGATCGCCGAAGGAAAGAGCGCGGTCGGCAACTGCTACGGCGGCATTGCCGGACTGAACGGCGGTCTGCTGCAGGGCAGCACCGTTTCCAGACTGACACTGACGGCGGACGGTGTGTACACCGCAACCTCCACCAGCTCGGCGGCAGAGAAGGAACGCCTGTCCTCGCATATCGGCGGCATTGCAGGCAAGAATGATGCGACCGGCATCATCGAGCAGTGCTACATAGATAATACCGGAACCGGCACGATCACGGTCAAAAACGGCATGGTCGGCGGTGTGACCGGCTATAACAAGGGCACGATCACCATGTCCGGCGATAAGAGCACCGAAGCCTTGATGAAAAATGTCAGCAAGGTGAGCGACCTGCTGTCCAATGCCAAGGCACAGAAGCTGTCTGCGGATTCCACCTGGGTAAAGTGGGCAGACCGGACGGATGTGGAAAAGCTGTCCTACAACGACGGCAGCAAGAGAGTAGCGGCAGACCGAACCATGCAGATCATCGTATCGAGCAACGGCAACCTCGGCGGCGTGGCGGGCTACAACGCGCCGACCGGTGAGCTGAATCGCTGTGTCAGCGGCAGCTGGCTGCTGGTCAACAAGTCGGACGGCATCGGTGTCGGCACCGGCGGTATTGTCGGCATGAACGAGAGCGAAAAGGACCTGTCCTATCTGCTCAATCAGGCGTTTGTCGGCCGCCAGCGGAGCAGTAATGCGACCAACCGTTTTGCAGGCGGCATTATCGGTACGCAGTCGAATAAGACCACTACGGATTGGATGATCCGGAATTGTGTCAATTATGGTACTGTTTATGGCTATCACTCGAATTATTCGGGCGGTATTGTCGGTCAGTGGACGAATAACGGCGGCATAATCGAAGGCTGTTATAACTATGGCAATCTGCAGACCACCTTTAAGGCGGATTGGGTAGGCGCTTCGGGCGGTATTGTAGCACAGCTGTATCATGCGGCATCCGATCAGGATTTTGATATTATCAGCTGTCAGAACCACGGCAGCGTTTACAGCCGCAATGGTGAGAGTAAGGCAGACGGTGCGAATGACAGTGCCGGCATTCTTGGTAATATTACGGCGTATGAAGCGACTAAAGCTGGAGATGGACAGAAGTATACGATCAACGTGGTAGACTGCGTGAACGCACCCGGTGTGAAAATTTACGCAGGCTCGATGGCTTCCGGTATCGTCGGCTTCTTCTCTACGGATAATGTGCTGTCGAAAAGCTATAACGATGCACGGTATTCCATCGGTATTTCGACCGAAAATATTGTGCTGAACATTGATCGCTGCCGCAACTATGCGGAAAAGCTGGTGGGTAATCCGTTTTCTGCAGGCATTATGGGTGATCGCTACGAGCGCAATGGCAAGAGCGGCAGTTCTAAAATTGCCGCAGGCAATACCTACATACAAAATTGTTTTTCCGTCAGCCAGGACACAAAAAATGATTGGTCGATTGCTGCTTTTGGAAATGATTTTGGCCTGATATCCGGATAAAAATAATGTGGGAAACAACTATTATTTTCATGATACCTGGGGTTTGACAAACGATGTAGGACATACGTTTCAGTATGGTTATCGAAGTGAATCGCGCAAGGCATATTCGCGTATGATTGCCTTCGGTAATCTGAGTATCGAAGGTAAATGGAAAGATAAGACCTTTGCGGCGATTGCAGGTCCGAATCTGGATTCTGTGGATACGGACAATAATCAGCTGTACTACAACATGACAAACGACAACACAACGATTGACGATAATGGTATCATTCGTACTTCGGGTGGAATCACCGGACGTGTTTTGTTTGTTATGCCGGATTCTCCGACCTATCGAACGATTTCGCAGACGACAGGCAACAATCAATCGTGGCTGCGGCCGAATATCTACCGAGTGAATGGCTTGTTTAATCAGAACGGCAAGCTGCTTGACGAGTACGTCCGCACCAACTACCGCGATATGGAGCATAGCAAGACGGCATCCGGTGCACTGGACGACTCCTTTGGCGTTTCGCTCCGGCAGAACGATGACGGTGCCTTCAACGTCTCCATCACGGACGACGACCGCCCGCTGTACTACGAGGGCAGGGTGTTCGTTAACGGCGAGGAGGTGCTGTCCAATCTGCGCTTTATCCCGAACCAAAAGGGACAGGGACAGTGGGACCCGAAGTTGAACGGCACACAGGCGTACGGCTCCGGTATGACCAGCGGTACGTTCCAGCTGCCGGCAAGCCTTGCGGCAGACACAGCAGGCAAGACCATTACATTGTCTGTTCGTGCTGTCAGTCTGTTTGAGGATACCGCGCCTTCTGCATGGAAAACTGCGGCGACGCAGAATGTGTCGGTGCTGCCGACACCGGATGTCAATATCCGACTGGTGAGCCATTGGAACAATGGCGCTAAATACCAGATCTCGCTGAAAAACCTTGCGGATTATGCGGTCTTCAGCAACTGGAAGGTCACCTTCAGGCTTGGCTCGCAGACCGTGACCATTGATCAGAACAACCATACCGCCGAGATCAGCGGCGACGATTTGAAGGAGCTGATCGTCACGGCGGCGGCAGGCATTACGAACGGCATTCAGCCGGCCTCCGTGACGGATACCATCCCGACCGACACGCCGAAGTACAAGCCGGACGGCAGTATTAACAAGCTGTCGGTATCGTACTCGGGCAGTACGGTGGATGATTGCACGGTCACGGCTGCACTGACGGTCAACGAGCCGCAGATGGAAACACCGCCGATTTACCGTATCGAGGTGCTCGGCACGGTTGGCACAAATGAGTATGTGTTTGCGTATGAGGATGTGCTGACCTCGGCGGGCAACACGGTTACGGCAAACTTCCGCGACCTGCCGAAGGAGTATTTCGCGGAGAATGTCACAAATCGTCGGGTGCGTGCATGGTATGCCGCCTCCGGTCTGGGACCGGTTTACACCTATGGCGATACCCGGCAGACCGGCGATGCGTCCGTTACGCTGCGGACTTACAGCGCGGAGGGCGTTCAGCAGCAGGACAAGACCATTTACAGCCATGTTCTTGGCCATGCGACTGACTTTGCAAACTACATTAAAGCCGCGGCGCTGAACATCAAGCCGTTGACGGCACCGGAGCTGAACGACCCGGTACTGAAACAGGAAGATAACGGCAGTATCAGCTACCAGTTCTCGTGGACGCAGCCTGGGCAGGGGACTGCAGTGCCGCACTACAGCGTCAAGCTGACCGGCATTACTGCGGCAGGCGCAAGAATCGGCATTCCGGTCAACGAGGTTTACGGCACGCAGGAGAATCCGAATACTTCCAAATCGTTCACCATCAGCGCGGACGACTGGCAGTACGCCGAGGTTGAGCTGACCGTTACCCGTCTGGGACAGGAATACGGCGAGGTTGGCCTGAGTACGACGAAGAAGTACGCTGTCAAGCAGCGCCTCGAGCGTCCGGGACAGCCATTGGTAATCAACCCGGATACCAACGAGCTGGAATACACCATCGGCTGGAGTGCCATCGGCAGCGAAAACGGCTGTGCAGGTTATCAGATTTATGTGCAGCCGGAGGGCGAAACGGCCGCTGCCTTGGGTGAGCTTGTGCCCGTCAGGGGCGGCACCTGCTCGGTAAGCCGCAGTCTGGAGGATTACGCCGGCAAGACCATCGACCTCTATCTGGTGGCGGTGGCTGCTGATGATTCCGGCTACGCGGACAGCCCGAACGGTATCGTGTACACGATGACCGTGCCGATGCGTCTGAATACGCCGAGCGTCAAGTGGTCGTACAACTGGAATGCGACAGCAAACAACCCGATTCCGGCGGCCGGCTTCCGAAGCGGCGGCCTGCAGGTCACCGTTACGCCGGAGAATGAGGCCAGTGTACCGCCCGGCGGCAGCACCTATCTGCTGCGGGCAAAAAAATCACCGGGCCGGACGGCACAACGGTGACTTACCCCGTTTCTGCAATGAGCGAAAGCGGCGGCAGCTACGTCTGCAGCCTGACCGATCTGGATACGAAATACGCAGGCTGTTCTGTACGGTTTGAGGCTCGTATTTCGCAGTCGGCGGGACAGGTAAGCTCGGTCTGGGTATCGAGCGGCGATGTGGTATTCCCGCGTGTGAAGCTGGAAGCACCGAGCGCGTCGCTGGCAAACGTGAATGAGACGCTTGCGGTCAGCTATGGCCCGATGAATCGTCTTATCAACACGGCAGAGTGGGATGCACAGCTTACCGCGCTCTCGTGGGACGAGGTGGCAGAGGCTGACCTGTATCGGATTGAATTGACCGATAAGGACGATAAATCCACGACTGTTACCGTCGATATGAGCGGGAATCTGCCGGAGATTATCATAAATGGTCAAAATACGTTTGCAGTTGCAGGGGATGACTGGTATACTGTAAAACAGGGCAGTGCGGTCAACGGCAGATACAGCCTTACCAATGGCAGCATTCGTTATTACAGCTATCAGCCGGATACCATGCTGCAGGTGAAGGACGGCACATTTACCTTGAAGCTGCCTAACATTTTCTCCGTGGTAACGCACGAGAATCAGACCCTGCAGCTGACGAATGGTATACAGATCAGCAGGGTAACTGTCATTGCGGACAGCAAGAGCGACCGTTATACGGAATCCGATCCTGCTGAGCGCAGATTTTAGTTACGAAGGGAGGCGGCAGACATGAAGCGGATACGTCAGGGATGGAACACCCTGCGGCGCAGCAGGCGAAGCGGTGTTTCGCTGATCGTAGCACTTTGTGCTGTCGCCGTCCTGATCGGACTTTCGCTCAGTATCGTGTATTCCTCATCCATGCTGCTCTCGCGGGCCAACCGCAAGATCGGCAGGGAACGCTGTTATCAGCTGGCGCAGTCCTTTGCACAGGTGCTGGACAGCGAACTGCAGGAATACAAAACAATAAAGCCGGAATTGGATACCAATTTTGCGCCGGAAGGCTGTTTCTACCGTGAAGTGAACAACATTTTAGCGGAAGATACGGGATTGGGTATTTACGATCCGGACCGTTCGGATGAAACCACTGCCTGCTATAATGCGGGTTCGACCGAGGATAACTACGGCAGGATTACGATTCTGCTCCGTGATGTTACCGATGTGCAGGACCCGATCACAGGCGATACCTTTGCATACGATGCTCGGAACGAAGGCACCGAAAAGGCAGAGCAGACAACCTTTAACAGACATCAGGTTTGGGTAGGCGTCAAGGCGGAAAAGGGAGCGGACAGCTACATGTACACCACAGAATACCGCCGAAAGGACAGTTTTCAGCCAATCTACACATGGAAAGGGGAAGACGGCGTCAGCGGACAGTTCCCGGTCTACTGGGTAAACGGCCGCTTTTGCCGAAGTGCCAACGGCGAGGAGCCGGTAGAACCCAAGGTCATTGGCGAGGGCAAGGATGCCCGCACGGAGCATGTGGAGATCAGCTATACCTATGATATCAATAATCCGACGTACAGCCGATACGAACCCATTCACAAGCCGGCAGCCCGGACAACCGGAGGTGCAGCCGATGAATAGACTGATTCGCGTGCTGCGCGACCGCCGGGGCGAATCCATGGTGGAAATTCTGGTTTCCACGGTGGTGTTCATGCTGCTGCTGGGCGCGCTGAACGGCGCAGTCGGCTTTGCCTCAAATGCGCAGCGCAAGTCGGAGCAGCTCCGCAGGGACGCGACCGAACTGCAGGAAAGCGTGCGCGGGAATGCAGAAGTCGCGGACGGCGAAGCTGCCACGTACGATTTTAAGGTGACGACGTCGAACGGCGAAGATACCGATATTGAAGCCTTCCACGTAAAGGTAAAAAAGCAGACCGTAAACGCCAAAACCGAGGACGGCAAAACCGTACCCTTCTACCGGTTTGCGAAGGGAGAGTGACGGCATGAAACGCATTCGCTCAATCCTGCGCGGCCGGGAAGGCATGACACTGGTGGAACTGGTGGTCGGCGCCGGACTGCTGTGTCTGGTCATCGGCATATTCAGTGCATCGCTGCGGCCGGCGGCCGAGGTATCGCGCCGCACGCAGGAGCTGAACAGCGCCGAGCTGATCGCGGACGACCTGCTCGAAACCGTGCGCAGCAAGGTGGAGACCGCCACGGATTACATCAAATGCTATGACAGCGGCACGGACGTGACGAATAAAACCGGCTCGTCCGAAGGCTCGGCGATCGAGTTTGGCTATGAGACCGAACAGGGATATAACGCGGCGGAGCTGCTGACGGCAGACGGCTGCGGACCAACCAAAATCGTGATTGCCGATAAGGACTCCGGTGAGCAGCCTCGAGTGGAAAAGGGTTATCTTGTCGAGCGCTATTATAAAGATGGCTACAGTCAGGATGCGGACGGCAATCCCATTGCCCGAGCCATGACGAAAACCTACGCAGAGGGCTTTTATATGGGCCTCCGCGCCGGACTGCATTTCAAAATCGACGAAGCAAAGCACACCGTTACCGCCACCGTGACAATTTACCGTGATAAGGATTTGACCGATAAAATCTATTCGGATTCGCTCATCATCGACCTGCGGTACGATATTCCGGTGAAAACCGAGGTAACGGCAACGAAAAAGCCGGCATAACGGCAATGTAATATGTGTAACTCTGCGGAGCACCGCCGCAGCTTACAGAGATAGAAAAACAAAAATAAAATTGGAGGAATAAGATCATGATGGAAAAAATGATCGCGTTGCAGCAGAAGCGCCGCAGCAAGAAGGGCGGCTTTACGCTGGTAGAGCTGATCGTGGTTCTGGTTATTCTGGCAATTCTGGCAGCGCTGCTGATTCCGGCGCTGACTGGTTATATTGACCGTGCTAAGGAGAAGAGTGCTGTTGCTGAGACTCGTCAGATTGTAATGGCTGCTCAGACAATTACAGATGAGGTATATGGTGCCCATACAGATGTCGCGGCTGCTAATCTGAAGATGAGTGAGGTGCAGAAGCTGTCTGAGGTAACGATTACTAAGAGCAGTGATACGATTAACGTAAAGGACGGCAAGGTTGTATATGTTAAACACGTAAGCAAAAATGGCAAGACGGGTTATTATACGGCTGAAGGCGGCTGCACTGCTTCTTCTCAGACTGAGGTAGCAGGTGATGTTGCATTTACGGACGATTTGAAGTAATTGCGACCTAATCTAACTACCTACCCACCCCGCCCGTACCGCACCGTCTAACCACGGTGCGGTACGGTGCCCGTCGGTGGTGATCTGATTCATACCGCTGTAACGAGGCGGAACGCAGTAACGGTGCCTGCGTTCGGCTTGCGGACGGTATGGCGGGTCACAGTCCCTTAATATTTAAGTGGCTGTGACCTGTCATGCGGTTTTTGTATGGCAGATTCTATTTGTAAAAAATCATTCCAAACCAACCCAAACGAGGAGGAAACCAATGCTTTACATCGCCTATGCTGTATTATGGCTGTTACGGTTCGCATTGGGCGCATGCGTATTCAGCTTTCTCGGTGTGGTGGTATGGCGCCTGCCGCGCAGAGAGAGCGTGGTGAAGGGACGCAGTCACTGTCCGGTGTGCGGGCGCACGCTGTCGGCGGCGGAGCTGATCCCGTGCCTGAGTTATCTCCTGCAGGGCGGCAAATGCCGCGGCTGCGGTGCAAAAATTCCCGCAAGGGATTTCTGGATCGAGGTGCTCGGCGGCTTATGCTCTTGTGCCTGCGCATACGCCTTCGGCGGCGAGACCGCACAGGCGGCGCTGGCGTTCGCAGTGCTCGGTATTCTGACGGTCGTGGCGCTCATGGACATGGACACGCTTGAAATCTACGACCGGTTTCCGGTGCTGCTGTTTGTCTGCGGCATCGCTGCGCACATACTTATCCCCAGCCTGGGGATAAAATCGCGGCTGATCGGCTGCGTGATCGTCAGCGTGCCGATGCTGCTTCTGGCGCTCATCGTGCCCGGCGGCTTCGGCGGCGGTGATATCAAGCTGATGTTCGGCGCGGGCTTTTTCCTCGGCGCAAAGTTGACGGTCGTTGCCGCGTTTATCGGCATTCTGCTCGGCGGCGGCTTCGGCGCGCTGCTGCTCGCCCAAAAGAAGGCAAACCGGAAAAGCCAGTTCGCATTCGGTCCGTTTTTGTGCATCGGCATTGCGATCGCCATGTTTTTCGGAGAAACGATCGCGGACTGGTATATGGGATTATTGTAATGAATGGAGAGGAGGGTCAGCATGGCTGCATCCAACAACCACAGGCTGACCGTCACGGTCAAACCGAACAGCGGTCACACGCTGTTCCGCTACACGGCAAAGGACATAGACGGAAAGGTAGTCCGCGGCGCAATGGAGGCTGCGGACTATGACACGTTGTATACCCAATTACTCGCTCAGGGGCTGTATCTGCAGAGTGCGACCTGCCGCGGTGCGGGCCGCAAGCCGCGCACGCTGCGTCCGCAGGAGCTGAGCGACCTGTGCCGTCAGCTGTCCACGCTGCTGGCTTCGGGCGTCAGTCTGGTGCGCGCGCTGACGATCATCTCGCAGGATGAGGGCATCAGCGCGGGTCTGCGCCGCATTTACGAGAGTGTGCTGGGTGAAGTCCGGAAAGGCTCGAGCCTTTCTGCCGCACTCGAGGCGCAGCAGGTGTTCCCAACGCTCATGCTCGGCATGATCCGCGCAGGCGAGGGCAGCGGCAAGCTGGATCAGGTCGCGGAGCGGCTCGCCATCCATTACGAGAAGGCGCACCAGATGAACCAGCAGGTCAAGTCGGCGCTCATGTACCCGATGATCCTTGCGATTCTGGCGGTCGCGGTCGTTATCGTTATCGTAACCTTCGTGCTGCCGCAGTTCAGCGATCTGTTCTCCACAATGGATTCGCTGCCGGGCGTTACGCTGGCGCTGATGGCGTTTTCCAATTTTATGGTTACCAAATGGTATCTGATGATACTGGGTGTCGCGGCAGCGGTCATGGTTATCCGCATGCTGCTGCGCATTCCGGCCGTCCGGCTGGAAATGGACCGACGCAAGCTCAAAATGCCGGTTTTCGGTCCGCTCAATCAGGTTATCTGCACGGCGCGGTTCGCGCGAACCATCAGCAGCCTGTACTCGAGCGGTCTGCCGATCGTCACTGCGCTGCAGACCGCCCGTGATACCATCGGCAACGCCTACATCGTTTCGCAGTTCGATGATGTGCTCGTGCAGGTGCGTTCGGGCGTCAGCCTGTCCGCCGCCCTCGAGACCGTAGACGGCTTTCAGCGCAAGCTGTGCAGCAGCATTGCAGTTGGCGAGGAGACCGGACGACTGGACTCCATGCTGGATTCCATCGCGGATTCGATGGAGTACGATGCACAGCAGGCGAGCAAGCGCATGACGACCATTCTGGAGCCGATGCTGATCGTGCTGATGGCGTTCGTGGTCGGCTTTATCATTATCGCAGTCATGTCGCCGATCATCGGCTCGTACAGTGCGATTGAGAGTTCGGGGAACGTATAACCTCGGAAACGTGTAAACCTCACAAAAGGGGAGAAATGAGAATGAACACAACCGTTTTGGCGCTGCAGGAGGAGCAGGTGCTTGTCGCGGTCGGCAAGTCCGGCGCGCAGCCTTCCGTGCAGGCGCTTTACAGTGCCCCCGTACACGGCGGCGGCATGGAAAACTGGGAGAAGGCGATAGGCGCACTCTGGCAGCAGCACAGGCTGCCGACCCGCGGCATCACGCTCGTCCTGCCGGATGAGGCGGTTGCCACCAAGACTATCACCGCACCGAGCATGCCGGAAAACAAGCTGGAGGAGCTTGTGCGGCACGAAATGCGTCCGCGGGAGGATCAGCTTGCGGCGGCGGACTATGTGCCGCTCGGCACAGATGCCGAGGGCCGTCAGCAGCTGTTCTGCGCTGCCTGCCGCAAGGAAACGATGGAAGAATACCTTGCAATGACCGACCGGCTCGGCCTGCGCCTGCAGAGCGTTACCGTTACTATGGCAGGACGGCTCAAGCTCCTGCATGCCATGCAGTCCATGCAGGGCAAGACCTGTATCTGGCTGTGCTTTGAGGGCAGCAGCGTGCTTTCGCTGCTGGTCGAGAACGGCGAGTACCGTTATTCCAGCCGCAGCCGTATTTTCAGTGAGCCGGGCACGGTGGATTTCGGCACCGAGATGACGAGAAACGTTTCCGGCACCATGCAGTTCCACACGGCAAGCCGCTCGGGCGGCACGCTGACCGATGTGTATTACGCCGGCTGCTCGGATGATGATTTCGAGGTGTGTCTGGCGGGTATCCGCGGTCTGGGGCTGAAAGTGAGCCGTCTGCCCGAATGCCGTGCGTTCCGCGCCATGCCGACCGGCGAGCGGCTGGACGACTGGCTCGGCTGTGCCGAAACTTTGATTCGAACCGTGCTTCGTGCAAACAAGGAGCTGGATCTGCTCCGCAGCTATCGGCGTTTGTCCCGCGGCAGCAAAGGGCAGACCGGCCTGCTGCACAGCTTCTACACACCGATTGCGGTGTGTCTGGTGGGTGTGCGCTGCGGTCTGGTGTGTGTTCCTGCAGATGGGAACAGCAGCCTGAGCCACAGGACCGGCGACATCAACGACTGGCTGAACGATCCGACCGTGATCGAGCAGTACAACGAAGCTGCCGAAAAGCAGCAGCGCAATGACAATCTGGTGCAGGGACTGCAGCAGGTGCGCAATCTGACGGACGCGCTTGCCACCTATCCGCAGGTGGACAGCGCCCTGATGAGCAAGATCGGCGCGGCAGGTGGCGCTCAGGTCAGCATGGTGCTGACCGGCTATGATGCGGCTACCGGCGCGCTGCAGTTCGATGCACAGAGCGGCAGCGTTATCGACATTCCGAGCTATGTGCTCAAGCTGCAGAAAACCGGCCTGTTCCGCAAGGTGGACTACACCGGCTATACCTATGAGGACGGCGTGTACGTCCTCAGCCTGAACTGTATCCTGCTGGGAGAGGAGGCAGCCGAATGAACATCGTTGTAACCGAACGTGATAAAAAGCTGCTCCGGCTGGTGGCCTGTCTGGCGATAATCGTCATTTTTCGGCATGTATCTCATCCGTCCTGCGATGAAAAATCACGAAACGCTGCAGAGCGAGTATGACGCCGCCGAACAGAAGCAGCAGGAATATCAGACGCAGATTGCCGCACTCGCGACGATTGACGATATTATCGCGCAGAATGAAGCCGCGCTGAACACGGCAAGCGAAAAATACTACAAGAGCGATCTGGAAACCCGTCAGATGGACGATATCATCACGGGTATCGCGCTCGAGAACGGGCTGTTTCCGCAGTCGCTGACGCTGACGGAAGTCGCTCCGGGTGCGGTCAGCGCGTATCTCGCTGAGCAGGAAGCTGCGCAGACGGACGGCAGTGCGGACACCTCGTCCGATGCGGAATCCGACGATTCGACCGACGATACATCGGCAACGCTGATACAGCCGGTCAACTACGTTTATATCGGCACTGCGACTATCTCGGCGCAGGGCGCTGTAACCCAGTGGCTGAACTTCCTCGATGAGGTGGAGCACAGGTACAAAAGGGTCTGCGTGTGACCAATTTCAGTATTGCAGACTATGATTATGTGGCAAACAACACGCAGGCGGTCAGCACCAATCTGATCACCGGCACGCTGGAGATCTACATGTGTGTCAGCGACAAGGAGGCAGACGCATGAAAACCAATTTGCGTATCGGCGAAGTGCTGATGGAGCGCAATTACATCACGCAGGAGCAGATGGAGCAGGCGCTCGCCTACCAGAAGGAGCACCGTGAAAAGCGAGTCGGTCAGATCCTGATCGAGCTAGGCTTTGTCACCGAGTCGCAGGTGCTCGAGGCACTGGCTGCCCGTCTGGGACTGGAGATCGTGAGCATCGGACAGATGCAGGTCGATCTGACCGCTGTCCGCATGATTCCGCGTGAGCTGGCGGAAAAGCAGAACCTGCTTGCGGTCGGCTTTGCGGACAAGAGCCTCGAGGTCGTGACGAACGATCCGCTCAACTACTTTGCCTTTGAGGAAGTGCGCCAGCTGACCGGCTGTCAGGTGGTCATCCGCCTGAGCGAAATGGGTCCGCTGCAGAGCGCAATCCGCTACTATTACGCCGAGGTCGGTGCACAGCAGGCGGCACAGACCGCCAACGAGGACTTTGCAGAGCGCAATGTGGAGATGCTGCAGGTCGAAGAGAGCGAAAGCGGCGATCCGGAAGCGCCGATCGTCAAGCTGCTCAACAGCCTGCTCGACCGTGCCATCAGCACCGGCGCAAGCGACGTGCATATCGAGCCGTTTGAGGGCAGCACGCGCGTGCGCATGCGTATCGACGGCACGATCGTCGATTATGTAACGCTGCAGCGCAGTGTGCACCAGCCGCTGATCGCGCGAATCAAGATCATGGCGAACCTCGATATTGCCGAGCGCCGTCTGCCGCAGGACGGTCATTTCCGTATCCGTGTGGGACAGAGCGAGTACGTCAACATCCGTGTATCGCTGCTGCCGACCGTGTTCGGAGAAAAGGCCGTGCTGCGAATTCTGGCAACGGCGGGTCAGGTCGATCACGCCAGCCACTTCGGCATGGATGACGAAAGCTATGCAAGGTTCCTGCCTATGCTGAACTCACCGAACGGCATTATTTATATCACCGGTCCTACCGGTTCGGGTAAGTCCACCACACTGTACATGGTGCTCGAGTATCTGTCGCACCGGCAGGTGAATATCTCCACAGTTGAGGATCCGGTGGAGAAGAACGTGCCGAGCATCAACCAGACGCAGGTCAATCCGGTTGCCGGACTGACGTTTGAGTCCGGTCTGCGCGCGCTGCTGCGTCAGGACCCGGATATCATCATGGTCGGTGAGACCCGTGACGGCGAAACCGCCGGTATTTCGGTTCGTGCGGCCATCACCGGTCATCTGGTGCTGAGTACGCTGCATACCAACGATGCGGTCTCGAGCATCGTCCGTCTGGCCGATATGGGCATCGACCACTATCTGATTGCAAATTCGCTGGTCGGTCTGGTCGCGCAGCGACTGATGCGTAAGGTGTGCCCGCACTGCGGCAGAGAGGTCGCAGTTACGCCGCAGGAGCAGGCGCTGCTCGGCAAGGATATCACGACCATCAAGCGCGGCACAGGCTGTACGCACTGCAACGGCACCGGCTACCGTGGCCGTATTGCCGTGCATGAGATCGTTACGATCGACCGCAATATCCGCCGCATGATCAGCCGCGGCGCCGAAACCGAGGAGATCGAGGCCTATGCGCGGGAACAGCAGGGCATGCGCAGCCTGAAGGAAAAGGGTCTGGAACTGGTAAAACAGGGTGTTACTACACCGGAGGAGCTGCTCAGGATCGCGTATTACGCATAACCGGAAACCGCTCTGTATCTTTTGATACAGAGCGGTTTTAACGATTATGAGCAGAATTACAGAACGAAATCCACATAAATGAACGTGCGTTCACTGTTGATCGGCTCCCCAGAGCCGAAAACTTTTCCTTTACATTCTTATCTCAAGCGGGTATAATACCCATTGATGGATGGGCATTCCGCAGAGCGGAAGCTATACCTTGTCACAACATGTTTTTCAAATTTTTCCGACAGTGATTTTACGTTGCGTCACACCACAGAAAGCGGGTGACAGCATGAACATTGGCATTGTTGGAGCAGGAAAAGTCGGCTTTTCCTTCGGCAGACTGCTTGCCGAAAAAGGCGTGCGGATATCCGGCTATTACAGCCGCAATTCCGACAGCGCAAGAGAAGCCGCAGAATTTACAAATTCCGGACACTATACCGACTTGGGCAAACTCATCGAAGATAGTGACGCGATTTTCATCACCGTTCCGGATAATGCGATCACCGAGGTGTATCGGCAGGTCGCAGAATTTGAAATTCAGGACAAGTATATATGTCATTGCAGCGGCGCCTGCACAGCCGAGGAAGCCTTTCCGGGTATTCACGCGCAGGGAGCCTATGCAATATCCATTCATCTGCTATTTCCGATCAGCAGCAAGTATAACTGCTGGCGGGAGCTGGCAGGTGCTTTTTTTTGCGTCGAGGGTGACGCGCAGGCGGTCGAGGTCTTTGTACCGCTGCTGCGCGGACTGGGGCTGCAGGTGCAGACCATTTCGCCGGAGAGCAAGGCGCAGTACCACCTCAGCTGTGCACTGGCAAGCAACTTTGTCTGCGCACTTGTGCAGCGCAGCGCCGAATTGCTGGGCGGCTGCGGATTCTCCCAAACGGACGCACTGCACGCGCTTGCGCCGCTCATGCGGAGCAATCTGGCGCATGTGATCGAGCACGGTGCCGTCTCAGCGCTGACCGGACCCATTGAGCGCGGCGACACGCAGACCGTGCAAAAGCATCTGTCGTGCCTGACGGAACGAGACGACCGGCAGCTTTACGCGCTGCTGGGACTCGAACAGGTCAAAATGGCACAGGAAAAACATCCTGAGCAGGATTACGGCACGCTTGCCGCCCTGCTGAACAGGGAAAAGGAGCAGAAAGAATGAAGAACACAGTGAGTACATTTCTCTCGATGAAGCAAAACGGCGAGCGCCTCACCGAGATTACCAGCTACGATTACACGACCGCCAAGCTGGTGGAAAAAGCGGGCATCAACGCCATTCTGGTGGGCGATTCGCTCGGCATGACCATGATGGGCTATGACACGACTCTGCCGGTTACGATGGAGGATATGATCCACCACAGTGCATGCGTCGTGCGCGCGTGCGAGAACACCATGGTCATCATGGATATGCCGTTTATGAGCTATCAGGCGTCGGTTTCCGAAGCCGTGCGCAACGCAGGCCGACTGATGAAGGAGGCGCGCGGTCATGCGGTCAAGCTGGAGGGCGGCGCAGCCGTTGCCGAGCAGATTCGCGCCATTACGGATTCCGGCATTCCGGTGCAGGCACATATCGGCATGACGCCGCAGAGCGTCAACGTGTTCGGCGGCTTTAAGGTACAGGGCAAGGGCGAGGATGCGGCAAAGCGGCTGCTCGAGGATGCCTTTACTGTACAGGAGGCCGGTGCATTTTCGGTCGTGCTTGAGTGCGTACCGCCCAAGCTGGCGGCGCTCATCTCGAAAAAGCTGACCATCCCGACCATCGGCATCGGCGCGGGCGCAGGCTGTGACGGACAGGTGCTGGTCTATCAGGACATGCTCGGCATGAACATGGACTTCACGCCCAAGTTCGCCAAGCAGTTTGACAATATCGGTGAGCGTATGGTGGATGCGTTCCGCACTTACATGAACGAGGTGCAGAACGGCACGTTCCCGACCGAAAAGCAGAGCTTTGTCAAGTCCGACTGCAGCGATGAATATCTCGCCAAACTCGACGCTGAATTTTGAGAGAAACAGGAGCATATACAATGAAAATCGCAACAACCATCGCAGAAGTACGCGCACAGGTGCGCGAGTGGAAACAGCAGGGTCTGACCGTCGGTCTGGTGCCGACCATGGGCTATCTGCATGAAGGACACGCCAGTCTGGTCAAAACGTCCGTGCAGCAGTGCGACCGCACGGTAGCGTCCGTGTTCCTCAATCCGACCCAGTTCGGTCCGGGTGAGGATCTGGAGACCTATCCGCGTGATTTCGAGCACGACTGTGCGCTGCTGACCGAGTGCGGCTGTGACATGGTGTTCCATCCCGAGGTGTCCGAGATGTATCCGGACGGCTTTGCCACCTTTGTTGAGGTGCAGTCCGAAATGCCGCGCCAGCTGTGCGGCAAGACCCGTCCGATTCATTTCCGCGGCGTGTGCACGGTCGTTTCCAAGCTGTTCAACATCGTAACGCCGGATAAGGCGTTCTTCGGTCAGAAGGACGCACAGCAGCTGGCGATCATCCGCCGTATGGTGCTCGACCTGTCTATGGGCATTGAGATCGTCGGCTGCCCGATCATCCGTGAGGCGGACGGTCTGGCGAAGTCCTCGCGCAATACCTATCTGAGCGCAGAGGAGCGCAAGGCGGCACTCGTGCTGTCGCGCGCTGTAAAGCTCGGCCAGGAGCTGGTACAGAACGGCGAGAAGAACGCGGATAAGGTCGTGGGTGCCATGCGTGCGCTTATCGAGCAGGAGCCGCTCGCGCGTATTGATTACGTTTCCGCAGTGGACGGCCTGACCATGCTGCCGGTGCATGAGATCAACGGCGGCGAACTGGTCGCTATGGCGGTCTATATCGGCAAAACACGCCTGATCGACAACTTTTCGGTGGAGGGCTAAGTCATGACAGTACAGATGCTCAAGGGTAAAATCCACCGTGCAACGGTCAAGCAGGCCGAGCTGAACTACGTCGGCTCGATCACGGTTGACGCCGACCTGCTGGATGCGGCCGGCATTTACGAATATGAGAAGGTTGCCATCGTGGATATTGAAAACGGCAACCGCTTTGAGACCTATACCATCGCCGGTGAGCGCGGCAGCGGTATGATCTGCCTGAACGGCGCCGCAGCACGCTGTGTCAGCGTCGGTGATAAGGTCATTCTGATGGCGTACGCGCAGCTGACGCCGGAGGAGGTCAAGAACGGCTATGCTCCGCAGGTCGTGTTCGTGGATGAGGAAAATAAGATCGTCCGCACCACCACCTATGAGAAGCATGGTCTGCTCAAGGATATGGCGTAATGAAAAAGGAGAACCCGGGTGGGTTCTCCTTTTTTGTTGGTGTCAAGGTGAGCGGTTCTGCAAGGTAGGAGGTAGGAGTTGATGGATAGGTGAAATCCGCAGGTGCCGTCCGTAATATCCAGACAAACGAGTTGCGCGACACGGGTATCCCTCAGGGGACCTTCTCTTGCCCTTCGGGCAATTCACCTTGTGTCGCGCCTGCGGAGAGTAGCCGATATGTGTAGCAGTATGGAATCTGGCATTGCGTAGAGGGAAAGAAATGGGCGGCCAATGGCCGCCCCTACGGTAGAAAGAATCCTCTGCCGTTCCTTTATAGTCTCAGTTCTGCAAATTTCGCCGTGCTAAGAGGAAACGGGGAGATTCATAAGAGGGGTACGCACTCATTAAATCCGCGCACGGCGCGGGAAAAAGGTTTAGTGGCCTACGGGCAAACCTTAGGTGTCCATCCCTCTTATGCGCCCGCGCGGCGTCAGCGCACGTCCCCGCGCTCCGCAGAGCGCAATTCCCTGCTTGGATTAAGCGAAAACCTTCCCGCCCGGAAAGGGTGTATTGCTAACGCAACTCGTGTGTCCCGCAAAACCGGTGCCGAGTAAACCGGCAAATCAAAATTTTCGATTGAAGATTAAACCGACTCCATCTCCGCCGCAGAGGACTTGTCTGCGTTCTCTCGGAACAGCAGACCGAAAATGCGGCGCACCAGCGGACCGGCTGCAAAGAACTGCCACAGCAGCGCCATCGGGAAGTTCATAACGGTGGTCTGCACCCAGATTGCAAAGAACTGTGAGTTATGGCTGTCCTTGAACAGCAGGGTGGCAAAGAAGCTCATGCACGGGCACATCAGCCATACGGATGCGGCCGAGATAGCAAGCATAATGCTGGTCTGGCTGGCTTCGCGCGGATTGACAAGACGGAATGCAACCTTCATCGCCAGCTTGCCGACAAACACCAGCTCGAGCAGAATTGCGATAACAGTCATGATCGGCCACTCGTGGAACACTGCGAGAAATACCCAGTTCTGCATGGAACCGGTGTTCAGCACGATGTTGTACGCTACCATGCCGTATACCATGACAGAAGCCATGATAATGGTGTAAATAACGTCCTGAAATTTGTTTTTTGGCATTTTGTTTTCTCCTTTTTGTGTATGTGAAATATTTTTTGATAACGAATAGAAATGCAGCTGAACGCAAAAAAATAGGACGAAGTAAACTTTCGTCTACTTCGTCCTATGGACTACTTCAACTACCATTAATTATAAATATCATACCATATTTTGTGGGTGTTCGTCAAGGCTAACTTCGTTCTTGACAATACTGTTCCCTGGGTGTATACTGTGTCTGTAAATGAGAACCCCCTCCCTTGGGGGAGGGGTGCAGATAGGAGATGCGATATGAAACAACGGTTTCGGGTGGGCGGCATGAGCTGCGCGGCCTGCTCCGCCCATGTGGAGAAAAGCGTCTCGGCGGTGCCGGGTGTCAGCGGCGTGCAGGTAAATCTGCTCGCCGGCAGCATGGCGGTCGAGTACGACGAAAACGCGTGCGACGCACAGACGATTATAAAGGCGGTCGAGTCCGGCGGCTACACGGCTGCGGTGGACGATGGCAGGCAGACCTCGGCTCCGGCGCAAAGCCCGCAGGCGGACGAGGCGCTGAAGGAAATGAAGACCCGCATTATCGTTTCGGCGGTGTTCATGGTCGTTTTGATGTACTTCTCGATGGGTGAGATGGTCGGGCTGCTGCTGCCGTCCTATGCGGCAGGTATGGACGGCATGTTCAATCTGGCGCTCACGGAGCTGATCCTCACGCTGCCGATTGTCATTATCAATCGCAAATATTATATCAACGGCTTCAAAACGCTGCTGCATCGTGCCCCGACTATGGACGCACTCATCGCCGTCGGCTCGGGTGCGGCGCTCGTGTACGGCATTTACGCGCTGATTCAAATCGCGCTCGCACCCACGCCGGAGGCAGCCCACAGCTTTATGCACGACCTGTATTTTGAGTCCGCAGGCATGATTTTGACGCTGGTAACGCTCGGCAAGTTCTTTGAAGCGCGTGCCAAGCGCAAGACAGGCGAGGCCATCGCGGCACTGATGGACCTGCGTCCGCAGACCGCCGAGGTCATTCGTGGCGGTCAGACCATGCAGCTGCCGATTGAGCAGGTGCAGGTTGGCGACCTTGTTATCGTGCGCGGCGGTCAGTCCGTGCCGGTTGACGGAGAGATCACTGAGGGCAGCGCGTATCTGGACGAAAGCGCCATCACCGGTGAGAGCATGCCGGTCGAAAAGCATGTCGGTGACACCGTAATCGGTGCAACCGTGTCCAAGAGCGGCTATGTTGTCATGAAGGCATTGCGTGTCGGTGACGATACGACTCTGAGCCAGATCATCCGTCTGGTAGAGGAGGCAGGCGCGTCCAAGGCGCCGATCGCCAAGCTGGCGGATAAGGTGGCAGGCGTGTTTGTGCCGGTCGTTATGGGTATTGCGCTCGTGACGGCAATCATCTGGCTGCTGGCTGGCGAAACGCCGAGCTTTGCGCTCACACGCGCGATTTCGGTGCTGGTTATCTCGTGCCCGTGCGCACTGGGACTGGCTACGCCGGTCGCTATCATGGTCGGCACAGGTGTCGGTGCGAAAAACGGCGTGCTGTTCCAGTCGGCGGAGGCGCTCGAGAATCTGCACAACGTAAACGCGGTCATCATGGACAAGACCGGTACCGTAACCGAAGGACGTCCGGTCGTAACCGACGTAAAATCCTTCGGCGTGGAGTCCGGTGACCTGCTCTCGCTGGCACTGTCACTCGAGAGCCGCAGTGACCATCCGCTGGCGGACGCCATCGTGCGCTATGCCCGCGAGAAGAATGCGCAGGAGCGTTCGGTCACCGACTTTGAGATGATAGAGGGACAGGGTATTCGCGCAACTGTGGACGGCGTGCCGTGCTTTGCGGGCAACCGCCGCATGCTGCTCGCCAACGGACTGGCGCTGTCCGGCTCGATGCAGAAGCTGGGTGACGAGTTCGCCGCAGCAGGCAAAACGCCGCTGTTCTTTGCGGCAAACCGTCAGATCGTCGGCATTTTTGCGGTCGCTGATGTGCTCAAGCCGACCAGTAAGGCGGCAGTCGAAGCACTGCGCAGTATGCACATTGACGTAACACTGCTCACCGGCGACAACCAGAAAACCGCGCAGTCCATCGCGTCCGAGCTGGGCGTGACCGATGTGATCGCTGAGGTGCTCCCGCAGGACAAGGAGCGTATCGTGCGCGAGAAGCAGGCCGCGGGCCGCAAGGTTGCCATGATTGGCGACGGCATCAACGATGCACCGGCGCTTGCGCGTGCCGATGTCGGCATTGCGATTGGTGCGGGCACGGACGTGGCTATCTCGTCTGCGGACGTTGTGCTGATGAAGAGCGACCTGATGGACGCGGTGGACGCCATCCGGCTGTCGCGCCGGACCATGCGCAACATTCGCCAGAACCTGTTCTGGGCGTTCTTCTACAACTGCATCGGCATTCCGATTGCGGCAGGTCTGCTGTGGGTGCCGTTCGGCATCAAGCTCAGTCCGATGATTGGCGCGGCGGCAATGAGCCTGTCGTCCGTCTGCGTGGTCTCAAACGCGCTGCGCCTGCGCTTTTTCAGCGCAACACCGAGAAAAACGGCGGGGACGCCTGCTGTTTTGCCCGTCAGCGGCGAAAAGCCGCTTACGGCACATAAAAAGGAGGAAAATGTTATGGAAAAGACAATCAAGGTTGAGGGCATGATGTGTCAGCACTGCGTGGCACACGTCAAAAAGGCGCTCGAGGGTGCAGCAGCCGGCTGTAATGTTGCGGTCGATCTGGATGCAGGCAAGGCAGTCGTTTCGGGCAAAACGCTGCCGGAGGATGCTGTTCTGACCGCAGCCGTCACCGAGGCGGGCTATAAGGTGGTTGACATCAAATGATGGCAGATCGTAAAAAGGTCGAGCCGCTGCTCAGGACCGCGCGCGGGCAGATCGACGGCGTGCTCAAAATGATCGAGGACAACCGCTACTGCATAGATATTATGATGCAGCTGCAGGCGGTTGAATCGCTGGTGCATAAGGCGCAGAGAGAGGTTCTTCGCGGACACCTTTCCGGCTGCGTGCAGGATGCGTTTGAGACCGGAGATCAGAACGAACGCGAGCAGAAGATTGCAGAAATCATCAAGCTGCTGGATAAAGCGTAAGCGGAAGGACGTGCCCAAAGGCACGTCCTTCTTTCACCTGAAAATTGAAAATTTGTGTATATTCATACAGTTCGCACAAAAAATCACAAATGAATTTTGTGCGAAAATATGGGAAATAAAAGGAAACATTTCTGCTGAACTATGCTATAATTTGTGTGTAGCAGAAATTACCTGCTGCGCGGATGAACCAATCAGATTCCATGTGCCCGGAACAACCGGTTCATTCAGCTTAGACAACTTGATCTGTGCATCATGCGCCAAGGGCGTGTCTGTACAGAAAAAGGCACAGCCGGTGAAAGCCGGTGTCGCAAAGCCATGGGTCTACCCGGAGTAATTACTCCGCAGGACAGCCGGTTGCCGAACAGCAGAATTCACGCCTCCTTTGCGTCTGTATGCACGCAGAGGAGGTTTTTTGCATGAAAAAGAGAAATAACCGTTTTCTTGCCGGTACCCTCGCCGGATTGATGATGCTGACCATGCTGCCTGTTACCGCGCTTGCGGCGCAGGGAGGCGCGGACGACGATGCTGCATCCGACACCCCGAATAATAATATTGTAAACGTGGTAAGCGACGGTAAAAACGTTCAGCAGGCTGAGAATAACGATGTAAATGTTGAGGCAAACGGCGGCAACGAGAATGCACAGAAATCCGCTGACGACAGCAGCGGTGATACCGAGAATGTACAGGAATCCGCTGACGACAGCAACGGCGGCAGTGACGATACAGCCGCAGCTAATCAGCAGGAGGGCGAAGTAGGCGGCTCGGGCAACGATAATGCGCCGGTTACACCTCCGGCGGCAGAGTTCACGGCTAAGATTGACGGTAAGAAGGAGTATGGCAGCCTCGAGGAAGCGATTGCTGAGGCTGACGACGGCGATACGATTGAAGTCGGTAAGGATATTACCGTTGGTGCTGACGGTCTGACTATCAACGGAAAAGGTAATTTGACGATTAAGAGTGCGGAAGGCACTGAACCGACGATTACCCTGAATGGTCTGGGCATGTACTTTAACGAGACCAATGTGACATTCCAGAATATTAAGGTTGTTGAAGAAGGCGTTTCGGACAATCCGATTCATAGTGGCAATACGACTAATCTTTTTGATGATGGTATTCTGACGTTTGATAATTCTACGCTTGTTTTGAATGGAGTAGGTGAGGGTAGCAAACGTCACGGCATGTTCTTGTATCAGTCGAGTGACATGTATGTAACCAATAACTCGCAAATTATTATCTCCGGTTTTAATCAAGCGGATGTGAGTGGTATTTATATAGATGCGTCCGAGCATGATGAAAAAGAGGAGCCAATTCACAACACGATTGAGGTCAGCAATTCTTCTGCTATTAAGATTACCGACTGCAAATGGAATGGCATGACAGTTAATCCCACGGATATAAAAATTGATGGTCATTCTACGATTGATATTTCTGACTGCGGTAAAAACGGCGGCAGAGGCGGCTTTGGATGTTATTACGGCTCAGTTGAAATTTCTGACTATTCTTCGCTGATTACTGACAACAATGTTGGACGTAGTTGGGGTGCATTTATTAGAGGTGTATCTGTTGATTCTACTTCTTCGCTCAGTGCTTGTGGTAATACCGCTTATGGCATAGAGATTGGTGACAAACTTGGTGACCAGAGCAAGTTTGCTACTGGTTCAACCGTTATGCTGAATAACAATGGTAAGGCGGGTCTGCTTGTCTATACCAGTGGAGGTTACTGGTATGGCAATGTAAAGATTGAGGAAGGTGCAAAGTTCACTGCTTCCGGTAATGCAAATGGCATTGAAATCCTTCCAGAAGGTATTCTGGATATGCAGGATGGCACGGTGACACTCAACCATAGCAATAGCTACGGCGGTGGCCTGTACAATCGCGGCGGCACTGCTAAGATTAGCGGCAAGGCTGAAATCTACAATAACCATGCAGATATTGCAGGTGACGATATTTATAGTAACAGCTTTGATAAAAATAAGGTTACCTACAATCCTTCGCTCACCTTTGCACCTGTCGGTGACGGCTGGATTCTGGATGACTGCAAAGAAGAGCACCCGATCGTAGGCTGGTATCACGACGGCAAGGAAAAGCGCTGGAAGGGCGATGGTGAAGGCGATGCCTATTACGCTGACGAATATACGGTTGGTAAAGAGGCTGTTTCCGATGCGCTGGCGCTCAAGGCTGCACACGGTCAGCTCTGCAGCGTAACCTACGAAGTAACCGGCGACATTCCGTCTGATGCAGGCGCAGTTCCGGCAGCAGCCAAGGTTAAGAAGGGCGGCAGCTACACCGTAGCACCGGTACAGACCACCTCGCAGAGCCGCTACACGTTCAGCGGCTGGCGGATCAACGGCGTTGGCGATGTTGTAACCGAGATCAAGGACATTCAGCGGGATGTCAAGCTGATCGGCGTATGGACCCGCAGATCGTCCGGCGGTGGCGGCGGCAGCAGCAAACCGACCGTTGACATTCCGGATGATGTACCGACCGGTCTGAACGGTGACGATCACTTTGCGTACATTGTCGGCTACCCGAACGGCAACGTCGAGCCGAATGGCAACATCACCCGCGCAGAAGTGGCAACCATCTTCTGCCGTCTGCTGACCGAGGAAGTCCGCACCGCAAATTCTACCCAGTCCAACAGTCTGTCCGATGTGACGCGCGGTCAGTGGTTTAACCATGCTGTCTCCACGCTGTCCTCGATGGGCATTGTAAAGGGTCATAACGATGGCACGTTCGCGCCGAATGCGCCAATCACCCGTGCGGAATTTGCCGCAATCGCCGCTCGCTTCGACGATAAGAACACGGATATGTCCTCGAAGTTCACGGATATCGCATCTCACTGGGCAAAGAATGAGATCGGTATCGCCGCAAACAAGGGCTGGATCAACGGCTATCCGGATGGTACGTTCCGTCCGAACCAGTATATCACCCGCGCAGAGGCTATGACGCTTGTTAACCGCGTACTCAACCGTCTGCCCGAGAACAGCAGCGATCTGCTCGACAGCATGATCAAGTGGCCGGATAATTCCGATGCTTCCGCATGGTACTATCTCGCTGTGCAGGAGGCTACCAACAGCCACGCATACTCGGATAAGAGCAAGGACGATAAGTACGAGAAGTGGACCACCATCCGCGACGCTCGTGACTGGACCGAGCTTGAAAAGTAAATTATTCGTTTCGGTAAACCGCGAACCACAGATGATATAGCAAGTATCGTTTTACCGGGCACAGCAGAGGCAGGAAAAATTGCTTTTCCTGCCTCTGCATTTTTTGTTTGGGATGGGATAGGGGCGTGGGCGGTCAATGGCACGCTCCTGCGGTAGTAAAAATCCTCTGCCGTTCCTTTGTAGTCTCAGTTCTCTGATAGGCAGACGCTAAGAGGAAACGGGGAGATTCATAAGAGGGGTGGACACCAAGGTTTCCACCTCTCTTATGCGCCCGCGCGGCATCAGCGCACGTTTCCTGCGCTCCGCAGAGCGCAACTCCTCGATGAGGTTCGGCGAAAAACTCTCTGCCCGGAAAGGGCGTAGCGCATACGCACCTCGTGCGCCCGGCAAAGCCTCTGCAGAAGGCAAAAGAAAAGCCACTCACTTTCGTGAGTGGCTACTGGTGGAAGTTACAGGGCTCGAACCTGTGACCCGCTGCCGGTTGGCAGATGACGAACCTGGCTGCAATAGAGAAAAAGAAAAAGCACTTACTTTCGTAAGTGCTTGATGGTGGAAGTTACAGGGCTCGAACCTGTGACCCTCTGCTTGTAAGGCAGATGCTCTCCCAGCTGAGCTAAACTTCCATTTTGGTGACCCAGCGGGGATTCGAACCCCGGACACCCTGCTTAAAAGGCAGGTGCTCTGCCGACTGAGCTACTGGGTCAGGTCAAAAAAGTTTTGCGCTGAGTATGAAATTAAGTCGTATGCCGTAATGGCAGGGACGGCTGGATTCGCTTTCCAACGGGAAAGCCACGGCGGTTCGAATAATCCACCGGACTATTCTCAAGAGCCGCCTTTCGAATCCAAGGATTCAAAATCTGCCATAATGGCAGGGACGGCTGGATTCGAACCAGCGAATGTCGGCGTCAAAGGCCGATGCCTTACCGCTTGGCGACGCCCCCGTATTCGTTTGCTCGAAACAGCGTTACCCTAAAGATAACGCGCTGCGTTCGCAGCGCGTCACAGGGTTATATGGGGTGGGTAAAGGGGACTCGAACCCTCGACCCTCGGAACCACAATCCGATGCTCTAACCAACTGAGCTATACCCACCATATAAAGTTTGCAGCCGACGGAAATGGCACGCCAGGAGGGATTCGAACCCCCGACCTACTGCTTAGAAGGCAGTTGCTCTATCCGGCTGAGCTACTGGCGCATATCAATTCCGACAAACCCATTCGAAGAAAATGGAGCGGGTGATGGGAATCGAACCCACGTGTTCAGCTTGGAAGGCTGACATTCTACCATTGAACTACACCCGCGGGTCTTTCTGACGCTCATTTAGTATATCAATAAAACCCCATAATGTCAACATCTTTTTCAAATTTTTTTGAAAAACTTTTTTCGGCCAAATTTGCAAAGAACATCAAAAGGGCAGACGGTCATGCTATACTGTATTCAAAGGAGGGAGAGAGCATGAAAGCAACGATCTTACTGGCCGAGGATGAGCAGGCCATGCGTGAGGTGCTGACCGACTACTTCACTGCAAAGAGCGGCGGCGATTTTACGGTCGTGGCTGCGCCGGACGGCGACACGGCGCTGCACCTGATCGAAACCCGGCGGTTCGATCTGCTGCTGCTCGACATCATGCTGCCGGGCACGGATGGCTTCGCGCTGTGCCGCGCGGCACGAGAGCAGGGAGACGCACCTATTCTGTTCGTCACGGCGCGCGAGGACGAGCAGGACAAGCTGCACGGCTATGGCCTCGGTGCGGACGATTATGTGGTCAAGCCGTTTTCGCTGGCGGTGCTGTACGCCAAGGCACTGGCGCTTCTGCGGCGGGCGCGGGGCCTCAATGCCGGGAATACATTGACAGCGGGTACCCTGTCACTTGACCCGGAACGGGGGATTGTCACAGCGGACGGCAGGCGCATCGACCTGCCGCCCAAGGAATTTGCTTTGCTGCGGGCGCTGATGGAGCGCAAAAACCGCGTGCTGACGCGTGACGAGCTGCTTAATCTTGCGTGGGGCTGGGATTTTGACGGCACGGACCGCGTGATCGACGGGCACATCAAAAAGCTGCGCCGCGCACTCGGTCCGCACGCGGACTGCATTAAAACCGTGGTGAAGCGCGGCTATAAGCTGGAGGTGGACGGAGATGAAAACCAAACGTAGAACCTTTTGGAGCTTTTTCACACGAATCGGCGCGGGCTTCCTTGCATTCTGGCTGGCAGTGATGGCGGTGTTCACCGTCCTGCTGTCGCAGCAGCGTGCAAAGCTCATGCTGGCGGAAATGGAAAGCAAATCGGACAAGCTGATGGGAGAGGATACCGATGTTTTGCTTGATCCCTCGAGCTATGACACGACGGACGAGACGGAACTGCGCAGACGATTGAGCAAGCCGGTATTCATGGCGGACAGCGCAGACCCGCCCAATCTGCAGATCATCGAGACCGCTATCACCGACCTGAACTCCGGCAAAGTTCTGCAAAGCAACCGCTGGTGGCTTGAGTTGATCGAGGGAGACAACCTGTACCGCGTGGATATGAACGGTCAGCCGCGCGAGGTGTGCGAGGCGGTTCTTGCGGGTGCGGGCACAGGCGAGTCGAAAATAGAATCGCTGCCGAAGATGACCTTTGAGGCGTGGGCGGACAGCGTGCCCGGATACCGCGATGACGCCTATCTGAAATCCATCACGATCGAGCCGACCAAGAGCGGCACTTGGGAGCCGACCGGAGAGGTGCGCACGATTGAATGCGCATATGACGCGGAGCAGGTGAAAGGTCTGACGCTGAAAACCATGAGTCGGAGTCGCTTGGTGTGCCCCGGACCGAACGGCGCCACGACCGAACAGATTGCGGAATCCCTGTCCTCGCCCGCGCGGCAGGCGCTGCGGGAATGGGCAGAATACCCGAGCCGCACAAACAGCAGCCAAACGGTCGAGAAGCTGTGGCTCGTGCGAACGTACCGGCGGACGATCAGATATTGTCCGTTTGCGGAAAGCGGCGCTGTGCTGGTGTCCTATGCGGCGGAAGGATATCCGCTCAAAGCCTTGCTGCCGGTACTGATTCCTGTATGGGCGTTCAGTCTGGTGCTGGCGCTATTCTGCGCGGCAGTGCTGTCCGGTGCGCAGAATAGCGTCTGGCGCAAACAGGAGCGCATAGAGCGGGTACGCCGCGAAACGACCGCCGCGCTCGCACACGAGCTGAAAACGCCGCTCTCCGTGCTCAGCGCCACCGCCGAGCTGCTCGGTGATAACCTTGCACCGGAAAAGCAGGCACACTATCTGGGTGTCATCCGGCAGCAGGCGCAGCGGATGGACGGCAGTGTGCGGCAGATGCTCGAACTGTCGAGACTGGAGACCGGCGCAAAGGCTCTGCGGCGAACGGCGTTCTCTCTGGCAGAATTGGCGCAGGAGCGCCTGCAGGCGGCTCTGCCGACCGATTCCACCATCCACACCGAATTTGCAGCACAGGGCGAATACGAGGTCAATGCGGACAGGACGCTGCTCATGCGGGCACTGGACGTACTGCTCGAGAACGCCGTGCAGCATACATCCGAGGGCGGCTGCATCACAGTGCACCTCGCGGACGGTGTGCTCTCGGTGACGAACACCGGCGACGCCATTCCGGCGGACGCGCTGCCGCGGCTGTGGGAGGCGTATTATCAGGCCGATCCGTCGCGCAGCGCAAAAGGCGACGGACTGGGACTGTCCATCGCGAAAACCGTGTTCGATCTGCATGGCTTCACCTGCGGAGCGGAGAATACCGAAATCGGACCGAAGTTCTGGTTCCGATTTGCCGATAAATAACAAAAAACCGCTCGAAAGAGCGGTTTTTGCTTTGCTAAATAACCTTTTCGAATACCATGGTTGCCTGAATGCGGTCGCCGCCCATCAGACCCTTGCTGCCGCCGTTCGATGTAGTAATCGTGTGCAGGCGATAACCCTTTTGCGCTTGATGGTTAATCGCTTCTTCCAGTTCGGTCAGGTTGCCGGAACCGGTGCCGAGAAATTTTTCCTTCAAAGTAACCTGCAGGACAACGTAATGATAGTCCTTGCCGGATGCGGTGGAGAAAGTCGAGGAATCGCTGAAATCCATAAATAACACATCCAGTAATTTACACGATTATATCGTATTCGACAGAGATTGTCAATCAATGCAACCGAAGAACGGTAACCGAGAGGCAAAGAAAATGGAGAATGAAAAAATGTGGTGCATTTTCCATTCTCCATTCCGACTCGCTAAGAGCCGCCCTGCGGGCGGTTGCTCGCTGGACGCCCACTGCGGTGGGTGTCTCAATTTTCAATTATTAGATGGTATCCAGCTTAACCTTGCCGTCCTCAGCGGACAGGTGAGCGCCCATCAGCGGCTTATCACCGGTGACGATGGCGGTGGCCAGCGGATTTTCGATCTCCTTTTCGATCAGGCGGCGCAGATTGCGGGCGCCGTACTTGACCGAGTACGATTTCTCGGTGAGCAGGCCGAGCAGGCTGTCGTCCCACGTCAGGCGGATATCCTTGTCGGCCAGCGTGGTGCGCAGCTCACCGAGCATGATCTCAGCGATATGGCGGAAGTTATCCTCGGACAGCTGGTTGAACGCGATAATCTCGTCAATGCGGTTGAGAAACTCTGGGCGCATGATTTCTTCAAGAGCCTTCATCACGCGGTCCTTGCTCATCTGAGACACGGTGCGACCGAAGCCTGCAGGCGTGTTATTGGACTGCGAACCGGCGTTTGAGGTCATAACGATGACCGTGTTCTCGAAGCTGACAACGCGGCCCTGCGCGTCGGTCAGACGGCCGTCATCCAGAATCTGCAGCAGAGAATTGAGCACATCCGGATGTGCCTTCTCGATCTCGTCGAACAGAACGACAGAGTACGGACGGCGGCGGATCTTCTCGGTCAGCTGACCGGCTTCATCGTAGCCAACGTATCCCGGAGGGGAACCGATCAGGCGGGAAACGGTGTGCTTTTCCATATATTCGGACATATCGAGACGCACGAGTGCATCCGGCGAGTCGAACAGGTCGAGAGCAAGCTGCTTGACCAGCTCGGTCTTGCCTACGCCGGTCGGGCCGACGAACAGGAAGGATGCCGGCTTGCGCTTGGGGCTGATGCCCGCGCGGTTGCGGCGGATGGACGCGCAGACCGCATCCACGGCCTCGTCCTGACCGATAACGTACGATTTCAGGCGGGATTCCATATCGCGCAGGCGTGCAGACTCCTGTGCCGCTACCTTGGATGCCGGAATGCCGGTCCAGATTTCGATCACCTCAGCCAGAAGCTGTTCGTCAACCTGCGGTGCAGGCTTGGTCAGCAGCTCGTGCAGCTGTGCTTCCACCTGCAGAATGCGGCTGCGGCAGGTGGCGATCTTGGCGTAGGTCTCCTCCTCCTCGGCGCGGGCAGAGGACTGGGTCAGCTCGTCAAGCTGTGCCTGCAGGCGCTCAAGCTCGTTCTGCAGCTCGGGAATCTCGGACAGCTGCGGAGAATCCAGATTGAGCCGCGAGCAGGCTTCGTCGATCAGGTCGATGGCCTTATCCGGCAGAAAACGGTCGGTGATATAGCGTTCGCTCATCTCAGCGGCACGGCGGCACATCTCATCGGAAACAGTAACGCCGTGGAAGGTCTCGTAGTACGAGCGGATGCCCTTCAAAATCTCGGTGGTCTCGGCAACCGACGGCTCGCCGATATAGACCGGCTGGAAGCGGCGCTCGAGCGCGGCGTCCTTTTCGATGTACTTGCGGTATTCGTCGAGCGTGGTCGCGCCGATCACCTGCATGTCGCCGCGGGCAAGCGCCGGCTTGAGAATGTTTGCGGCATTCATCGAGCCTTCGGAATCGCCGGTGCCGACAATGTTGTGCACCTCGTCGATGACAAGGATGATGTTGCCGATACGCTTTACTTCGTCGATCAGGCCCTTCATGCGGCTCTCAAACTGGCCGCGGAACTGCGTGCCCGCCACGAGAGCGGTCAGGTCGAGCAGATGGACCTCCTTGTTGCGCATCTTGAACGGAATGCGGCCCTCGTTGATGCGGACTGCCAGACCCTCGGCAACGGCCGTCTTGCCGACACCGGGTTCGCCGATCAGGCACGGGTTGTTCTTCTGGCGGCGGTTCAAAATCTGAATGACGCGGTCGGTCTCGCGGTCGCGGCCCACGATGTGGTCAATACGGCCTTCTGCGGCCTTTTGGGTCAGGTTCTCGCAGTAATTGTTCAGATATTTGCGCTTTTTGTCCTCCTTGCGGGAAGAACGGGTGCGGGTCTCCTCCTGAGAGCCGCCTGCGGGCTGCCCCGGCAGAGTGCCGGCAGCGACCGGGTCGGTCTCGTGGGGGGCGTCGTCGTCCGTGCCGTCCGAACCGGCGGGAACCAGGTCGTTCAGGTCGGACAGGGAGCCGATCTCACCGGAGAGCGCTTCGAGGTCGTCCTCGGTGATACCCATTTGCTCCATGATGTTGTCGAGCGGCTTGACACCCAGTTCGCGTGCGCACTTGAGGCACAGACCCTCCTGGGTGGTCTTATCCGGTCCCTCGATTTTGGTGATGAACACCACCGCGATGTTTTTCTTGCACCGCGAGCACATTGGCATATTCATAGGTTAAACTCCTTCAGGGAATGGAAAATTGAAAAATGGAGAATTAAGGTGTTCTCCATTAAATGGCGATAGGTAAAACGTCCACAAGCTGTTTGAGCAGCAGCGTATGCTTGACGCGCTCCGGCGAGAGATAGCCGAGCGACGTATAGGTGATCGGGAACAGCCACTGCAGCACGATCAGCAGGATGCAGACGAATGCGACGCCGGTTACAAAGCCGATGAGTGCGCCGCCTGCGGAATCGAGTGCGCTGAGCGGAGTACGCCGAACAATGAGCTTGAGACTGCGGCCGAAAATCCAGATGAGCCGTCCGAACAGCACGCTGAACAGCACTACCAGCATGGAGAACGCGATGCTCTCCGACATGCCGACAGCCGCTTCGGTAACGGTCTGCCGCAGACCGTCCAGCACGCCTTCGGCGGTCTTGAGCGCGGCCTGTTTTTCAAACAGCTGACCGACTGCCGGCACGACCACCCACTGCGCGATATACGGCGCGGTGTACTTGGCGGCGGCAACAGACGCGGCGATCATGCCGATGCGGCCAATCACGCCGTACAGCGCACCGACCAGTCCCCGACGGGCACCGAGCCAGACGTTGGCCAGCAGCACGGCAATGAGGATAAGGTCAGGCGCGTTGAGCAGCTGCGCCGCTGTGGAAATAAAATCGTTGATATCAGTTATCTGCATGCATTTCCTCGGATCGTTCGGAATGCGCGGTAAAGATACGCGCGTTGCGGTTGTAGAGCAGGAAAACCGTACCGTCATCGGTCATGAGCACACGGCGTGCGCCGACAGCGTCATCATTGTGCCACTGCGGCTCGGCAGAGGTGTTGTAGACCGTAACACCGGACGCGGACAGCACCGCCGTACCGGCGTTGGAGACAGCAAGCGCCGTCGGCTCCTCGGTCAGTGCGAACGGGCCGTGCAGGCTGCCGTTGCGGACGGTATAGAGATCGCTGCGTGCATCGTTCAGGTAGGAGCGTACAGCGACAGCCATCGTACTGCCCTGAGATGCAGTGGCGATCAGATCCTGCGAGCTGAGTTCGAGCAGCACATCGACCGTGCCTCTGCGGGTGACATGATACAGGCCGGTGTCGCACAGCGCGATCGCGGCGTTGTTCTCGGAATAAGTGAGCGTTACACCGAGCGCGTCAGTCAGCGCGGTATCCGAAATCTGCTTGCCGGAGGACACATCAAAGAACAGCACATGAGACTCGAGCGTTACGCCCTTCTGCCGGAAGGCGAGAATGCCGAGCGTATTGCAGTCCGGCGAGAGCACAGCGGATACAATATAGTATTCCGAAGCGCGGTATTTGAAAACCTCTTTTCCTGCGGTGTCGTAAACGGCAGCGGCGGTACGGTAGCCGTGCTCGTTGGTGGTGAGCACGAAACGGCCGCTGCGGCCGATCGAGCCGTTCAGGATGGTGGATTCCAGCTTCAGCTCCGCGACAGCGCCTGCCGAGCCGACCAGTGCGGCTTTGACGCCGCCGCGGTCGTATACGAGCACATAATTCGTGCTGCTTTCCACCGCGGGATCGGAGTAGCCGAGTGAATAGCGCAGCGTGGTCATGCTGCCCGCACGGGACAGGAACAGCGCGTCACTGTCCGCGTACGCCAGACCGGATTCAAACAGCGCACCGTCGCTGAAGGTCTCGTTTTCGTAGTTGATGGTGGTGATATCGCCGTCATGCGAGCGAATACCGGCTGCAATGTAGCTGCCGAGCGTGCGCAGCGAGGTCGGCGTAAAAATACGGTAGTTGGCGATCAGGAACAGGGCTGTTCCCAGCACCAGAGCCCAGCCGCAGAGCATGCGGAGCAGAGCGGTCGTGCGGATACGCGCGTCCTTGCTGTCGAGCAGGCGCTGACGGCGCTCCCGCCTGGAGAGCGGAAAGCGGATGATATTCTGCTTTGGGTTCTGTTCGCTCATGAAATCCCGCCTCCTTATTGTAGCGTGTTTGATGGGTGAAAATGTGAATAAAACTTGAAATCTGTCAGTCCGACAAGCGGAATCTGTCCAGTTCGGGTGTATCGTCGTACCACAGGCGGTTCATAAACAGACCGCAGGCAGGCAGGGTCGGTCCGGCCTGCTCTCGGTCGCAGGCGAGCAGTACGTCGCGCACCTGCTCGGGCGCCAGCTTGCCGCCGCCGACATACGTCAGCGTGCCCGCAATCGCGCGGACCATGTTATACAGGAAGCCGTCGCCGCAGACACGGATGCGGATGAGGTCATCCACCGGCTCCACCTCGCACCAGAAAATGGTACGAACCGTGCTCTTGACCGGTGTGCCCTGACTTCTCACGGATGCAAAGTCCTGCTTGCCGACAAAATACTGTGCGCCTTCCTGCATTTTTGTAATATCCAGCGGATAATTGTACCGATATGCGTACCGCGCGTGGAACGGGTCCCGCAGGGTGGAAGGGAACAGATAATAGGCGTATTCCTTTTTGGTGCAGTTGAAGCGCGCATCGAAGTCCTCGGGAACCTCGACTGCGCCGGAAACCGCAATGTCCTCGGGCAGAAAGCTGTTGAGCGCATACGGCAGACGGTCCATCGGGATCGTGCAGTCTGCGTGGAAGTTTGCCACATACCGGCGGGCATGAACGCCGGAATCCGTGCGTCCGACACCGGAAACATGAACTTTTTGCTTCAGCAGATGAAAAATCGCGTCCTCCATGCTCTCTTGGATGGAAGGACCGTTTTTCTGAATCTGCCAGCCGTTGAAATTTGTGCCGTCATAAGATAAAACTAATGCAATATTCTTCATAGCTATAAAAAAGTTAAGCGTTGGAAGTGGATGATGATAAAAGTATTCCGTGCGGCAGGCTGAGGGCAGCCCGCCCTACAATATAGATTTACGTTACAGTCCAAAGTGTTTCAGTGCAATAATAACCACAAACAAGGCTGCTACCCAAAGCAGAGCACAAACATCCACCCGGGCGATCTTGAGCTGGCGCATGCGGGTGCGGCCGACATCGCCGCGGTACAGTCGGCACTCCATGGCGGTAGCGAGCTCATCCGCGCGGCGGAACGCCGAGATGAACAGCGGCACGAGAATCGGGATCATAGCCTTGGCACGCTGAATCAGGTTGCCGGAGTCGAAATCCGCGCCGCGCGCCTTCTGTGCCGAGATGATCTTCTCGGTTTCTTCGATGAGGGTCGGGATAAAGCGCAGTGCGATCGACATCATCATGGACAGCTCATGCACCGGCGCGTGCAGCTTTTTGAGCGGAGAAAGCAGACGCTCGAGTCCGTCGGTCAGCTGAATCGGTGAGGTGGTGTAGGTGAGCATGGAAGTTGCGATGATGAGCAGCATCAGGCGCAGCACCATGAAGATGGCCAGCTTAATGCCTTCCATACTGATGTGCAGGAAGTGCCACTGGAAAATGTAGGTGCCCGGTGTATAGAACAGATTGAGCACCGCCGTGAAAATGACGATGAATAGGATCGGCTTGAGGCCGCGCAGCACCATTTTGGGCGAAATACGCGAAATACCGATGACAACGGCAAGAAATGCGATGATCAGCGCATAGGAAACCGGGCCTTGCGCGAGGAACAGAAGCACGATGAATGCCACCGTCAGCACGATCTTTACGCGCGGGTCAAGACGGTGCACCGCACTGTTGCCCGGAAAAAAACTGACCGAGGGTAATATCCTTCAGCATTCGTGAGCAGCCTCCTTCCGCTTGCAGGCACGCAGGGCATCCATTGCCTGCGCTACGGTGTAGACCGAGGTATCAACATCGTGACCGCGCTTTTTCAGCTCAAGCATGACCTTGGTGATCATCGGGATGTCCAGTCCGGCGGCAATGATCTCGTCCGCGTGCGAGAAAACCTCGCGCGGCGTGTCGCAGAACAGCACCTTGGCGTGATTCATCACAAGCAGACGGTCGGCAACCTGTGCGATATCCTCCATCGAGTGGGACACGATGAGGATGGTCGCGCCGGACTGCTTGTGGTAGCTGCGGACCAGCTCAAAAATCTCGTCACGGCCCGCCGGATCGAGGCCCGCGGTCGGCTCATCGAGTACGAGTACGTCCGGCCGCATGGCGATAACGCCTGCGATGGCTACGCGGCGCTTCTGACCGCCGGACAGCGCAAACGGAGACTGGTCGGCAAGCTCAGGTGCAAGGCTGACTGCCGCCATGGATTCGCGCACGCGCTCGTCAATCTCGGCCTGCGGCAGTTTCATGTTGGTCGGGCCGTAGGCAATGTCCTTCGCGATGGTCTCCTCGAACAGCTGGTATTCCGGATACTGGAACACCAGACCGACGCGGAAGCGCGTTTCGCGGCTGCACTTGCCCTTGGCATCCCAGATGGACTTGCCGTCGAGCAGGACCTCGCCTTCGGACGGCTGCAGCAGACCGTTCAGGTGCTGAATGAGCGTAGACTTGCCCGAACCGGTGTGACCGATCACACCGAGAATTTCGCCTTTTTCGATTTTCAGGTCAACATGGTCAAGCGCAACACGCTCAAAGGGGGTGCCTGCGCCGTAAACGTGCGTCAAGCCCCGCGTTTCAAGTATGGTTGACATAAGATTCTCCTTCGGATAATCAATGGAGAATGGAAAATTGCTAATGGAAAGTTAAGGTGTCCGTGCGAGGCACGGTTATAAATGCGCCGTGCAGCGGCGGAACCATCATTCGCCATTCTCCATTTCAATTTTCAATTCAAATATTCTTGTTCGAGAATATCTGCACATTCCTCAATCGAGAGTGCGTCGATCGGCAGCTTTTCACCGTCCTGCTGATCGAGGTCGTACAGGACTTCGATGGTCTGCGGTACGGTCAGGGAAGCCGCGCGCAGCTTGTCCACCTGCGTGAAGATCTCGCGCGGAGCGCCGTCCATCAGCACGTTGCCCTTGTGCATGACAACCACACGCTGCGCCTGTACGGCCTCGTCCATGTGGTGGGTGATAAGGATAACGGTGATGCCGAATTTGCGGTTCAGCTCACGGACAACATTCATGACCTCACGGCGGCCCTGCGGGTCGAGCATGGCGGTCGGCTCATCGAGTACAACGCAGCGCGGCATCATGGCGATAACGCCTGCGATTGCGATTCGCTGCTTCTGTCCGCCGGACAGACGGTGCGGCGCCTGTGCACGGTATTCGTACATGCCGACGGCACGCAGTGCATCGTCAACGCGCTTGCGGATCTCTGCGGGCGGCACGCCCATGTTCTCCAGCGCAAATGCAACATCTTCTTCAACAACGGTAGCGACAAGCTGGTTGTCCGGGTTCTGGAATACCATCGAGACGGTCTTGCGCACCTCATAGGTGTTGTTTTCGTCGCGGGTGTCCATCATGTCAACGTAGCATACGCCGCCGGTCGGCAGACGGATCGCGTTGAAGCAGCCGGCAAGCGTACTCTTGCCCGAGCCGTTGTGACCGAGCACCGCGACGAACTCGCCGCGCCGGATGGAAAGATTTACGCCCTTTAGCACAGGAACGGAAAGCTGTCCGTCCTCGGTGGGATAGGCGTACTGCAGGTTTTCGGTTTTGATGATTTCACTCATTTATTTTCGTCCTTCGGTAAAAAAGGTTATTATTCTTCCGCGATAAACCGTGCCGACGAGCCGCACGGCAGCACCAGACCGGTCGATTCGACCGGCAGGCCAAGCTCCTGCGCCTCAATCTTGCCGGCGGCGCGTTTGCCTGCGGTGATGCCGAGCAGATAGCTCATCACAGACGGCGCAAGGCCGGTGGAATAGCTGGAAATGAGCACGAACAGCGGCTTGTCGCTCAGCACGCCCATGGTCAGATCAATGAAGTCGGCAACGTCCTCCTCGATCTTCCACGTCTCGCCGGACGGACCGCGGCCGTAGCTCGGCGGGTCCATAATAATCGCGTCGTACTTGCGTCCGCGGCGGATCTCGCGCTGCACGAACTTTTTGCAGTCGTCCACGATCCAGCGGATCGGGCGGTCACTCAGGCCGGAGGACGCGGCGTTCTCCTTGGCCCACTGCACCATGCCCTTGGACGCGTCAACATGGCAGACGGACGCGCCGGCGTTTGCCGCCGCGAGCGTTGCACCGCCGGTGTAGGCGAACAGATTGAGCACGTTGATCGGGCGGCCTGCGTGACGGATCATCTTGTCGATAAAATCCCAGTTGGCAGCCTGCTCGGGGAACAGACCGGTATGCTTGAAGCTCATCGGCTTGAGCTGGAACGTCAAATCGCCGTAGTGGATGGCCCACTGCTCGGGCAGCTTGCGGATTTCCCACTTGCCGCCGCCTGCGTTCGAGCGATGATAGATAGCGTTTGGCTTGTTCCAAACCTTACAGTCTTTGTCGCGCGGCCAGATAGCCTGCGGGTCGGGGCGCTGCAGAATCTGATTGCCCCATCGTTCAATTTTTTCACCGCCGCCGCAGTCGAGCACGGCGTAGTCTTTCCAATGATCTGCGATCCACATAAATATTCTCCCATTACATTATATATAAGTAGTTGTTTACACAATAATTCAGTATCTATTCTACCACCAAATATGCACTAACGCAATGAAAAGCGATTAGAAATAAAAGATGTCAAGACAGCGTATTTTGGCGAATACAGCAAAACGGCTGCACCGCAAAGTACAGCCGTTCGAGCGGGAAAAGCGGTCAGAACCGTTCGCAGTAGCCTTCGCCGCCGTTTGCAAGCGACTTGAGGGCAGTTTCGCGGCGTTCCTCAGGCTCGTCCGAGATACATACCGCATCGGTCAGCACCTGCCGCGCCTGATACGGCAGATCGAAGAATTGCTCCATTGCCCGCGGACTGTGTCCCATTTCCTGCATAAAATGAAAGGGAATCTCACCGGAGACCTGTTTTTTCCTGTCCTGTGCCATAATTGCACGCTCCTTTCGATTGCAGTATCTCCGGGAATCGTGCTATAATACCATTATAAAATTAGTAATGAGTAATTAGAAATTAGTAATTATAGAGTGGAGAGTGAAGAGTTGAGAGTGGAGAGCACCTTATCTCTTCACTCTGCAATCTCCACTCTTCATTCTCATATCAAGGGGTAAGAAATGGATTTACAGAAGAACAAGGTTTATCGTTGTCAGATTACGGATTACACAGCGGACGGCACGGGGTTTGCGAAGATTGAAGGCCGGGCGGTATTTGTGCCGCGTACGGCAGTTGGCGATCAGTGCGATGTACGCATCGTGAAAGTGACGAAAAATGTGGCGTTCGGCAGGGTAGAGAAGATTATTGTGCCGTCGGCACAGCGTACTGCGCCTGCGTGTCCGGTGGCGGATAAGTGCGGCGGCTGCTGTTATCAGCACATCACCTACGAGGAAGAACTGCGTGCGAAGGAGAAAAAGGTGCGTGATGCGCTGACGCGCATTGGCGGTCAGGACGGCGCAAAGCTGCTTGGCATTACGGGTGCGCCGACGACGGAGCATTACCGCAACAAGGCGCAGTATCCGGTCGGACGGAACAAAGAAGGCAGCATTGTTACCGGCTTTTACCGTCCGCGCAGCCACGACATTGTGCCGGTGGAGAAATGCCTCATCCAGTCGGAAACGGCGGACAAGATTGCCGCCGTGGTGCGTGAATGGATGACGGAATTTTCGGTCATGCCGTACGATTATGAGAAAAAGCGCGGTACGATTCGGCATATTTATGTTCGTGTGGGTGAAAAAAGCGGGGAGAGCCAGCTGACGCTTATTTCCGCGACGAAGAAAATGCCCAAACTGGATGTGCTGGTCGAGCGTCTGCGCGCGGCAGCGCCGTCGCTGACGGGTATTCTGCTCAACCACAACCAGCGCGACGACAACGTGATTCTGGGTAACCGGACGGATGTTCTCTGGGGTGAGCCGATGCTGGAGGACCGCCTGTGCGGGCACACGTTTTTGCTCTCGCCCGAGGCGTTTTATCAGGTCAATCACGCGCAGGCCGAGCGCCTGTATGCGTGTGCGGTGGACTACGCCGGGCTGACCGGAGAAGAGACGGTGCTTGACCTCTACTGCGGCACGGGTACGATCACGCTGGCGCTGGCCGAGCACGCAAAGACTGCCATTGGCGTGGAAATCGTACCGGAGGCCATCGAAAACGCCAAGCGCAACGCGCTCCGCAACGGCATGGAAAACACAGAGTTCTTCTGTGCGGATGCGGGTCAGGCAGCGCAGCGGCTGGCCAAGCGCGGTATTGATGTGCTGGTGGTCGATCCGCCGCGCAAGGGTCTGGACGCGACTGCACGCGACGCGATTCTTAAAATGCAGCCGCCTAAGGTCGTGTACGTTTCGTGCGACCCGGCAACGCTTGCACGTGATGTGGCGGAGCTGTGCGGCGCAGGCTATACGCTCGAGAAGGCACAGGCGTTCGATCTGTTCCCGAGAACTTTTCATGTTGAGACGGTAGTTCTTTTATCCCACAAAAAAGCCGACAGTTATATCCACATTGATGTGGAGTTTGGAGAGGGCGAGGGCAAGATTCCGGTAGATAGTATTGCTAAAAGAGCCGAAGCGTACAAGCCCAAAGAAAAAGTGACCTACAAAATGATTAAGGAGTACATAGAAGCGAAATACGGTTCAAAGTACATACCGCATATATCGCAGAGGTAAAGCGAGATTTAGGCTTGCCAATGTATGATGCTCCTAATGCGGTAGAAGAATTGAAACAGCCGAGGAAGCATCCGACACCAGAAAAGGTAGAAGCAATCAAAGATGCACTTCGGTATTTTGCAGTGATATAAAACTTTACTTACAATCGAATATTTCTTACATAGCCGTTTATTCATTTATTTGAGTAAGCGGCTTTTTTCATCCCTATTTTTCGGAATAGGGATATTTTTTGTAGAAGGAGGAGGTTTATTTGAATACACAAATCATTGCCATTGCCAACCAGAAAGGCGGCGTTGGCAAAACAACAACCTGTGCCAACTTGGGAATAGGGCTGGCGCAAGCCGGAAAGAAAGTCCTGCTGATCGACG
>VOFJ01000193.1_pt1 | contig 58000 bp, 82 predicted proteins | sample 5384081 | NCBI WGS metagenome assembly VOFJ01 (sample SAMN12384729, study PRJNA508395) | human gut metagenome | isolation source: healthy gut I | host: Homo sapiens | reverse complement strand
GGATCCGTAGATCAGCAGCGTGGATGCTGTGAGGTGACAGAAGGCAAATATGAGATCACGATATACGCGTCCTGTTGTAATACAGCAAAAGGTATTTATTATTATACGACTTATGATAATCATCAGATCACAGCGGTTGACATGCATGCGGAAAATCTGGATTCAGATCAGCTGATCTGTTATCCGCTTCTGTCCAAGGGCGAAGTCAGATGGCAGAATAAATAATACGAAAATGCACGGAGAAAGCATAACGCAGAACAACAGGAGGACAATATCGAGATTGTATGGAATGCAGATGTTAGGTTGATAATTGTGCAAGCACCGCCTGCACAATTTGTGCAACAAAAAAGAGGAGCCAGTCCAGACTCCTCAAAGGTACGTTATTTCAAAAAGTTGCTCTTGTGTTCCAGCGCGTGCAGATTATGATAGTCCTCATAAATAAGTCAATTTTGCAGATAAAATTAGCAACTCAGGAAAAAATGATTTGCTTGGAGAAATCGAAACGATAAGCTGAGATAATGGTTTCTCTTCTTTAGTGAGCCTATGAAATGACGAAATGTGGCTCGCCACATGGTGCTAACGCATACGACTGTTCTCCTCGTGGTGATGAATTGTTGAAGTTAAGTGAGCAAAAAGCAAAATCTGAACTTGTGAACTTAATTGCCAGTGCAGCAGGCGCATATACAGGGGCTGTTATCTCGCAAATATTCGATGCGGCGTAAGTAAAAAAGTTGGGCACGATCTTAACGAGCAATGCATGGCGGTACCCACTCATGCAAAATTTATAAGCCCCTGCCGCAGCAGGGGCTTATAAATCGCCTGTCTGGGATAAAATCCTCGAACCCCTTTGACACAGATTCCATCTGTGACTATGCATCGCAAGCGATGCTAAAGGAGCACGGTCAGCCACGACCGTGCTCCTTTAAATTTGTGCGGCTCTATGTCAATAGTTGGGATAGAGGTAAGCGCAAGAATGTGGTAGCATATATATATTATCGTTCCCAAGTGTCTCTGCTGTTCTTCTTGTTTTGCTTCTGCTGTGCCTGCTGTTTCTGACGCAGATGTTCACGGATGGAGCGAGCTTCCGTTTCCTCATGAAGTATATCAGCAACATCCCGCTTGCTGTCGTACATCATCAAGTAATCGTACTTATCTCCGTAAGCAGACTGCACACGGTCAACCACAGAGCGCTCCATTGCAGGACGCAGGTCGAGCCTTGCGTCCTGCAATTCGTCTGGGTCGAATTCTGCCGATTGCGTCTTCAAATCAGCATACTGCTGCAAAGCGTCGTTCAGCTCAGCCGTGTACTTTTCTTCCTGTTGCGACAGCTTTTTTAGTGCGGCTTCCATCGTGGAAATGTCCTTTTTCACAGCAGCGATACCGGCATCGTCACTGCATTCCAGCGAGTGCAGCAGCATATCCTTCTCGGATTTCAGCTCTTCCAATTCCTCGGTCAGCTCCGCAATATGGCGGGACAGTTCACACTGCTTCGGGATGAGATAGAGGGGTGTCTCCTTCTTTTGGGCAAGCAAAGACTTGCGTTCCTTGCCCTTGCCCCGAATCTCCTGAACCAGCTCGGTATAGCGCACCAGATTCGGCTGAACCGCGTGGATATAATCTTTCATGCGCTGCCTGCCCCGGCCGATATGCCGCAGCTGATAGCGGAAAACAATCATATTTGCCCGCAGCTTTTCCATCGCCTCGGCAATAACCGGGAGGGTGTTCTTTACCGCCTGTGCCAGCTTCCTGACCGCAGCTTTCAGCTCCCGCAGCAAGGCATTGTCCGCCTTGATCTGCCGGTTGATCTCGCAGCGGTCAGCAATGATCCCTTTCCGCTCCAGCGCCCGTGCGGTCACTCCCTCATGGATGGTAGGCTGCTCATCCAGACCTCTGGCTGCGTTGCTGCGGTGGTCGATTCGCTCCGCCCGTCCGGCGCGCTCCAGATAGAGATTGGTCACATCCGCCCATGCAGCCCGCCATGTCACAAGTTGCTCCTCACTATTCCAACGTTCGGAGATGGGGTTCTGTCTGCCGTAGCGGGTGCTCTTCGGATGCTTGTCAGCCCGGATGAGTCCCTGCGCCTCGGCAGCAGACGGTGTCATATAGACCTTCTTTTTGCCGACCTTGTAGGGATATTGCTTCTCCCAGCCCTCGTTCTGCGCCGCCCGGAACTCGGCGGCGGTGAAGCCTCGTTCTTCACCGTTTCTCATACAGAGATATTCTTTTTCGGTCTTGTACTGCCAGCGTCCCTGCTCATCCAGCGGGCGCACCGTCAGGAGAATGTGGGCGTGGGGATTGTGACCGTCGGTGTCGTGGATGGCAGCGTCGGCGCACATTCCATCGGACACAAATTGCTCCCGGATAAAGTCTTGCAGCAGCTCGATCTGCTGCTCCCGGTTTAGCTCGATAGGCAGAGCCACAACGAACTCACGGGCAAGCCTGCTGTCTTTTGCTGTCTCTACTTCCTCCACGGCGTTCCACAGTTTTTCTCTGTCTTGCCATTCCTGTGGGGCATATTCCGGCAGAAACATCTGCTGCCAGACAAGCCCTTGTTTTTTCGTGTAGTCGTGCTGAATCCCGTCGTAATCGTTATACAGGCGGGAGCAGCTCAAATAGGCAGAAGCAGCTACTGCGGAGCGGCCTGCGCCCCGGCTGACCACCTTCGCTTCCAAATGATAAATCGCCATATCTTCTTCACCTCGTTCTTCCTTTTTCTGTTTCTCTTTCGCAAAAGAGAAAATGCCCCGAAGATGAGCTTCGGGGCATAGCCGCAAACAAAGCTGCCGGTGGCAGGTTTGTGCGGGCAGGGTGCAAGCTGTTTCCAAAGCAGAAACAACTGCGACCTGCGCAGACGATGACAGCAGCACCCTGCAAGTGCTGTGGCATTGTCTGGAGGCTGCCGCAGCAGCCGCATCCGCCTCGCAGAGCGCACGATTTCCGCAGGAAATACCACTGCCCTTTAGGGTGGTGAGTAAGTGCGCCCTTACGGGAGGAAAAGAGAGGAGGCCCCCCGGTTTCCCGGAGACCTCCCAGCGGATTCAATCGTGCTGCGGCAGCTTCTGCATCAGGTAATCCTCCAGCGCAGACAGCTCCATCGTCCGCACCTCCGGCAGTACCTTCTCCAAAACCGCACCCTCCTGAATAAGTCTACGCGTGCGGGCTTTTCGCTCCTTGACGCGATCCCGTGCCTGTGCTTCCTCCAAGCGGTGCTGTGCTTGCAACAGCTTCTTTTCTGTATCCGTCATGAACATTCTCCTCACTTCCGCCTCTGCCAGACGATCTCATAGCCCAGCGCGTCGGCAAGCTGGACGGCCTCCACGTAGCGCAGGGACTCCCGCTGGAGCTTGTTTGAAAGGTTAGATACGCTGTCAGACCAGCCGTGTTCGTCATGCAGCAGATCAACGACCTCCTGCATGGTCATGCCCTGACGGACGATGTACGACTTGATTTCATTTCTCAGATTGGATTTCATCAACTTTTTACCTCCATATTTTCGTGATATTGGTTTTTGAGTAAGTGAACTGTGTGCGCTTTGCGGTGAAAAATCTGCCGTGCAACAAATCTGATCAGATTTCCGCCCGTGATGCCCTGTTCACAGCAGCACTCTATCGGCTTCATCGTTCTGTGTGAGAGCATACGAAGTGGCAGAATATGCCGCAGTCCGGTGCAGCAGCTTCACGCTTCGGTAAATCACCGGATGGTGCATCGTGTTCGACCTACGGCGAAAATCTTCACGGATTTCACAAGGATTGTTTTCGGAACAGCAAAATTGAGCCGTCGGTGTACGGCTTGGTACGGCATAGCGGCCCTTGGTGTACGCTTCTGTACGCCGGTTTTGCGTACCGGCCGCCGATTCGGCGGCAGATTTTACACGCTGCTGTGAAATACTCCACGGTGCGCACAAGCAAAAGGGGTTTTTAAGGATGGAATCAAAAACAGCCGTACAGAGTGTACGGCGTGTACGGCTGTTTTGAAGTCCAGTCCTCATTTTCAATACGGCAGCGGATTGACTACCTCAATGCCCACAAAACCGCACCCGCTTACCACCGACATGGACATTGTTGGTGGCCTCTACATTGTAAAGGCGCTCATTCTGTGCCAGCTCGGAGCTGAGACGGTTTGCAGACATGGGCTTCTGCGCGTTATCCTCGCACCATCTCGTGTAGGCTTCATAGATTGCCTTGGAGCTGGCTTCGCTGTCTGCCTTGAAGCGGATATAGCCCTCGGATTGCAGAAACTCGATCACATTGTTGCTGCTGCGCTTGACCGTCTCCATATTCTCTGGCTTTGCCCGAAATGCTGAACTGATAGTTGTTCCCGATCAACCTATGCAGACCCTCCAGACACCAGAGGAAGATCCCCTCTTCTCGTGCAGCAGCTTGTCCACCAGAAACGGATCATCCACTCGGCCAGCGGGCCGGTCTTTGGTGGTCAGCACGATCTGGCGGCGAAAGGAAGCCGTCGGACTTGTCGTGCAGGGCGGTGAGCGCACCGTTGCCGAAGCAGAGAAAACGCACATAAAGCTGGCTCTGATAGCTCTGAACGCCTTGCGCTCCATGTCCATCTTGCACTCAGAGGTGACGATGGATTTGATATAGTTGGTCTTGGGCAGAGCGCTCATATCCATATCATCATCCACCATCAGGAGCTTGTTTTCCAAGTCTGCACGGCTGAACCGGTTGCTCTCAACCTTCTGGATGCTGGTGGTGTTCATGCTGTCGCCCAGCAGGGAGCGTATGACCAGTCCAATGCGGCTTTTGCCCTCGCCGCCCTTGCCGATGAGCATGAGCATCTTTTGTCCCTTGGTGGTAGGCAGCAGGCAGTAACCGAGAAACTCCTGCAAGGTTGGAATGTCCTCCGGTTGCAGCAGCTCTGACAGGAATTGCAGCCACTTTTGGAGTGGGTGCGTCAGGGTTGTAAGCGACGGTCAGGCGGTTGTTGCAGTAGCTCTTATCGGCGGTAAAGCTACCGTTCATAAAATACGTCCCGTTGGCAACGTGGATGCGGTCGGTTCAATGGGCAGCGGCGGCGAATAGGCTTGCAGTTTGATGCTGGCCAGCAGATTTGCACAACTTGGAGAGCTTGGCGGTCAGCACACCGGAGATTTCCTCCAGAATGAGATTGCCGATTTGTCCTTCGTCCTCGATCAGTCCATCCACGGTGAAAAGCCGCCCACGCACACATTTCATGGGGTGTTGTCCAAAAACTGCTGGCAGAACAGCACTTCGTTGATGTGCCTGCCGTCGTACCACTCAGGCCACGTCTGTACGGTGTCATATCCATCTTCCATTTCCTCCTCGTGAATTTTCTCTAAGCGCCGTCGCAGCCCGTCCAGTTTGCCGTCCGACATCTGCTGCTGAACGACTTCGGCACGTTCGTGGGAATCTCCGGCGCACAGAATATCTAAGTAGTATTCTGTCTGGTCGAGGCTACGGCAGGCTTCCACGAACCGTGCGTGAACAGGCTCGTCAGGTGACTGCGGCGCATACTGCACCTTCCAGTCCCGCAGCACATGGGCGTAATCGGATAAAACAGAAAAGCACAGCAGCTCGTTTTCCCTGAGCTGCTGTGCTTCCGTCTGAATGCGCTTTGCGTGGAGCGCCGCTGCGCTGGGCGGTTTGTCCGGGCTGAGATGAAAATCTGCCATCAGCTTCTGTGCCGCCTCATAGGGCGAAAGCTGAACAGCTTTGCTGCAAAGTCGATCACATCGCCGTGTTCCCCGCAAGCGAAGCAATGGTAGTGGTCATCTGCCACATACAAACTGGGATGCCGGTCATTGTGGAACGGGCAAAGGGCCATGCCGTAATGGTTGACTTCCACGCCGTACCGCTCCGCCGCCTCCCGGCAGCCTACGCCGTATTTGACAATTTCGAAAAGATTCATAGTTCCTCCATTTCTGCGCAAAAAACGGCGGCCTGCCCATTAAGGGGCAAGCCGCCATTTGCGTCTTATCTTATGCTGATTTTTGTTTCTTTCTCCGGCACTGCCGGTTCGATCTTCGCCCCTCGCAAGGCTTTCTTCCGCACGCCCTGTCGCTTGATCTGTGCCTGATAACGACAATCGTCACCGCAGTATTTCACATCTGACCTCGCTGTGATAAACTCCTTGCCGCAGTTTTCGCAGGTACACGCCCGGCTGCGGCTCTCCGCCGCCTCCTGCCGGTAAAATTTGGAGCGGCAGTTGGGACCGCAGAACAGGGTGTTTGTCCGCTTGGAGGCGAATTCCTGTCCGCAGCATTTGCAGGTCAGCATGAAGGGCTGTCCGACAGCGTGTTCACCGGCCTTGATTTTCTGATACCGCTCCCGGCTCTTGATGCGATGCCGTTTGAGCTGCTCCTGCCGCTTGATTTCTTCCTCGGTCAGCTCCGGTGCGGGAAGCTCAAACTGCCCGATAAAGCGAAGGTGGATATCCACTTCCTGCACCCGGTCACCGTCAATCTTTTCCTGGAGCGTGTACGATGATTTTCTCCACGAACTCGTTGATCATGGGCGTGGTCAGCTCGGAAAAATCCGTGTACTTCTTTGCCAGCTCCAGAAACTGCTTGGCCCGGTCGGTGTCCTCCGCAAAGGCAGACATCTGCGTTTCCATTTCGGAGACGGACGCTGTCAGCGCTTTCTGCTCCGCCTCGTATTCTGCCAGCAGGCTGTCGAACCGTTCACCGGTAATGCGCCCGACGGCAAAGGATTCATAGAGCTTCTTGATGATGGTATCCAGTTCAGAAATCCGCTTTTTCTCCTTGTTCAGCCTTGGTTTCCTTGGCGGCTTCTGCCTGGCGCAGTTGGGAGGCAGAGCGTACCTTCTCCAGAAAGGCGTCCCCGGTCGGAGATGGCAAAGGTGCTGGCAGCCCGGATGGTTTCCAGAATCAGCTCCCGCAGCGCTTGCTGCTGATATGATGTCCGCTGCAAGCATGGGAGCGCTTCTGATGTGCCAGCGTATAGGTGGAACAATCGTAAAAGTCCGACGGATAAGGATTATTCTCCGTGCCGCCTCTTGAGCGATGGTTCATCATCTTTGCACCGCAGTCCGCGCAGAATACAAGCCCCGTCAGCGGATTGGCCTCGCCCAGCGTATCATGCCGCCGTGGCGTTTTCCGCAGCTTCTGTGCCAGCTCCCATGTTTCTGCATCCACGATGGCTTCATGGGTGTTCTCGAAGATCAGCCAATCTTCCTTGGGATTCATCACGGCGTTTTTATCCTTATAGGACTGCTTGTGGGAACGGAAATTCACAGTATGCCCCATATACTCCGGCTTGGAGAGAATCTGCCCAACGATGTAGCCGCTCCAGTTATACGGGTTGGGGAACTCCTCCTTGCTTTTCCAGACACCCTTATTCTGTTTGCCAAAGTAGACCGCAGGCGTGTTGATCTTGTCATCAAACAGGATGCGGGCGATGTCGTAGGGGCCTTTGCCCTCAATGGTCAGCTGGAAGATACGCCGCACCACGGCAGCCGCTTCCTCGTCGATCAGCCAGTGGTATTTGTTCTCCGGGTCTTTCTTATAGCCGTAGATGGCACAGTTGGTGGTTGGCTTGCCGGATTCCCCCTTGACCCGAATGGCGGTTTTCTGCTTGCGGCTCAGGTCACGAAGATACCACTCGTTCATGATGTTGAGGAAGGGCGCAAACTCGTTGCTGTTCTGGTCATCACTGTCCACGCCGTTGGCAATGGCAACAAAGTGGACGCCATGCTGCCGGAAGAATACCTCTGTGTAAAAGCCGGTTTGCAGATAGTCACGCCCCGCCCGGCTCATATCCTTGACAATGACATGGGCCACCTTGCCTGCTTCAATGTCCGCCACCAGCTGTTTCCATGCCGGACGCTCGAAATTGCCGCCGCTCCATCCATCATCAGTATAGTGGCGGCAGTTGGTGTAGCCTCTCTGCTGGGCATAGCTTTCGAGGTATTTCTGATTCACGATGGAGTTGCTATCACCGGCATTGTCATCGTCACGGCTTAGCCGCTCATACAGAGCGGTGATCTTTTCCTCAGTCTGTTTCATGCGCATTCGGCGCTCCTTTCAGACTGACGGCTCATTTGTGGTGCTTCCATTATAGCACAAGTGCCGTCATTTGTAACCCCTTCATTGCGGATCATCCGCAGAATCTTTTCCTCCATGGTCTCCACCGCTGTCTCGCTGAATGCGACCCTTACCTTATAGGTGGTGCCGCCGATGCGCCGAATGATGAACTGTTCCTGCTTCGTTTGCTCCATAGGCTTCCTCCTTGCGTATTTGTTGGTTTTTGGTATAATAAGTCCGGTTCCGTTGGCTGTAAGCCAATCATGTCTTTATGCTGGTTTTCCATGTTCTTTTTCTCCTTTCTACCCTCTGTGTTAAGATAGTAACCTTAGTAACTTGCGTTTAGATTACCCTTTCACTAATAGGAGAAAAACGGGGTGTAAATCGGAACTGTTTTTTGAGAAAAAGAAAAATATTTTTTCGAGGAGGTGAAGCTGTCGTGGAACCATGGGAGGATGAACTGCTGCTGGATGATGATTTTTCCGATGAGGAAGAAGATACCGAGGAGCAAATAGAGGAAGCCGGCCTTGAAATGGATGCGGATAGCTTTGCCGATTGGGAGGATGCGTCGGACACTGCGCCGGAGAACGAATCGCTGGAGGAAGCGCTTGCAGAGGAACGCACGCTGGAGCTGGAAAGCGAGCTGGAGCAGGACGAGCATCCCAGAAACTATGCCGCCGAGCTGGAGGACGAGGAAGAGGAAGCCGCGCCCACCAGCGAAAAACGGCTCAAGCGGGAAATTCGCGCAGAGGCTGTGCGGCGGCTGGAGGAAGCAGCCCGGACGGAATCGGATTTTTTGACTGTGGTAGACGAGTGGAACAAGCTGGACAGAAATCGGGAGCGCCGGGAGCGTGACCACGAAAACCTGCGTGGGGATGTGCCGTTGGAGTTTCAGGCTGTACCAGAGCCGAGAATTGCTCCCCTCTGGATGAATCTGCCAAGGTTCCGCCAGCTCTGTCAGGGAAATTTTCTCGACATCATCTTCTCCTGTCCCTACGAGCTGCACGAGCTGACAGCCAACCGCTTTCTCTCCAAGCTCTTCTTCACCCTCAGTGATGAGCAGAAAGAAGTGCTGTACTACCTGTTCGTTAAGCAATACAGCACCACACGGCTTGCCGCCATCCGTGGGCAGTCCGACCGGAATATCCGAAAGTTGCGTATGACCATTCAGAAGAAGCTGCAAAAGCGGATGTATGAGCATCTGAGTGAAAAGCTGGAAAGGGATCATGGCCTTACCCTGCGGGAGCGCGAGTTCATGGAGGAATATGAAGCGCTGCTGCAAACCATGGGCAAGATGCCGTGATCCGCCGGGAAAACAAAACAAAACCGAGAAAAAAGAAAGCCGCCCTTGACGATGACAAGGACGGTTGATACAATAGTAATACGGTTAATATATAGTTGGATTACGAGTTGAGAGGAACAGCGTTATGAAGAATCTCTTTGAGCAGTCCCGTTCCCATTGGGTGCGGTATGACCGCTATGAACTGAAGACCGACGCAGACGGAAGCGGTATATTACGCCGGAGAAGAATGCCAAGCCCGACATATATAATCCCTTGAAGGAAGCGCCGGGAATCGTGCTGGATGCGCTGAATGTGGGAATGCTGATGATGAACCGCAGTCCGGAGGACGAGGTGCAGAAGGCCATTCTGGAATTTGTAACGCATTACGGTCTGCTGGGGCCTGATGACAGCGCTGCCCACCACGCCGTCCTTCATGGATTATGAGAAGGTGTATCTGCCGAAAAACCATTTCATCAAGGCAGAATCCATGGAAACCGAGGACTATCTGGCGCTATTCTATCCCTTTGACCAGCTGGATCTGGTCAAGAAGGGCATTGAGTCCAGATGGAGCGTGTCCGGCGACAACATGATGGTGGCGCTGACCATGACCTTTGCGAGTGAACCCATGGCAAAACCATGAGCTTCCAGCGAGAGTATGCTGAAGCCTATGACTGGGTAGCGCAGCAGTTCAAGGACTGGGCCTTTACCCTGACCACATCCATTCTGTACTATAACGATTATGACCTGATCGATGAGGACACCCGGAATCTGTATCGCAAAGGCATGGCCGCTTTTGGCGGCATTGCGCCTACCTATCATATTGAGCTGCTGGACAAGCCGACCATCTATTGGGACTTCCATTCGTTGCTGCTGGGCATCCAGATGATGTTCAGCTTTATGCTGGTGGACGATGCGAAGCCCCTGCGGCTGTGCAAGCACTGCCAGAAGGTGTTCCTCGGCAGCCGGGCCAATTCCGCATTTTGCAGCGCCCGGTGCAAGAATCAGTATAATGTCTATAAGAGCAGGGGAAAGAATAAGGGACAGGACGGTGAGAATGATGATTGACCGCTGGATTGCAGAAGCGACCGAATATGATTTCAAGGTCGCGCTGGAGGTAAAGAAGCCGAAAAGCTGGCTCAAAAGCGTCAGTGCCTTTGCAAACGGAATCGGCGGCACGCTGTTTTTCGGGATTGATGATGACAGAAACGTGATAGGCTTGTCAGATGCGCAGACCGATGCGGAGACGATCAGCCGTCTGATCAAAGAGCGGATTACGCCCTATCCGAGTTTTGTCCTTGCGCCAGAACGGGAGGACGGCAAGGATATTCTTGTGCTGTCCGTGTCGCAGGGCGCTCCACACCGTATTACTATAAAGCGGACGGTATCATGGAAGCCTATATCCGCATCGGCAATGAAAGCGTGATCGCCCCGTCCTATGTGCTGAACCAGCTTATTCTCAAGGGAATGCACCGCACCTATGACGAGCTGATTTCCGAGTATGATTTTAAGGATTACGCTTTTTCCAAGCTGCGGGAACGGTATAAGGCGTGGACAGGAAACAGCATGGAAGAAAAGCTGTTCGATTCCTTTGATATGCGGGATGAGAATGGCAAGCTGACCAACGCAGGCGCTTTGCTTGCGGATGATTCTCCCATCCGACATTCCCGCCTGTTCTGCACACGTTGGAACGGCCTTGATAAAAGCGGCGGCATGGTAGATGCACTTGACAGTGCGGAATTCTCCGGCAGCCTGATCATTCTGCTCAATGAGGGCGTCAGCTTTGTCAAGCGGAATATGAAAACGCGCTGGAAGAAAACCGCCGATTCCCGTGTTGAGATGCCCGACTACTGCGAACGAAGCGTTTTCGAGGCCCTTGTCAATGCACTGATCCATCGTGACTATCTGATTTTGGGCAGCGAAGTCCACATCGACATTTACGATGACCGCCTTACCATATATTCTCCCGGCGGTATGGCAGACGGCACACGGATACAGGAGCGTGATCTGTCCAGTATTTCCTCCACGCGCCGCAACCTGTTCTTGCAGATATTTTCGGACGGCTGGGCTATATGGAGCGTCAGGGCAGCGGCTTTAAGAAAATCACGGAAACCTACCGCGCCGCTCACAATTACCGCGACGAGCTGGAGCCTAAATTCTATTCGGATGCCAGCTCTTTTCAAGTTACACTCTATAATCTGAATTACGGAACTGTGGCAACCGCAAACAAGGTTACGATTGAGGACGAAAATGTTGCGATTGAGGTTGCGATTGACCGGCTGAACGCAAGCCAAGGTACGATTGCAAAGGCGAAAGCGAGTATTTGCAAATATGGGCGCTGATGGCGTCTTTGGTTTTGACCGACATTTGCTGCTATCACAAAGGATTCTGTTACTGCCGCAGGCAATCTCATTACAAAACTGAAAAATGCGGATTTGATCGAGCCTGTCAGCGGCTTTGGAAAGGGAAAATACAAGTTTATAGCACCAAAAGAATAAAGATAATGCCCGTTATTGGCCATACAGCCAATAACGGGCATCTGTCATTCGTATACAAGCTCAGTCAGAACGATTTCCTCAGCGCGGCTGCGGATGTTGTTCATGCGGCGCACCCATTCCATTTGGTCGGCGGCCTTGAGTGCTTCGGTCACGCCTTCCTGCCTTGCCATATCGGAAACGATGATTGCCATACGCTCGTTGCAGGCTTGGTCGATCTCGGCAAGGTGCCGATGCAGCGTTCCGCTTGTGAGCAGGTTTGTGTAGAGAATAGGACGATGTTCTTTCAGATAGCTGCGGCGCATACGCCCATACTTTCCGATCTGGTATTCCGGTTCATCTGGCAGTGAGAGATTGGGAATGAGATAATCGCCCTCCTGACGGTAAGTGCCACCCATTTCCTCGAATAGAGATTTCATAAGGATTAGCTCCTTTTTGTGTTGATTTCCAGCGGTTATAAGGCTTTTTGGGCTCCTTTCCTACAACTGCTGTTCCATTCACCACAAATGAGCCGCAGTCATATGTATTAGGTGGGAGAAACCACCCTTTACATATTAACTCTTGGTTCTGGATGCTGTTGGAATCGCCATCTAAGCCGTCATCCTGACTGAGCCGGCAGTAGAGGGCGGTTTTCTTCTGGTTTGACATTTGTCTTTCCTCCTTTGAGTCAAACCGCTCAGAGCATTGTGAGCACACAATACTCCAAGCGGCGCGAGAAGTCTAGCCCTTATGCCGACTTTTTTCGCTGAAGTTCCAACGCAGCCAAAACCCTGAATTTTTCTTCCGCTGTCTGACTCCCGTTTTTCGGAAAAACGGAGACGACACGAATAGTTCGCCCGTGCGAAATCTGAATGCGCTCAACACGGACGGAATCAGGGCAGGCCGCCGGTTTTGTGGTTTGGTTCATGACGACCTCCCTGATTTGATTTTCAAAAAATGTACTTGCAAAAAGCAGCCAGGAGAGTTAACATCCGATAAACCGTTTGAGGAGGATCGCCGATGGTAACTGCTTGTTTGTCCGTGATGTTCACTTGCTGCTCTTGCTGATTCGTATTGCAATAAGATTGAGATTGTCCATACCGCTGGTGTACTTGGTGCTGATGCTCACAGCGTTTCGACCGTGGTATCGTGTGCACGCGACACTGGCGGATGGGATTTTTCTGGTGATGCTGGGCTGCGTGATGCTGTCATGGATCATCTCCTTCGTTCGATTTGCAAGGCGAGTGCTGGTATGATGCCAGCCCTCGTTTTTTTGCGCCGCACGGTGGGCGGACGCGGTGTTTGTGTGGTAGGATGCGCGGTCAGCCTGCAAAACCGCACACATCGGCACAACGTGCCTTACCGCTGGCGCGTGTCAGCTATCCGCTGCGGCTGCTGTTCAACGCGGTCAATATCCTTCTGCATGATGACTGCCGTCTCCGAGATTTCCTTGCATTGCTTGAGCTTCCAGCGCTCCTGCCGGATCTGCTGATTGACCTGCGCAAGCTGTTCATAGAGATCCGCTTTTTCTGCCAGCAAGGCTTCGCGTGGAATGCCGCAAGTATCCAGAACCTCTTTTGCATCGTCATATTCTGCTTTTCTTGGTTCAAATCCGGCGAAGGCAGCTTCTGCTGCCAGCGCGTCAAAGAGCTTCTTGTGTTTTTTCTTGCGGACGTTCAGAATCGTGCGCTGTTTGGACAGTTTTGCAATCTGCTGCTCTGCATTCTGTATACAGGCAGTCAAATCGTCCGGCGTACAAATATTCTGTTCCTGTAAAAACTTCAGACGTGCTTTGTAAATATCAGCCTTCATGATCTCTTTTCGCAGGTGCGGCGTCATACGTGGCGGATACTGCCGTTTTTCAATTCGACCGAGCAAATAGCAGTAATGAAAGTACAGCGCAAGGAATCCTGTGTACTTTGGATGTGGGTGGTATGGCTGCAGCTTTGGCTTCGGCGTGAAGACAGGTTTTCTTCCGGCTTCGATTTGCTCCAGATTGCCCAGAATGGCCTGCTCGATACGTTCTTCCGAGAAATCAGGATTTCTGCGTTCCGGACACATGAAATGTTCCTGCCCGCGTAACCGGAAGCCAAGACGATTGCCGTGATGGATCTCGTAGCCTTATGCTCCATGATCAGGAAAAAGTGACCGAGATCGTTGGCATCCTCGATGGCATCGTGCAAGTCTGCTTCGAGCATAGAGCGGAAGGTCGGCTGGCTCTTTTTCTGACGCAGCCACTCCGCATAGCTGACGGCTTTCTTTTCATCGTTTTCCAAAACGATGCTCAAACCATGCGCTTTGCACAGCCGGTCTGAAACGCCGCGAATCTGCTTGTAGTAGTTCTCGCAGGTGCTGTGATACATTTTCCCGGTGACGGCATTGACTGAGTTGAACACAATATGGGAGTGAATATGTGCTTTGTCCACATGGGTCGCAATGACGGCTTCGTATCCCGGCAAATGCTCGGCTGCGAATTGTCTGGCGATCTCATGTGCCAGCTCCGGCGTGATCTCGTCCGGCTTGAAAGACTGAATGATGTGATAGCACTGCCGTCCGGCGGTTTTGCCAAGGGCGCGCTTTGTGTCCATCATCTGTTGCGCGGCATAGCCGGGATCGCAGCGGACATAATCGGTCAGCAGGTTTTCATCTGTTTTAACAGGATTTGTGATGTAATCAATCGCCTGCCGCAAGCCGCCGTTCCGATACAGAATCTTCGTAACTGCCATTACTGTTTTGCAACCTCATACAGTAGACCATAGACCTCGCCTAGCATCCGCAGCGCTCGTGTGGTTTCTTCCCGAGTGGCAAATCCGGCATTTGCTTTGCGGGCGATCTGGTTGATGTTGTTGCCGATCTGATGAATTTCGGTCCGCAGCGCTTCCAGCTCTGTGGACGGTCTGGGTTTGAGATCATATCCGTTCAGTAATCTGCGCAGGTACGCGGTTCGTGTCAGACCGCAGGCTTTGGCGTTCGTGATCAGCTTTTGGGCTTCATCGGCGTTCAGTCGCAGACAGATCTTGTATGGTTCTTCGTTCATCGAGTCTCCTTTCTTCCGTCAAAGGGCGGCATATTGGGGTCAGGGTTCTCCCTGCAAGTGCCGGTTTGATATCAAACGGCGATGCTTGCGCTTTTCTTGCATAGCAAGAAAAGCCAAGACGTAGACCAATCCTCGTTCTGTTTAGAAGAATTTTTAGATTTTCATTTTGTACAAGCCATGAAATTCAAAATTTCTGCGCTTCGGATGCCGTAGTCGCTACATTAGTCGCTATGCACGTTTGAAATTCGGATTTCTGCCTTTTGTAGTCGCTAGTATAGTCGCTATGATTTTCTTACGCCGTATTTGCAGCTCGCACCCCGGCGATGGGGAACAGCGCGGACAGAGCTTGGCAGCTCTCACAGCTCGTGGAAGGGGTCTTGACTGCTTGCAACCCCAGCTACGGCAGCCTGTCTTACGTGCAGGCCAGACATTGTGTGTCCAAACAGATTGGGCGGCATGATGTAGCCTGCCAGGACTGCCCACGGTGCGTTTCTCGCTCGCCCGTCTTGGGGACCCCGCAAAGCCAGGGCTTTGTGGGGAGAGGAGCAGCGGCGTAGTGATTGCGCTTTCGTGCTTGCACGGAAGCGAAGATACGCAGCTTGCTTCGACGAGGTCGTCGCGCGCGCCGTGCGCGTTTCCCAACCTGCGGTGTTGTCCGCGTTGCTGGTTATTCAGTTGTCTGGGATTGTGTTTCCCACCTCCCATATTTCTCCTAAAGAGTACCAAAAGGAGCGCTGCGGCCATTCTCGGCCGCAGCGCTCCTTCATTACTTTTCATGGTGCGCTTCGGAATATTCTGTTGTCGGCAGGATTTCCTGCTATGTTCCATATGATAACATTGGAATAAATGTTTGTCAATAATCTTTCGCAGAAAATTTTTCTTGCTGACGCCGCTTCTGAATCGAATCGATTCTATCAGTAATTTATATATCTTTACTTAAGGCAACACCGCACAATACAATTTCCAGAAACGGAAAAGCGTCTGACCTACAAAAAAGGCCGGATGCTCTCCCAAAACTGCTTGCAGGGCAAAACTTAATCAGGCCGCCAGACAAGGTCTGTCAGCTAAAATCAAGTTTGCCAAAGCAAACATAATATTCATTTTTGCAATTTGCTTTCGTAGCCCTCGGTATCGTGTCTTTCGGAAACGAAGCTGCAGCTTGACTACAGCAAAAACATGCTCGACTTTGGCACGTACAGAGGACTTCTCATGCTCGTGACGCTTGATTTGTGCCTGGGAGCGCGCAGACTTATTCTTACTTTGGCTGGGACGGCGGTTGATTTTGTAGTGGACAGACTTACCGGCTTTGTTCTTTTTCAGTGCTTCTGGACGTTTTTTCGGCTCCGAGATAGCCACTGTCTCCATAAACCTCTTCCTCTTCTCCAGTAAGAAGCTCCGAGGTCACAGTGACATCGTGCTCGTTGGCTGCTGTTACCTTTACAGTATGAACCAGTCCGCTTTCCTTATCCACGCCGATATGGGCTTTGTAGCCAAAATGCCAGGTATTGCCCTTCTTTGCTGAATGCGCCTGAGGGTCACGCTCTTTCTTTTCATTCTTGGTAGAGGAAGGCGCCTCAATAAATGTGGAGTCGACTATCGTGCCGCGCTTCAGAATCAGACCGCGCTGCATCAATAGTTCCACAACCTGTGCAAATAGTTCCTGCTGGATCCCGTTGCGCAGCAGAATGTTCCGAAAGCGCCCCAGCGTATCTCCGTCCGGTACCTGATTGCTTGATTCTACTCCGCAAAAATCCGAAAAGGCACGGCTGTCAATTACCTCCGCTACTGCTGCCATATCCGAGAGATTATACAGATTCTGTACGAGATAGATTCTAAGCATCCGTTCCAAATCGTAGGGCTCGTTGCCGCGCTCTCCTTTGTAGTAGTACGGCTTTATAATGCTGATCCATTTCTCCCACGGAACAATGCGGTCTATCTCTGCTAAAAATTCCCGTTTCTTTGTCCTGACCTGCGATAATTCATCGCTCAAGGCGGACAGGCTCAGTTGTTTATCCATGCTCATATTACGAGATCATCGCCGGACACCGGCGCAGGCACGGCAGCGAGCTGGCGGGGCTTTCCGCCATGCCCTGCATTGTGCGGCAGATGGACGACGACACCGCCACCATCCTCATGGTGGACAGCAATATCCAGCGGGAGAATATCCTGCCCTCCGAACGGGCGCAGGCGTACAAAATGAAGCTGGAGGCCATCAAGCGGCAGGCAGGGAGACGGCCCAAAACGGCTGAAATTGCTGGGGAAAATAATTCGCCGAAAATTTCGGCTAATTTCCACAGTGATGACGAGATAGGCGAAAAGATGGGCGTCAGTGGAGATACTGTCCGCAACTATATCGCCCTGACGCAGTTAGTCCCAGAGCTGCAAGAGATGGTAGATGAGAAGAAGATCGCGCTCTCTCCCGCCTATCAAATCGCCGCGTTAAAGCCAGAGGAACAAAAACTGCTGCTGGACACCATCGACAGCGAACAGGCAACGCCGTCGCTCTCACAGGCCCAGCGCATGAAAAAGCTCTCTCAGGAGGGCAAGCTCAACGACGATACCATGCTGGACATCATGATGGAGCAGAAAAAGCCGGAGGGCTATAACGTCGTCCTCTCGGCGGACAAGCTGCGCAAATACTTCCCGCGCTCCTATACGCCTCAGAAGATGGAGGAAACCATCCTGAAGCTGCTGGACGCATGGCTGCGCAAGCGCCAGCGTGACCAGTCCAGATAACCAAATACGACCGCAGACAACCACGACACCGACCGGGCAGAGAGCTTTCTTTGCCCGGTTTTGTCATACTATCATATTGGAGGTATGGGGATGACAAGCACAGAGTTGAAACACCATGCGAAGCTGCAGGAGTGAGCGGCACAAATCCAGAATTGCCGCAGTAGTAGACTGCCGGTGCAGGCGTGGTGCAGACAAGAAGGAATCAACGCATCCACCTATTACCGTTGGGAACGTGAACTGTTGACAGGCGTGCGGAAAAACGGAGCACCGCCATCAACGGCTGTGACCTTTGCGGAGCTGCCGGAACCGAAGAAAATGTCTCGCAACGTTTCGGAACGTTGCGCCACACTGCGTATCGGAAACGCCAGTCTGGACATTTACCCGGGATGCGATGCGGAACAGCTGAAAATGCTGGTAGAACTTCTGCGCCTATGTTAAATGACTTCACCGGCGCAGATAAAATCTACATTGCCTGCGGCTACACAGATCTGCGCAAAGGCATAGACGGTCTGGCACGCCTCGTCCAGCAGCAGTTTGCGTTAGACCCGTTTGCCAATACCCTGTTCCTGTTCTGCGGGCGGCGGCGAGACCGTATCAAGGGCTTGTACTGGGAAAAGGACGGCTTCATTCTGCTGTACAAGCGACTGGAACAGGGCGCATACCAGTGGCCGCGCTCGGAATCCGAGGTAAAGGTGCTAACGCCGCAGCAGTACCGCTGGCTCATGGAGGGGCTGCAGATCGAGCAGCCGAAAGCCCACCGCCCAGTGACGGGATTGACCACTGTCTGAGCAGGGAAAATGGGTGGAAACCATTGAAAACGCAGGCTTTTTGCCGCATTCTGTGGTATAATGTTTGCATGGAAAACAGAGAAATGCAGACAAGTAACACGGCGGAAATGGTCACCATTTCCCGTGCGGAATATGAGCGATTTCAGGAACAGGCACAGGTCATCACCAGCCTCACGCTGCAGAATGAGTGGCTGCTGGAGCAGCTGAAGCTGTCCAAAAAGAAGCTGTTCGGCCGTTCTTCGGAGCAGGCGGAGCAGATGGTCATGGAGCAGCTGTGACGTAACGAGATCAGTGTCAAAAATGTGAGAGTAAAAGGGACGGGGCGGGAAAAGGTGGGATAAGCCGAAAAAGGCAGAGAAATCAAGGGATTGCGGGGGCGGTAAGTTCTGAAAACCGCCGAAAATTTGAGCCGACGCCACGACGGCGACGCGCGCGTTCCGTGTCAATCACGACGGCCGCGCGACGCTGATCGGGCGTCTTTTCGTCGTCGGCGCGTTTCTAACGCTTCGGGGCGTTCGCGTTTAACGCTGGGCGTTCGAGCGTTCGGACGCGCGTTAGAAAACGGCGAAAGCATTGAAAACACGGGGCTTTTCCGCGTTCGGGCCGCCGAGCGGGAGGGCTGCGAGACGCCGCCGCGCGCCGCCGCTGCTGAACGCGGGATTGCGGCGATTGCGGCGGGGATTGCGGCGGACACAAAAACGCCCGAAAACCCGCATGAATACAGGCTTTTCGGGCAAATACAGAACAAACAAGGCAGACAACCTGCACGCGTCACCGCGTCGGCCGTCTGCCTTTTGCTATGTATAAGTATGCAATATATACGGATATTATGCAATTATCACCGCGGCCCCGGCCAGGAGACCAGGAACGTCACTTTGCCGCGCGAAACTGTTCGCCAGCGAGGGCATCGGAAGCCATCGTCATGGCTTCCGCACGGCGATATATATCGCCGAGAATGATCGCTTTGCCTGCTTCGTCCAGGCCATCCCATAGGCAGCCCACTTTGAGGGCGTCGTCGCTGATCCCGCGGATCACGTCGGCGTCCTCTTTTTCTTCGCCCGTCAAGAGGTAGTTCAACGAGCAGCCGAGAAATTCACAAATGGGAATGAGCAGCTTTGCAGGTGGATCAGAGTTTCGCTGCTTCCAGTTCGTGATTGTGGTAGGTTTGACACCGATATAGGCCGCCAACTGTTCCTGCCTGCCGCGCTGGGTACCCATCAATTCAAATAGACGTTCACAAATGCTCATAATACTACCCCTTAAATTTCACAAATGAGATTGACAAATTAGCATTTGTGAATTATACTGTGAGCGTGGCAAGCAAACACGACAGCCACGGACCGCGAAACAGTATAGCAAAACAGCGCCATAAAAACAAGACATTTTTGCACGACACGAAAGGAGAACGAAAGCATGACACACACCATCGGCGAAGCCATTGAGGGACGGCTTCACGAAATGAGAATCCAGCAGAAGGAGCTGGCGGCCGTCATTGACGTGCCGGTCTCCACGCTCAACAGCTGGCTGCGGCTGGGGCGCGACATCCCCGCGCAGTACATCTTAAAGATCGCGCACGTTCTGCGCTGCACCCCGACCTATCTGCTGTCGGGCGGCGAGGACGACCGCGAGACACCGACCAAAAGCGACGCCATCGAAGACCTGATCCGCGCGACCGTGGCCGAGGTGCTGCGGCAGCAGGAAGCACAGAAGCGGCGCGGCGACACCGAGTCACAGGCACGCGTCGCCGCGCACATCGAACGGCAGCGCGAGCAGCTGGAGCAGATCAGAGCGGAGCAGGCCGCCGAACACGGCGACCCGATCCGCGCGATGTTCTACCGCATGGGCGCGGAGCTGCTGGGCGACGAGATCACGGCCACGCCGGATCAGACCCCTGCGTCCACGCAAGCACATACACCAGTTCGGACCTGTCTTCGCCCCGCCGCTCTGCGACGCGAAGCAGCACCCAGCCAGCGTCCAGGTATTTGTTCGCGGCATAATCGTCGGCAGCTTCAAAGACCTGGCGCACATCGGAAAAATCGAAATCCATGAGATCACCCCCTTATGGGGATTGTAACACAAACAGGACAAGGAGGCAAGGGCATGAGACGGATCAAGACCTACAAGAAGTGGAGCATCTGGAGGCTGACGGCGGCGGAGGCCATCGACGTGGGCGGGCGCTTCGCGGCATTTTTGCCGGAGACGGACCCAGGCGCGATGGACGAGCCGGAGTGGGCAGCGGACAGCGTGCAGGAGCTGATCGACTTCATCGACAGCTACGAGAAGTGAACGCGGACGGATGGTACAGGCCGGAGGGCTACGGCGGCTGCCGGAACTGCATGTTCCGCGGCGAGGGGCTGCCAATGTGCCGGAGGGCCGCGGAGGCCAAGGCCAGCATCCCAGTCTGCCCATTCTGGCAGAGGCGGGAACAGGAGAAAGGAGACGAAGATGGTAAACCGCAGGAAGGTATTTGTGCAGCAGTTCTCTGATCTGCTTCGCAGCGGACGGCGCACGGGCGTCGAGCGGCTGGAGCTGTCGGACAACGGCAATCTGGTGACGATCTGCTTCGAGGGCGGCCGCCGCCGCGAGGTCAACGTAGAAGGCGACAGCGAGGCGGCGCTGATCCTGGACGTGATCCGGCGCGTGCTGTACTAAGCCCACGCAGGGCAAGGCCCAGTCCCGTGAAAGCCGGGACCGCCCCTTCGGGGGCGCGGCGCTCATGCCTGCTGAAAGGAGGACACATTATGGAGAAGTACAAACCGGAGCCGGGCTACCGCGAGCCGTACACCGAATACGGCATGGAGATCGTCATGTTCTGCGCGAAGCACTGCCTGACCAAGAAGGCGCTGGCCGCAGAGGCGGGCATCCCCTACGACAGTCTGCTGGCGACGATCAAGGGCCGCCGCAGCGGCCACAACGTCAAGGCCGCCGTGGCCCCCGTCATGGCACGCTACGAAGCGGCCGCGAAGAAGCAGCGGAGGAAAGGCAGGGGTGCGTAAATGCAGAGCTACATCAGCACCAGCACCGCGGCCCTGCTGACCGGCGAGAACGACCGCCGCATCCGTGAGAAGATCACAGACGGCACCTACGAGACCCGCAAGCAGTCCGGCGGCCGCGGCGGCAACGGCGGCGAAAGCTACCAGATCGCCGTCAGCAGCCTGCCGGTGGAGGCACAGATCATCTACGCCCAGCGCGGCGGCGTGATCAACGGCCCGATCAACGACGACTGCGATCTGGCGGGCTACCACGCCCGCTTCGGCGACAACGGGATGCGGGAGCTGCTGGGCAAGCAGCGGGCCGTCCTGGAAGGCCGCGCGATCCGCGCGATGAATCCGGCAGACGTGGTCGAGCAGCTGACGGCGCTGGCCGAGGACCACGGCACGAGCCTGCGGACGCTCTACCGCTGGATGGACGCCTACGAGGAAAAGGGGCTGCCGGGCATCATGCGCGCGGTGAGCCGCAAGGACAAGGGTACACGGCCGAGCATCTGCGCGGCTGCCTATCAATACGCATACGGCCTGTACGCCGACAAGGTGAAGCGGACGCAGGCCACGATCTACAACAAGCTGGTGGACAAGGCCGCCGTGCTGGGACCGGACGCCTGCCAGAAGTGCATCTTCTGCGAGGGCACCGAGGCCCGCGCCCGTCTGATGGAAACGGGCGAGATCAATCACTACCCGCCCTGCGCCGAGCCGGTGAAGGCGGGGATGCGGGTGCCGGAGTGCAGGCAGACGCTGTCGCGGATGCTGGCGGCGATCCCGTCCGATGAAGTGACGCTGGCCCGCCGCGGCGTGAAAGCCTGGAAGGACGACCACATGTTCATGGCGGTGCGTGAGAAGCCGCAGACCGTGAACGAGGTCTGGTTCGGCGACCACCACCAGTTCGACTGCTTCGTGCTGGACGAGACCGGCAAGCCGGTGCGCCCATGGCTGACGGCCTGGTACGACGCCGCGACCGGCTGCCTGGTGGGCTGGGTGCTTTGCACCAACCCGAACACGGAGACGATCACCGAGGCGTTCATCCGCGGCGTGGCCCACACGGAACACAGCCCGTTCTACGGCCTGCCCGCCCATCTCTACATAGACAACGGCAAGGACTACCGCAGCAAGACCTTCGAGACCGGCCTGATCAAGGAACACGACCTGGGCTATCTGAACTGCAACATCGCCAGCAACAGCGTGATCCAGCTGTTCAACGTGACGATCCACCACGCGCAGCCCTATCACGGCTGGGCCAAGACCGTGGAGCGATTCTTCGGCACGCTGGAGGACATCTACATCCGCGACGCGCCCGGCTGGTGCGGCGGCAGCCCGAAGGAACGGCCGGAGGACTTCTCCCGCGATCTGCGGCGGCAGCTGGAGCATGGGCAGCTGTGGACGATGGACCAGTTCTTCGAATGGCTTCGGGACGATGTCTTCCCTGCCTACCACAACCGGCCCCATGAGGGCCACGGCGGGCGCAAGCCTATCGACCTCTACAACACCCTTCCCCGCGCCCGCATGGACCAGCCCAGCTGGCAGATGCTGTGCGTAGCCCGCGACGACATGGCCGAGCGCAAGATCACGCAGCGCGGCATCAAGTTCAAGAACAAGCTGTTCTGGTCCGACGAAATGATCGGGCTGGCAGGCACGGACGCCGTGATCCGCTACAGCCGCAGCGATCTGTCCAGCGTGTCGGTGATGGTGGACGGCAAGTTCCTGTGCGAAGCCGGTCTGCACGAGACCTTCTCGCTGGTGGGCGAGGACGAGGAACGCGTGGCCGCGCACGTCGGCAGACAGAAGAAGCAGCTGCGCGAGACCCGATTCCGCATCGCTGTCGCCAGCCGCAGCGCGTTCGCCGACGAGGTGGACGTCAAGAAGAACACCGGAACGATCACGGCCATCGAATACGAGAAGGCCGCCAGAGCCAGAGAGAAGCTGCGCAGCAAGCCGCCGCGCAAGCCGCGCGACGACAACAGCGGCGACGTGGTGCGCTCCATGTTCGAGGCAATGGGCGAGGAACTGCTGCGCAGCGCACGATAACGCGCGACATCTGTGACAAAAACGAAAGGAGCGGACCCCATGAACGAACGCGAAAACGAGTACCGCGGATGCAGGCTGCACCGCTATCTGGTGGCCGAGGCCACCCCCACCGAGCGCCAGGCGCTGCGCGAGGCGATCCAGCGCGTGAACACCGAGGGCGCGACGCAGATCGTGCTGCTGTCCTGCTGCGAGGTTGACACCATCAGCCGCCTGGACGCCGCCAGGCTGCGCAGAGCCGCCGAAAAGCGACGGGCGCGGAATCCGCCAGCTGATCCAAACGGTCTGCTGCTGGCTGTCGGCGGCCTGCCTGTTCATCGCCTGGGGCGTGGCAGGCAGCGTGGAGTGCGGCACGCGCCCGATGTGCTGGGCCACGGCGCTGCACATGACCGGCTGGATCGCCGCCTTCGGCATCTTCGCCTGGATCGGCGGTCTGATGGATCGGTAGACCCGAAAAGGCCCAAGGCCCAGTCCCGTGGAAGCCGGGACCGCCCCTTCGGGGGCGCGGCGCTTACAGCCACAAACGAAAGGAGCGCTGACACAATGACGAATCTGGCAGAGAATCTGACGACGACTACCAGCCAGGGGGACCTGGCACGCGAATTGCAGCGGCTGCGCGACGCGGAGGGTGTGACCTTCGCAGCCATCGCCAACAAGACCGGCATCAGCCGGTCGGCCATCAGCCAGCTGGTGAATCAGGGGCTGCGGATGAAGCCCGAACACGAGAAGAAGCTGTGGGACGCCGTGAACGAGATCAAGGGCACGGAGGAACGGCTGGGGCCTGACGTCCCCGTCGCGCCGATCCACTTCAAGACGCGCATCGAGCTGTTCGAGACGAAGGAGTTCAAGGAGTGCATGGGCTGGTGCAACTACGTCTGCAGCAAGCGCAAGATGGGCGTCATGGTGGGCCACCCCGGCAGCGGCAAGACCACCGTGCTGCGCCACTTCGCGCAGACCCAGCCTGGCGTGCTTTACATCGAAGCCTGGCCGCAGATGCGCGTGGGCGATATGCTGGAGGCCATCGCGCGGCCGCTGGGCCTGTCCCTGCGCGGCAACAACTACCGCAAGACCCAGGACCTGATCGCCTACCTGTCGGGCTGCACGGACGTGCTGATCGCGGTGGACGAGGCCGAGTATCTGGCGAAGTGGGACGTGGACAAGTTCGAGGTCCTGCGCAAGGTGTGGGACAACACCGGCACGCCGGTGATCCTGTGCGGCACGGACGTGCTGGAGGGGATGCTGACCCGCGGCCGCGGCCGCCACGACAATCTGGCGCAGCTCTACCGCCGTAAGGTGGAATTGAAGCTGAACGGCATCGGCCAGACCGAGGCGCGCACGATCCTGCGGGAGTACAACGTGAGCGACGACGCTGCCGACGCTCTGGCGACCATCGCCGCCGACGTGAAGCACGGCGGCATGGGCACCTTCGTGGAAATCCTGGACATCTGCCTGGAAGCCGCCGAGGGCGGGCAGATCACCGGCGACATCCTGGCAAGCGCCCGGAAATACAAACTGATGTACTAAGGAGGACAACGTGAAAACACTGACAATCATCTATCTGGCGGCGACGGCTGCGGTCTTCGCCTACGTCGGGGGCGTCTGCTTCTTCAAGCGGCGCGCCCCTGCGGCCGGAACGCTGGGGCTGATCATCGCGGCCATTGGGCTGGTCCTGATCGCGTGGATGGGGGCGATGGTATGAAGGCAGCCTACACCCGGATCAAAAAGCCGCGCCGCGTGACGGACGATCCCGTGATCTATGTTTGCAGCCCCTATGCAGCAGACCCCGAACGCAACGCCCGCCGCGCAGAGAACTTCTGCCGCTACGTCTGGAAAATGGGCGGCATCCCGCTGGCCCCGCACCTGCTGTTCCCGCGCTTTATGAATGAGAACAGGCACAAGGAACGCGAAGCGGGGCTGCGCATGGCTCGCAAGCTGCTGGGCATGTGCGACGAAATGTGGGTGTTCGGCAACGAGATCAGCGAGGGCATGGTCGGCGAGATCATCGAGGCGTCGGCCCGCTGCATCCCGATCTATCACTACGACGGCCCCATCACCCTGACCATCACCCGCGACGGGAAAGACCCGAATCGCTGGTCGTGGCATATTTGACATCAAGGAGGAAGACACAATGGCAAGAAAACGCGTAGAAGACACAGTCCCCGCTCTGGAGAGCTGGGACGACGTGAATCAGGCGCTGGCGACCATCGCGGACAATCAGCGCACGGTGGAGAACTTCGAGGCAGCGATGCAGAACAAGATCGACGAGGCGAAGGCCGAGGCCGAAGCCCGCAGCCGCGTCTTCATCGAGGCCACCAAGCGCCTGGAGCGCCAGATCAAGGAGTTCGCCGAGGCACACCGCGACGACATGGACGGCAAGAAGACCAAGACACTGAACTTCGGCGCAGTGGGCTTCCGCAAGTCCACGAAGATCAAGCTGCCGAAGGCCCCCACCAAGCTGGCTGAGATCATCCAGCTGCTGCGCAGCAAGGGCATGGACGACTGCGTGAAGACGCCCGCGCCCAGCGTCGATAAGGACGCCCTGCGCAAGTACCCCACCCAGGACATCGTGGCCGTAGGCGCGTCCATCGAAGTGGACGACGTGTTCTGGTACGAGCCGGACCGCGAGAAGCTGGAACGCGGTTAACCGGCGAAGGAGGGCGCACGGATGGGAACGCAGGCCAATGTCCTGACGCCGCAGCAGATGCGCTGCATCTACGCGCTGGCGCGCGGCGGCGGGATCAGCAACGACGATCTTCACGCCGTCGTCTTCACGACGACGGGCAAGGACAGCATAAGACTGCTGACGACGGCAGACGCCAAGCAGGTGATCGACCGGCTGAAACGGCTGACCGGACAGGAGACGACCGCGCCGCACAACAGGCCGACGAAGGAGCAGGTGGCGAAATCTACGCGCTGGCCGCGAAGCTGGGCTGGGCCGACGATCCGAAAAGGCTGCGCGCCTTCCTGGAGAAGCGTTTCGGCGCGTCCCACCCCACCTTCCTGGACGACAAGCACGCACGCAACTGCATCGAAGCGATGAAGGCCATGCTGGCCGGAGGACGCGGAGAGCGGAAAGGAGGCCACGATGGAGAAGTGGACGGACCGGCTGACCATTGACATGATCCCCGAACAGTACAGGCAGCTGGCGGAGATCACGGGCATCCAGCCGCTGCTGACGCTGGCGGCACAGTACGGCGGCTCCAACCTTTACATCCCAAAGGTGGACGCCCTGACCCGCACGGCGCGCGACCGGCTGATCCGCGAGAAGTTCACCGGCTACAACGCCGAACAGCTGGCGCAGGAGTTCGACCTGACGGTCCGCTGGGTGCAGGAAATCTGCAAGGACGCGCCGCCTGCCGGTCAGCTGTCGCTGCCGGACTTTGAATAGTCCGATTTTATCCACATTTCCCCCATAAACTAAGGGAATTGCTTCTTATTTACCCAACAATCGAATCCATTTACAATAAACTCCGTAAAGGCCGCGCGCCTTTACGGAGTTTCATTTTTATCTGGAGGGCGCAGCATGGAAAGCTGGATCACATGGATCATTCAGGTGGTGGCCTACGGCATCATCTGCTTCCTACTCAAGCGAGAGCTGAATCAGTTCGACCAGCGGGACAAGCGCCTGCAGGAGCGCATCGACGAAGTGGAGAAGAAGGCGTCGGCCGACACCAAGGCCCTGGCCGAGAAGATGGACAACTTCATCCAGGAGGCCCCCTTCAAATACACCCTGCGCGACGACTTCATCCGCGCCGTCGCGGGCTTCGACGCCAAGCTGGACAAAATCCTTGACCAGCTGACCAAAAGAAACTGACCCAAAATCTACAGAAAGCGAGGTGGGCCGATATGGCAGCCAACCTGACCGTCGCGGCGAACAAGCGCGTCCGCGGCGAAATCCTGGCCCTGCTGTACTCCGTTCAGCCTGTGCCGGTGGAGATCAGAACGATCACCAACAGCCTGCTGGAGTCCAACATGGTGAGCGTCCCCAGCATCGCGCAGCACATTGACTACCTGTCGGGCAAGAAGTACATCCAGGTGATCGGTGAAGAAGCAGCCGAACAGATCCTGCACGGTGTGGTCCCGCCTTCCGCCTTCGTGAAACTGACGCCGACCGGCGTCGATCTGGTGGAGGGCACCATTGAGGACCAGGGCGTTGACGTCTGATGGGCGACCAGAGAGAGCGCAACCGCATCAAGTCCCGCGTGGATGAACTGCCCGACGAAATCCGCGCACAGCTGGACGCGATGCTGGCAGACGTCAACTACACCTACCAGGACATCGCCGACACGATCACCGACCTGGGCTATGAGATCAGCCGCAGCGCCGTGGGCAGATATGCCATGCGCCACAACAGCGCAGCACGACGTTTGAAAGAGGCATCAGAGCAGACCACGGCGCTGTTGCAATTCATCCGCGAGAATCAGGACGTCGAGTCCACGGAGCTGGCCTCCGCGATTATGATCGACGGCCTGACCCGCAGGATCGCAACAGCAGATGAAGACTTCGACGCCATGCCGCTGGACAAGGCGGGCCGCCTGCTGGTCCAGCTGCAACGCAGCACCATTTACAAGGAACGCTGGCGCAAAGAGCGTCTGGCGGCCATTGAGGCCGTCGAGCGCAACGTGAAGGCACGGATGCGCCAGGCCGTTCAGAACGATCCGGAACTGCTGGCACAGCTGCAAAGGCTTGTCAGCGACGCGGCAGCAGAGGAGGCGGGACGCGATGAAGGCTGAGCTTCACTGGTACGTTGCACAGGTTATGACCGGCAGCGAGCAGGAGACGGCCAGGAAACTGACCGACGCAGGCATGGAGGCCATCGCCCCCGTCCAGATTCTCCACGAACGGCGTCACGGCAAATGGTGGCCGATCCGCCGCGTGGTGTTCCCCAGCTATGTATTTGTCCGCACGGGCATGACGCCCCGCTTCTATTACTTCATCAGCAGCCTGCCCCGCGTGATCCGCCTGCTGGGCGCAGACGGGCCGGAGCCGGTGCCGGACGAGCAGATGGAAGTAGTTCGCCTGTTTGCCCCAGGCGGCCGAGACTTCGGCATGTCGCAGGGTGAGCGCATCGACGGCAAGACCGTGATCACATCCGGCCCCCTGCTGGAGCTGGAAGGCAAGATCGTAAAAGTGAACGCCAGAGGACGCCGGGCAACCGTAGCGGTCCCGATCCTGGGCGAGGCACATCAAGTGGACGTCGGCGTCATTGTGGCGCAGGCCGAGGCCGAAGACGCCACGAACAGAAACCCGAAGGAAGACGCGCGCTGATCCGTCGCCGCGTTCGAGATCGGGGGACATAACCGAGAAAGCAACGCCGCCCTGACAATCGGTGGTGGCGAAGCCTACATATCGGGGCGATCCCATCCGTGGGGACCACTCCACGCGCCCCGTGGAAGCCTCCTTTCGTTGCTGCGCCCCGACGTGTTTTCACGTCGGGGCGTGGTGATAAGCGCAGAAACGATTTTAAGGCCCCTGTGCGGGCTTTTGAGTTTGGGCGGGGAGCTGGAGGGGGTGCGGCGTCTAACGCCGTTCTAACGCGTCAGAGAGGCCAAGGAAAACGAAAGGGGGACGATTGACGTGCGCGACCTGCAAGATATACGGGAATTGATCAATCCGGAGGGCATCACGGACGGCAAAATCGTCGCCGCGCAGGCCCGATTCTACGACTACTGCAAAATGATGAATCCGAAGTTCTACCGCGACGACCGGCCGTACCAACGCGACCTGTGCGAGACGCTGCAGGCGATCTTCGAGGGGCGGCTGATCAACAAGAACACCGGCGAGCCATACAAGAATCTGATGATCAACCTGCCGCCGCGGCACGGCAAGTCCTACACCCTGACGCTGTTCGTACAGTGGTGCATGGGCAAGAAGAACGACACACGCGTCATTTCGGTGTCATATAACGACATTCTGGCCGGGCGTTTCGCCCGAAACGTCCGCGACGGCATTGACGCCGACAAGATCGACAGCAAGGTGACGATCTTCCACGACGTCTTCCCGACGACGCGCGTCAAACAGGGCGACGCAGCGGCGCAGCTGTGGAGCCTGGAGGGCCAGTTCTTCAACTACCTGGCGACCGGCTTCGGCGGTACGATCACCGGCATCGGCTGTTCGATGGGGATCATCGACGACCCGATCAAGAACGACCAGGAAGCGTTTAACGACCGCGTTCTGGACGAACAGTGGAGCTGGTACACCGACACCTTCCTGTCCCGTATCGAAGAAGGCGGGATGCAAATTATCGTTATGACCAGATGGTCCACGAAGGACCTGTGCGGCCGCCTGCTGGCAAGCGAGGACGGCGGCGACTGGTTTGTCTTCTGCCGCCGCGCCTGTCTGGATGAAGGCGAACGCCGGATGCTCTGCCCTGATCTGCTGTCGTGGAAGTCCTACATGAAGAAGCGCCGCCTGACCAGCGCGGAGATCGCGGACGCCAACTACCAGCAGGAGCCGGTGGACATCAAGGGCAAGCTCTACAGCGAGTTCCGCACCTATGAGCAGCTGCCGCGCGACGCTGCGGGGAAGCTGGACTTCGGCGCGATCATCAGCTACACCGACACGGCCGACACCGGCAGCGACGACCTGTGCAGCATCGTCGCAGGCATCCACGAAGGCGAAGGCTACATTCTGGATGTCATTATGACGGACGAGCCAATGGAGAAGACAGAGCCGCAGACGGCGGAGCAGCTCTACAGCTACCACGTCGAGACGGCGCGGATCGAGAGCAACAACGGCGGCCGCGGCTTCGCCAGAAACGTGGAGCGGCTGCTGTGGGAGCTGTACCAGACGCGCAGCGTGAACATCGAGTGGTTCCACCAGGGCGCAAACAAGCACGCCAGGATTATGACCGGCGCGACCTTCGTCATGCAGCACCTGCTGTTCCCTTCCGACTGGGCACAGCGGTGGCCGCGCTACTATGCGGCGATGGTGAGCTACCAGAAGACCGGCAAAAACAAACACGACGACGCGCCGGACGCTACGACCGGCATCGCCGAAACAATTCAGGAACGAGAAGGGAGGGGTACTCTTGACATCTGGTGGGTGTGAAATCCTGCACGCTGATTGCATTGAGGTGCTGCAAACGCTGGCGGAGAACAGCTTCGACGCGCTGATCACCGACCCGCCCTACAGCAGCGGCGGCCAGTACCGCGGCGACCGGATGCAGAGCGTGACCGAGAAATACAGCCAGAGCGGCGCGAAGGCCGAGTACCTGAAACACGCCTTTGAAGGCGACAACATGGATCAGCGCGCCTGGACCAGCTGGACGGCGTACTGGCTGGAACTCTGCCGCAAGGTGGTGAAGCCGGGCGGCGTGGCGGCGATCTTCATCGACTGGCGTCAGCTGCCCGCCCTTTATGACGCGATCCAGTGGGGCGGCTGGGTAGTCCGCGGTCTGATCCCGTGGGACAAGAAGAACGCCAGACCGCAGCCGCACCGTCCGAAGCAGCAATGCGAGTTCATCGTGTGGGCGTCTAACGGGCCGCTGGACGTCAAACGCGACGCCGAATACATGCCTGGCCTGCTGCAAGGGCTGCCGCCTTCGGCGCAGGTCCGGACGCATCAGACGGAAAAACCGCTCGACGTCATGCGCCAGCTGGTCCACATCTGCGAGAACGGCGGCAGGATCATCGACCCGTTCGCAGGAAGCGGCACCACGATATGCGCAGCGTATCTGGAAGGCTTCGGCGGGCTGGGTATCGAGCGGAACAAGTATCACGCCGAAAAGGCACAGGAAAGATTAACGAAAATCGCGGGGGGGGGGGTACTGATCTATGGGCTGGCGTTTAGAAGCGTTCAAGGCTGCCATCAGTGGGCGGCCTGACCGGATGCAGCAGTTCTTCACGTCCCGCATGACGTCGCCGCCTGACCGGAACACGCAGGAGTTCCTGGCGACCTATGCCCGCAGTCCGCGGCTGTCGCCGGTGACGAAGATCGCCACCGATTTGTCGAACGTCCCCGGCAAGCTGTTCAGGGTAGCAGCCAACGGCGACAAGGACGAGATCACGGACCACCCCTTCCTGGACTTCATGGCACGTCCGAATCCGCTGCCGTTTATGACGCGCAGCGCATTGTGGAAGGTCCACGAGACCTACCTGATGATCAAGGGCGAGGGCGCAGCCATCATCGAACGCGACGCAGCGGGCTACCCCGTCGAGCTGTGGCCGATCCCACCGCACTGGATGACCGACATCCCGCGGCTGGACTTCCCCTACTACATAATCCGCAGCCGCGACGGTCTGCAAATGACCGTCCCCATCGAAGACGTGTTTCTGGTGCGGCAGCTGAATCCGCTGGACCCCTACGGCCGCGGCCTGGGCGACGCCGAGGCGGTGGCCGACGAGATTGAGACCGACGAGTACATGGCGAAGTGGGCGAAGAAGTTCTTCTGGAACGACGCCACACCGCCCGTCCTTATGTCGGCCCCAGGCATCACGCAGGACGAATACAACCGCTTCAAGGCGGCCTGGGACGATCAGCACCGCGGCGTCGGCAACGCGCATAAGATGGGGATCATCCCCCGTGACGTCACCGTCAACAAGCTGGTGGACAGCCAGCGCGAAATGGACTTCACGCAGAGCCGCAAGGACCTGCGCGACGGAGTGAACGCCCACTTCGGCGTGCCGCCTGAAATCCTGGGCATCGTCGAGAACAGCAACAGAGCCACGGCGACCCAGGCGAAGATCATCTACGCAGAGAACGTCCTGACGCCGCGCCTGCTGGCGCGACAGGACGCCATCAACACGCAGCTGCTGCCCGCCTGGGGCGAGGACCTGCTGTGGGAGTATGACGACATCGTGCCGGAGGACACCGAGTTCCGGCTGCAAATGTCTAACGCCGGTTTGTCCGGCAGCGCCATCATGGTGGACGAATGGCGCGAGCAGAACGGCTTCGATCCGCTGCCGAACGGCGCGGGCCAGGTCCTGTTCGTGCCCTATGCTTCCATCCCGACGAAGCCGGAGGAATTGACACAGACCATGCGCGAAAGTGGCGGCCTGACGCCTTCGGAAGATCTGTTCCCCCAAGCGGAACGCCGCCTGAAACGCTGACTGGAGCCAAGGGCGTCAGCAGACGCCGCCAGCAGATCGCGCACCGCGACCGGATGCGGGCGCTGCTAACGCAGGAACGCGCGGCGCGTCAGACGGTAAACCGCTTCTTCGCATCGCAGCTGTCGGAGATCACCGCCGCCATGGAGAGCGGCAGAAAGGACGCCAGCGAGGACTTCTGGCAGCGGATCAGCAGCGGCCAGGGCCTGACGTTCGACGTGACGGCCATCAGAGCGGCAGCCATGGACGCGCTGAATCAGCTGATCGACTGGAATCAGCAGGACGAGGCGCTTCTTCGGACACTGAATCCCGTGTGGGAGGAAGCGTTCAACACCGGCGCGAAGTCCATCGAGCAGAACTTCGGCATCACAGCCGTGCGCACCCCCCGCCTGACGGACTACCTGCGCCAGCAAGGCCTGAAACGTGTGCGCGGCATCAACGAAACGACGCGCGACAAGATCGCCTCCGCGCTGGCGGACGGCATCGAGGCGGGCGAAAGCACCGCCCAGCTGGTGAAGCGCATCCAACAGCACCTGCCTGATATGCAGGCAGAACGCGCCGCGGCCATTGCGACCAGCGAAGCCCACACCAGTATGCAGGCGGGCAGCTTCGCGCAGATGCAATACGGCGGCTGCACAACAAAAACGTGGATCACGGCGGGAGACGAAGATGTCAGAGACAGCCACCGCAGCCAGAACGGCGTCACCGTCCATCGACCAGCCCTTCCCGAATGGGCTGATGTATCCAGGCGATCCGTCCGGCTCGCCGGGCGAGATCATCAACTGCCGGTGCGATATGATCCCCGGCGATCTTTAGGAGGTGATCGAAGGTTGAGAATGAAGCGGCTGCAAATCAAGGCAGAGAACGTAACGGATCAGGGCATCTTCACCGGCCACGCTTCGGTCTTCGGCGTCGTGGACCTGGACAACGACGTTGTGGAGCCGGGCGCGTTCGCAGAATCCATTGCAACCGGCACGGCTGCGGCTGGCGTGCTGATCTTCGGGCAGCATGACGACCGCAAGGAGCCGCTGGGCAGATCGATGGAGCTGCGGGAAGACGCCACGGGCCTGTTTGTCAAGGGCCAGATCAGCGACACCGCCATGGGCCGCGACTACCGCCAGCTGATCAAGGACGGCGTTCTTGATCAAATGTCCATCGGTTACGTCGCCCAGGAATACGACGTAGACACAACAACGTCCGGCACCTTCGAAAGGTGGATCTGTTGGAGATCAGCATCGTAAACTACCCCGCGAACACAGAAGCAAAAATTGAAAGCTACAAAGGAGGACACACGCAAATGAAAACCGCAAAAGAGCAGACCCCCGCCACCAAGGAAGTCAAGGAAGAAACCGGAGCCGAAGGCCAGGCCGTCACCATGACCGAGGAACAGCTGGCGCAGCTGCTGGAGCAGGCCGCCGAGAGCGGCGCGACCAAGGCGCTGAAAGCTGCCGCCGACGCTGCTGACGACGAGACCAAGGATGACCCCGCCGCCGACGAGGCGAAGGAAGACGACGGCAAGGACGAAGAAGCCAAGGCTGCCGCCCCTGCCGCAAAGGAAGCCAAAGCCGCCCCCGCCCGCAGCACCGCGCAGCGCAAGTATGCGGGCATCTACATGAATACCGGCCGCACGGATAAGGAAGAAAAGTCCGGTCTTCCTGCTGGCATCGGCTGGGTGCGTTTCCAGAAGTGCATGATGCGCGCGAACAAGGACTACGACATCGCGGCCAGCATCGCCCGCAAGGAGTACGGCGACGGCTTCCTGGAGCGCCAGATCAAGGCCATGTCCGTCACGGCCCCGACTGACGGCGGCTACCTGGTCCCCGAAGTCTACGCCAGCGAGATCATCCCCCTGCTGCGCGACAAGGCCATCATCCTGCGCCTGGGCGCGACGGAGCTGCCCATGGATCGCGGCAACATCAACATCCCGAAAATGACCAGCGGCGTCAGCGCGTCCTATGTCGGCGAGCTGCGCAAGGCCAAGGCGTCCAAAGCCAAGTTCGGCAATGTCCGCATGTCCAGCAAGAAGCTGATGTGCAAGGTGCTGATCAGCAACGACCTGATCCGCTCCAACGCATACGGCGCGGACCAGCTGATCCTGAACGACGCCACCACCGCCATGGCGCTGGCGATGGACCGCGCTGCCTTCCTGGGCAAAGGCACCGAGTTTGAGCCGACGGGCCTGTTCAACATGGCTGGCATCCCGACCATCGACCTGGACGCGGCCCCCGACGAGACCACGACCGGCAAGATGCTGGCGACGCTGCTGCAGAACAACGCCGACACCAGCAAGCTGGGCTGGGCCTTTAACGGCTTTGCGTGGGAGGCGTTCTACAATGTCGTCCAGGCGGCGTCTGGCCTGTACCTGTACCGCGAGCAGATGGACAGCGGCAAGCTGAACGGCCACGAGTTCGCCGTCAGCAATCAGCTGCCCAACGGCTCTGGCAGCAACCGCCCCACCAACGTGGTGCTGGGTAACTTCTCCGAGTTTATGATCGGCCGCCAGGGCAGCATGGAATCTGAAATGTTCCGCGAGGGTACCGTCACCGACGAGGACGGCAACACCATCAGCGCCGTGGATCAGGACTGCACGATCCTGCGCATCATCGACCTGCATGACTTCGGCATCCGCCACGAGGAATCCTTCGTGATCGGCAAGAACATGCAGACGCAGAAATAAGGAGGGCAAAGACATGAAGAAGAAACTGATCGACAGCTGCCGCGTGCGCCCCTACACCAGCGGCGCGGCCATCGACCGCCAGAACTTCGGCAGCGCGGTGCTGGGCCTGAAAGTGGCAGCGGCCACCGGTTCGCCCACCGCTGCGGCGCTGAAGCTGGTGCTGACGGAGAGCGACACCAGCAGCGGCACCTTCGCCGCGGTAAGCGACAAGCAGGCACTGATCGGCGGACTGCTGGATGCTGACGGCGCTGTCACTATGGACATCCCTGTTGCAGGCAGCGAGGCACAGATCGGCATCGACCTGACCGGCTGCAAGCGCTTCGTCAAGATCACGGGCACCGTCAGCTTTACGGGCGGCACCACACCTGCGGCGACTGCCACCTACGCGCTCGCCCTGGGCGATCCTGCGCAGGAGCCGGTGGAGTAAGCCATGGGGACGCCTACGCTGCGCACCAATGCGCTGACCACGTTGGAAGCATTGAAGCAGCTGCTGGGCATCGACGAGACCGACACCAGCCAGGACGGCGTGCTGATCCAGCTGATCAACAGGGCATCTGCCTCTATTGAGAACGCCCTGGGCAGGAAACTGCGCCGGAGTACCTACACGGAACGCGTGAAAGGGACCGGCAGCCAGTACCTGCTGGTGGAGAACTACCCCATCGTCGCGGTGGAGGAAATCAAGCAGGCCGGGGAGATCATAGACCCCGGCCTGTACGACATCACCGTGCGCGGCAATGCCGGTGTGATCTACAAGGACGACGGCTGGACCTATTACGGCTTCCCCCACGGCCTGACCGGCGACGCCATGACCGGCAGCCGGAACATCACCGTGCGCTACACGGCGGGCTATATCCTGCCGTGGGAGGCGACCGACGAAGCGCCTGCTGATCTTCCGGCAGACCTGGAGGGGCTGGCACAGGAAATGGTGCAGTACATCTTCGGGAAGCTGGAGAGCGGCGGCAGCAGCGGCCTGAAAGCCTTCTCCATCAGCGACGTCCGCTGAATGGTCCGACGAAACCCCATCCAGCTGGCAGGACATCATCAATCAATACAAGCGGGTGTGGCTATGAGTTCAGTTACACGGACCCGCGACGAATGGACGCCATGGTATGAGCGGACGAAGACAGAGCTGGCGCGGCTGGCCGGTGCTGAAATACATGTCGGCATCCTGGGCGGCGCAGACAGCGAACTGCTTCGCATAGCTGCCGTGCATGAGTTCGGCGCAACGATTCACCCGCGGAACGCCAAGAATCTGGCGATCCCGCTGCGGCCGGACATGAAGGGCAAAAGCCCACGCGACGTCGAGGGCGCTTTTTTTCTGGACAACGGCGAGAATCGCTTCATCTGTCGGAAGAAGGGCAAGAAGGGAGACCAGCTGGACTTTTTGTTCCTGCTGCTGCCGTCCGTGACAATTCCGGAGCGTTCCTTCATCCGCGCCAGCTACGACGGAAACAAGGATGTGCTGGCGAAGGCGTGCGAGAACGCCGTGCGCCGCCTGATCCTGGGCGAGCTGACCGCCGATCAGGCTTGCCACAACATCGGCACCGCTGCCGTGGCAATCGTGAAGCGATACATGCGCACCGTGCAGCCGCCGAAAAGCAGCCTGACGCTGGCAAGCGCACCGGGGAAAACCACCCCGCTGGTCCAGACCGGACGGCTGCGCGACAGTATAACCTACGAGGTGACAGGACTATGAACAGACGCTTCGGGCAGCCCCGCCTGCCGCGCGGCATCCTGCACACCCTGACGGAGATACGCGCCCCTGCCCCGACCTACGACGCCGAGAACGGCGGACAGTGGGTACCAGGGACACCGGAGCGCATCGACTTCGAGGGCTGCGTGCTGCCTGTGTCGGAGGACGACTGGAAAACGGCTGCAGAGGGCACCTATACGGCAAACAGCCGGAAGATTTACACAAACGGCCATGTGCTGCGCATCGGCGGGCAGGTCTACGATCCGCAGGACGGCGCGACCTACACCGTGCGCGGCGATCTGGATCACGGCGTGATCCACCCGCTGCGCCGCTTCGTGGCCGACCGCAAGGGGGAGGCTGCATCGAAATGACGCAACGCGAACTGCGCAACATCATTGTCAAACAGCTGCACACATATCTGGCGGGGCTGAAGGTGGTGCTGTCGGATCAAACGGCACCGGAGGCCGACTACCCCCTGATCTACTACCAGAGCGTGCAGCAGCACATCCCAGGCGCTGCAAATATCACCACCGCCGCAGCGGACGGTGGCACGCTGACAAAATACCGGCGCGAACACGCGGAGGCCACATTCAGCTTTACCGCGTGCAGCTTTAACCGGCAAGGCAAGGACGGCCCGATCAGCGGCGACGACGAGGCACTGGAGCTGGCGGACCGCGCGCAGGGCTTCTTCCTGTTCGCGGGGCGTCAGCTGCTGGCCGACCTGGGCGTCGTGGTGGTCCGCGTGGAAAACACGCAGAGCCGCAGCGCCTTCGATACCGACGAAACCGACCGGCGCTACGGCTTCGACGTGCTTTTCCGCTATGAGCGCGAAGACAAACGGGCGGTGCCTGCCATCAGCAAGCCGCCCATCACATTCACAAAGGAGGAATAACCTTGCAGGACATTATTGTTTATATCAGCCTGGACACCGCATCCAAAGAGAAGGAAACCCTTCTGCCACTGATCCTGTCCTTTGAAGGTGCTTTTGCCTATAAGGAGTACAACAAGGCCGAGGACGTGGCGAAGGACTTCACCACCGCTTCGTCTCCCACACTGGCAGCTGCGCAGAAGCTGTTCGACCAGATCAAGGTCGAGAACTGCCCCGGCCGCACCAAGAAGGTGGCAATCTTCGGCCTGGCGTCCGATTCTACAGCGAAGGCCGTCACCGACGCGCTGGACACCCTGCGTGAGACCAACGACGACTGGTACTTCCTGATCCCTGCCGGAGCTACTGACACAATCATCACGGCGCTGTCCACCTGGGCCAGCGCGACGGTCCTGACCCTGGCGCAGCTGGAGTCCGGCATGGTGGAATCTGAGAAGCTGCTGATCGCGCAGACCAAGACCAAGTCCCTGATCAACACCGCCATGAAGGCAAACAAGCAGACCGTGATCTGCTACAATCACGACGCCGACAACACGTCCATCCCCGCGGCGTGGGTAGGCCGCGTCGCCCCCAACTATCCGACCAGCGTCACCTGGAAGTGGAAGGAGCTGTACGGCATCCCCGTCACCGACGAGAAGGGCACGGACCGCGAAGACCTGCTGGAAGGCCGCTACAACATGTATATCGAACGCCACGGGCGCGAGTATATGAGCGAGGGCATCTGCACGGACGGCGACTTCATTGACACCGTGATCGGCCGCTGGCAGATCAAGCAGACCATGCGCAAGCGCCTGGTGAACGAACTGGTGGACACCGAGAACATCGGCTACGACGACGACGGCTTCGCGGCCATCGCTGGCGTCGTGATCGCGGCACTTGATGATGCTGTAGACAACGGCATCATTATGAAGCAGAACGGCAAGGGCTGCTACAATGTTGTGATCCCGAAGCGCGCCGACGCCACCGACGAGCAGGCCCGCAACCGCGTGATCCCGCCGATTGAATGGGAAGCCACCGTCCGCGGCGGCGTCCACGGCGTCAAAGTTACTGGCACTCTGACCGTCGCACTGGTGACGGCCAACGAATAAGGAGGGAAAATCCATGGTATTTGATCCTGAGAAAATCTCCCTGATCGTAGCTGGCGCAAAAGTGACCGGCTATGCTGACGGCAGCAAAGTCAGCGCGGAGCATAACAAGGACGCCGTGACCCCCACAACGGGCATCCAGGGCGACACCGTGTACGCTCTGAACGCCGACAGATCGGGTACGATCAAGTTTACCCTGTTCGGCTCCAGCGCGTCGCTGGTCCGCCTGCGCCGTCTGGCGCAGGATCGTGCGCAGGTGGCTGTCACGCTGCGCAACGCAAACGACGACGGCGGCTTCATCATCAGCCATCAGGACTGCCGCATCCTGAAAGTCCCGAAGTTCGAGGGCGGCGACGACAGCGGCTCCATTGAGGTCTCTATCTACGTCCCGACGATGGTGTTCAGAGACTGATGGGCCGCAAGCGCGGCACCCCGCAGCTGCGGGGGCGTTTACCGAAATACAACGCGGAGGGCATGGTAACATGCCCTCCGAACATTCCAGAAAGGTGGTTTAGATTCAAAATGGCAAGACACGAGACAGTTAATGTGCTGGGGATCGACTACGAATTGCAGAGCGTTTCCCCGCAGTGGTACTTCGAGCAGAACGACAAATGCGGCATGACCGGCAGCGGCAGCCGCGACACGGCGCGCTATATGGACATCATGTTCAAGAACGTCGTCACAGCCCCGGCCAATGTGGCAAGCAAGGGCCTGAAAGCGTTCGAGGAAAACGAGGACATCGAAACGCCGGAGCTGCTGATCCGCGAGATCGAACGCTTTCTTCGACCGGGAAAGAAGTCCGGAAGCAGCGCAGCGGCGGGCGACAAGAAATAAACAGTTCTGGTTTATGCTTTTCGACGGCGACGGCCTGACGTACAGGGACCTGAAATCCATGGACATGGCCGAGTATTACGAGTGCATCGCCGCCAAGAAGATGTTTGTCCAGCAGCTGAAAGAACAACAGCAGAAAGAATAGGAGGGGTGTTATGGCAGATAGCCGCAGCCTATCCTTCGGGGTGCAGTTTGGAACAGACACCGCACCCCTGGACGAATTAAACGAAAAGCAGCGGAAGGTGCAGGAAGAAGCCGAGCAGACCGCCGACAAGCTGGAGCAGATCGGCACCAGCCTGACCGACGTCGGCACCCGCGCCACCGCTGCTTTTAACAACGTGTCCGGCGCGGGCACGAAAATGGGCACCAGCGTGCGCAGCGCCATGCTGGAGAGCATCAAGCAGGGCGACAGCCTTGCGAAGACGCTGCGCACCGGCCTGGGGGCCGCTGTCTCCAATGTTCAGGCGAAATTCAAGGGCATGGGGGCGGCGACCAAAAGCGTGGCGACAGACATCGGGAACGCCTTCAAGCACCCGATCCAGACCATCAAGGCCACGCTGGGCAAGGCCCTGAACGGCGCGGAGGAAGACGCCAGGGGCCTGGGCACCCAGGCGGACGACACCGGCCGCAGGCTGGATGATATGGGCAAGAAGGGCGCGGGCGCGGGTGAAAACCTGGTCGGCGTTCTGAAAAAGGTGGCGGCAGCTGCCGCGGGCCTTGCCATCATCAAGAAAGGCGTCGAAGCGATCAAAGAGTTCTGCAGCACAGCCATCGACGCTGCGGCCAATGCGGAGGAAACAAACTCCAAGTTTGAGACCGTATTCAAAGGCGCTGCGGACGCCACAAACACCCTGGGCCGAGAACTTCGCGGCCGCTGCGCACCGCAGCAAAAACGAAGTGAAGGGCTTCCTGGCCGACAGCGGTGCGATCTTCACGGGCATCGGCATGGGTGCGGAGGACGCCTCCGTCATGTCGGAAATGATGACCAGCCTGTCTTATGACCTTGCCAGCTTCAACAATCTGGCCGACGAGGACGCCTTCAACAAGCTGCGCAGCGGCTTGATGGGCGAGACCGAGGGCCTGAAAAGCATGGGCATCGTCCTGAACGACACGGCCATCAAGCAGTCCATGCTCCAGATGGGGATCACTGACGAGTTCAACACGCTGGACGAAGCCACGAAGGTGCAGGTCCGCTGGAACGCGATCCTGGCGCAGACCGGCGACGCGCAGCAGGACGTCACCCGCACAGCAGGTTCTTACACCAACAGCGTCAAGGGCGTCAAGGGTATATGGGCGGACTTCCTGGCCGATGCTGGTGCGAAGTTCACCCCCGTGCTGACGACCTTCTTCAACACGATCATCGACAGCTGGCCCACCATTGAGCCGATGCTCATGCAGCTGGTGGACCTGCTGGCGGACGGTCTGTCGCAGGCGATCCCGATCCTGGTGCAGCTGGGCAGTCAGCTGCTGCCTGTGTTCTGCGACGCGCTGGCGCTGATCTTCCAAGTGATGCAGCCGCTGATCCCTGTGATCGGAAATCTGGCTGCGACGCTGCTGCCCCCGCTGGCGTCGATCCTGTCCATGCTGGTGGGTGCGCTGCTGCCCCCATTGACCACGATCCTGAACGTCGTGTGCAATGACATCCTGGTCCCGCTCATGCCGATCATTTCCGCGATTGCGTCGGCGATCCTGCCGCCCATCGCGCAGCTGCTGGGCGTCGTGGCCCCGCTGCTGCAAGCCATCGCCCCGATCCTACAGGTGATCGGCCAGATACTGACCGTCGTCGCCGATGTGATCGGCACGATCATCGGCTGGGTAGCTGACGGCGTGGGCGCTGTGGTGAACTTCTTCGACAAACTGTTCGGCGGCGCAAAGGAAGCGCAGGGCGGCATGGAGGACCTGGCCGAGAGTACCAACAGCGTGGCGTCGTCCATTCCGGACATCGGCACGATAGAAATGCCTGCGGTTGAAATTCCGGACACCAGCGCCTACACCGGCGCGATCCAGTCCGCGATGGACACCGCCCCGATCATGGCCGAGGAAAGCTGGGGAGCCGCCAAAGAGACGGCGACCAGCGGCCTGGAGGAAATCGGCACCAGCGCGAACGACACCTACGGCGCTATGGCGGCGCAGGCGGAAAGCGCGTGGGACCGCATGAAGACGGCGGCAGCCAGCGCTGTGTCGGCGACGATCACGGAGCTGCAAAAGCTGAAAAACGCCATCAACAGCGTGGGCAGCATCACGATCAGCACGGGAGGCGTTACTTCGACACCCGTGCAGGGCCACGCCAGCGGCACGAACGACTTCAGCGGCGGCCTGACCCGCATCAACGAGCAGGGCGGCGAAATGGCAATCCTGCCGAGCGGCAGCCAGATCATCCCCGCGGATCAGACCGAGAACATCATCAACACGTCCCGCCACTCCAAGTCTGTCACCTTCGCCCCGCAGATCAGCGTTACCATGTCCGGCAACGCCAGCGACGAGGAAAAGGAGCAGACGAAGGCGTGGTTCCTGCAAATGTGCCGCGACGCCTACCGGCAGATGCAGAACGAGGACACGAACATTGAGGCGCTACAGGCGTCTCTGGCGTAAGGAGGGGTGACGAATGTCTTATATTCTGAGCGGCGACAGCGGGACGGTAGTGTTCGACCGCACGGGCACCATCACCAACGAGTCCCCCACCATGTCCAGCCAGGTAACAAGCAACCCCATTGAGGGCGGCGGCAAAATCACCGACCACGCCGTTCTGGACCCGATCAAGTTCTCCATCACCGGCATCGTCTCCACCGCCGCAGGCTACGCGACGCTGGAGGCGATGTGGCGCAACCGCGACCTTCTGACCTACAGGGGCGCGGAGGCGTTCAACAATTTATTGATTATCAACCTGAAACGGACCCGCACCCCTGACAACGCTGCGGGCTTCGGCTTCGCCGTGAGCTTCCAGCAGATCACGATCACGTCGGCTGCGTTCGTTGACATTCAGGCCCCAGCCATGAGCCAGCAGGACGCCAGCGCGCCGGTGGCGGCGTCAGCTGCCAAGTCTGCGAAGTCCACCACGCAGAACGGGCTGGTGACAACGGGCAGCGATTATGCTGCCTATGTGGCGAGCTTCAACAGCAAGAACACAAACCCGTCTGTGGCGACGGGACGGACAAACCCCAGCTATGCAGGGTACAACAGGGAGGCGATTAAGTGAAATTGATTGAGAGCGGACAGGAAATCCGCTTCATCGACGTTGACAGTGATCGTGTTCCCTGTTCGTTACTGGTGAAGCTGACGGACCGCACCTACCGCATGACGTTCGCCTACAACGAAGCGGCGGACTTCTTCACCGTCAGTCTGGAGATCAGCAACAGCGGCGGCAACACGCCGCTGGTCTACGGCGAAGTGCTTCGCTACGGCAAGCCGCTGTTTGAAGCCTTCAACGACGAACGCTACCCGCTGCCGGTGATCTGCCCGTTGTGTGCGACTGGCGACGAGATCGACACGATCACCTACGACAACTTCGGCACGAAGGTGCGCCTGTACCTGTTCGACCGGCCAGGGGGTGAGAACTGATGCGCATGTGGCTAAGGCAGGCCACCCTGACGCTGGGCAGCAATCAATACACGCTGGACGGGCTGAACTTTTCCTTCAAGGTGCAGTTCGAGGATCGCGCGAAGGTATCGACCGCGCAGCTGGAGGTCTACAACCTGTCCCCGTCTACAAGGGCGTCGCTGAAAAAGGGCGACGCCGTCATTATCACCGCGGGCTATAAGGGCGACGTCGGCTGCATCTTCGTCGGCGCTATCGCGGACTATTCCCACCAGCACGAAAACCTGGACATCATCACCAAGATCACGGCGGCCGACTGCCTGGAGGAATGGCTGGGCACCTACGTCAACAAGACCTACAAGGCGGGGATGTACGCCAAGGACATCATCGACGACCTGCTGAACATCTTCGGCGTGGAGGTGGCGATGGTGAAGCTGGCGGAGAACAAGCACTACCCAGGCTGCCGCGTCTGCCGCGGGAAACTGAAAGACGTGCTGACAGAGATCGCCTGCAGCGACTGCAAGTCCAGGCTGGTGATCCGCTGCGGGCAGATCATCATAAACCCGCCAGAGGAAGGAATCACGACCGGCTATCTGCTGACGCCGCAGACGGGCCTGCTGAAATCGGCATCGACATCAGAAAGCCAGAACATCAACACGAAGACCACGGCGACGGAGAAGACGCGCAGCCAGCAGGCAGAAGACGAGGGCAACCTGTCCCGCGACTGCCTGCTGAATTATCACATCGGCGTCGCCGACAAGATCGTGATCCGCGACAGCCAGACCAACGGCACCTTTATGGTGGTCTCCGGCGTCCATGAGGGAACGCGGTCCGGCAACTGGAAAACTACTGTGGAGGTAAAACCGGCATGAGTTACGGAAGCAGACAATCGGACCTGCGCGCCGCTGAGAGCGAAAAAGAACAGGGCAGGCGTCCGCGTCTCCATGCCTGTCAAGGTCCTGGCTTTTTATCCTGACAAAATGACCGTGGACGTGCAGCCACTGGTGAAGGAGAGCATCGACGGCCAGTACGCCAGCGCGGCTCCACTGATGGGGCTGCGCGCCGCCTGCCTGTGTGCGGGCGAGTTCACGATCCGCCCGTGGTACAAGCGCGGCGACGTCGGCTGGGTGATCGTTTCGGACTTCGACGCCGATGCAGTTCTTCAAACCGGCGCGGAGGCGGAGCCAAACACGGCCCGCAATCATGCGCCGGAGGACGGGCTGTTCGTCGGCGGCGTCTGCCCGGACGGGAAGGCCCCGACCGGCCTGCCAGGCAACGCCGTTGTGGTAGCAGCTGGCGGCACCTATATCGCCGTTTCTGCTGATGGTGTGAAGATCAACGGCAATGTCACCGTGACCGGCACGCTGTCGGCTGGCGGTATTGAAATGACGACGCACACGCACCAAGGTGACAGCGGCGGCACGACGGGCGGTCCGCAGTAAGGAGGCCAAATGGAGAACATCACACTGAAAATTGACCAGGAGACGCAAGACCTGGTACTGGACGACAGCGGAAGCCTGGAGCTGATCGGCGACGCCGAAACCGTCGCCCAATGCGTCCGGCTGACGCTGGAGACCTTCAAGGGCGAGTGGTTCCTGGACACAGACCATGGCACCGACTACGACCAAATCATCGCGGACGGCGACGGCGACGCTGAAACCGTCCTCCGCACGGCGATCTTCCAGGAGACCAATGTGCAATACATCGACAGCCTGACCGTGACGCGCAGCGGCCGCAGCATTGCCGCAGCCTTCACCGGACGGTTGAAAGATGGGACCCCCATCAGTCTGGAGGTGAAAGCGTGAACGACAACTGGGGATTAACTGAACGCGGATTCCTTCGGCCGAGCTATGCGGACCTGCTGGACGCCTTCGAGGTAAAGGCGAAGGAGCTGTTCGGCAGCACCGTCAACCTGTCCGTCCGCAGCCCGCTGGGCATCTTCCTGCGCATCTTCGCGTGGTTTGCCGGTCTGACCTGGCAGCTGGCCGAGGACGTCTACAACAGCGGCTTCATTGATACGGCTGCGGGCGTCAGCCTGGCCCGCCTGGGCGCGTTCATCGGCATCCGTGTACTGGCGGCGCAGAAAGCGACCGGCAGCATCACGATCACCGGCGACGCCGGTGCGACGATCTACGCGGGCTTCATTGTGCAGGCACGCAACAATCAGCGCTTCGTCACCCTGGAGGACGTGACCATCAGCAGCAGCGGCACGGCCACCGTGCCGATCCAGGCGTTTGAGGCAGGACCGGACGGAAATGTGGCCGCGGGGACGATTGACACCGTTGTCACGCCGCTGGCGGCTGCGATCAGCGTCACCAACGCCGCGGCGACCGTAGGCGGCAGAAACCGCGAGACGGATCAGGAGTTCCGCGAGCGATACCTGTCGAGCGTGGACAAGCCGGGCGGCAGCAACACCGACGCCATCCGCGCACAACTGCTGGAGGTGCCGGGCATCGTCACTGCCGTCGTGTGGGAGAACGAGACGGACGAGACGGACAGCGACGGCCTGCCGCCACATAGCATCGAGGCCATCGTCTACGGCGGCACCGACGCCAATATAGCGGCAGCCATCCACGCGCGGAAGGCTGCGGGCATCCAGACCTACGGCGGGCAATCGGCGCAGGTGCTGGACGCCAGCGGCAAGCTGCGGACGATCAAGTTCTCCCGCCCGACGCCGGTGCTGATCTATGTGCAGATCAGCGACCTGGTGACATCCGACGCCTATGCGGGCGACGCAGCGTTGAAGGCTGCCATCGTCGAGTACATCGGCAGCGCAGCTGGGGACATCGCGGAAAGTGGTCTCGCCATCGGCGAGACGGTCTATTATAACCGGCTGATGTGCCCTGTGAATAACACGCCGGGCGTGGTGGACTATACGTTGAAAGTCAGCACGGACGGCAAGACCTGGAGCAAGAACAACATCGCCATCGACGCCAGGAAGAAGGCAATCACCGGCACTGACAAGGTGGTGATCGTGACGTGATCGTTCTGGTGCTTAAAATGCTGGAGAAGCTGACCGGAGCCTACACAAAGGACCCTGACAGCCTGATCGGCAAGCTGTTCCAGCTGTTCGCATCCGCTCTGTGGGGCGTGGAAGACACGCTGCAGGTGATCGCCGTCTGGCGCGGGATCGACAACGCCAAAGGCGCAACCCTGGACCGTATGGGCCGGAACTTCGGCGTCCGGAGAGACGGAGCCGACGACCGTTTCTATCGTCTGATGATCAAGGTAAAAGTCACCGCGCTGCTGTCTGGCGGCGACGTGGACACCATTATCACAGCCACCAGCGTGCTGTTTGACATTGATCCGGAGCAGGTGGAGGTCGTCGAGCTGTTCCCCGCGAAGTGCCGCGTGATCATGGATGAGGCCGACATCGCGCCGGAGTATATCGCGTATGCAGCCAACACCGCGCCGATCATCAAGCGGATCATGGCCGCGGGCATTGGAAAAGAGATTTACTTCCGCACGCCGGTGAAGACGGGCGGCACGGTCTACGCGGGGGCCACACTTCTGGAAGACATCACGCTGACCATCCCACCATACACGAACAACTTCGCCACCGCGGGGCGCTTCGGCATCGGCGTGGCGCTGTTCGAGGAAATCACAATGCAGATCAAAACAAAGGAGGACTAAAACATGGCAGAAGGATCTGTTATCACCGAAAAGGGCCGCGCGCTGCTGGGCAAAATCCTGGCAACGAACAGCACCCTGAATATCACGGGCGCGCAGATCGGCAGCGGCGACCTGCCTGCGGGAACCCCACCCGCCAGCATGACGGCGCTGGCGGCCTACGTTATGGACGCGACCATCGTCGCCATCAGCACCCCCGCAGCGGGCGAAGTCAAGGTCGTGCTGCAGGTGCTGTCCAACGACGTGGAAACGGCGTTTCTTGCCAAGGAAGTTGCGCTGCTGGCGTCTGATCCTGACGAGGGCGATGTGGTCTATTGCTACGTTCCCATGCAGGACGACCCCGTGCAGATGCGCGCGGCCGGAGACGTAGTCGGCAAACTGCTGACGATGGAGATCAGCATGATCGTCAGCAATGTCGCCAACGTTACGGCCGTGATCAGCCCGGAAGGGCTGGTCCGCCGCAAAGAGCTGGAGAAGTACGCCCTGGTGACGCACAGTCATGTGATCGCGGACATTCAGGGCCTGCAGGAGCTGCTGAACAGCCACCAAAACAGCATCGACCTGCTGACGGACCTGATCAGCGGCGACATGCCGGGCGGCATCAACTTCGCCCTGGACTTCGCTGCGCTGTCCAACGTCTCTGTGGCGGACGGCGTCTGGAACAAATCGGGCCAGTACGTTTCCGCATGATCAGGATCGCCTGCAGCGACAGCGAGGCCAGCTGCCTGATCGCATCCCTTATTACTGAAATCGCTATGCCCTGCCCCTGCGAGGGCGGCCCGCTTCGCATCTGCGGGACCGGGCCGGACGGCGCGCCTGCGGAGGTGCGCATCCTGGGCGGCGGCGTGTACGAAATCGAAGGGCCAACGGCTGAAACCGTTGCTATTATCCGCGAAAGAAGGTGCCTGTATTGAGTGAGCGCAAAGACCAGGAACTGACGATCATCACGAAGGCCAGAGACCTGGTGGACGAGACCATGAGCCGGACGAAGAAGTTCGACAAGCGGCTTCGCTTCACGCTATCCAACCGGATCGACGAGAAGGCACTGGACGTTCTGGAGGCCATCGTGGAAGCAAACGAGATCAACCCCGCCATCGAAACCGACCCGCAGCGGCGCACCAAATTGTGCATGGTGCGCTTCGACCTGCAAACGTCTGCACTGACAGGCTGCAAGATGCTGCTGATCTTCCTGGACATCGCAAAGACCCACGGGCAGATCGACAACCGCGCCTGCGAGTTCTGGACGAAGCGGGTGCTGGACGTGAAGTACATGACAGCGGCCTGGAGAAAGAAAGACGCCGCGCGATTCAGATAGAGACCCGCAAAACCGAAAGGGTAGGCTTTATATGCACTGGAACTGGCGGCTGCGGTCCCCGAACTCTGGCAACGCGAACAACGTCCGCAACGTCAATTCGGACGGCAGCGAGAACAACAACAACGCGTACAACGGCAACGTCGGCGTCCTGCCGCTTCGATGGATTTACCGAGACCGAGTAGCCCGTGCGGCGAAAGCAGAGGCCCATCATCAAAGGAAAGCCTATCCTATCCAACGGAAGGAGGATAAACACATAGCACCGACGCCTGGCACCACGCAGCTGCGCGGCGCTGGGCTGCCAGCGGTGCTTCACCACTATGGGCAAAGACTACGAAAGAATATGTGAATGGGGAAACCTGTACGACGCGTATCTGAAAGCACGCCGCGGCAAGCGGTGGAAGAACAGCGTCGCCAAGGTGGAAGCGTCGGCGCTGGAGGCCGTCGCGCTGATCCAGCGGGAATTGCAGACCAGGACCTACCGGCCGGGCGGCTATCGCGCGTTCTACGTCTACGAGCCGAAGCGCCGCCTGATCCAGACGAACAGCTTCAAGGACAAGATCGTCCAGCACGCCTTCTGCGATCAGGTCCTCTATGACGCGCTGACCAAGCCCTTCATCCTGGACAACTACGGCAGCCAGGTGGGGAAAGGCACGCACTTCGGGCTGAATCGGCTGCGCGACTTCATGCGTGAATACTACCGCAAAAACGGCTTTTCTGCTGACGGCTGGGTGCTGAAAGCAGACGTCCGCCACTACTTCCAATCCATCCGGCCCGACGTGCTGAAAAAGGACGTTGCGAAGTATCTGCACGACCCTGACTGTCTGGCGCTTGCCTGCCAGATCATTGACAGCACGCCGGACCCGCTGGGCATCCCCATCGGGAATCAATCGTCCCAAATCTTCGCGCTGCTATATCTGAATCAGCTGGATCACCTCTGCAAAGAGCAGCTGCGCTTCCGGTATTACGGCCGATATATGGACGACTTCTACATCATCTGCGAGAGCAAGCAGCGGCTGCAGGAGGCCCTGGTGGTGATCCGGCAGCACCTGGCCGAGCGCGGGCTGGAGCTGAATCAAAAGACAAACATCTTCCCGCTGCGCAACGGCCTGGACTTCCTGGGCTTCCACACCTACATCGACGACGCCGGGCGTGTGATCCGCAAGGTGCGTAAATCCAGCAGAGACCGCATGAAGCGGAAACTGCGAAAGTATGCCGCGCTTTACCAACGCGGCGAGATCGACCGCGAGAAGATCGCGGAGAGCTACACCAGCTGGCGCGCCCATGCCCTGCACGGGGATTGCAGGCAGCTGGTGGCAAAATACGATCAGCAATTCCTATCAATATTTGAAAGGAGACCCGAACATGTCCAAGAAGATCAGCACTCTGGCCGTGGGTGCTAAGGTACGCGACCCGCTGTCGAAGTATTACGGCGTCCCCGTGGGCTTCCAGATCGCGGACAAAAATCACGCGGGCTATCCCGCAAACAGCACGACGCTGGCCGCGGAAAAGATCCTGTGCCTGAAAGCCTTCGACGCGAAGGAGAGCGGCGGCAACAGCGACCGGCAGAACTACGGGAACAACCGCTACAGCCTGGCGAATATCCGCCAGTGGCTGAACAAGTCCGGCACCAACTGGTACCAGGCGCAGCACAGCTACGACCGCGCGCCCGGCTCCAGCTACGTCTGGAGCGGCTACAACGCATACGACACCGAGGCGGGCTTCAAGACCGGCTTTTCTCCACAGTTCCTGGCTGCGATCCTGCCAACCACGCTGACCGTGGCGAAGCCCACAACGGACGGCGGCGGCAGCGAAACCGTGACCGACGACTTCTTCCTGCCGTCCAAGCAGGAAGTGGGCCTCGGCTCTGAGAACGGCATCGCCGAGGGATCGCTTCTGGCGCTGTTCAACAGCAACAACAGCTCCCGCCTGCGCACCTGCACGCCGCAGGCCATCGCAAACAGCAACTATACCAACAACCCCAGCAGCGCGGACAACTGGTACTGGCGGCTGCGGTCCCCGCACTCTGGCCACGCGTACGGCGTCCGCGGCGTCTATTCGGACGGCAGCGGGATCAACAGCGACGCGTTCGACGGCTAGCGTCGGCGTCTTGCCGCTTTGTAATCTGTCCTCTGATACCTTGGTATCTGACGAGCCTGACTCCGAAGGCTACTACACGATTCAGTGGAATCAGGCTCCGACTACGCCCCCCGGCATCACCGTACCGGACAGCGTAAAGAGCGGGAAAGACGCAGCGATCAGCTGGGCGGCGTCCACCGACCCAGAAAGCGACGACATCACCTACCAGCTGGACCGCTGGAGCAACAACACGAACGCATGGGCCACGATCTACACCGGCAGCAACACCAGCTTTACCGACACCGGCATCACCACGGCGATGGACAGCGTGCAGTGGCGCGTCCGCGCGAAGGATAGCAAGGATGCGTATAGCGCCTATACGACGAGCCAGGTCAAGACCGTAACGCACAACGCCGACCCGACCGTTTCCGGAGCCGACGCCAACCTGGGCGCGGTGACGTCGCCCCCGTCCAGAGCCTACACCGTGGGCGATGTGGACGACGGCGACACCCTGACCATCGTGGAGGCGCTGGACGGCAGCGAGGTGCGCACCATTGCGGACGCGGAGCGCGGAAAGACCTACACCTTCGGCCTGACGGCCGCACAGTTTGCGGCGCTGGTTGCTGGTGAACACAGCATGACGATCACCGTCACCGACAGCGCGAAACAGCGCGACGCGCGTCGTGACCTTCTCCCGCAGCATCACGATGATCAGCGTGCAGCGCGACGCCATCGAAACGGACGCCATGGCCGAAAAGGTCCTTATTTCCGTGCGCTTTTTGGGCGCGGAGAACAATCTGACCGTGGAGGCGTGCAACAACGCGAAGGACGCCGTGCCGACGTGGGAGGCCGTCACCCCTGGCCGCAAGCACCTGTTCACGAACAAGACGAAGACGGCAACGAAGTGGGCTGTGGGCGTCCGTGTGAAACTGACGAAGGCGAGCACCAGCGACACCATCGCGCTGTACGGCGTAAGCGGCTCTTACCTGTAAGGAGGGAAAAGCATGAATCTGACAGCAGCCAGAGAACTGAACAAGCAGGAAGAAGCGCAGCAGCAGCTGCATCTGTGGGCGGCAATTTTAGCCACCCACGACGCATTGATCGCGGGCGGTCTGACCGGCCTTCCTGCGGTCCATGTCGAACGCGCAAAGGCGGTGCTGCTTCGCGCCGGAGATAAGGACGCGGGCGACTACACAGACACGGAACTGCGCACGATCACTGTCACAAGCGGCGCACGCGTCTGGTCTGAGATCGACGACGGCGACCCGATCTTCCGCAACGAAGCCGTAGTCGGCAGCAACGGTGACCTTTACATCACCACGCAGCAGCACTACAAGCGCAGCGACCTTCTGCCCGGCAGTACGGCGGCCAGGACGCTGTTCCGCCTGCTTCGCACAGAGCCGGAGGACGGCACCGTGCTGGACTTCGCGTGGGGCGAGTTAGTCCCCTATGGCGCGAAGCGCAGGGACCCGCAGGACGGCAAGGTCTACACACCGATCCACGAGCAGGGCGTCACGCTCTACGAGCCGCATTATCCGCATCTGGTGCCGTCCGAATACAAGCTGGTCGAGGACAGCAGCGGCGGAGACGTCGGCGACGACACCGTGCTGCGCTGGGCTGATCTGGAGGACGGCCACACCTTCAATGTCGGCGACAGATTCAGCGACGACGGCAAGACCTACGAAGTGCTTCGACAATTCTTCAAAGCAGACAGCTACCGCCCACCCGCTCTGATCGGGGACTTCTACCAGCTGGCGGAGTAAGGAGGAAAACATGAACATTAAAGGCATTGACGTGTCCGTATGGCAGGGCAAGATCGACTGGAAGAAGGTCAAGGCAGACGGCATTGTGTTCGCCATGATCCGCGTCGGCTATGGCAGCAGCCAGGGCGACAACTGCAAGATGGACACCTATTTCAAGGCCAATGTGGAGGGCGCACTGGCTGCGGGCGTGAAGGTAGGCATCTACTTCTACAGCTACGCAAAAAGCGCCCAGGCGGCCGCCAAGGAGGCAGCGTGGGTAGTGAAGCAGATCGCCCCGTATAAGGGCCGCATCCTGTACCCCATCGCCTACGATCTGGAGGACGACAAACAGGCTGGGCTGGGGCGCGATGTGCTGACCGCTATGGTGACGGCCTTCTGCACAACCATTGAAGCCGCGGGCTATTATGCGTCGTTCTACTGCAACACCAACTGGTGCAAGAACATGCTGAACATGGACAATCTGAAAGGCTTCGATCTGTGGCTGGCACAGTGGACCAGCCAGCCGACGACGGCCTACAGCTTCGGCATGTGGCAGCGCAGCAGCTCTGGCAGCGTGGCGGGCATCAATGGGCGCGTCGATCTGGACGTCGCCTACAAGGACTATGCGGCCATTATCAAGCGTGCAGGGCTGAATGGGTACAAGGAGACCGCGCAACCCGCACAGGAGCCGGAGAAGCCCGCACAGCCAACGAAAACGCATGATGTGAACGACACCCGCAAGAAGATCGTCCAGAAGGCCATCGGCGAGCTGGGCGTGTGCGAGCCGACCGGCGACGACAAGTATATCCGGTGGTACAACACGGAGGTCCTGAAAACATGGAGCCTGCCGCTTGATGCGGCGTGGTGCGCTATGTGGGTAAGTTACGTCACCAACTATCTGGCAGGCATCGCCCGCGACATTGTGAAGCCCTACTGCGGATGCAGCACCGGCATGGCCTTCTTTAAGGCGCAGGGCGTCTTCCATCCTTCGGCGGCCTGCGGCGGCACATACACCCCGCTGCCTGCTGACATCGTCTTCTTCAAGGATAAGAAATCCACCGCAGAAAGCACCCACACGGGCCTGGTGGAGTATGCGAAAGACGGTGTTTTGCACACCATCGAAGGCAATACCAGCAACGCCGTGAAGCGTCGCCAGTACGATCTGAACGACACCTACATTGTGGGCTATGCGGCCCCCGACTACGGAAAGGAGAACATCGACAGCATGACCAAGGCCGAACTGAAACAGCTGATCCGCGAAGTGATTGCAGAAGACAACCCCACCTATGCGGACCTGAAAGACGTGCCCGCCTACTGGCAGGAGCAGGCGAAGGCGCTGCTGGACGCCGGAGCCGTCAACGGCGGCACCCCTGTGGACGTCAACCCCACTGATCTGAATCTGCGCCACGAGACGCTGAAAGCTGTGATTATTGCGTCGCTTTACCACGACGCAAACACCCCCGAAAAGTGATCATAAAACCCCGCCATTCAGGCGGTAAAATTAAGGAGGAAAAACACCATGAAAAACACCACCAAAAAGGCCCTGAAAGCGATGCTCATTTTGACCATGCTGGTGACGCTCTGCGTGGCGCTTGCAGCGTGCGCACAGACCACCGAAACGGGTACCACCGACCCCATCGTTCTGGAGCTGGTGAACGTCGGCCTGGACATTCTGGCGAAGGCTGCCATCGCGGCCATCGGCCTGGCAGGCGCGTGGGCGACCGCCAAGATCGGACAGAACAACAAGCTGGCAAACATCAAGGCCGCTATCGGCCAGGTGACGCAGGCAGCACAGACAACGGTCGGCGAATTGCAGCAGACTACCGTCGAAGCGATGAAGGCGGCGGCAGCTGACGGCAAGCTGACCGAGGACCAGATCAGGACACTGAAAGCCGATCTTTTGCGCATGACCAGAAAGAAGCTGGCGGAGCCTACCGTGCAGCTGCTGGAGGCGGCGAAGCTGGACATCAACGCCATGATCCAGGGAGCTGCCGAGGACCTGATCAATCAGATGCACACGACGCAGCAGCTGATCGCTGGGGAACTGATCGTGGAATAAGACGACAAGAAGGGCGACCGCAAAACGCGGCCGCCCTTCGCTTTTTATGCAGAATGTTATGCAGGCGTTATATTTGACACGGAACGCGCGCGGTTTGCCAGCGAGCGCGCGCCGCTACATCTGTCTGGTGAGATTGAAGTATTTGAAAAATCTATGGACTCTCTGGACAACCAGCTTGCCAAATACCGTGCAATGGAAAAGGATGCAAAAACACTGGCACAGGATCACGTACTGACTGCAAAACTGATTGAACGGCTCATTGAACGAATTGAGATAGACCACGAGCGGAATATTCATGTGACCTTCCGTTTCAAAAATGAATTTCAGGGAAAGGCGGTGGAACCGTGCGCAACTATGTGATTGCCCTTTATATCCGTCTTTCTGTGGAAGATTTCAAAACTGAAAGTTTGAGCATACCAAATCAAAAACTGATTCTTCATGAAAAAGCTATGTCTCTGCCGGAATGGGATAACAGCGAGATTTTGGAATTTATTGACAATGGTCATACGGGGACAAACTTTGAGCGTCCGGCGGTGCAGGAACTTTTAACAATGGTTCAGGCCGGAAAAATCAACTGTATTATTGTAAAAGATTATTGTGCGATAATAGGACTAAATCAGAAAGACCTTGAAAATCAAGGCATTCTGGCTTAGTCCCTTCTTTTTTTGACCGAAAACAAAGGACTTTCACAATAATCAAGCAAGCCGGAGGGTGCTGCTGCACACTTCCGGCAGAAGGAGGATATAGTGGGTGCTATCAAAGTCTTCTTGAAGGAGGTTGTGCTTCCAATCGCGCTTGCGTTCTGCCTCGCGTCATTTCTCAAGCCGATCTATATGCCTGACGGCGTATGTGACTACTTCCTTATGTGGATCTGCGTCGGCTTGCCATTCGGCATCCGGAGGATGTGCCTCTGGCTCGTTCCCAGCGGCTACGGTATCTCCGGCTCAGTCGGCATCTTCGCATTGAACTTAATCATAGGCGGTCTTATCGGAGGACTTGCCTTCTTCATCGGGCTGCTGCTCGGTGTCATTCATACCATCCGAGAAATCATCTGAACTACATCGTAAACGAAGAGGGTTTGTTTCTTCTCCAATTTGGAGTAAGAAGCAAACCCTCTTTTTTTGTTGCCCAAAAGCCGGAATATTTGCTGGCGATGCGGCGAAGGAAAGGAGTTTTTAAGCATGAAACGCATGACAGCCGGTGATCTGCAAGCACTGGAATTGCTGATGCAGACCATACCCGGCTTTGAGCATTTTGATAGCGGCGCGGATGGCATTCTCCCTGAGTGCCGAAGCCGCCGCTTTCATCGTCCCTTCTGGAAATATCAGTCCTGCGTGTTTGCAGAGTGTCCCTACTGCTGCAAGCCCGTTTCAACCCTCAAAAATCAAAGTGGCACATCTGCTGCCGGAAAGGAAGTCAGTCATGAATAACAAAATCGAAGTCTTCAAGAATGAACAGTTCGGTGAGGTGCGAACGATCCTCGAAGGGGAAACACTCCTGTTCTGCGGTTCAGATATTGCGAAAGCGCTTGGATATGCCCGACCCGGAAAGGCAATTATTGATCACTGCAAGGGTGTCCTAAAACGGGACACCCTTACAAGCGGTGGTATGCAGTCCCTTTCCTATATACCGGAGGGCGATGTTTACCGACTGATTGTTCACAGCAAACTCCCTGCTGCTGAGAAGTTTGAACACTGGCTGTTCGATGAAGTTGTCCCCACCATCCGCAAGACAGGCGGCTACATGACGGATTCCCTTCTGGAACGCATTCAGAAGGAACCGGCGGTCATCGTGGAGTTCGCTCAGGCGTTGATTCGAGAAAAGAATCGCGTAAAGGCTCTTGAGGTTGAGCTGAACACTGCGAAGCCTAAAGCCGATTACTACGACGCCTTCATCAATCCGGATGACTGCACCAATATCCGAACGACGGCGAAGGAACTGAAAGTCCCGGAGCGCAAGTTCGTCCAGTTCCTTCTCAGAGAAAAGTACCTGTTCCGCTCTCCTTCCGGTCAGCTTCTTCCCTACAACAAGGACAGCAATGCCGGACTATTCATCGTCCGCGATTTCGTGACGTACTGCTACACCGGTTCTCAGACCTACTTCACGCCGAAGGGCAAGGATGTCATTCGGATGAAATTCCAGAAAAAGTGTGCCGAAGAGCTGCTTCCCAAGATGGCAAGGTGATTTTCATGGCAGTCTATCGCGTAAACAAGAAACGTGGCTATACCGTCATGGCGAACTTCCACCTTCGAGACAAGAGTCTGTCACTCAAGGCGGTCGGGCTACTCTCAAAGATGCTCTCGTTCAATGACGGCTGGAAGTTCTCGACCAAGGGGCTTTCTGCAATCTGCAAGGAAGGTCCGGATGCCATTCTCTCCGCGCTCCGTGAGCTTGAAAAGCACGGCTACCTTGTCCGGCACCGGCAGAGAGACGGTAAAGGCAGGATGAGCAGCACAATCTTTGAGATATACGAAGAGCCACAGAAGCCTTCGCCAGAACGGGAAAAGCCACACACGGAAAATCCATGTGTGGAGAAGCCAGATGTGGATAATCCACGCGAGGATAAGTCCGCACAAATAAATACTGATCAAGTAATTACCCAAGAAAGAAATACTCTCTCAAAGAACTATCAATCCATCAATCTTGATGGGATGGACAGGATGGATGAGCGAAGCGAGTATGAAGAGATTATCAAAGAGAATCTTGACTACGACATTCTCTGTCAGGATCCGAAGTTCGATAAAGACCGCTTCCGGGAGATCATGGACATCATGCTGGATGCCGTCTGTTCCACTGCGCCGACCATCCGCATCAACGGCGAGGATATGCCGCAGCAAGTGGTCAAGTCCCGCTTTCTCAAACTGAATAGCAGCCACATTGAGTACGTTCTGGAAGCAATGAACAAGAACCCGTCAGACATTCGCAATATCCGGGCGTACCTGTTAACCGCTCTGTATAATGCCTCTCTGACGATAGACAATTATTACTCCGCCCTCGTCAACCATGATTTCTACGGGCAGGACAGATCGGTAGGGTCAAAAGAGCCTAAGACCTACGATTATAGCCTCTGTGAAGACACTCTTTAATGAATACCATCGTGAGCAATGCTCGGAAAGGAGGACAGTGTAAATGAAAATCATCTATCGCCGGATTGTGCCGCCTTAGCTTCGGCAGCAGTCCCAATAATCATTACAACGAAAGGAGGTAAACGCCGCAATGCAGGATGAAGTCAACACCAAAGTTGTTGCAATCATGATCAAGGGCGGTAAAATCTCCGCTGAGGTGCTGAAAAAGGCTCTGGACAAGTTCGTTCAGGAAATCGAGAAGGCGCAGAAGCAGATGAAGCAGCCTAAAACCTATCGCGGCAAGCAGTCCATCAAGCATCTGATGAGCCAGAACGCCGCCATCTCCAACATCGAAGTGACGGACGGCAACATCAAGTCCTTTGAGCGAACAGCCAGTAAATACGGTCTGGACTTTGCGCTCAAGAAGGACGTTTCCGTTGAGCCGCCCAGCTATCTTGTCTTCTTCAAGGGGCGGGACGTTGATGTTATGACAGCCGCGTTCAAGGAGTTCTCCGCCAAAACCGTCAAGCAGAAGGAACAGCCGTCCATCCGGCACAAGCTGGATCATGAGAAAGCCCAGAGCAAGGCACAACACAAAGAGAAGGTCAAGGTCAAGACCAAGGATCGGGGTGTGGAGCTGTGAACAAACCCGATGTGAAGAAACTCATTCTTCTGAACCTTCCGTATGTCTTCGCCTTCTACTTCGCGGATAAGATCGCCGCCGTGTTTCGTCTCGCCCCCGGCACAGAGTTCATCGACAAGCTGACAAACGGCTTTGCCGTGTTCGGCACTACCTTCGCAAATCCGCTGCCCAGCTTTCATCCCGTTGATCTGCTCATCGGTGTGCTTGCCGGTGCACTGCTCAAGCTGGCGGTCTACGTCAAAGGCAAGAACCGCAAGAAGTTCCGGCAGGGCGAAGAATACGGCTCTGCCCGATGGGGCAAGCCGGAGGACATCAAACCGTACATGGACCCAGAGTTCTCAAACAACGTCATCCTGACGCAGACAGAGTAT
>VOFJ01000191.1_pt1 | contig 58000 bp, 101 predicted proteins | sample 5384081 | NCBI WGS metagenome assembly VOFJ01 (sample SAMN12384729, study PRJNA508395) | human gut metagenome | isolation source: healthy gut I | host: Homo sapiens | reverse complement strand
TCGTCAGAAGTTGAAGGTTTCGCAATGCAAAAAAACAGCACACCAATAACCAGCAAAATCACAACAGCTCCGATAAAAATACCAATTTTGGTTTTAGACTGAAATTTCATAGATATTCCTCCCTTCTTTAATATCTTTTATAACTTGCGTTATAGGAAGCCTTGTCGTTGGCAGAAAGACTTGTTACTGAGCTTACATACGCATACATAACATCGCCTTTCGCATTATGAGCTAATCCTAAGGCATGACCCAACTCATGTGTGCATACATTCCGTTTCTGAGCAGATGTAAAATTATCCATCTGATATGTATTGAACTTAATTGTACCAGCCGAAGAAGTAACTCCAGCAGTTGAGCTTACCTCATTGTAATCAGAAATGGTAACATCGTTAATCGTATTCCAAGCGTCTTTTGCGAATAACACCGGATTTATAATTATTCCATGTGCTTACGGCAGAATTAAATTGAGTTTGGTAAGATGTACTCCCTTTCCAATCCAAATGTTTGCCAGAATCAACCAAGTACCAATTCAAAATAGCAGTAGTAGCAGCAGACACAGGAATAACAGAAATAGAGAAAAACAAACACAAACATAGGAGAGCCATCTTTTCATTTGACTTTTCCTCTCTATTTACTAAGATTGATAGTGCCTTGTTTCAATGTTAAATAATCGGAAGTTGCGCTAATAATATATAAATTGTATTCTCCCCCCCCCTCTCTAACTTTTAATTCGTAACTTCCGCTTAGACTTCCAAAACTTTCTCCGTCATACATAACCCCATCTTTAATATATCCTATAACCAGCACCTGATTAGAAACCACATCTGACTCATATTTTTCAAACGAAAAGGTTAATATATCCCCTGCTTTTTACAATTCCAACCTGCATAATCCTCCAGATAAAATACTGCCATACTTCCGTTAGTCATAATAATTTCAGGCGTCGTATCATTCTCCACCACCTTAAACTCAGAAACAGATAATGGCAGCACAATATTATCATCTGCAACGCTCTTTTATAATATGGCTTTCAGTTATAACGTTCCCAGCATTATTCTCTGTATTACTTTCTTCACCATGCGTAATCTCCGATTTCGAATTATCTATGACTTCTTTTCCGATCAATCCTTCGTTTTCATCTGTAACTAATTCCGCACCAAACAGCCCATTAATCCATTGAACCAGTTTCTCTCCTGTCGCTGCATTGGCAATTCCTCCTGTTGTAAAAAGAATGATACTTACCGCCATTGCAGTTGCAACGCGAGCCAACCATTTACGGCTATGTGCGTTACTTTCATGAAATAGTTTACTATTCTTTTGTAAGGAAATATCGTTTTTTTTTTTTTTGCTCTAAACATTGTGCAGCCTCTAGGATATATTTATCGTTTATTTCATTCATTGCATAAAAAATATCTGATTTCAAAGTTTTCATAAATACTTCCTTTCCGCTAATTGTTCTCTCAGCTTTTTCTTGTTCTAAATAAGATTGTTTCGACCTTGCTTTTGCTCATATTACAACATTTCATAATCTCTTTTTACCGACATAAAGTACCAATATCTTAATACAAAAAAACTTGTCGATGAGGTTTTTGCAACGATTCCAAAAAATCCTCAACAATATCTTTCAATTCATTATTTTCCCAATCTTCTTCTCCCGCTTTCGCCAGATAATTACTCAATTCCTCATATGGCAAACACATATCTATATCTCTTTTTTACCGCATGAATATGTTCATACTTTTTTAGCGCCTGATTCCTTGCAATTTTTAAAATATAAGCTTTCAAGTTATCTGGTGTTTTGGGGGGAATCGTAAACCAGACACCTAAATATGTATCATTTGTACATTCTTCAACATCTAACTGATTCTTTATCAGCCTGCCAATTATAAATGATACAAGTTTCCCATATTTCTTCTCTGTTTCTAGCAATGCCTCCCTCGGATCGGCAATTATATAGTTTAATTATTTCTCTATCGTCCATTACAACCCTCTTTTTTTATTTATTAAGTACGGATTCGATCCCTTTTGCTTGCAAGTTTTAAAAACTTTTTGCTTTATTTTTTTTTATTTGTCATTTCAGCTACACAGAATATAGCTTTTGATGTTAACAGTGCCTAACCCTTTCCATGCTGGTGTTTTAATAAAAAGCCAGAGGTCAGTGTCTCTGGCAAAATGTATATTATATTAAGTTTGCTAAGTTCGTCCAATTTGCATCATAACCCATTATGGACATGATATCTGTGGCTGAAATGGTATGTAACTGTTTTTGAAGTTTGCCAAAAGCAGTTCTCATAGATGAAATAAAGTCCTTTAAGTCGGATTTGCTTAGTAATAGCGCAAACATTATAGCTATGGCGTATGCATCATTAGTTCCATAAGTATAGGCGCCATCTTTGGCACGTACAATCCCTAAAACGGAGAAATTTTTAATACTTTTTGTATGATTTATCTGCCATGGTACCTCCTATATATAAAAAGCCCCCGGGTCCGAAGGACACCGGAGGACAAACTGGCAATCTCTTGTATAAGTATTATACTACACATTGGCAAAATGTCAATGACACTATGCTGATTTGGTGTGGATCCAAATTTTTCAATTTCACTTTATTAACCTGCTATTCCAAAAAACAAATTCGTAAACGCTCCATAGGTGGTACTCTTGTAGACCTGCCTATTGTCCTAGATAATTAGCTTACGAAGGTAATCGGTATTTTCGCCGAATTCGTCGAATTCGCCGATTACGTCGAATAAATCGTAAGGAGTCAAAATTAAATGGGTAAATCTACTTCAGTAAAACGTGAAATCCGCTTCCAACAGTGGATTCAACAGGTTAAAGAGTACAATGAAAGGCCAGATGGCATGAGCATGTCCGCCTGGTGTAAAACACGGGGAATTGCGCAGTCTACATTTGCAACACGCTTACAAAAGGTTCAGGACAGATGCCTGGAATCATGTCAGATATCAGCTGAATCCTCTGAACTCTCAGTATCATCAGAGCCCGCTATGCCAGCTTTTGTTGAATTACCAGTTACCAAATACTCATGTGAAGACAAGCCAGCAGCTGTGATATCATGTCCCAACTTTAAGATTGAAATATCTGAATCAGTATCAGAAGCTTTTCTACTAAAGTTAATAGGAGTGATGAAGCATGCTTAATAATGCAACTGGATTCAAAAAAATATATATAGCCTGCGGACAAACGGATCTTAGGCGTGGAATTGAGGGCCTGGCAAACATTATCCGTTTTCAGTTCCAGCTGGATCCATATGATAAGGACACCCTGTTTCTATTTTGCGGCAAAAAGAATACCAGAATCAAAGGCCTTCTATGGGAAGGTGACGGCTTTCTGCTTCTCTACAAGAGACTTGATGTCGGAGCATTCAGCTGGCCTCGTAATACAGCAGAGGCCCTTGAGATTACCTCAGAACAATACAAACTTCTCATGGAAGGCTTCTCCATTGTTGCAAAGCGCCCTATCACAGAGCTTACTAACCCGCCTAGAGCCATTTAGTTTTGTGCAATACGTAGAAAATAAAATCCTTCATTATGGAGCATATTTAATTGTTACCGGCACTTATCCACGAACAGAATACAGATAGTGTAATAAGTCATCTGAATTACACAATCATTTATTAATTTCGTGGATAATACCTCTGAAAAACTGGAAATATTCAGTTTCTCAGAGGTGTTATCCACCGTCAAAATGCCTATTGGTTAAATGCCTTAAATTGGCATAATTCAAGGCAATACGCTATAATAGAACTAGTAAAAAGAGAGGTTCCATTATGGCAATTAAGTACACAGAAGAACAACTTAATACAGTAGACAAGTCGATTATTATACAAATGTTTCTCAATCAGCAGGAAGAGTTGAGTAAAGCCGTAAATCAGATTGAGCAGCTAACAAAAAGAGGTTCAATCTGGTAACGACAAGCTGCAGCGCATGATGGAACAGATAATTCTTTCCAACAATGCCCGCTTCGGACGTTCCTCCGAAAAGATGGATAATACTGACCAGATTTCATTTATGGAAGTAGATGGAAACATCATATTTTTTAATGAATCTGAAGTAGTATGCGATCTATCCGCCGAGGAGCCAGAAGACCTGGAGCCTAAGCCACGCGGAAAGAAAAAAAAGGTTGGCAAAAAGGAAGCTGATATGTCAGGTCTTCCTGTAAATCGTGTTAATCACTACATGACAGAAGAAGAAGAGCTTATTGCTGAGTTCGGTGAGAATGGCTGGAAGCAGCTTCCAGATGCAATCTCAAAGCGATATAAATTTATCCCGGCAAAGGTCATAGTTACAGAGCATCATGTAGGTGTATATGCCAGCAAGAAGGATAATCGTATAGTGAAAGCTGATTATCCAAAGGCTCTTCTTAAAGGAAGTCCTGTATCAGCATCTATTGCTGCAGCTATCATGAATGGTAAGTATGTAAATGCGTTTCCTCTTTATCGATTAGAAAAAGAGTTTGAACGCTATGGTCTGGCAATCACCCGCCAAAACATGGCCAACTGGATGATCCGTCTTGGTGAGACCTACATATCAGTTATGTATGATTATCTGCATAAGCTAATCTATGACTATCATGTAATCCAGGCCGACGAAACTCCGGTTCTCGTAAACAAGGATGGCCGAGCTGCAGGTAGCAAGAGCTATATGTGGGTCTACCGTTCAGGGTATATGAATCCTGAACAACAGATAATCCTATATGATTATCAGCTCACCAGAAATGCCTCACATCCTAGAGAATTCCTAAAGGATTTCAGTGGAATCTGTGTGACCGATGGATATCAGGTCTATCACACTCTTGAAAAAAGAGAAAGAAAACCTAACCATTGCGGGCTGCTGGGTTCACATGAGACGCCGATTCGAGCAGGCTCTACAAGTGATTCCAAAGGGATCCCAAAAAGGAACCGTATCATACATTGCCATGAAGCAGATTCAGGCAATCTACCGGGAAGAAGGTAAGCTAAAGGATCTGACTTCCAATGAACGACTTGAGCAACGACAGGCAATAATCAAACCGCTTGTGGATGCCTTGTTTATGTACCTAAAAACAAAATCAGGCAAATGTATCGGGCTCATGTAAGCTTCAGGATGCATTTAAATATGCATTAAACCAGGAAAAATACCTCAAGGTATTCCTCACAGATGGCGATGTACCAATCGATAATAATGCAAGTGAGCGAGCTATCAGAGGTTTCTGTGTAGGCAAGAAGAACTGGCAGATGATTGATACAATCAATGGTGCCAAAACATCAGCCATGATATATAGTATTGCTGAAACAGCAAAAGCTAATAATCTTAAACCATATGATTATTTTGAGTATCTCTTGGAGGAGATACCAAAGCATATGGAAGATACAGACCGTAGCTTCCTAGAAGATTTGTTACCATGGTCTGAGAATCTTCCAGCACATATCAGAAAATAAAATATCAAACATACAGTCGCCAGGGATGACGGCTGTAAAATTTAAGGAGTACTCGCTATGGTGCGTTTACAAAATACTTTGCAAGGAAAATACCATTATATGAATATAGGGCTGACTTCAATGCAGGGTATTCCGACAACGGTATCTGTTTCAAGTGCATTTTTACAAAAGTGCATGAATGATCCGAAAAAGCAAAGTATTTGGAGGAAAACTTAGCAGCCATTCCAGATTGTACAAAAGATACGATTAATGGATGTTTGGGCACTGTGACAAATCAGAGTTATATGATTGATGCAAACGGAAATATTATAGAGACAGTATCTGGTACAAATGATCCAGATGGGAAAAATAGCGAAAGAGAATGCTGAACGAAAAGCAAAAAGAGAACAGAGAAAAAAAGAGGAAAAAGTAAAAGAGAAAAGAGCTGCTAAAAAGCAGAGGAAGAAAAAAGCTGCAAAGAAACGTGCAGAAAAATCGGCAGAAGGAAAAAGAAACGGGTGATTATACCTTATCCGTAACTGGTAATGATGTAAAAAGTATGACACAGAGCCTTGTAGCAGGAATCTGTGAGTATTTCTGCACCTGATAGATCAAGTTTTGATATTAAGGCATAAGAGGATTTGATAAAAGAAAAATATCTAATTGGTGCATAGGATGGCATCACCAGAGAGTAGAGTGGCAGAAAGTCAGTAGATATAAAGTTATAGATAGATTTATTTATGAACCGTGAGGTGGATTTATGGGAATCTCTTTTTCAAATATAGGAACAGTTGGAAGGGAACAGTTAATTACTTCTGGTAGTAATGGAGAACCAAACTGGTCTTATATTCCATCGAAAGGAAAAAGTACAAAAACGCAGACTGAATTTGTGAGTGAGATTAGGAAACTGGCACAAAAGGCTGCCAATGCTACTGATAAAACAGAACAAGACTCTATTTCAAGGCAGATATTGCAGTTAAGGGCAGAATATTTGTCAGAGGTTGCACCGGATAGAAAGCAGTTGTACCAACAGGCAAAAAGTGCAATGAAAAATCAAAATACCAATCCAAAATGTAAAGGGATCGGAGAATTAACCTTACTGGATTTTTGGGAACAGGCAGAGGGAAAAAAATCAGAATCTTGCAGTCAAGCAGATTGCATTGGCAGGAGGTGGAACATTAAAATTTCACTATTTTAACATCAGGTGGTTATGGGGTTCAAATTCAGAGTCAGGGTGTGAATGTATTGTTGAATACCGGTGCCGGCTGGGGGTATGAAATGACTCCGGCAGAACTTACAAAAAAAAAGATGAATTCTATTCCATTTACTGGAAGGAATATAATGCCGTAAAGAATGGTATGAATTCTGAATTAAAAGAACTACCGGATTATCTGGAGAAAAGACCAGTTTTTGAAGCGAAAGCCTAATGATAATAATGCAATTCAAATAAAAAAGGAGTATTGATATATGCAGATTAGTTCCAACTATTCTATGAATGGTGTGTCATACGAAAACAGACGCAGACAGAATGATATTCCTCAATTTAGTACAGAACGTGCCAAACAGGAAAATGAGAGTATAAATCCATATATGGCAGATACGGATTTTAACGAAAAAGCATTTGATATGATTGGATCGAACGCTCCACAGGATGTAAAGGATGCATGGATGGAAGCTGCTAAGGAAGTAAATGCAAATGGCTTGGGAATAAAGGGAAATGGAATGTTGAGCCATATATCGCAGATGATGGTACAAAGGCTGAATAAACAGATGAAAGGGGAAGACGATGTGGATAACATCGACATTTTGGGAAATACAACAGAATCTGCAATTCAGGCAACGAAACAGGCTTTATATAATTTAGACCATCCACTGGAATATGTCCCTAAAAGCATAGAAGTTCAGAGGGCTTGTATGAAAGAAAGAGAATTCTATGTTGCGTTTCTGGAAAGATTGGAAAAGTTATAATTGACTGGAACAGAAACGGAAAATGACAACGATGAGATGGCAAGACGAAAAAGCTGTACAAAAACGAATATCTAAATGAAAGTCTAATCCCCCAGCTATGCTGGGGAGAATGGAATAGCTGGAAGCGGTGAGGATATCAATAAAAAACCTCCTGTGATATATTAAGAATGGTGTCGCAAGCCAAACTCAATCACAGGAGGTGGTCCAAATGGACAATAAAAGTTTATCACACACAAAATGGAAATGCCAATATCACATTGTATTTATCCCGAAATATAGAAAGAAAATATTATATGGAAGATAGAAAAATGATGTGAGAGAAATAATAAGCAACGTTATGTAAATATAAAGATGTAGATATTATAGCAGGAGCAGTTTGTGTGGATCATATTCATTTAAGTGTAGCTATTCCACCTAAAATAAGTATTTCAGATTTTATGGGATATTTAAAAGGGAAAAAGTACACTTATGGTTTATGATAGACATCCAGAATTGCAAAAGTAAATGGGATAAAAGCATTTTGGGCAAGAGGGTATTACGTAGAAACAATTGGTAATATCACAGATGAAGCAGTACAAAAAATATATAAAAGAGCAGGCAGAGGAATCAAGGCGAGAAGATTCAAGAAGTACCGCTTTATAGCGGACCGGTAAAAAGTGCTTGCGATACCGCCCTTTTTGGGCGAGCAGTAAAAAAGCCCTTTTGAGGGCTAATACCAAACCACCAGTTGAACTGGTGGTTGCTGAGCCAGCCAGTTGGCGGCGGCAGCATATGAGAAAAAGCAGTATTATTTTTACCAGATAATCCTGTTATACAGTAGGCTCATCTTTTGACAGGAAAGCATAAGAATGCAGGTAAGATATTTTTCGGGAGGAAGGATAAGAAATGGAAATAAACAGTAATCATTCTACATATGGTGCGGCATTTCGCCAAAAACCAATTTTTTTTCATGTCAGGGAAGGAAACAGTGGCATTTTTTGAAGGAAAACTGAAGAAAAATATGACACTTCAAGAGGATACCTGTACACTTGGCAGCAATGACACTTATCGCAGACAGCATACTACCTTATGAGGTTTCTGACAAGAAGGAGGGAAGTACGTTTCTGGATCTGGATTTTCTGATCAAGGACGAAACCAGCAGTCTGAAAGGAAATCTCAGTGATAAAAAGGATGTGGATTTCTACAACTTTTCCATTCCATTTAATCGAACCATACAGAATTATTTTGGGGTTCAAATATACATGGACATGCCGGAAGGCTGCGATTATGACCTCACCTTATATGATGAATATGGCAATCAGGTCGGAAAGGCAGAATGGGACGGGGAAGGACGGAAAACACTGACCATCCCGAACTGGGATACAAATACCAATAAATATTGTATCAAAATAGAAAACAAAAATGGGGAAGAAGTTTCTCCGCATGATTATTATAAAATCAGTTTCAAGGTTACGGAAAATAAAGAACAGGAAAAGACCGATGCCATAAGGGAGGCATTCGGGAAACTTCACGGTGCATACAGCAGGAAAGATGAAAATTGGAGGGAATACCTCGACAAATATAATGAAGTCCTGATGGATACAGAGAAAAATTATACAAAAGAAATGGAGAAACTCCACCAGAAGCAGTTTGAAAGTCTGCCGGAAGAAAAACAATACAAAGGCGGGCGCACAGTGGATGAATTGTTGCAGGACATGGCAGAAGGAAAGACACTGGATGATGTTGAAATGGAGTATGTGAAGATTTTTGCCAACCTGAAAGATTTTAAGAAAGCACAGCAGAAGGCGGAAATGAAACATGATTTTTCCGAGGATTTTGTAAAGGATCTGGAAAGCAAAGGGATCTCCCGTGATGAGCTGGAGGGAATGCAGATAAAAATTGAAAGCAATGGGAATGTAACAGTGAGCGGTATCGAAGATAAGGAAGTCCGGGAGCAGGTTCAGAAACTGGTAGAGGAAAAGTACAGTGACCGGATGTATCAGTATTACACAGGAATTGCTGACAGTGTGGGAAATCTGTCGTCCAATACCTATCAGTATGCCACGGATGTGCAGGAAGTCAGGCGTTACTTAAAAGGGGTTACGGGAGAAGATATTTCTCTGGAGAACCTTTACCTGACACCAGACGGAAAGATTGGCGGGCTGCCGGAAAAAGCTGCTAATCTGATTAACAAAACAAAGAGACAATGCCAAGATAGAGCGGATAAAGGATGCATTGATAAATATCATAGGACATAACCGGATAAAGTGGTGATCTGGGGATTCCTGATTTTACTTCGGAGTTTCAATTCAGCAATGGAGCGTTCTCTGTGGCAGACAGCGGTTTTACGGTGGATATGGCGGCATTGGACAGAAGGCTGACGCCACAACCCCATGATAACATGTATTCGGATATGTATGAGTACAGTTTCAGGAAAGTACTTTGATTAAATTGTTAAGATATAATAGACATAGAACAATTTAGAAGCTAAACAAGAAAAGGAAATATACAGTTCGGTATAAATAAAATATAAAGATAAGTTGGATGAGTGAAGAAAAGCAGAAAAGATTACAATCAAGGGTAAAAGTAGTGGAGAGAATTGCCCGGAATGAAGTGGAAAAAACAGTTCTTGGCAGGACGGCAGAGTGTTCAGCGATTTATCACCAGCCGAAAAAGACCGAAGAAAAGGGGAAACTAGGTCAGAATAATGAAATATTTTGTGGAGTGTTGCGGTTGTGATTATCGTAATGGCAGAAAACAAAAAGGAGTAAGATAACTCAAAAGTGTTATCTTACTCCAATAAATCAATTAAAGGTTACTGCTTGGGCTTCGGATGGAGAGAGCAGGTACGGTTCTGACGACAGAAGAACCGTGGAAAGGAGTTAATATGGGATTAGGCGTTGAAAATTCAGTTAATGCATAATCAGAATTATAGGTATCAACAGAATAAGACGACAGGGCAAGATTTCAATAAGATTTTATCTGCTAAAGAGGGTGAAATACAGAGAAAGTACAGAAGCCAAATGAAAATAGTGTTTCAAAAAGTAGATACCTACACTAAATATTTAAAGGCTAAATATGGAATATAATGATCCAAAATGTTGAAGTGATCAAAAGAGTATGGATTCATTGGGGACGGGGACATATGGATGAATAATATTGTGATTGCACCCAATGTTTTTTGGAAACAATGGCAAATGATCCCAAAAAAGCAGCTTATTACGAAAAGATGATACAGGATTTTTTTTTGCTTCGAGTCAACTGTGAAGGCGCAGATGGCAGTCGGGGGGTTTGAGATTCAATCTTATGGTATGGTTATTCACCCGGATGGAACTGCAAATTATGTTTGTGGAGATGTTTCACCAGAAAAAAAAAAGCAAAGATAGAGGCGCAAATGAAAGAAGATGAAGAATTTGAAGAAGTGAAGGCGGCAAAAAGCGCAGACAGATAGAAGATTAATATGCAAAAAAGTAAAAAAGATGCGATGATTGGCTGTTAATGTATTATCGGAAGAAAATGCTTTAATGAAAACATAATAAAAAAGTACAATTGATAATTGAGAACTTTACTGAATATCAACTTATAATAATCGATATATAATATTATACTAGTAATTAAATGCGTGTTGGTTCGGGAGTGCAAAGTGCATCGGAAGTATTTTTGGAAAGCAGTAAAATAATAGCAAAACATATGCTGCCGAAAAATGAGGCATTTTCTCAGACATCAGTGAAGGTGTATTTAAAGACGGATGATATGTTGTTTTCAGGTGGAAATGGAACAGGTCTTTCGTTTTATATTAAATACGCAGAAGAGTCAACAGAGGATAATCCTGTAGTGATAGCCAAAGGAGTTGACGAAAATGGAAAAGAATTTGAAGAAAAAATTAACATTAATGATATTAATTTGAGAAATGCTTCTTATGTTGAAATGAGTGCTTTGGAGGCATATTATAACGTCGATAAGGGGAATAGTCTCAGTTCTTTTCCAAAGAAACTGGTCACATGGGATTAAATGAAAGATGCGACCTTATATCCAGCTTTGAAAAGGTTATTCAGGATATGAATAAATTAGGAAGGTATGATTTGCAGATGTTTTATATGCGAAATATGAATACTTATCTAAATGCAAGCAGTAAGCATAAATAGGGCTTAGTTATTTGAATATAGTAGAAAAAGTAAGCTTGGACTCCATAGGAGAGAGCAGGTGCGGTTCCGACTGACAGAAGAACCGTGGAAAGTTAATATGGGATTAGGTGTTGAAAACACTTTTATCCAAAAAAGTTGAGGCAGAAACTGGACTGGCATATAGAGAAAATTTTGAGCTGATTGGAGGAACAGAAATATGTATATTGGTTCTGGTCTGAATACCGTATCTTCATTGTACGGTCAACAAAAAAAGTAATTATATGAAAACACCTGCATCTGCGGAAAAAGACATTTTATACGGCAGAAACACCAAAGGTATATCAGATATTCACAACAGATAATATGTTGTGGACAGGAGGTAATGGTACAGGTCTTTCTTATTGTCTTAAATATGCGGATGATTCGACGGATGAAAATCCTGTGGTGTTAGCGAAAGGTGTGGATGAAAACGGGAAAAAGAGTTTGAGCAAAGAATTTATATCAATGATGTTAATCCATCAAATGCTACAGTAGTAGATCGAAATGCGTGCATTGGAGGCACATTACAAAGTGGAAAAGCAGGGAGGTTTCACGTCTTTGCCGCTTGAAGCTGGTAATATGGGACTTAACGACAGAAGAGATTTTATCTCAATGTTCAAAAAAAAGCATAGAAGATTTAAACAAATTGGGAAGGTTTGACTTATCGTTGCTTTGGACGAAAAGTATGGATACATATCTTAATTTGCCAAATGCAAATAGTAAGTATAAATAAGGCTTAGTTATTTGGACATAGAAGGAAAAAGAGAATTTAGAAAAAACGACGGAGGTTGAGATGATGCAATCAATATCAAGTTATATTAATCCTAATACAAGAGGACTTACATCTAATTACAAAAATACAGCTATTAAAGATAAGGAAGCCTATAATGAGGCGATGTCGCAGCACTTACTAAATCCGGTAGAAGATTTGGTTCAAGTGTTAAAAACACCTATAAAATTGGCGAAGAGTTCGTCACTTAGCAGACAGAATAATTCTGTTAATATTGCAGAAGGGCAAAGAATCCGTGTTAATGGAGGTCATGTGCTTACGGTTACGGCGCATGGAGTAGAAGTTTCTGGTGGAGATAACCCATATGATACACAATCATATGTAAAAAGCACAGAGAATGGCAGATGCATTGGCATCTATGCTGCGAAATGCAGGTGGGACAATGACTACTGTAGCACATTCAAAGGAGGAATATGCCCGGTATACAGAGGGAATTACGGATGTTATGTCTTATCTGGGTGTAGACACTTCCAAAGATTTTACGGTCAATGGTATGAAATATAGCAAAAATAAAGATGGTTGGTATGAGTCAGAAGCGAACAGTGATGCGCAGGCGGCATATGAACAGTTAAAAGCGAATAACAGAACCTACCAGTTTGCAGACGAAAAAACCAAAAACAGATTGCTTATATTAGTGATTATTACCTTCAAACAGTACCGGAGAGTGTAAAAGCGGCGTGGCAGGAAACATTAGAAGAAACGGGGGTTAATCCATTTCAGACTGATTTATCCAGTACATTAACGCAGCTATCTGTGGAGCAGGATTTTCAGACAGGTGGTAATGACAATATTTTTGGAGAAACGAAAGAAAGCTGTTTGGCAGCTATCAACAAAATATTGGAGAGAATAGAAAATCCATTGGCAGCAATGACAGAGGAAAGGGCAGCATATCTGCAACAGGAAAAAAAGAATTTTATACAGTGTTGGCATCCAAAATAGGAGAATAATTTTATGCATGATGCAAAAATGATATTGAAATAGGAGGAACAGAAGTATGTACGTTGGTTCTGATTTAAATACAGTATCTTCATGGTATGGTCAACAAAAAGGCAACAATATGAAAGCACCTGCATCTGCGGAAAAGACATTTTATACGGCTGAAACACCAAAGGTATATCAGATATTTACAACAGATAATATGTTGTGGACAGGAGGTAATGGTACAGGTCTTTCTTATTGCCTTAAATATGCGGATGATTCGACGGATGAAAATCCAGTGGTGTTAGCGAAAGGTGTGGATGAAAACGGAAAAGAGTTTGAGCAAAGAATATATATCAATGACGTTGATCCATCAAACGCCACAGTAGTCGAAATGCGTGCATTGGAGGCACATTACAAAGTGGAGAAGCAGGGAGGTTTTACGTCTTTGCCGCTTGAAGCTGGTAATATGGGACTTAACGACAGAAGAGATTTTATCGCAATGTTCAAAAAAAAGCATAGAAGATTTAAACAAATTGGGAAGGTTTGACTTATCGTTGCTTTGGACGAAAAGTATGGATACATATCTTAATTTGCCAAATGCAAATAGTAAGTATAAATAGTGCTTAGTCATTTGAACATAGGAAAAAAGAGAACTTGGATTACATATCATATTGAGGCTGAGAGAAATCTAATAGGTGACATAGTCGGAAGAACTCCGAATAATGAAGAAAAAATGTGGAAAATAAAATGAAAAAAGTTTATCGATAGGGTTCCAGTATGATTTTTACATGATACAGATTATAAGACTTATATAAGGCAGGGGGATAATATGGTTACTGTAAATAATTCTGACTATTATAACAACATTCCAGCTGGCAGGGATTTAAACAAGCTGCCCAATAATTCCAGCGCCGGTACAACTGTAGGATATCAATATGATGGACTTACAGAGGAGGATCGTTTCGTACAAAAAGTTTTGCGGGAGCATTATGATAAAATGTACAAAGAAAATATGTCGCATTCTGATCCAATGGCATATGTCATATCGAAATATTGTGATGTGACTTCACCTAACTTTTGCTCATATATGACAGAAGACCAGCGTTCCATAGCTTACCGTACAGAGAAAAAGAATGTTACAATCCGGAGGAAAACCTGTGGGTGGATTTGCACGGTATGATTATGCATTAAGGAATTACAAGGATGTATATACAGGTGGTTCAAGAAGTGTTGGTTATGTACGCAATACTGACAGGGAAAAACAGCATGCCAGAAGTGTTGTAAATCAGCAAATTTCAAATCTACTTTCAAAGAATGGGATATCAATATCAAAACAGGCAGATTTGACATTTTCTATTGATCCATATACATATCAACTAACGGTGTCGGGAAATGCAGATAGAGATACATTATCGCAGATAGAAAAATTGCTGAATGAAGGAGATAATGCAAAAAATATTTGGACGCATGCGTGGATTTGTATGCATGATGCAGATAATGAAATTGTTAATTCGCAGGCAAATATGACAAAGGCAAACCAATATTCTTTATGGCATGAAGTGTGTGAGACAACCAGGTATGATGCACGCAATGCGACATATAAAAATGGTACTTTTTATTGCAGAGGATGGTACAGATTTACTGGCATTGTTTAAGGAAAAATCTAAAAATGGTGCAGGGTATGAACTTTATTCTAAGAGATGGCTGCAATATGCTAAGAATGGCTGGAAGAAAGAAAATGATTTAGTGTTGAAAATAGGCTTTGACAGCAGTGGATTGTATGATATAGGGCAGGAAAAAAGGATATGGAGCAACACAGAATATGTGGATGAAAGGTGTTAGCCAAAGTATGTTTGAAGCTAGAGTGTGACCAATGGATGACAGAAAGTATGAACCGCTTTATGAAGTCGTTGAATAAAATTTTATACGAAAACTTCAAGCTGTTGGAGGTGGATTTATGGGAATCGCTTTTTCAAATATAGGAACAGTTGGAAGGGAACAGCTAATTACTTCTGGTAGTAATGGAGAACCAAACTGGTCTTATATTCCGTCGAAAGGAAAAAGTACAAAAACGCAGAATGAATTTGTAAGTGAGATTAAGAAAATGGCACAAAAAGGCTGTCAATGCTACTGATAAGACAGAACAAGACGCTATTTCAAGGCAGGTATTGCAGTTAAGGGCAGAATATTTGTCAGAGGTTGCACCGGATAGAAAGCAGTTATACCAACAGGCAAAAAGTGCAATGAAAAATCAAAATACCAATCCAAAATGTAAAGGGATTGGAGAATTAACCTTACTGGATTTTTTTGGAACAGGCAGAGGGAAAAAAAATCAGAATCTTGCAGACAAGCAGATTACACTGGCAGGAGGCGGAACATTAAAATTCACTATTTTAACATCAGGTGGTTATGGTGTTCAAATTCAGAGTCAGGGTGTGAATGTATTGTTGAATACCGGTGCCGGCTGGGGGTATGAAATGACTCCGGCAGAACTTACAAAAAAAAGATGAATTCTATTCCATTTACTGGAAGGAATATAATGCCGTAAAGAATGGTATGAATTCTGAATTAAAAAGAATTACCGGATTATCTGGAGAAAAGACCAGTTTTTGAAGCGAAAGCCTAATGATAATAATGCAATTCAAATAAAAAAGGGGTATTGATATATGCAGATTAGTTCCAACTATTCTATGAATGGTGTGCCATACGAAAACAGACGCAGACAGGATAATATTCCTCAATTTAGTACAGAACATACCGAACAGGAAAATGAGAGTATAAAATCCATATATGGCAGATGTGGATTTTAACGAAAAAAGCATTTGATATGATTGGTCCGAAATGCTCCGGAGGAGGTAAAAGATGCAGGGATGGAAGCAGCAAAGGAAGTAAATGCGAATGGTATGGGAATAAAGAAAAACGGAATGTTGAGCCATATATCACAGATGATGATACAAAGGCTGAATAAGCAGATGAAGGGCGAGGGCGATGTGGATAACATCGACATTTTGGGAAACACAACAGAATCTGCAATTCAAGCAACGAAACAGGCTTTATATAATTTAGACCATCCACTGGAATATGTTCCTAAAAGCATAGAAGTTCAGAGGGCTTGTATGAAAGAGAGAGAATTCTATGTTGCGTTTCTGGAAAGATTGGAAAAGTTATAATTGACTGGAACAGAAACGGAAAATGACAACGATGAGACATATATAAAATTATTTAGGAGATAACATATGAGTGATAGTACCCTTCACATCGGAACGCTTGCTTCAAATAATGTAAACAATATTGTAAATGATACAAGTAAATATGATGAATACAAAGAAAAAGTAAAGGATTTGGAAAAAGAACTTCAAACCCGAAAAGACACCTTTTGAGAAAATGACAGAACCACTGGTATATGTATGTGACTGTTATCAAAAAATTTAATGTAGTCACAGGTATGCCTAAAAAGCACATTCGGAGATTCTTTTGGCTATGCAATGCAGAAAGAAATTTCGGATTATATGCAGGATTTTTATGCTGGAAAGGTGAGCAGGGAGGATCTTGATTCTTATTTTGAGAAATGTTGTACTTCCATGCGTACTTACCGGACCGGACAGCATCAGACATCCGGAACCAATGAAGCAGATAATACACAGATCGTAAGTGAGATGTATGAGGTTTTTGCGAAAGAAAATGCAAGGGCGGCAGGTCAGGCGAACTATCAGGAAGGAAAAAGCGTGGAATGAAAAATATTATTCTGATGGTCACAGTGATTGGACTTATTATAATTCAGATTATTACTATCAATGCAATGACACCAATGCGGCATTAAGAGAGAATCTGTCCGGAAGATGACGGAAAAATGGGAATTGGACGGGATTGACTGTGATGAAATAGAAGCAAATTCCAGCCTTACGTTAGATGGAGGTTTTGATTTTAACAGCATATGGAATTCGGATTTCAGAAATCAGGTCGGAAGGAGCAGTCTGGCAAAGGAATCAACGATACCGCCTGAGAATTTTAAGATGTTTTTTAAGGAACAGGTAACGTCTTTTACAGAGGAAAATAAATTTAATGGTAATCTGAAAATAACAATCGGAAAGAGCAATTTCGATTTAGACGTCCCATTTCAGACATTACGCACCGGATCGGAAGGCGAAATCCGTAATGTATGGGATTTAATGGAAGATTATTATTCGGATACTAAAGACAATTCTAAAGTCAAAAATTTCCTGAGAAATATGTCTGTATTTACGCGATGGTATTCGTATGAAACAGGAATCAATAACAGATTCGGTGATTATGAAGTATCACGTAATTAACGGAGTTTGGATAAGATGAATGATCAATTCTTACAAGGGGTAATATTCGATTGGAATAGAATTGATAACGATAGTTATTTAAAGAGAATTGAGGCTTTTTGGGGGTGTTAAAAAACTTGATTTCAACAAACCGGTTACTTTTTTTGTCGGAGAAAATGGCAGTGGCAAATCAACTTTATTGGAGGCACTTGCCGTAGCACATGGTTTTAAACCTGAAGGTGGAACAAAGAATTATGTTTTTTCTACGCAGGATACACATTCAGAATTATGTGATGTGATAAGAATTTCAAAAGGCTATCGGAAGGAAAAATGGGGATACTTTCTTAGAGCCGAAAGTTTTTATAATGTTGCAACGCAGGAAGAAGAATATGCAGATTTTAAACATCCTTCGGCTAAATATCACGAGAAGTCACATGGAGAGAGTTTTTTGCGTTAGCACAGAATAATTTGCGGCCAAATGGTTTGTATCTTTTTTGATGAACCGGAAGCTGCATTGTCACCTCAGAGACAGCTTACATTGTTAATGCAAATATATAGATGTGCAAAAAGAGGGAGCGCAATTTTTTATAGTTACACATTCGCCTATTCTGTTAGGCATACCGGATGCAGATATCTATTGTTTTGATAATGGAAGCATACATTTATGTGAATATGAAGAAACAGAGAGTTATCAAGTGACAGAAATGTTTATAAACAATAGGCAGATGTTGCTGGATAAATTGTTGATAGAGTAAAGAAACAATGTGTTAGGGCACAAATATGATAAAAACAAAAAAATATTTCAGAAATGTTGACTTCTTTAATTGAGGAGTATCGTTTTAATAAAAATACTCTTTCAAAATATTTAGAAATAACTGAAGAAACAATAGATTGAGTAGTAATGGGCAATGTGGAATGTTTGCCAGATGATCCTGCATTGCGTCTTAAAATACTTAGTAAAGCAGGATTTCTGTATTTTGGAGCGATTGAAGATAAGGATAGGCAATTAAGCGGTTTTTTGGAAGTGCTTGTTTCCTATCATGGCATATCCAAGCTAACGATAGCAAAAATGGCTGATGTTGAGGAACATGATATTGACAGGCTTTTAGTCAATCCGCCAGAAAAAAGTTGAAATCGAAGTAAAGTGTAAAATTGATGTGACTGTTATGGAACTGCGATTTTGGCTAAAGGATTGTGAGTTACCAATATAATCAATAGTTTCTTCTATGAAAAGATAAGATGACAGGGTGGAAGGCTATGGAGAGCTGACCGCCCTGTTTTTCTTCAGAATAATTCAGAAACAATCCAGAAAAAATCGAAATCTTTCTGCTATTCTGTCTCATGGGTTTTATATGTACGAAGATAGGCTTCCACAAGTGCAAGAATAGTGGTGATCTGATCGTCCGTACATTCTGAAAGATAAACCAGCAGCCTTTGGTAATCCAGATTATCGGTTGGAGCTGCCGGATAAAAAAACGGATCAGCAGAAGATATGTAAAAAGCACGAATGAGTTGTCCGAGTTTTTCAAGACTTGGAACATTGCCATGATTTTCAATCTCTTTGATATATCTTGATGAGACACCGGATTTTTCGGATAACTCATCATAAGTCAGCTTTTTGGTCTAATCTGGCTTTCTTCAGGCGAAAACCCATGTCTTTATCAATTTTCTTAGATTTAGCCATATCATGCACCTCCGTATATAGTGTATAGTTCACCATTTAAAAAGAAAATGAACTAATAACGCACTATATCAGAGGGATAAATGCACTTGAATAAAATAAGTAACTTTGGATATTGCATATAAAAAAAAACGCAGTATTCAAAGGTTTTTTTCTCATGTTTTTATCCTTTGAATGTGTTTAGGAGAGTTATGTATTCTGAACCATTGAAAGGATATTTTTGTATTTGGAAAATATTATCCTGCCCATTGCGTGGAAGGACAGGTAAATAGGTCGCATTTTAAGTAATGCGGCAAATTCTACAATTGAAAGTGTATTATATACACTCGTAAAATGTGGAGAAAATTTAATATCAGATATGAACAGCGTCCTGTGGGTATATGCCCATAAGGGCGTTTTTTGTATACAGAAAAATTTTCCTAAAAATTTTTCAATCCACCCGAACATCTCCCCGGTTTCATTTGGGAGATACACCGGAAGGGAAAAAGGGCAAAAGCCTTGGCATTCGGAACGGGAGGAGGTGAACTCGTATGGGGCAACCTTCTTCTAAGGATGAAATGACTATCCGGCACCAGTTTGACCGGTTATGCCAGATGGCATTAAAAGGCGAAGCTGTCAAATTATTACAAACACATGGACTATCGCAGGAAACACGAAGTTACATTCTCTGAACTGTCGGAAAAGGAGTTGAGCAAATTATTTACTATGGATGAGTATGGAACAGAAAATCATCATTTTGAAGTGCATGGCTATGATATTGAAGTAAAAAATACTCTTGATTGCGGAAGCATTAAAAGAACTGACGGAAAGGAAAAAAGGAATGTTATTTTACTTTCATATTTTATGGAGATGAGCGATGCAGATATTGCAAGAGAAATGAATCTGGTTCGCAGTACCATTCATGAACACAGGACACGCTCACTTGAAATTTTGAAGAAGATCATGGAAGGAATAGCAGATGAAAAAGATGTATAAAAGCCAGAAACAAAGAAAATTTGTTGCCTTTCCATATTATAAAGGCAGCATCAGAGGGCGATGTGAGTGCAATCAATGCCGTGTTAAAACATTATGAAGGTTACATAATCAAATTGTCCACAAGAAAGCTGTATGACGAAAGTGGACAGGTACATTACTGCATTGATGAAACTCTGCGTCGCAGATTAGAAACAAAGCTGATCACAAAGATATTGGCTTTTGAAGTTGCATAACAGGCGGTTAGCATTGTCCCTTTCCATTCGCTGATTGCTGCGTATGCACCCTGTACCTTGACAACTGAATATTTTTTGCATACAGGACGTGTGGATATGTGGAGCCACTAGGTAGGTTCGCCAAGATGTACCTGCTCTTTGATAGGAGTGAATGTGAGGAAATGTTGAAACATTACATTGAAGCAAAGGTATGGAGCGAGAAGATCTGACAAAATGTGTGGCAGTAACACAGGGCGATGAAGCATATCCGTGATAATGATACTTCCGGATTGTAAGGAAATTTGCAGTCCGGTCAATTTGAATGACGGTGCAAGACCGATGTGGGCAGAGTAATGATCTGTCACCTGTATTGCATTTTTATCTGCCTATGAGAGCCAGCAAGAGAATTGTGGGTTGTCATTGGCAGATAAAATGCGTGTTAAATTTAAGGAGGATTTGAGTAATGCAGAGGAAGCCAAAGACAATAAATAAGAAAAAGACTGGTCAGATATAAGGAAGGGGCAGAAATGTACAGCATGGGTATGAATAAATTTCAGACTCTTGCCAAAGATGCGGGAGCAATTCTGAAGATAGACAGAATGGTGTTAGTAGACCTTGATGTGTTTGACAAATATCTTGAGTCATTTCGGGTGAAATAAATTTTGCAGACAAGGAAAAAAGATTTTGGTTTAACCAAAATTCACTTGACTTTTGGTTAAACAGAAAGTATAATGATTATGAAATGGATGGAGGTGTATATTGTGGCTAGAACAGGTAGACCGAAGTCGGATAATCCTAAAAAACTCTTATCGGATTAAAACTGACGGAGGAAGAAGCTGCAAGACTGAAAGGATATGCGTCCAAACATGACATGACCATAACACAGGTGCTACAAAGAGGGATTGATATGCAGTATGCAATGGATAAACCGGCTGAGTAGCTAGTACAAAAATCTCTTTCCTTGAGAGAGGAGACGAGATGGCGAAATCAAGAAAGGATAACAAAGGGAGGGTATTAAGAAAAGGCGAAACACAACGTAAATGCGATGGAAAGTATGTGTATACTTATGTTGATCCGGAAGGAAAGCGCCGGAGCATCTATTCTAAGGACATCATGGAATTGCGGGAGAGAGAAGTTAAACTGATGAAAGATCAGCTTGATGGGTTGGATGCGTATGCAGCCGGAACATCTACAATCAATTTTGTTTTTGACAGATATATATCGACAAAGGCAGAGTTGAGGGAAACAACAATGCGGAACTATAAATATATGTATGATCGCTTTATACGAGGTGGATTTGGCAAGAAGAAAATTGCCGCTGTGAAGTATTCTGATGTATTGCAGTTCTATCAGCATTTGTTGAAAGAGAAGGAAATGCAGATAAATACGCTAGAAACAATTCATACTGTTTTACACCCGACATTTCAGCTTGCTGTGCGTGATAACATCATTCGTGTTAATCCAAGCGATGGAGTAATGGCACAGATTAAAAAGCAACCGGGGAAAAATCATGGTGTGAGACACGCTTTGACAGTGGAACAACAGAGAGCCTTTATACGCTATATTGATGAAAGTCCTACATTTTACCACTGGGCATCATTTTTTAAGTTTCTGCTTGGAACAGGTTGTCGAATAGGAGAAGCAATCGGTATCCGATGGGAAGACATTGATTTAGAAAAAAAAGACGATCAGTATCAATCATAGCGTGGTTTATTACAGTAGAGAGTTCAAAGAACATCCGATATGTTCATTTGCTGTATCTCTTCCAAAGACAGAAGCTGGTATACGCACGATTCCGATGATGGATACGGTTTATGATGCACTCCAGATGGAATTGGATGACCAGAAGGAACATGGATTTAATGAAACAGTGATTGATGGGATGAAAGGATTTATCTTTATGAATCGTTTTGGCAATATCCATAATCCGCAAGCTGTAAACAGAGCAATCAAGCGTATATATGAAGCACACAATGCAGAAGAAGTGGTAAAAGCTGCAAAACAGCACAGAGAGCCTGTGATAATACCACATTTTTTTCATGTCATCATTTGCGACATACCTTTTGTTCAAGGTTTTGCGAAAATGAAACAAACTTAAAGGTAATTCAGTCTATTATGGGACACGCAAATATCGAAACAACCATGGATATTTATGCGGAAGTTACCGATACTAAAAAGCAGGAAGCAATTCAAAATTTAGCACACAATTTAGATGTATTTTAGGAAAGAGTCCGGCATGGACTGACGAGAGTACGACAAAATGTGTGCCATACGACAAGAGTACGACAAATTCGAGTGGTGTAATCAGCATAAATATGTTATTATAATAATGTTGGAACACCGAAAAAGGCTTTATTAAAGGAAAAAGCATTAAAGTAAATTAAATTGATGTGAAATCCCGACGATGAAGAGCATCGGTGGCGTAAAGGCTGAAAATGGCGTAAGTTCTAAGCCTTCAGAAGAGGTAAAAAAGCTGAGCCAGAGAAGATTGATTTCTCTAATGTAAAGATTGAACCTTTATTTGAGGAAGAAGTAGACTTCGAGACTTTCAGCAAGTCCGATTTCAGAGCTGTTAAGGTAAAAGAGTGTGTAGCAGTTCCTAAGTCAAAGAAATTTATTACAGTTTACTTTAGATGACGGAACAGGCACAGACCGTACTATTTTAAGCGGAATCCACGCTTACTATGAGCCAGAAGAGCTTGTTGGAAAGACACTTATTGCCATCACAAATCTTCCACCTAGAAAGATGATGGGAATTGAATCTTGTGGTATGTTACTTTCAGCAGTAAACAATCTTAAGGATTCAGAGGATGAAGAGCTTCATCTTCTTATGGTTGATAACCACATTCCAGCAGGTGCAAAGCTCTACTAAAAACGAGATGTACCTTATTGGTGGAAATTTGTAAAATTACAAAAATACGCCAATTTTACGCCAAACAATGCAGAGTTTGATGTAAGAAAATAATATAATGATGTGGAATCAGACGATATGACATAGAAGCCCCATTGGATAGAGAAATCTGTCTGATGGGGCTTAATTACATATAGAACAAAGATTTTAATAATAAAGGAGAATTTGAGGATGCAGAATTATGATGGTCAATTTAAACTAAATGGACAGGAATATTTTTATAGAGCAAAGGATGACAGTGGAAGTTCAAAAATTACAAGGGTTAATAATGAAGAACATCATTACCGAATGGTTGAAATAACTAATAAGGAAACTGGGAATTATGATGTTATGATGATTAGTACAGGAGATTCATTTACTATGTTTCCTGATATGGTTAAGAACCAATATGAGAAGTATCTTAATTCAAAATAAAATATTTCGATTAATGGAAGGTTGAAATACACCTTCTTTTTTTTTATACCCATTTTTAAGGAGGTGGTGCCAAAAAAAGCATACACAAATACCGGGACGTTCCGTAAAGGAATATCCATACATTTCGGGACTGTTTAGCAGTCCTTTTTTTGTAGTTTCAAAAAAGTACACATTTCAGGACTAAGGAAAGGAGCAAATAATCATGAAGAGATATGGTTATCACAGAACAAGTACAAGAGAACAGCATTTAGACAGAGGTATCAAGGAGATTACAGCCTATTGTGAGCAGAAACAATCTGGAACTAGAAAAGATATTTACTGACCAGCAGACTGGAAAGAATTTTAATCGTCCAAGATATCAGGTATTGAAAGAGGATGTATTAAGAGCAGGTGATGTGTGTATTTGACAGGCAGGGCAAGACAGAGCTGATGGAGGACATCAGACGGGTAATGCCTCACATAAAGGACAGCGATATGGAGGAGCTTGCAGAGCAGGTGTTAGGAAAGCTCCAGAACATGAGCGATGAGGAATTTGCCGGGGGGTATTGGAACCTGCAGAGGAAATATCGTAAGTGGTGCTGGTATTATTCGACACGAAATGATATAATATTTTCAGTCAGATTAGAGCAAGTAGGGATAGTCTTGCGGTTGTCCTTTCTGGAGACGGAAAGGAGGTCGGTATGGATACTTTAGAAGTGCTTACGCTTTTATTGGTTGTATTTGCAGCCTTGACATACATAGACAATAAACATAACCGCAAATAAACGGAAAGGCTATCCTCTACTCGCAATAGAGGATAGCCTGTAATCTGTTAATAAACTTAACGCTTTATAAGTTTCCGATTGTGCAACCGTTGGACACGCTAATATCCTTCGGTTTCTAACCTGATTATAAACCACTATTGCAGATTTTGCAAGAGGTTTAGGGAATAGGGGTGTCTTGCGCACCTCTATTGCTTTCTTTTTATGAAAATTATGGTTTTAAACGATTTGCTACTTTTTTTTTTTTATTAGGGCAGTCCATTGTGGGCTGCCTTTTGTCATGCAAAAAAATGGAGGTAATCTATGGCAGATAATCAAACAGAGAAACAAAAAAGTACAGGAACTTACAGACAACTTTTAAAGGAATGGAGAAGAGCTTGGACAGAGAAAGTGAACGAAAAATTCCGGGAATGTCACATGGCAGCAAGAATTGATCACCGCTCTTACAAAGAGCAGGGAATTGATCTGATTCCGACGATCCATGAAGGGTATGAAGTCCGGGCAATGGAGAAAAAGGGAATTAAAACTGTGATTGGGGAACTGAACCGAGCTATCCGGCAGTTCAACCAGATGTTTATTTCTCTGAAAGAATCCATTCAGTGGATGAAGACAGCGTATGAGGAAATGAAGGACGAACTGGATCGCAGGCAGAATCCGACACTTTTGGAAAGCTTGCAAGATTATTATGATAAGAAAACGCAGGGCAGACCACTGCTCCCAAATTTCTATGCGGAGATGAAACGGAGAGGAAGAATCTCTCCAACTTACAAGAGTTTGCAAAATTCATCAATTATCCTCAGACCCATAAGATAGAGACAATGGAAGATATCGAACCATTCAATGTAATTTATAAGACTGCGGAAGATGGCATGGGCGATACCATTTTTCAAGTATCAGGAGTAAGTAAAGGTAGATTGACAGAAAATATAGAAAGGCGTATTGTAATAACAAAGAGTGGGATTTCCCACACAAATGCTTGCGTAGGAGGTGTTGGTAATGGAAGCAATAAAAGATTATGTTGCCCATCTGGATAACAAAAAAAAAGAATTACTCTCAGAGGAGCTGCTTATCAGTATTATAATGTCAAAGAATACGGAAATGGCTGCATTATTCTGGAACCTCGGGAACTCACAGTGCCAGAGAGCATTTCAGCCAGAACTTTGGCAGATATGGATCGTGCGGTAAGCAACTTTAAGAGAGGCGATGTTTCCCCGGCTATTGACCTGTCAGATTTTTAAAAAGGAATAAGAGATGAATTATAATATACGAATGGGAATTCCTGAAATGCAGGAGCTTTGGTTAGAGCTGCAGGAGAAATATCGTTCAGGTAATATAAAAAAAAAGAAGGAAGAACAGTTATATAAAAAATGGGGAAAGGCTTTAAAGCTGTTGTCGGCTGATCCGGGTTATCCGAGTCTTCAAACACATGAAATAGAGCCATTATCCAGACGTTATGGAATGAAAGTGTGGCAATCTTATCTGGAAAATAAAACCAGTGGCGCAATGAGGATGTACTGGGTTTATGGAATTGAGAGCCAGAAAGATATTACAATTATCGGACTGGAGCCACATCCGGAAGATAAGAAAAAAATGGCGCTTACGACCGAATTTCACTGTCGGATTTGTAGAATAAAACTGAATATGGCACAGACAAGAAAAAGATCTGCGGGGCAGAGTTCTGCGGAAAGGTGAATCACAGAGACGTTCAGACGAGAGATATGTATATACTTATACGGATCCTATCGGAAGACGTAAATATGTTTATGCACAAGACCTTGTAACACTTCGGGAAAAAAGAAGCACAGCTCATGAAAGATCAGATGGACGGTCTGGATATTTATGTTGCCGGAAAGGCTACAGTAAATTTTGTATTTGACCGCTACATGAGTCTCAAAAACAATCTGAAACCAACGACCAAGAGCAATTATCTTTATATGTATGACCGATTTATCCGGGATAAACTTGGAAAGCGAAATATAGCAGAGATTAAGTATTCTGATGTGGTGCAGTTCTATAACCATTTGACCAAGAAGCCAGGAACTGAAGATCAACACACTGGAAACCATTCACACGTTATTGCATCCCACTTTTCAACTGGCTGTAAGGGATGACATTATCAGAAAAAAAATCTACGGACGGAGTCATGGCAGAATGAAAGAAAAACTTAGGCATGAAAACCGGTGTGAGACATGCGCTGACCATTCCACAGCAGAGAGCATTTATGGAATATATTGCTACGCATCCGATTTATTTTCACTGGTGGCCGATTTTTACGATTTTTCTTGGAACCGGGTGCCGAATCGGCGAAGTTTTAGGGCTTCGATGGGAAGACATCGATTATGAGAAGCGGATTATCAGCATCAATCATAATCTGACGTATTATCCGGTAGGAGAAGACCGGGCATCGGAAAATCACATTTCAACGCCGAAAACAGAAGCCGGAATGCGTACGATTCCCATGTTGGATACAGTGAAAGATGTTTTTGAAATGATCTGGGAAGAGCAGAAAGAAAATGGCTGGACAGATGCAGAGATTGACGGAATGACAGGCTTTGTGAAAGAGAAACGAACCTGAAAATAATCCAGTCGATCATGGGGCATAAGGATATTCAGACCACTATGGATATCTATGCAGAAGCGACAGAGGAGAAAAAACAGGAAACATTTGAACATTTGGGTGCAACAATGGATGTATTTTAAGAAGGGCTTATGAAACCTTTCATCTGACAACAGAAATAACCAAATGACATCAAATTGACAACAGATATGATTTGACAATGATTCATCATGAATGGTAATGAAGAGAAGACAATTTAATAGGAATAGCACAGCGAAGCATCACGAAGGATAATGAAGAAAAATCAAAAAAAATCCCGACGATGAAGAGCTTGGATAAATAAACCCAGTGTTTATACGGGTTTGAGGCATTTGAGTACGTCAAAGGACGCATTAAAAGACGTATTTTGGCATAGTCATTTACATCAGTATGAAAGAGTACACAATCTGAAAAGAATAAGATTCAATCGAATATGAACTGCTAAGAGGACATTTTCTAAAGAAATTTAGAAGATGTCCTCTTTTTTTGCGTTATGGAGAAAATACGTCATTTGTTATGAAGTCAAAGTGAAAGGAGCACAGCAATGGATGAATCAAAGAAGAAAGATAGATATGAGGCTGCAAAAAAGTTTGTAAGATATTCAGATGGTGGAATCGTCTCATCCTCATCCTAAAATCCTATCGCAAATTGATTTCTATATATAGTCTACCTTTATCAGACCATCTTGTCGACACTTTTTGCATAGAAAAAGACGCCGGAGAAATTATTTTCTCCAACGCCTTTTCAATCAGCTTAACCTTTACGGCACCGGCCATAACACCTTCAATAATATATTTCTGACAGATCACATAAAAGACTACCAGCGGTACGATTGCAAGCACAAGAACCGCCATCATTGCGCCCCCAGTCCAACTGTCCGTGACTCTGTTTTAAGAACTGTACAGCAATCGGAATGGTCTTATATTTGTTCACATTGAGTACAAGACTCGGAAGCAGATAATCATTCCATACCCACATCGCATCCAGAATTGCAATCGTGATCGTTGTCGGCTTTAAAAGTGGAAAGATCACTCTGAAATATGCCTGGATCGGACTGCATCCGTCAATGACTGCTGCCTCCTCGATTTCCATCGGAATGCCTTTGATAAAGCCGGTAAACATAAATACCGCAAGTCCCGCTCCGAATCCCAGATATACAACAATAATTCCAACCGGATTTGCCAGATGAAGAATGTTTGAGAACTTTGAAAGGGTAAACATTACCATCTGAAACGGTACGATCATGGAAAACAGGCAAAGCATGTAGATTCCCTTGGTCATCTTATTATGTACTCTCGTAATATACCATGCACACATCGAACAGCACAGCGCGATCAGGGACACGGAACCGACGGTAATCCATAAAGATAATCCAAAGCACCGAAAGAAATCTGTGTTTTTAATACCGTTCGCATAATTCAGCCCATCCACACATCGCCTTGCTGATTCCCTTTGTCCACTTATCAATTCCATCCGATAATGAAACGGAACTGATTCCAAATGGATTTCGAAAATATACGCCTTCCGCTTAAAGGAATTCAAAAAGTACGATAAAAAGCGGAGAGAGCCAAATGACCGAAATCACGGCAAATACAATTGTCAGTAACGTAGATCTTTTGAGGTTCTTGCTGGATTCACCGTATCGGCTTTATTATTTCGAGCCATTAGCTTTCCACCTCCTTTTTGGTTGTCAATTTATTCTGTGCAATAGAAATCACTGCAACCATGATAAAGAACAATACCGCCTTTGCCTGTCCTACACCCTGCCATCCGGTAATACCGTACATTGTGTTGTAGATGTTCAATGCAAGAAGTTCCGATAATTTTCCCGGATTTCCGCCGGTGAGTGCCAGGTTCTGATCAAAAAGCTTAAATCCGTTTGTCAGTGTAAGGAATGTACATACCGCAATGGTAGGGATCAGCATTGGGATCGTGACGCTTTTTAACGTCTGCCATGCCGATGCTCCGTCGATTTTTGCAGCCTCGATGATATCACCCGGAATATTCTGGATACCCGCAATGTAAATGATCATCATGTAACCGATTTGCTGCCATGAAACAACGATGACAAGTCCCCAGAATGCCGTCCATTGTGTTGACGTGATCGTCATGCTGAACCGCTCAAGCAACACATTAAAGATCATCAGCCATATGTAGGAAAGTACAATTCCACCAATCAGGTTTGGTAAGAAAAACACTGTACGGAAAAGGTTTGTTCCCTTAAGCCCCTTCGTCAGTAACAATGCGATCGCAAATGCTACTACATTGATGATCAGCATGGTAACGATCGTAAAAAGCGCCGTATACCACAGAGAATGCAAAAAATGTTGTGTCCAGCTTGCCGTTTACAACAAATATCCTGGTGTAGTTTTCCAGTCCGATCCATTTCCAATCGGTAACCGTCGTAAATTTACAGAAGGATAAAAAAGATTCCGTAAATAAATGGGACGATAAAACCGATTGCAAATGCGATCATCGTCGGAAGTACGAAAACCGGCCACCATTTTCTTAATCCTTTTTCCATAATTGCCTCCTACTGTGCATCACTCTCATGTGCAAGAGCCCACTGTTCTGCCCATCCGTCTACAAATGCGCTGACAACGCCATCCCAGTCGCCGCTGTCTGAAGAGTAAGCAACAAGTGCGGATACAACGCCGGCTCTCCACTCATCTACGTTCGGAGTTGCGTTATAGCTCCATGCTACAGATGTCTTACCATCATTTACATACTTTGTTGCACACTGTGCAAGCTTATTGGATGTCTCATAGTCGCCTGTAAATGTATCAAATGTTGAGGTCAGACCCATCTGGTTTGTGAACGCATCACGACCTTCGTCAGAAGTGATGACCCACTCAAGGAAAGCGAGAGAAGCATCAATATCTTCCTGAGAAGCCTGGCTGTTGATGCCCCAGTAATTCTCCTCCGTACCAACGGCAAGACCTTCGTTCTCATCATCAACACCGTAGTAGATCGGCATCATTGCAAGATCGTCTTCCTCGATCAGATAACCGTTTTCCGGGTTGGTAAGCGGAGAATATTCCCAGTCACCATTCTGATAGAATACTGCTTCTTCCATACCAAATTCTGACTCTGCATCCAGTGATCCTGATGCAAGTGTGCTAGGATTTGCTGCGGTATCGGTGATGTACATATCCCATACATTTTTCATATTATCCAGATATTTGTCGGACACATCTGCCTGTCCTGCGGTAAGATTGCATCCGGCATCGCGGAACTGATAATACAATGCAATGCTGGTGAGATGTCCGGAAAATCTCCAGGAAGAACCATCGTCAAGACCAGGGGATGCGATTGCCTCTGTCAGATCGGTTCCAAGTTCATCGTTAATCTCGTCTACACGGCTGTTAATATCATCACATACCGCTTTTAATGTCTCAAAATTGTTGATCTCATCAATGGATGATACAACCGCTGAATCAAGAGAACAGTAATCCTCAAGAATCTTCTTGTTATAGATCAGGCCATAACATTCATAGCAATTTGCAACGCCGGCAATCTTTCCATCATTCTCAATAACAAGAGATTTGTCGGATAAATGATCATACAATGATGTATTTTTCATGTCATATGTATATTCATTCCATGTTTTTGCATCATCCGGTTTTGATACATTAAAGATAGTCGGTGCATCGTCTTTTGCCATCTCGGAAGTCATTGTTGTGTTATAAGTTCCGGAAGCCGCTGTAAGAACCTCAACCGGTACACCGGTCTCTTCTGTATATTTAGCTGCCAGATCCTGCCAGACTCCATCAACCTCCGGCTTCATATTCAAGTAGTAAACACGACCTGTGCTACTTGCTTTTGCGGAAGTGTCTCCGCCACTCTCACCTGTAGATCCGCATCCTGCAAATAAAGATGCTGTCATTGCTGCAACCAGTCCCATTGCAATAAGTTTTTTTCTGTTCATATTTCTGCCTCCCTATAATAAAAATATTTATATTTCACACAGCAATCCTTCCGCCATGCTACCTTCTCTTGTAAAAACCGGCGTCCATTCCAATGGCGCCTCAACCACTACTTCCTGACCACCTTCATACTTTGTTCCACGACGTGCATCAACCCAACTTGCGCCTTGCGGCAGATATACCGTTCGCTCTCGCTGTCCGCCGTGAACGATCGGCGCTACCAGAACATCTGCACCGAACAGATACGCATCATCCACTTCCCATGCTTTCGCATCTTCCGGAAATTCGTAGAATAATGTTCGCATAACCGGCGAGCCTTTTTTCATGTGCCTGCTTCATAATCTCCTTCGTATATGGCTTCATATTCTCTCTGAGCAGAACATATTTGGTAAGGATTTTTTCTGCTTCCTGTCCATAACTCCAGATTTCGTTGTCTGCACCGCTTGCGATCTCCTGTCCTCCGGCTGACTTTACCGACATAACATGCGGCTCTCGGTTTCCGTGAAGTCTCATAACCGGGCAAAACGTTCCAAACTGGAACCATCGGATCAGTAACTCACGAAACTCCGGATCATTGATATTGCCACCGTGAAAGCCTCCAATATCTGCGGTTCACCAAGGGATTCCTGCAAGTCCCATGTTCAGTCCCGCCTTCATCTGGTAATCCATATAAGTGTAGGTAGAAGGCACATCGCCCGACCATACAAGTGCTCCGTATTTCTGTGAACCGGCCCATGCACTTCGGATCAAGTTCACCGGATTCTCATTTCCTGTTTCTTTCATTCCGTCGTAGAATGCTTTTTGCATATCCTACGGAAAAACGATTGCCGGTCTCAAGGGAACTTCCCTCATACATGCGATATGCGTCAAAATCAGGAATTGAATATTCCGGTTCTGCTTCATCCAGCCAGAACAGATCAATACCCATATCCAGATAATTTTTTCTGCAGGTTTTCCACACAAATTTCTGTGCTTCCGGATTCGTTGCATCAAAGAAATGCTGTGTTGACATCGCATAACTCTGTCCGCTGTTGGCACGAACAAGCAAGCCGTTTTCATACAGTTCCTGATAATTTACGCTGTTATCTTCCACGGTAGGCCATATGGAAACCATTACCTTAATGCCCATCTCGTGTAGTTCCTTGCACATTGCCTTCGGATCGGCCAATACTTCGGATCAAATCCCCAGTCACCCTCGTGCACCCAGTGGAAGAAATCAATCACAATCACATTGAGCGGAAGATTTCTTTTCTTATACTCTCTTGCAATATTTAGCACTTCATCCTGCGATGCATATCTGAGTTTGCACTGCCAGAAGCCTAATCCATAATCCGGCATCATCGGAACTTTACCGGAAACATCTGCATATGCCTCCACGATTTCTGCCGGTGTATCGCCTGCTGTAATCCAGTAGTCAATCTCCTTACAGCTTTCCATGTTGAACTCAGTCCGGTTCATTGCCAGATCACAGGTTCCGATTCCCGGATTGTTCCAAAGCAATCCATAACCTTTGGATGATAATAAAAACGGAACACTCGCCTGCGTATTTTTCGGCATCATTTCAAGATGACAGCCCTTTAAGTTCAGGTATGGATGTTGATACTGTCCCATTCCGTATAACTTCTCATTATCGTCTGATTCAAACTTAACGGATATCCGGTAATTATCACCACCGACATTGTGATACATACGTCCTGCGGTTCTCAGCTGAATGATAGTGTTCAGATCATTGTCCGCCTCTGAGCCGTACTCAGATCCACGGTAATACTCTTTCAGCAGCACTTCCCCGTTTGTATCAAGGAAGGTAATTCTTCCGAACTCTGTTACAACTGCGGTAATCTGGCCGTTGCTGATCGTCGCTTTTTTATCTTCTACTTTGATCTCAGCCTTTTTGTTTCGAATCGTTTGTCAGTGCCCAATCTCTTCCGGTAAATTGCACATTTTCGGTTGCCCGTACACGAAGACCGGAACCATATGCATAAATCTCCATGATTTCCTGTCTGCGCTTAAATTTAAGAACATTGTTCTCCTCCCAAATAAATGCCATCGCTCCCCAACCTTTTTTTTTTTTTTTTTCTTTGTTTTCTTTACGGAAATTATATATTGCAAAAAAGCACTCATTCTAACAGATTTCTGTAAATAAATAACACTATTTCGTAATAAAATATAAATTTTATTTGAAAGTATGATATAATTAACAATAATTTAGTACTATTTTTTTATGCAACTGTTATAATTGGAGAAATCAATGAAAAACCGATATTATTTTGAACAAAGTCATTTAATGGGTAATGGATGTGTATACTTTTGGAAGCTTTCCAGCGAACTTTATCCGATACTCATTTATTTTAATCACCATAAAGAACCGGAAATTGTACAAATCGTGGAAGGAATTCTCCATCTTTATGTCGATAATCAGGATACCATCCTGCACAAAGGTGATATAGCGATCATTAATTCCGGCCAGCTTCATCACGGTGTGAAAGAAGGGGGGATAAGACTTGTATTGTCAATGTTTATGTTTTGGATCTGAAAGAACTGTGTACCGGCAACAATGTCTCCAATGGTCCGCTTTTTGATTCTTTTATATAAAAATAAGATCTGGTTTACACCATTTCTCGATCCGTCCACAACCGGCTATAACGAAATAATTGATATTTTAAGTTCTATGGAACATCTGTGGAAAACTCGCCAACCGGCCTGGGAAATGCAGATGAAAAGCCTGTTTTTCGGACTTCTATATATATTTTTTTTCACACTCCGATACGCTCTTACTGAACCACTCACCTATGGATGTGAAATCCTATGACAAGCAGCAAAAAGATGCAGAAACTGATCGATTATCTGGAACAGCACTACCAGGAGCGAATCACGGTTGCAGAGATGGCGGATTATCTCTATATGGGCGCCGATAATTTTTACAAGTTCATGGTATCACTAACCGGAGAATCTCCTATTACTTTTTGTCAACCATTTTCGGCTTTTAAAAGCGGTCAATCTTCTTCAAAACACAGAAATGTCGATCACGGAAATATCGCTTAGCTGCGGTTTTTCCCAACATCAGTTATTTTTCGAGATGCTTTCGAAAATATTACGGCTGTACACCGAGACAGATCCGGCTCAACGCCAAAAAAGAGTAAGGGGTTCCATCTTTGAACTCCTTACTCCATTCTTATTTTGTCAACAAAAATATGATGATATTAAGCAGGATATGCTTAATATTGTTTTGATTGGATTGGCAAAGAAGTTACCTCGTCAGGATGAAAAGCATGAATTACATCGTCTGTTGGGGGCATTGCTTTCAAAGAGTCTTACACAAAGCGGGAAGCTAAATATAATTGAGAAAAGAGTACGATATTCCATTAGAAGAAGATTTAAGAAAGAATTTTTCGAGAATCCGAAGACAGACCGGTTACGGAAGTTTTTACAAACTTTTACTTACGGGAGTGGAGAGGATAAAAATCGGACATACTAACAAAAAAATATTGGAGGTATGTCATGAAAACAAAAATTACACGGATAAATCAGCGATGCTTGTAGGAACGGATGCAGATCCAGTTACCGCAGGGGCCAAAACATTTTGCGGAGAACACACCGGAACAGGAAAAAAAAATGCCGCGATCCGGCAGAGCAGTATGTACAACGACAAAAACCGCGCACGCATAGATAACAACCAGTTTTTTGAAACGAGAAGTAATCCTTTGAGCAGCAAGGGGAATTGAGGATTTGCTTGACAAAGGTTCTGTCCGAACATCATAATGAATGATAGAGATATCATGTAAAACAGGACGGAGCATAGTATGAATCAGATTTGCAGGGACATTTTCCGGGCGATTCATGAGGGAAAGTGGCTGAAAATCGAATATCGGAACAAAGCGGATCAGATTACAAAATACTGGATTGGAATCCGTGATCTCGATCCGACAAAACGTACCCTCAAAGTAGATGGTCTGCACCTCGGAATGTATACACTTGGGGAATATGACCAAAATTTTTGTGGATTCCATTCTGTCCACGGAAGTCATTGAAGGAACGTACTGTCCGGAAAACAGGCAGCTGATCGAAGATATCGAGATGCATCCGGAGCGTTATAAAACTATTTTTTCCAGCTCTGCAAATCTGAAAATACTAAATTATCTGGAACTGTGTAACCGCATGGATACGACACCTTACATCACCGATTATGATCTGATCCATTATATTGATGGGGATCGTGTGAAAAACGGACGGTATGCACTTAACGATCAGCAGTTTCAGGAGGTCGTGTCAAATTTCCAGTATTCCCTGTCTCACGAAAAGAAAAAAGAGCACCAATTTAAGAATTAAGAAACTGGCACTCAATGTATTGAGTATTCACACGGCGAAGGGGCTGTATGTTCTGGCATACCGGAACCTGAACCTTGATGTGAAAAAAAACAGAGTGTTTCAGCCGGATGAAGATATCACAGTCTGCACACAGTTTGGCATTGACGGACAGACGGAAAATGCGCGCGTAAATTTCTGGATGCGGACGAGTACGAACTGCTGGAAGATTTTGAAAACAATCTGGAAAAAATCAAAGATGCGATTACCGGTCATGGCGGGCAAAAAGCCGGTCGTAGATGATATGCCGTATGTGCTGGGGCTTGGGATGGATGTAGTGCTGAATCTGCATGACGAGTACAAAGCCATACTTGATATGTTTGAAAAGCAGCAGGTTACTTATCCAGTCAAAGCCTTCTTCGGGGGAATTGTTAGAACGGCCGCGCCGCATCAAAGGGCGTATCCGATTGCACTGATCAATCAGAACATCAATCTGGATCAGCTGCTTGCGATAAACAATGCTATGAAATATCCTCTTGCCTACATACAGGAATGCCGGGCACGGGAAAAACAAATACGATCATCAACACGATAGTAACGGCGTTTTTAACAATACGACCGTTTTATTTGCGTCCTACAATAACGTTCCAATCGACAATGTATTTGAGAAACTGACGCATCTTGAGTAGTACCATGGACAGACCATTCCGTTTCCGGTACTGCGGCTTGGGAATATAGACAAAGTTAAAGCTGCAATCAGCTACATCAACCGCCTGCGCAATCAGGTGCAGACCGTAAAAATATTTACGTCCACGCTCGATAAGCGCAAGGATGACCGGATTGACCGTGCAAAACGTCTTTCTGCGAGACTGAAAGAGTATGAGGAAATTCTGGATTTAAAGGAGAGAAAAGAGACACTTACACATCTGATGAAATATCAGGAACATATGAAAAATGCCATGAACCTGCTCCCCGTTTCAGATGGATCTGCAAGGGATACCAGATGCAGAGGCTCGATCAGAGAATCCACCAGATTGGCGAAATTTCTGATTCGGATGCCCTGCAGTTTCTCGACCGCAACGAAGAAGAATTTTATCAGTATTTATTTTATACGTCTGCGCGTTATATCAAGACACTCGAAGAACCCAAATATCAGGAACTGCGGGAGATTTTAGATTCTGGAGAAAAATCCAGAGACACAGGCGCTTGCATTCAACAAATACATGCAGAAATCCGAAAATGTAAAGAAGCTGCAGCGTGTTTTTCCGGTTATTATCACTACCTGCATATCGGCACATAAGATCGGGGAACCGGAGCCGCTGTTTGACATGACCATTATGGACGAGGCCAGCCAGTGCAATGTTGCGATCTCTCTTGTCCCGATTATCCGTGGAGAGAAACTGATGCTTGTGGGAGATCCGCAGCAGCTGAATCCGGTTATTCTGCTCGGAGAACTGACCAACCGCAAGCTGCGACGGCGGTATCATGTGGCAGAGGAATATGATTACAGAAAGAATTCGATTTACAAAACCTATCTGGCATGTGATGCGGTGAGTGATGAAGTGCTTTTGCGCAGCCATTACCGCTGCAACAGAGAAATTATTGGATTTAACAATAAAAAATATTACAATTCAAACTGCAGATCTGTTCAAAAAGCAAAGAGCCGGAGCCGCTTGTCTATGTAGATGTAAAAAGCGATTGTGCCGAGATCAAAAATACATCTCCGGCGGAAGCAGACGAGGTCATTGCATACGCGAAGCAGAACACGGACAAAAGTATCGCGGTGATCACACCGTTTGTAAACCAGCGGGCACTGATCGAGCAGGCGATCAAAGAAAACCACCTCGAAAATTTAGTCTGTGGAACGGTGCATGCTTTTCAGGGAGATGAAAAGGATGTGGTGCTTTTTTCCACGGCACTGTCCGACCGCACCAATGCCGGTACCTATCAGTGGCTGAAAAACAATAAGGAACTGATCAATGTTGCAACCTCACGGGCGAAAGACAAACTTGTTCTGCTCGCAGACAGCAAAAGAACTGGAGCGTCTGCATGCAGGACAGGCAGACGATGATCTTTATGAACTTGCGCAGTACATCAAAACCAACGGGAAGTCAGAGATCACGGAAAAACATATCAGTTCCCGTGCACTTGGCATCCAGCCGTTTTCTACCGCTACAGAAAATGCGTTTCTTGAAAATCTAACCCATGCTCTTGAAAATATCTGGCTTTCGCAGAGCAAATATGTAATACACAAAGAGGTTGCCATATCACAGGTATTTCAGGATAACATAACCTATGATGACTTGTTTTTTACATGGGACGTTTTGATTTTGTTGTATACGAAAAACAGGGAAAAAAGGAACTGCCGGTTCTGGCGATCGAACTTGACGGGAAAAGAGCATTTTGAGGATGCGGTGGTGCAGGAGCGCGACCGGAAAAAAAATGCCATCTGTCAGGCACACAATATGGAGATTATACGGGTGGAGAATTCTTATGCCAGAAGGTATAATCATATCAAAGGAATATTGATGGATTATTTTTCAAGGGTGCATTAAAAGAAAAATGCATTTTTTTGTTATGAAAATATAGCAAATCCCAAAAATCAGTGCTAAAATATACACAATTCATCCGTGCAGAAATGCGGCCTTCGGGCTTTCACATGACACTTTTTTTCGATAGCGTAGGCTTAGCGGTGTTATCATGTTGAAGCGGATGAATTTTTATGTACAGAAAAGGGAAACGTGTCAGTAAGGAGAAACTGGTGAAAACACAAAAAGAATGATCATCACTGCGGCCGTGTTACTTGCAGCTGCCGCAGTCGTAACCGGAAGCCGTCTGATCCGGCATCCGGAAAAATCAAGCACAAAAAAAGTCTGAGGTTGCGGATCAGGAGAACAGTGAAAAAAAGAACAGGATCACAGGACTTCAGGGACAGAACTGAGTGAGAAAAAAACAAAACATGAACGAACCGGATCATACGCAGAAAGAACAAAGTGTTGAAAATGCGGACCAAGTACCGGGAAAAGTATCACAGAGGAAGCGTTCTATATTTCCAAGATTCCGGACGATATTTTTGAGAAGATGCAGGGAAAATCATACAAGGCAGATTGTACCGTACCGCGGGAAGATCTCCGCTATCTTCATGTGCTCCACATGGGGTTTGACGGTCAGACAAAAAGAGGGAGAACTTGTGGTAAATAAAGCCATTGCAGAGGATGTCCTTTGCCATTTTCAGGCAGTTGTATGAGGCAGAATATCCCATTGAAAAAGTCCGGCTGGTGGATGAATACGATGCGGATGATGAGGCATCCATGAGCGATAACAATTCCTCTGCGTTTAATTTCCGTTTCATTTCCCATACGACAAAAATCTCAAAACACGGTCTGGGCATGGCAGTTGACATCAATACACTTTATAACCCCTATGTAAAAACCGTCAACGGAAAGCTGTCGATTGAGCCTGCAAACGCGGAAGCATATGTTGACCGGAGTGGGGATTTTCCGCATAAGATCGATCACGATGATCTGTGTTACAAGCTTTTTACCCGATATGGATTTACCTGGGGTGGGGACTGGACACATTCGAAGGATTACCAGCATTTTGAAAAAAAGGCTGATGGAAAGTTGTGGGGACATATAGAGAAAAAAGATGTAATGTATGTCCCATAAGAGCAAACGGAGAGGTCAATCAGAAAAGCGTTGGTGGAAAAAAATTTTCCTTGACATATCTGTACAGGGGAATATAATAATCATCGAAAAGAAAATATTGTTCACCGAAATTCGTTGACGAGAACAGCATCGTATCTTATCGTTATTTTCAGAGAGCCTGTGGGTGGTGCGAACAGGTAATGGTCAGATATGGAATATCCTCTCTAAGAAGCGGGCTGAAAGCAGACAACTGTGAGTAAACTTCGCCGGTTTCCTCCGTTATGGGATAGCATATGTTGGTATGTGAAGTGTCACAGAGTTTTTCTGTGGAATCAGGGTGGTAACGCGGATTTTATTCGTCCCTTTCCAGAGTAGTATCTGGGAAGGGACTTTTTAATGTCTGAATTCGTTTTTCAGTGAACAGACCAAGGAGGAAAAGTTTATGAAAGCACTACAAAAACTCAGCAAATGGTTATCGGACTACACATCAATTGTGGTAATTGCTATTGCGGTAGTAACATTTATCGTTCCGGGAATGATGGGATGGGTAAACCATCAGTTATTTACCGATCCGGTTTCCAATAAGTTTACAAGTCAGTCGATCATCATCGGTATTATTATGTTCAGTATGGGTCTGACACTGACAACGCAGGATTTTAAGATTCTGGCACAGAGACCATTCGATATCTGTGTTGGTGCACTGGCACAGTATCTGATTATGCCGTTTCTGGCATTCGCACTGACGAAAGTGCTGCATCTTCCTGCCGGCATTGCACTGGGACTCATTCTGGTAGGTTGTTGTCCGGGCGGCGTGTCATCCAATATCATGTCGTATCTCTGTGGTGGAGATGTGGCATTTTCCGTGGGAATGACAACCGTATCCACGATTCTTTCCCCGATCATGACACCACTTATGGTTTCTCTTCTGGCAAGCGGAACCAATATTTCCATCAAGGCACTGCCAATGCTTGTTTCCATTGTGGAAACGGTTATTCTTCCGGTAGCACTGGGCTTCCTTTTAAACTATCTGCTGGGGAAAAAAGAAAATGTTCAGTGAGTTACAGAAAATTATGCCGGGTGTGGCAGTACTGGGGCTGGCGTGTGTTGTCGGTGGTGTGGTATCTTCCCAGGGCGCGAAGTTCTTCCAGTCCGGAGCTGTAATCTTTGTAGCTGTTTTTCTTCACAATGGACTTGGTTATCTGCTTGGTTATGGAGCAGGAAAACTTGTTGGCATGAATACCGCCAAAAAGAGAACCATTGCCATCGAAGTTGGCATGCAGAATGCGGGACTGGCAACAAACCTTGCCACAACGACCGCACAGTTTTCCGCAACACCGGAGTCTGCGATCATCTGCGCAGTTTCCTGCACCTGGCATTCTATTTCCGGAACACTGCTTGCCGGCATGTTTGAAGCTTATGATAAACACAAACAGAAAAATGCATAAGTTTTTTTTTATTGACATAGACATGGGAATGATGTAACATAACGGTGTTATCTAACATAACAACGTTATGTTACATTTTTATTTACAGGAGCGTACCATGGCAGGAAAGAAAATACATGACAGCGAGACGAAGATACACCTGATCCAATGTGCCAAAAAAAATTTATGGAAAAAAGGTTTGTGGGGGCGTCTCTCCGCGGAATCTGCCAGAAGGCGGGTGTGACCACAGGGGCACTGTATTTTTTTTTTCAGGACAAGGACGATCTGTTCTGTGAGGTGGTAGGAAATTTTATGGATCGGCTCAATGAAATTCTGCGGGAGCATTTTTTTTTTTTGAAGTCAGGGAGATGGAGAGCGGCAAAGCAAAAGAGCATGATGACAGCAGCGATTTTGAAGCAGTCGCACAGGTTGTCCATGAACTGTACACCTACCGGGATGAAGTGCTTTTAGTGCTGACAAAAAGCGCAGGGATCAAGCATGGAACGTATGCCGGATCGGTTGGTCGACCAGATGGATGAGCACAATGCATTTATCTGTGAAGCGATGTGCAAAGCTTACCATGTGCCGATGGTGGAACAAAGCGTTGTACACTGGATGTCCCATTCACAGATCGATATGTTTATATTTATGGTAACGCACATTGATGACGAGGAAGAAGCACTGCGGTTTGCGGAAAAAAGGTGTAAAAATATCTGCTGGCAGGCTGGTATGGACTCATCAGACCGTAGGCTGTCCGCATGTTTTGACGGAAGGTCGGGAAAAAGAAGCATAGATCGTCCGCGTTTGGACAAAAGGTTTAGAAAAGAAGCACAGGTCTTTCGCTTTTTTTTGCGGGAGACCTAAAAAAGAACCGGAGGTTAGATGAAACTAATATTAGTATGAAAAGTAAAACCAAAAAAGAAAGGGAGTTTCTATGTCAGAAGAAGAAAAGAAGTTTTGGAAATTGTAGATTTAAAGAAAGGATTCGGAAGCGGACAGACACGTCAGGAAGTACTCCGCGGCATGAATTTTTCAGTGGCAAAGGGTGAGTTCTGTGTGCTGCTCGGACCTCAGGCTCCGGAAAGTCTACACTGCTCAATATCATCGGAGGCATCGACAGCGCCGATTCCGGGTACATCAATATCAACGGCGATAAGCTCGAAGATATGAGTGAGAAGAAAAACTAACCCAGTACCGCAGAAAACATCTCGGTTATGTATTTCAGATGTACAATCTGATCGGCAATTTAAATGTAAAAAGAAAATATTGAAGTGGGGGCATATCTGTCGGATAACGCCCTTGATATCGATGAGCTGTTACAGACACTTGGACTTTACGAGCACCGATACAAGCTGCCGAATCAGTTGTCCGGTGGTCAGCAGCAGCGTGTTTCCATCGGTCGTGCGATCGTGAAAAACTCCGGATATCCTGCTCTGTGATGAGCCGACGGGGAGCACTCGATTACAATACGTCCAAGGAAATCTTAAAACTGATCGAGGAGGTCAATCAAAAATACGGCAACACGATCATTATGGTAACGCATAACGAGGCCATCAAAAAATATGGCAGACCACGTGATAAAGCTTAGGGACGGAGCCGTGCGCCACAACGACATCAATACAAACAAGGTATCCGCGGAAGATCTGGAATGGTAAGGGGGGCTGCTATGAAAAAGAAAAAATCAAAAAAATCCCTGATCAGGAGAATACCGAAGGAACTGATCGGTGACTGGAAGAAATATCTCGTTGTATTTCTTTTCCTCGTGCTGACAATCGGTTTTGTATCGGGAATGTATGTGGCAAACGAGAGTATGATTACTTCGGCAAACGAAGGCGTGACAAAATACAAACAGGAAGACGGTCATTTTGAGCTAAAAAACAGGCAGATGCCACCTTGCTTTCGGCAATTGAGACCGGTGAAAAAGCGGATGTCAAACAGTATTATCTGGATGAAGCAAAAAAGAAACTGGATAAAAACTGCCGAAAAAATTTAAGGAAAAATTTGACGAAAAGTTTCCGGATAAATTTAAGAAAGAATTCGATAAAAAATTTCCGAACAGTTTAAGAAATCCTTTGACAAAGAATTTAAAAAAAGCAGTTTGAGCAATCGTTTTCCGGCAAAATTTGCGTCATCTTTTAAGAAGGAGTTTGATCCGAAATTTAAACAGAGTTTCGATGCAACATTTGTCAAACAGTTTGATGCACAGTTTGCAGCGCAGGTAAAACAGACACTGCTGGCACAGGGGATGGATGCACAGACAGCGGGGCAGATGCTGGATACTGCGGTAGCACAGGCAAAAAAAGACGGAAGCTACAAAAAGCTTACGACAGTGCATACAGTAAGGCTTATGCTCCGGCATATAAAAAAGCGTATGACAGTGCATACAGCAGTGCATATAACGAGGCACATGACAAAGCCTACAGCGAAGCGTATGACAAGGCGTATGATGAGGCCTACGACAAGGCATATAAAAAAAGCTTACGACAAAGCATATAAAAAAGCCTACAAAAAGGCGTATGATAAGGCCTACAAAAAGCCTACGACAAAGCCTGGAAAAAGGCACAGGACAAGATCGAAGACAAATATGCGGATGCGGAAGAAAAATATAAATTAAACGATCCAGATTTTAAGGCAACAAAGACAACATTGTATGAAAACTTTTTTCCGAAATGAGGAAGAAGATTATAATAACGATGGGAAAAAGGATGGAACGATCCGCGTATTTGCAAAGACAAAGGATATCAATCTGGCATGTATGCTGCAGGGAAGTTTTCCACAGAAGGCGGATGAAATTGCCATTGACCGTATGCACGCCGACAACGTCGGAATAAAGGTGGGAGATACCGTCACAGTTTCCGGAGAGACTTATAAAGTTGTGGGACTGCTTGCGTATGTCAATTACTCCACCTTACATGAAAAAGACCACAGATCTGATGTTTGATGCACTGAAATTTGATGTGGCAATGGTGACACAGGACGGTTTCGACCGGCTGCACAAGAGTATTCACTATACTTATGCATGGAAATATGAAACGGAGCCTGCGGATGAGGCCGGGGAAAAAACACGCTCTGATAATTTTATGCGTGCATTGCTCACACAGGTGGTTGTTGCCGGACAATGAGCTCGAAGATTACACACCGAAATATGGAAATCCGGCGATCAATTTTGCAACCGATGATATGGGATCGGACAAAGCCATGGGCGGTGTGCTGCTGGATATCCTTGTGGTAATCATCGCATTTATCTTTGCCGTGACGATCAGCAATACGATTGCAAAAAGAGTCCTCCGAGATCGGAACACTGCGCGCGTCCGGTTACACGAAAAGAGAGCTGGTGCGGCACTATCTGTCCATGCCGGTTATTGTAACACTGCTGGCTGCGATTGTCGGAAATATACTCGGCTATACGGTGTTTAAAAAATATTGTTGTGTCGATGTATTACAACAGTTACAGTCTGCCAACGTATTACACGATCTGGAATCCGGATGCGTTCTTTAAGACCACGCTGGTTCCGGTGATCCTGATGCTGGTTGTCAACCTGATCGTGATCGTGCGCATGATGCAGCATACACCACTGCAGTTTCTGCGTCATGACCTGAAAAAAGACAAAGAATAAAAAAGCCATGCGTCTGCCGGGATGGAGCTTTTTGGCCGGTTCCGCCTGCGGATCATGTTCCAGAATGTCACAAATTACCTGATTTTATTTGTCGGTATTTTTCTTTATCATGGTCATGCTTGCCATGGCAGTGGGCATGCCGGATACGCTCGATTATTATAAGAGCAACACGGATGGCATGATGTTTGCAAAATACCAGTATGTGCTTAAATCCTATGAAGATGACGATAATAAACGGATTACAACGGAAAACAAAGATGCCGAAAAGTTTGATATGACATCGCTCGTAAAAAAGAGTGATGCGATCGATGAGGAAATTTCCGTATACGGAATCGCGGATGACAGTAACTATGTAAAGATTAAAAAGTTAAGTTCCCTTAAGAAAAATGAAGTTTATATTTCTGCTTCATTTGCCGATAAGTACGGAATTGCAGTCGGCGATACGGTATCGCTGGATGAAAAGTATGAGAATAAATCGTATAAGTTTAAAGTAGCAAGGACTGTATCATAAATCCCAGAGCCTTGCAGTCTTTATGTCCATTGACAATTACGGAAAAGTATTTGAACTGAAGGAAAATGGATTCAGCGGATTCTTATCCGACAGCAAGATTACCGATATTGATGAGGATAACATTGCAACAACCATTACGATCCATGATATCACAAAAATGGCAGATCAGCTGGATCATTCCATGGGTTCTTACATGACATATTTCCAGGTACTGTGTATCCTTCTGGCAGCCGTTATGATCTATCTTCTGACAAAGCTGATCATTGAAAAGAATGAGAATGCAATTTCCATGACTAAAATCCTTGGGTACGAAAACAAAGAGATCGCGAGTCTGTATCTGCTTTCGACGAGTATTGTGGTTGTAATCGCGGATCTCATCAGTGTGATTCTTGGAACACTTGTTATGGCCGCGGCATGGCGGATGATGCTCTTTTCCTACAGCGGCTGGTTCACTTTTCGTGTAACACCGATTGGTTATGCAAAAATGTTTGGATTTGTGCTGATCGGATATCTGATTGTTATGGTATTTGATTTCCAGAGAATCAAGAAGATTCCGATGGATCAGGCTTTGAAAAAAATGTAGAGTAAACAAAGAAAATAAAAAGAACTGGTACTTTGGAGAGGTACATAAAACGCCCCGGTAGTTGTAGCTGCCGGGGCGTTAATTTATGTAATGTGGGATTACGCCTGCTCACCAAGAGAGGTATTACGCAGTACCGCAAGAATGATGATAGCATATACCCCGCCGATCAGAGCGGTAATTAACTGTGTGACAGAAAATTGAAGCTGCAGGACATGTAACATTGGCTGCATTTTTGCCGGGAGCATATTCGGCAGAATGATAAGAGAAATCAAAATTCCCATAAACAGAGCCTTTAATACAGCGCCAATTACAATGGATACGGGCAAACCGGCTTTTTACCGAATTTACTGCGGAGCAGGGCAACTGCCAGAACGAGAATGATATTTCCAATCATAATACATGGGAACATTGCAGGAATGGCTGCCATAATCGGGCTTCCGGTGATGAAAAAGGAAGTGATTGGAGTGATCACGCTTAAAATGATGCCACAGGCCAGACCAGCGTATACCGTGGTTAAAATCAGAGCGGCATTGATGATCAGGCCTGTGATGTATACATTCAGATTTTTGAAAAACTGGCTTACAATGCAGATTGCGAGTAAAATTGCTGTAACAGTGATTTGTCTTGTTTTTAATTTCATAAATTTATCCTCCCTAAAATTCGTATCATGGTAATGATACTCTTAAAAAGGCACCGAAATGCAACGACACGGGGATTTTATCTTGTGTTACCATAAAAAATGAGGTAGAGTAAAGACAGTGAAAAGATATTTTGCTCCTACAGGGGGGATAAAAACTGTCGAATGTTTAGAAAGAGGAGTGTATATGAAAAAAGGGGATAGTATTTCTAATTGTATTTTTTTTGATGGTCATCAGTTTCCCGATATGCGGATATGCGAAGGGGAAGGAGAAAATTTATCTGGACTCTTCCTGGAAATATGCGGATCATGCCAGAATTATATCGGGCTATGCCGTTATGTACAAGGCGAAAAAAGAACCGGAAGGACATTGTGATTGCAGTCAATGCGGGACATGGGACGAAAGGCGGTTCATCGGTCAAAACGCTGTGTCATCCGGATGGCTCTGCAAAGGTGACCGGAGGAACGACAGCGGCAGGCTCTGTGAAAGCAGTGGCGGTTTCAGATGGAATGGCATTTCGGGACGGAACGGCAGAACGTGATGTGACGCTTCGTATGGCACGGGTTCTGAAAAAGAAACTGCTGGCAGAGGGGTATGATGTGCTCATGGTCGGGATGGAAAGGATGTGCAATTGGATAATGTGGCGCGCACGGTTATATGTAATAATGTAGCAGATTGTCATATTGCACTGCATTGGGACAGTGACGGACTTTCCTATGACAAAGGATGTTTTTATGCTTCTGTTCCGAAACAGCTGAAAAACCGAAAACCGGTTGCTTCTTATTGGAAAGAACATGATGCTCTGGGAAAAGCTTTGATTAAGGGATTGCGTTCTAAAAAGTGAAAATAAGCGGGACAGGAGCTGCGGAGATTGACCTGACGCAGACTTCATACAGTACAATTCCTTCTGTTGATATTGAACTGGGCAACCAGTGCTCGGATCACAGTGACAAAAAAATGGAAAAATTAGCAGACGGATTACTGCGGGGAATCAATAGCTATGCGAAAAAATACATTCATGTAGCGCCTTTAAGCAGTCTGTGAGATTTATATGAAATAAAAAAAATGGAGGTAGCATATGGAAACATGGTATTATGAAGTGGCCAGCATTGATGGAGATTATGCAAATTTAAAGCGGACAGATATTGAAAGTGATGATTTAAAACTTGTGGCGCGGGCATTGCTTCCGCCGGAGATTATGGAGGGAAGCAGACTCAAATATGAGCTGATGCAGTATGAAATCATAGCATAGCTATTTGGAAAAGAAGGTTTACACAATGGACGTAAGAAAAATGAGAAATGAAAAACTGGGAGCGCGTGTTGTGGCGGCACTGGAATCCCGAAACATGGAAGCATACTATGTAGAGACAAAAGAGGAAGCGGTAAAGAAAGCACTCGAACTGATTCCAAAGGGCAGCAGTATCAACATGGGCGGTGCAACTTCTGTAAAGGAGTGTGGCCTTTACGATGCCATTTCCAATGGTGAGTATGAATTTTATGACCGGGATAAAGTAAAAACCCCGGAGGAAAAAAGAGGAGATTGCACGGAAAGCATTCAGCTCGGATTATTTTTTTGGGCAGTGTCAATGCGATGAGTGAGGATGGTGTATTTATCAATATTGACGGAAATGCAAACCGCGTGGCTGCATATGCTTACGGACCGAAGCATGTTCTGCTGATTGTGGGTATGAACAAAGTCGTAAAATCCGAGGAAGACGCCCTGCACCGTGCGCGGAATGAGGCGGCACCGATTAATGCACAGCGATTTTTGGCATTGACACACCATGTTCCAAAAACGGAAGCTGTTTTGACTGCAAGAGTCCGCAGTGTATCTGCTGTCAGATTCTGACCACACGCTTCTCAAGGGTGAAGGGACGTTTCCAGATTATTCTTGTGGATGAGAATCTGGGCTTTTAAGAAGAAAGACGGGTTTTTCTTGTGATGATTACGGGCATATAGCATTGGCAGTGGTGGCACTGATTCAGCTGATCCGGCAGGTTTGTAAGAAAAATGAATAATAAAGGATAAAAAGTTCTGGGAAACAGATGTTTTCCAGAGCTTTTTTATTTCTGGAAATATTACCTCGCAAAATTTTCAAAGGCCTTTATGAAACCTAAGAAATGGCATTTCTGGAAATCAGTATTGCGGTCACGTATGCGTGATAGTTTATGCTGAAAAGTACGGGGAAAGGTAAAGGCCGTAATGAAAAAAGTAAACGAAGTGAGCCGGCTGGCAGGAGTGAGCAAGAGAACTTTGCAGTTTTATGATGATGATGAAGGACTATTGCCTGCCCAGCGGTCGAAAGACAATTATCGACTGTATGATGACGCTGCACTGGAACGTCTTTGGGAGATTCTGGTGTATCGGGCAATGGGGCTTGATCTGAAGGAAATCAAAGATCTTCTGACGCTTTCGGAGAAACAAAAAAATCAGTATCTGGAAAAAGAAAAAACCGAGGGCTCAGGCAACAGATCAGACAGCTGAACGGGCAGATGGAATTTATTTCATATGTGCAGCAAAATGGAATGTTACCGGTTCCGACAGAGGAAAACACTGTGGAAAAAGACCTATATGGATCATATAGCAGTGTTGAGAAAAAATGAAGCAGGATCAAAAAAAGGAGGACAAAGAGAAATGAAAAAAAAAGATTAATGATGGTAATGTGTTGTGGAATAATGATTTTGGGAAATCTTAGTGGTTGTAATGCTATGAAGATGAAAGAAACAGAGTATCATTGGCCGACAAGTACGCTGGTTAAATCGTTGCCTGTTCCGGAATCGAAATACGGAGAAATTGTATTGGATGCAGAAGATTCTTTTGAAATTGACGTTTTTAATACGTCGAAATCACAGTTTGCAGATTATATAAATGCATGTAAGGAAAACGGATTTAATGTGGATTATTATGGGACGGAAGATTCATATGATGCAGAGAATAAAGATGGATATACGCTCTCGCTGAGTTATGATAAAAAGGAAAAAAGACAATGAATATAGATATCTATGACCTGGACGATGATACGGAGGATACGCAGGAGCCGGAAGAAACAGAGGAGCCGGAAGAAACAGAGGAGCCGGAAGAAACAGAGGAGCCGGAAGAAACAGATGACTCGGAAAACGCAAAAGATACATCCAAAGATTCCTCAAAGACTGATAAGAAGGAGAAAAAAGAAAACCAGTTCTAAAAAGAAAGATGGGGCAGTTGATGCGGATTTTAAGAAGATGATGGATAGTTATGAAGATTTCTTTGATGAATATATCGAGTTTATGAGAAAAAAAGTATGAAAATTCTGATGATGTGGCGGGAATGTTAAATGATTATGCGGATTATATGACGAAATATGCCGATTACATGCAGAAGTTAAATGACGTGGATACGGATAATCTGTCGACTGCGGATGCCGCCTACTATACAAAAAGTGCAGGCACGTATTGTGAAAAAAGCTTGCAGAAATCCAATAGGATCTGCTTTATGATGGTGGGATGAAGAAAAAGGATCGAAAGGTCGGCCCTTTTCTTTGTCATAAACAATAATTTATGAGGAAAAGGAAAAAATGAAAAAAAGAAAATAGGGATTATTACCATTTGTGTACTATTGTTTTTTAGGAGCGATGATTTTTATTGTTATAAGGAATGGACAAAGAAAAGATAAGGAGGCCATTGTGGAAGATACAGAAAAAAAGAACAATATGCAGTCACGTATGTATGGCCTAAAAATGATCTGACTGAAAAAATACCAGAGCCAAAGTCTAAAAACGGAGCGGTTTTACATGCAGATGATCAAAAAACAAAACTGAAAATTTATAGGACTTCCTATGGAGAATATAATGCGTATGTAAGGGATTGCAGGAAGCAGGGATTTATTGTTAATGATTCGAAAAAAAAGTAAAACATTCAAGGCACACGATGTGGAGGGCTACAAACTGATCGTGACTTATGAAAAAAAGATAGCGCAACAATGCTTTTATCTGTGGATGCGGAAGATGTAAGGAAGAATGCTTTTGCAGAAGGAACATACAGCACATATACATATAAAAATTATCTTATGGATATTCCAAATGAATGGGAAGTAGATAGTACAACAGAGGACAGTCAGCAATTTATTGTTTGCTCCGATGAGAAAGCAGGAAAAGCTCAGTTATTTTGGTGTAAGTTATTCATTGGATGATGAGGATCAGGTAAGTTTAAAGGCCTTTTATGAAGATAATGACAATATGATTGATATGTTAGAAGAATCTATTGATCATTGTAAAGTGACAGGAGAAAAAGGAAAGTAGTGTCAGATTATGGAGTAAAGGGAATTGTCTACCTATACAACCATTGGATGGATACGGATATTGGACGGATGGATGGTAAAGGTTGGTTTTACTGTTTTCCTTCGCCAGAGGATAACCGGTGGTTTATTATATATTTGATGGAGTTTGGAGATATAAAAGAGGATACTTATGAGGATGCGTATTGGAAGGTGCTGGCCTCTATTCGATCCAAAAGAATAGTTTGGTGGCAGGTATTTTACATTTGTAATATATAAATGCAGTTTATTTGCAATAAAACAGGTTGATTTTAACACAAATATATTATAATATGAAAAAAGATATCACAACAAAAGATGGGAGATAGAAAATACAAATGAAAAAGTTAAAAAAAGCCATAATTGCAATTGTTGTAGTGGTTATTGTGCTTGGTATACTGTTTATAAGCGGAATATTTGATCAAAAAGAGGACGTACAGATTGTTACAGAATCGAATCTGCACAAGATTATTGAAGTAAGTCAGTTATCTACATATGAATGTGTATATAATGATATTTGTACTGTTATGGATGAAGATGATTCTTCGAAAGTAGCTTATTATTGTAAATACAAAGGCCGAGTAAAAGCGGGGATAGATTTTACAAAAAGTGGATATTAAAATGGAAGAACAGGAATCGGGAGAGCATTTGATTACGGTGACTTTGCCTAAGGTAACATTAGACGATCCGGAGGTTGATATTGATTCCTTAAAATATATGTTTCAAGAGAAAAAAGCTAATGATGGTACGGTTTCAGGAGAAGCATATAAAGCATGTATTCAGGATATCAAAGAAAAAAGTAAGTCTGAAACTATGATTTATGAAACAGCACAAAAAGAATGCGGAAAATACGATTAAGGGTTTGGTGGAACCGTTTGTAAGAAATGCAGAGACATCAGAAGATCACTATAAAGTAAAAATTATAACAGCAGAGGAGAATGCAAAATGAAAAAAAAAACAATAGAAGTGCTGGTCATTGTTGCAATGATAGGGCTGTTTTGCAGCTGTGGGGCAGAACAGGAAGCTGCTGATACTATGCAGATGGAGCCACAGCTTTCACAGATGAAAACAATTAGTGAATGGGCAACGATGGAATGTTATTATCACAATGTAGCGGAATACTACCAAAAAAAATGCTTCTGGTTATTTATTATGGAAAAAAGATAAAAATTTTTGGATCAGTTATGATGGGATAGTTACACTTGGCATTGATAGTTCAAAGTTAGATGTAAAAGTAGATGGTGAAAATGTAAAAATACATATTCCAGAAGCAAAGGTATTAAGTTCAAAACCAAATCCCGACAGCATTACCAAGGATTCCTATTATTATGCAAAAAATTCAGCAATAGCGGATGCAGATGATCAGACGAAAGCCTATAAAAAGGCAGAGAAAGAAATGGAGAAGACAGCAGCAAATGATACTGTTTTATTAGCACAGGCACAACAAAGGGTGCAGTCTATGTTAGAGGATTATGTAAAAAAAAATATGGGTACGATGTTAGGAAAAGAGTATACGATCACATGGGATATCAAAGAAAATCATGTGAAGTCGGATACGGCAGAATCGACAGAATAGTAAGCTTTTTACGATGGCTTGGAACAATGTATTCTAAGCCATCGATTTTTTTATGCAGGTATGCGTTACGGTTGGTAAAAAATTAACATTTGCCTAATTAAACAACAGAAAAAAAAATTGATAGAAACGATCAAGATAGACTCTTGAAAAAAAGTAAATTTCCTCATAAAAATGTAAAAAATAAATATAATTCGCTCATAAAAATGTAATATTGAAGAAAAAATTCGCTCATAAAAATGTAAATCCTTATAAAAGTTTGCATGAAAAGGTGTATAATAGATACACTTAAACTGTGGAGGTACACAATATGGGATATTTAGTTCGAAAAGCAGACGCATTTTTGAGGGAGTGGAAGAAAAAATCCAGATCGAAAACCTCTGATAATAAAGGGCGCAAGACAGGTCGGAAAAAACAGAGACGATCAGAACATTTGCGCGGGAAAATTATAAAAATGTAATTGAGATCAACTTTATTACAGAGCCATCTTATAAAGTTATTGTTGAGGAAGGGTTTTCAGCAGAACATATTATCAAGCTGATCAGCAGGATTGATCCGACGAAACATTTTGAAGAAAACGAAACACTGATTTTTTTTTGATGAAATCCAGGATTTCCCGGAGATTGCAACCGCGCTTAAATTTTTTAAAGAAAATGGAAAATACGACGTTATATGTTCTGGATCATTACTTGGGGTGCAGTATCAGCGAATTGCAAGTATCAGTGTGGGGTATAAAACAGATTATCAGATGTACTCCATGGATTTTGAAGAGTTTTTGTGGGCAAAAGGGTATTCGGAAGAAGCAATATCGGATATGCTTTGTCATATGCTTGAAGGAGTTGCTTTTTCCGAAGCAGAGCAAGTGATTTTTTCAAACCTTTTTCTGGAATACTGTATCTTAGGGGCATGCCTGCATGATTGTATCAAGTTATATTGAAAGAGAAACTTTTGAGGGTTCGCTTGATTTGCAGCATCAATTATTGGTAGATTATGAAAATGATATTGTAAAGTATGCACAAGGGCTGGATAAGGCGAAAATTCTGAGTGTATACCGGTCAATTCCAGCACAGCTTGCTAAAGAAAATAAAAAATTTCAATATTCGAAAGTCTCTAAGGGCGGAAGATCTAAGGATTATATGGGATGTGTAGAGTGGTTGAAAGATGCCGGGCTTATTAATGTATGTGAATGTTTGCAATTTCCGGAATTGCCATTAAAAGGAAATGTGGATGAAAGCAAATATAAAGTATATATTTCGGATACCGGATTATTGGTGGCAAGTCTGGACGATGAATCACAAATTGACTTGCGTGCAAATAAAAATCTTGGCATTTATAAAGGTGCGCTTTATGAAAATTTTGTGGCAGAGGCATTGGTAAAGCAGGGATATGGGCTTTATTATTATTCGAAGGATAATTTCTACATTAGAAGAAGATTTCTTTTATTCGAAGCGCAAATGAACTGATTCCAGTAGAAGTAAAAGCAAATACGAATCGTGCCAAATCTATGCGCCAACTAATAAAAAGTGATACTTATACAGATATTAAGCATGGAATTAAACTCATGGCGGGGAATGTGGGAATCAGTGAGAATATAGTCACGTTTCCGTATTTTTTTGTACTTTTTTATTAAAAGGTATATGGGGAAACAAAATCTGTTTCAATAAAGCAAGTGAAAGTCATCTATGGTGAAAACCAGATGAAGCTGGTTACCGAAGAGATTACAAAAATAGGAGCCCGGTCAGACGTTCTTCAAAATAAAGTTCCGGCTGGGAATGGATCTGACCCCAGTCCTGCCTGTGGTCAATCCATTTTTTTTCGTGATATCCATGGCTGCCAGATAAGCATTTTTTAAAGGCTGTCATCCGACGGTAAAACCGTTTTGCTTTTGGTCATTTTCGGAGCTGACGGTTGAATCCTTCCATTGCATTGGTGGAATAAATCAACCGTCTTACAGCTTTCAAATCAGCCATCAGTTTTTCGATGTCTTTGTATGAAAAAAACTTCATCGAATTACGGATCTGATAAATGATACACTGCTGTATGCTGTAAAAAGAAAAGTGGAGATAACATTATGATTAAAAACATCGTAAAAGGCAAACAGATTTTTTTCAAAAAAAGCAACCCCTGCCACAGAAGCCGACAGGCAGGTAATCACCGATCTCTTAGACACCCTGCGTGCCAACCGTGAAATTTGCGTCGGCATGGCTGCAAATATGATAGGTGTAAACAAATCAATAATAGTTGTTGCGGCGGGACCGTTTCAATTTGCAATGGTTAATCCTGTGATAACAAAGAAATCCGGGGAGTATCAGACCGAGGAAAGCTGCCTGTCACTCGACGGAGCCAGAAACTGTACCAGATATAAGGAGATTGAAGTAGATTATCTGGATCAGAATTTTAAACCACAGCACGGAAAAATATTCCGGCTGGACGGCGCAGATCATCCAGCATGAAATTGATCATTGCAACGGAATTATTATTTAATCAGGAAAGGAAAACGATGAACGAGGAAAAGAACGAGACAAGATGGGACAGGCTTCTTGCGGTTCGCACCACTGGCAGAGACGATACAAATGCGGATCAGTATCGTTATCCTTATGAACCTACGCCTTATTCAGTTTTTGGAACGTCTGGCAAACAGCGGACTGATTCGAAAGGAAAACACATTGCTCGACTACGGCTGCGGAAAAGGAAGAGTTGATTTTTTTATGTCATATCAAACCAGATGTCAGTCTATCGGTGTCGAATATAACGAGCGAATTTATGAAAAGGCTATGAATAACAAAGAGTCTGCCGTGGCTTCCGGCAGGGTATTATTTGCACTTGCAAATGCGGAGCGGTATACAGTTCCGGAAACGGTGGATGGATTTATTTTTTAATCCTTTTTCGCTGGAACTGCTGAAAAAAAGTAATTGCCCGGATTTTGAATTCTTATTATGAAAACAGGAGAACAGTAAAGTTGTTTTTCTATTATCCATCCGATGAATACATAGCTTATCTGATGACCGTAGAGGAATTGTTGTTTTCCGATGAAATTGATTGCAGAGATCTGTTTGACGGAAACAATGTACGGGAAAAAAATAGTGATATTTGAAATTGCTGTTTAACTGCGTGGTCTGTTCAGAGGGATGGATTTGCGGGGGGAGACTGTTCTAAATATAAGGTTTCTCGATGTGACGGAAAAAGGGGACATTCTCTTTCTACAGAAAAATTTACAAGTTAGCTCTGGCGTTGGTTTCAGGTACGTGGAGTAAAGTTGTTCGGTTTACGCAATTCGCTGTGGGTTGTGAGTGCCAGAGCAAGTTGTAAATTTGTTCTTCCGAAAGAAATGTTCCCCTTCTTCCTGTTGGCTGGAGAAAATATAATTGAGAAACATATTTCCGCAAATCCTGTCTGTGGAACAAATATAAAGGCACCAGAACCTGCAGTTAAAGGCGCTCCCGGAAGAAAATTCGTGTAAAAGATACCATTGTGGTATCTATGTCAATAAAATTCATGTAAAAGATACCATTGCGGTACCTATATATTGAAAATTTAACATTCAGATACCGGAAAGTCTCTATAGATCAAAAATTGCTTTTTCCAGATACCACTTTCTCGAAAAAAGCGGTACCTGAAAAAGCAATTTTTACTATATAGGTGACATTTCCTGATTTCAAGCACTAAAATTTCGAAAAAACGTCACCTGAGCCTTTAATTTTTTATCTATAGATACCAGTCCTTATCATCAAGTGATTTAACCGGGTGTTTTTTATGTTTATTTCAGTTTATGGGATTCGCATATCCTTTCCAGGCGCCCCTTAACTGCAAGTTCTATTATGGAAATTTCTATTTGTCGTTAATTAAGTATGCTTGAAAAATAAAACGGAGATATTTTTGATAATTCAGGATATTATTATAGTATAAATAAAACCTTTTTGCCAGTTCAGGACAATATAAAAGTGTAAGGGCAAACCCCTTAAATCGATTTAAGAGAGAAAAAGGATCAGGGATGGATAAGCACGAATTTGAGCAGTTTGTCACCGAACATGGAAAAGACATTCTGCGGTTCTGCAGGATGAATGCCGGGAGTACAGAGCGTGGAAACGAACTGTATCAGGACACCATGGTAAAGCTGTTGGAAAAGCAAAAAAAAGCTTGATGCGGCGCAGAATATAAAAAAGTTATGCCATGCAGACAGCAATCCTGCTGTGGGAAGCCCGGAAGATCCGTCGCAGAAACAGGCATTTTTAAAGTTGCAGATAAAATAAAAAAGATCCTTATAAATTCCTTAGAATTCTCCTTTATACTGATATTACAAATCAAGAGGAGGATGAAACATGGAACAGAATATGATCACAATCAGAAATCTGTCAAAAGAATTTAAAGGACAAAACGTTCTGAAAAACATTACAATGGAAATCCCCAAAAACTGTGTGTATACGGGCTTTTTGGGGCAAACGGCGCGGGAAAATCCACGCTGTTGAAAACAATCACCGGACTGTTAAACCCTACGTCCGGGGAAATTTATTTTGAGGGGCATAAGTGGACACGGGCGGATCTGGCGGACATCGGTGCACTGATCGAGACACCGCCCATTTATGAAAACCTGACGGCGTGGGAGAACATGAAAGTGCGCGCGCTTCTTCTCGGAATTCCGGATGAAAAAAATTCAGGAAGTACTTAAAACCGTCGACCTGACGGATACGGGAAAGAAAAAAAGCAGGGGCTTTTTCCCTCGGAATGAAGCAGCGGCTTGGCATCGGTCTGGCACTTTTGAATGATCCGAAACTGCTGGTACTTGACGAACCGGTCAACGGGTTAGATCCACTTGAATTCAGGAGCTGCGCGCACTGATTCGGAGTTTCCCGCAAAAAAGGCATTACGGTGATCATTTCAAGCCACATTTTAAGTGAAATCCAGCAGACTGCCGATTTACATCGGGATCATTGCAAAGGGAACGGTGGGATTTGAAGGAAAACTGCAGGAACAGCAGGATCTGGAGGCATTGTTTATGAAGGTTGTCGCAAAAGGAGGGAATGAATCATGAAACATTATTTTCAGGCGGAACAGTTAAAATACCGTCATACCTCCGTGGCAGCAATTACGTTCGGCATGCCGGTGTTTACGGCGTTGCTGGCATTCTGGCTGACCTCTTCCTATTTTTCCATTGATGTGTACAACTGGTGGTACATCGGGCTGTATCCGGGGTTTCTGGGCATTTTGTGCAGCATCATCGGGAAAAAAGGACAAACAGAAAAAGAATTACACGATATGGTCACTGCCCTGCGGCATGGAACAGATCTGGGACGCAAAAAATCCTTGTCGGAATAAAGATGTCGGCGGTTGCAGTTGCTGGACTTACGCTGTTTTCCATGATGGGGCAGATGCTGCTGGAATCTGTGGGGAATCTGAAGATGAGGCAGGCAATCCCGATTCCGGCACAGATACTGGCAGGGATTGTGTTGTGGCTTACCACACTCTGGGAGATTCCGTTCTGCCTGCTTCTTGCACAGAAAATAAGCACATTTCTGATGCTTGTGATCCATGTTGGAATCTATAGTATTTTGTCTACGTCGGTATCGTTAAAACCGTGGTTTGCGTTGTTTCCGGGAGCGATCACATCGCGGCTGATGTGTGTCGTGATCAAAGTGATGCCAAACGGACTGCCGTTTGAGCCGGGGCAGGTGACCTATTCTCCGGAACTCGGCAGAGTGAGTGGTCTGTTGATTGGAATTCCTGCCGCACTTCTGTGGTTTCTGGTATTCTGGCTGGCAGGCAGAACATGGTTTCGAAAGCAGGTGGCAGAATGACAAAACGTGTGATGGGAAGTGTCCGGGCGGAACTTTTTTGAAAATGAAGCATACTTTTTTTAATTCCGTTTCATGTGGCGGTGCCGGTTATCATCGCTGGTTTCATGCTGTTTTTTATTATCCGCGGGATATAGGAAATCCCATGGGACAGACCATGGCATATTTTGAACTGATCGGTATCGGGCTTCCGTTTGTGGTGAGCATTGTGTGTGCGGGAAATATCGGACTTGAGGAGCAGAATCATTTTCAGGTATTTCTCGGGAACTACAAAGTAAAGGGCAAAAGGGTTTGTTGTAAAGGGCGTGGTTCTTTTTTTTGGCATGGGGTTCTTGCAATTTTTCGGGGCAGCAGTTCTTTTTGCTGCCGGGTATCATTTTTTACTGGGAAAAGAGGGGATTGGCATGCGGTATGTGCGGCTGACGGGAACACTGATTTTCGGAAGTGTGCCGTTGTATCTGGAGCATTTGTTCCTGAATCTGATCTTTCCAAAGACCGTATCCCAGTGCGTGGGCGTGGTGCAGTCGGTGGTGTCCGCCCTGTTTCTCACCGGGCTTGGGGAGGGCAGATGGCAGTTTTTCCGGCTACGTGGAGTGCAAGGGGGGCATTCGGTACTGCAATGATCC